>Ga0209922_100124_pt1:0-75000 | contig 240943 bp, 229 predicted proteins | sample ThiBiot_500_biof_FD_183946 | JGI IMG/M metagenome (GOLD analysis project Ga0209922, IMG submission 183946) | Wastewater bioreactor microbial communities from Cape Town, South Africa - Thiocy_expt_500_biof (SPAdes) | ecosystem: Engineered > Bioreactor > Thiocyanate-remediating >... | reverse complement strand
GGGAACGTATTCACCGTGGCATGCTGATCCACGATTACTAGCGATTCCAACTTCATGGACTCGAGTTGCAGAGTCCAATCCGAACTGAGACGGCTTTTTGAGATTTGCTAGGGCTCGCGCCTTTGCATCCCATTGTCACCGCCATTGTAGCACGTGTGTAGCCCAGCCCGTAAGGGCCATGAGGACTTGACGTCATCCCCACCTTCCTCGCGGCTTATCACCGGCAGTCTCCTTAGAGTGCTCAACTAAATGGTAGCAACTAAGGACGGGGGTTGCGCTCGTTGCGGGACTTAACCCAACATCTCACGACACGAGCTGACGACAGCCATGCAGCACCTGTGCTCCAGGCTCCGAAGAGAAGGTCACATCTCTGCGACCGGTCCTGGACATGTCAAGGGCTGGTAAGGTTCTGCGCGTTGCGTCGAATTAAACCACATGCTCCACCGCTTGTGCGGGCCCCCGTCAATTCCTTTGAGTTTTAATCTTGCGACCGTACTCCCCAGGCGGAATGCTTAAAGCGTTAACTGCGCCACTGAAGAGTAAACTCCCCAACGGCTGGCATTCATCGTTTACGGCGTGGACTACCAGGGTATCTAATCCTGTTTGCTCCCCACGCTTTCGTGCCTCAGCGTCAGTATCGGGCCAGTGAGCCGCCTTCGCCACTGGTGTTCTTGCGAATATCTACGAATTTCACCTCTACACTCGCAGTTCCACTCACCTCTCCCGAACTCAAGATCCTCAGTATCAAAGGCAGTTCTGGAGTTGAGCTCCAGGATTTCACCTCTGACTTAAAGACCCGCCTACGCACCCTTTACGCCCAGTGATTCCGAGCAACGCTAGCCCCCTTCGTATTACCGCGGCTGCTGGCACGAAGTTAGCCGGGGCTTATTCTTGCGGTACCGTCATTATCTTCCCGCACAAAAGAGCTTTACAACCCTAGGGCCTTCATCACTCACGCGGCATGGCTGGATCAGGCTTTCGCCCATTGTCCAATATTCCCCACTGCTGCCTCCCGTAGGAGTTTGGGCCGTGTCTCAGTCCCAATGTGGCTGATCATCCTCTCAGACCAGCTACTGATCGTCGCCTTGGTGAGCCATTACCTCACCAACTAGCTAATCAGACGCGGGCCGATCTTTCGGCGATAAATCTTTCCCCGTAAGGGCTTATCCGGTATTAGCACAAGTTTCCCTGTGTTGTTCCGAACCAAAAGGTACGTTCCCACGCGTTACTCACCCGTCTGCCACTGACGTATTGCTACGCCCGTTCGACTTGCATGTGTTAAGCCTGCCGCCAGCGTTCGCTCTGAGCCAGGATCAAACTCTCAAGTTGGACTTGAACTTTGAACCGGCTGATCACAACGTTTGACGAGGTCCCACCATTGTTGACCGAAGCCAACCTGCTGTCTGCGATTCACATCGCTGACAACGATGGTGTAACCTTTGAAACGTGTACCGCCGAAGTCTTTCGTCCGGTCCCGACCTGAAAGCCGAAGCTCTCAAATTCGAGACCCGCAAGGACTCCGCCGTCCACGTTTCTCTTTCTTCATCTTTACTTGTCAAACAGCCCGGAGCCGAAGGCTCCAGCCACTCGTGGCCGAGCGGCGAAACTAACAGTCTCTACCTTTAGAGAGACTTTTGCAACTCCATCCGACGCCGAATGACAACCGACAACTATCGGCTGTTTTTTCACTCATCGGAGAGAGGAGCTTTTAGAGACACAGTAGCTTGCCTGGGCAGTTGCCCCGGCGCCGCCGCGCTCAGTGGCCGCCTTATAGGCCCCCCTAACTGGGCTTGTCAACGCCCTTGTCGAGAAATCGTCATCTTGCCGAAAGAAATCGACAACCGCTGGGAAACGCTGATTTATCAGGGGTTCGCGCCGTACTTGAGCCACATTCCTGCGACGTTCTGCACAGCGCAGAACAATTCCGCGTCGCGGCCGAGGCGGTTTCGAACCCGGGGTTTTTCGGCTAGCATATTCGTTCCCCGCGGGGGCGGCGGATCTCAGACCTGAAAAGCCATCATGGCGCCCATCTCACGGCGCTTATCCGGCTTAGGCAACGACGTTGGGGACGGCGGTTTTGAACCATAGGACGCCACGCGGGGGATACGACAGCCGCACCGGGATCATCGATCTCGGCCACGAACCCCCGCTCTCCGTCGACGGAACCGAAGCCGCGGTCATCGACCGCCGTCGCGTCTCGGTGCAATGGTTCAGCGGCACGATCCTGACGGGTCTTTGCGGCGCAGCTCTCATCGGCGGCGCCGTTTTTGCGTCCCTCGACGGCGAAATGACCTTTGCCCGCGTCCCCGAGCGTGTGGAAAGCGCGCTGCGCGGCGCCTTCAGCGGCGCCGATAAAGCCGCCGTGGCCCATAAGAGCGACCGTCTGCCGCCACCCAGCGAGAATGCCGGAAGCCGACAGATGATTCGGGTCTCCACCGTCACCCGGGTCGGCAACCGCGACGTGGTCCGCGTCCGCCCCTTCATCCGAATCGCCGGCAACCTGGCGATGACCACCAGCGAATTGTCCGCGAAAGTCCCCCCCTTCAACCCGCAGCGCCTTCTGACCGATGTCGGCGCGCCCGCGGCCGCCGATGGCGATGCCCAGAATCCCAATGCGGGCGAACCCGACGCCGAGGTCTCCTTCGTCACCCGCGACCTCAACGCCGTGCTGCCACGCGCCAGGATCGCCGCCAGCGTTGCCATCGAGGAAGTGCTGATGCGGGTGCGCGACGCCACCAACTGGCGCGGCGCGACCGGGGTCAAGTATGCCTCCAGCTCCGGAACCGACATCAAGATGGCCTATGCCGGCGAAGGCGGCATCGATCCCTATGCCGGTTTCGCGGCGCGCCTCATTCCGGAAAACGTCACGCTGCTGGCCAAGACCAAGGATCAGGTCACCGGCGGCAACCCGACCGGCGAGCGCGTCCATGTCGTCAAGAAGGGCGACACCATCCAGTCCGTTCTGCGCGAGCAAGGCGCCTCCCCTGAGGAAATCCGCGCCATCGCCGCCAATCTCAATGCGCGCGGACGCAACAGCGGGCTGCGCGAAGGCCAGAAGATCCGGATCCTGATGGCGCCGATCGGCCCCGGCCTGCCGCTGCAGCCGGTGCGCGTGATCGTCGCCAACGAAGCCACCATCGAGGCCGTCGCGGCGCTGTCCGATCTCGGCCGCTATGTCGCCGTCGATGCGCAGAGCTTCAACAACGTCACCGAAACCGCGTCGAAAGACGACGATGACGACGAGGAGGATGACGGCACCGGCGTGCGGCTCTATCAGAGCATCTACGAGACCGCGCTGCGCGATAAGGTGCCGCAAAGCGTCATCGAGGACCTGATCCGCGTCTACTCCTACGACGTGGATTTTCAGCGCAGGGTGCAGCCCGGCGATTCCTTCGAGGTGTTCTTCGCCGGCTCCGACGACGAGAACGCCTCCGCCGCCGCCGCCAACGAAAAGAACGAGGTGCTGTTCGCGGCCCTCACCGTCGGCGGCGAGACCAAGAAATACTACCGTTTCCAGACCCCGGACGATGCCGTGGTCGACTACTACGACGAGACCGGCAAGAGCGCGAAGAAGTTCCTGGTGCGCAAGCCGGTCAACACCGCGATCATGCGCTCGGGCTTCGGCGGGCGCCGCCATCCGATCCTCGGCTACACCAAGATGCACACCGGCGTGGACTGGGCCACCGCCTACGGCACGCCGATCTTCGCCTCCGGCAACGGCGTGATCGAGAAGGCGCAGTGGGAAGGCGGCTACGGCAAATACATCCGCATCAAGCATCCCAACGGCTACGAGACCGCCTACGGCCATATGAGCGCCTATGCCAAGGGCATGGAGCCGGGCAAGCGGGTGCGTCAGGGGCAGGTGATCGGCTATGTCGGCTCGACCGGCATGTCGACCGGCGCGCATGTCCATTACGAAATTCTGGTCAACGGCCGCTTCGTCGATCCGATGCGCGTCAAGCTGCCGCGCGGCCGCTCGCTCGAGGGCCCGCTGCTCGCGGGTTTCGAGACCGAGCGCGACCGCCTCGACCGCATGATGGCGTCCCGCAACGCACCGAAGATGGCGCAGGATGCGCCGCCCCCGCCGCCGGTCGCCTCGCTGCCGCCGATCTCCAGCAAAATCTCCAATACCCAGGCCAGCATCCGCTAGCGCTGCTGCGGGATTTAGGACGGGCCGCGGCCCGATTGTCCTGACGCGGGCTTCCTGTGCGCGGCATTCACGCGCAGTGGCGCATCAGGCCTGCCGGTCTCACTGTTTCCGGGCATCGACATCGATGCGCTTGCCCGCGGTGACGGTGAATTCCTTCTCGTGAGATTCGCCGCCCTCGCCCGAGATCACCGCCACGTAGGCGCCGGCGCCGAGCGCGAGATTGAGATTCTCGTCGAAATAGGTGCCGAACGACACCCGCTCGTTGTTGATGTCGCGTTCGGTGCCCAAGATCTCGACCGATTTTCCCGGCCCGAGCTTCATGCCGAGCACGCCGGCATCGAGATTGATCTCCAGCCGGGTCGGCGCGCCGGTCTTGACCTCGACCCGCACAGTTTTCCGCGCCACCCCGACCGAGGCGATGACATCGTAGCTGCCGGCCGGCAGATCGAATTTCGACAGCGGATCGTAGATGGTCGCCACCCATTCGCCATCCTTGCCCTCTTCGACGGACGGCTTGCGCACCTCGACGGCGAAACCCTTTTCCGCCTGCGGGCCACCCGGCGCATAGACCGCGCTGACCAGAAGCCTGCCGGCATCGAGCGTCATCGGCACGTTGATCGAATCGCCCGCCGCCAGCACGAATGCCTTCTCGCTGGCGGCATTGCCGCGGGTCAGCCGCAGCGTGTAACTGCCCGACGGCAGCACGAACCGCGGCACCGGCTTGTATTCGGTGGTGACGACCTCGCCCTTGGCGTTGATCACCTCCCAGGTCGGCTCCTGCATCTTCTCGCCCGAGCCCTGCACCGTGCCCTCGCTGGTGACATAGCCGGCGTCGAGCACGATATCGAGCGCGAGCGGCTTGCCCTTCTCCACCGTGACCGCATGTTGGCGCGTCACCAGGCCATACTGAACCTCCAGCACATACGATCCCGGCGCGATCACGTCGGCGAACGGCGCGCCGTGGAAGGTCGTGACATGCTCACCCTTCTCGCCGCCGCGCGGGGTGAAGAAGCTCCACACCACGTCGTTGTTGCTGTCGGTGACCGGATCGAGACTGGGCCCGAGACGCACCACGCCGCGGATGTTCTTGCCCTGATAGGCGTCCGCCACCGGCTTTGCGGGCGCCTCGCTCTTCACCTTGCCGCCCTGCGCGGCTTCCACGGCGCGGCCGAGCGCCTTTTCGAGGCCGTCCGCATTACCGGCGTCGAGATAGACCCCGCCGGTGGCCCGCGCGATGCACTGGAGCTGAGTCTTGGCGGCCGGATCGGCGACGTCGAAGCCGATGACATGGGCGGTGAAGCCGACGCCCGCGTTCTTGAGCTCGGCGGCAACGGCGCACGGATCGGGATGGCAGGTCTCGATGCCGTCCGAGACCAGCACCACGGTGGCCTTGTTTTCGGTCGCGCGCAGGGCCTGCGCCGCCGCGCGCAAGGCCTCGGCCATCGGCGTCTTGCCCTTGGGATTGAGGCCGTTCACCGCCTCGCGAATTCGCGCGGGGTCGAACTTCGACACCGGCACCAGCAGCTCGATATCCTTGCAATCGCCCTTGGTGCGATGACCGTAGGTCATCAGGCCGAGACGGTCGCCGGGCCGCCATTTGGCGAGAATGGAATCGACCGCGCGCCGCGCCGCCGAGATCTTCGACTGGCCGTCGACCTGCCCCCACATCGAGCCGGACGCATCGAGAATAAGGATGGCATCGCCCTGCGCCGCCGCGGGTGCAACCGGCATCGACACCGACACGAGCAGGCAACCGGCCAGCACGGCCGGACGGACGAATGACGGCAAGACAGCCTCCCAACCCCAACTGGCTTGCGTCATCTGTTGCCAATTCGGCGGCATCTTGGAAGCGAAAATTTCGTCTGCAGCCAAAGGCCGCGCCTCGCCAAGGCAAAACGCGGCCGGCATGAGCCGGCCGCGTCGGGAATTTTGACCGCTCGGGGACCGGTCAGTTCAGCTTGCGCTTCGGCGGCACCTCGAGTTCGGCATCCTCCTCGACGGAACGCGCCGTCTTGCCGTTGAAGGTCAGACCGCCCTTGCCGGCCGAGATCTTGACGATGGCGCCGTCCAGCACCTCGCCGGCGAGGATCATCTCGGCCAGCGGATCCTGCACGTTACGCTGGATCACCCGCTTCAGCGGCCGCGCGCCATAGGCCGGGTCCCAACCCTTGTCGGCGAGCCAGTCGCGCGCGCGATCGTCCAGCACGAGGTCGATCTTGCGATCGTCCAGCAGCTTGCGCAAGCGAGCGAACTGGATGTCGACGATCCGGCCCATCTCGTTCTTCTGCAAACGGTGGAACAGGATGATCTCGTCGATGCGGTTGAGGAATTCGGGACGGAAGTGCGAACGCACCATCGCCATCACCTGCTCGCGCACCGCGCCGGTGTCCTCGCCTTCCGGCTGGTTGACGAGGAATTCGGCGCCGATATTCGAGGTCATGATGATCAGCGTATTGCGGAAGTCCACGGTGCGGCCCTGACCGTCGGTCAGGCGGCCGTCATCGAGCACCTGCAACAGCACGTTGAACACGTCCGGATGCGCCTTCTCGATCTCGTCGAACAGCACGACCTGATAGGGCCTGCGCCGCACCGCCTCGGTCAGCGCGCCGCCTTCGTCATAGCCGACATAGCCCGGAGGCGCGCCGATCAGCCGCGCCACCGAATGCTTCTCCATGTATTCGGACATATCCATGCGGACCAGCGCGGTCTCGTCGTCGAACAGATACTCCGCCAATGCTTTGGTCAGCTCGGTCTTGCCGACGCCGGTCGGGCCTAAGAACATGAACGAGCCGATCGGCCGGTTCGGATCCTGCAATCCAGCGCGCGCACGGCGCACCGCGGTCGAGACCGCACGCACCGCCTGCGCCTGACCGACGACACGCTGACTGAGCATGTCCTCCATGCGCAGCAGCTTGTCCTTCTCGCCTTCCAGCATCTTGTCGACCGGCACGCCGGTCCAGCGCGACACCACCTGGGCGATGTTGTCGGCGGTGACCGCCTCGTCGATGGTCGACGTGCTCTCGCTCGCCTCCACCGTTTCGAGCTTCTTCTCGAGGTCGGGGATGCGGCCATAGGCGAGTTCGCCCGCGCGCTGGTACTCGCCCTTGCGCTGGGCGTTGGCGAGTTCGGTGCGCGCCTGCTCGAGCTCGCTCTTGAGCTTCTGCGCGTCGGAGAGCTTGCTCTTTTCCGCCTGCCATTTCGAGGTCAGGTCGGCGGATTTTTTCTCCAGATCGACCAGTTCGCCTTCCAGCGTCTGCAGCCGGCTCCTTGAGCCGGCGTCGGACTCCTTCTTCAGCGCCTCCTGCTCGATCTTGAGCCGCACGATCTCGCGGTCGAGCGAGTCGAGCTCTTCCGGCTTAGAATCGACCTGCATCTTCAGCCGCGCCGCCGCCTCGTCGACAAGGTCGATCGCCTTGTCGGGCAGGAAGCGGTCGGTGATGTAGCGGTTCGACAGCGTCGCCGCCGCGACCAGCGCGGAATCGGCAATCCGCACGCCGTGATGCAGCTCGTATTTCTCCTTGAGGCCGCGCAGGATCGAGACCGTGTCCTCGACGGTCGGCTCGGAGACGAACACCGGCTGGAAACGCCGCGCCAGCGCCGCATCCTTCTCGACGTGCTTGCGGTACTCATCGAGCGTGGTCGCGCCGATGCAATGCAGCTCGCCACGCGCCAGCGCCGGCTTGAGCAAATTGGAGGCGTCCATCGCGCCGTCCGCCTTGCCCGCGCCGATCAGCGTGTGCATCTCGTCGATGAACAGCACGATTCCGCCTTCGGCGGCGGTGACTTCCTGCAGCACGGCCTTCAGCCGCTCCTCGAACTCGCCGCGATATTTCGCACCGGCGATCAGCGCGCCGAGATCGAGCGCGAGCAGCTTCTTGTCCTTCAGGCTCTCCGGCACGTCGCCGTTGATGATGCGCAGCGCCAGCCCTTCGACGATGGCGGTCTTGCCGACGCCGGGCTCGCCGATCAGCACCGGATTGTTCTTGGTCCGGCGCGACAGCACCTGGATGGTGCGGCGGATTTCCTCGTCGCGGCCGATCACCGGGTCGAGCTTGCCGTCGCGCGCGGCCTGGGTCAGGTCGCGGGCGTATTTCTTCAGCGCGTCATAGGCGTTCTCCGCCGAGGCGCTGTCGGCGGTGCGGCCCTTGCGCAGCGCGTTGATCGCCGCGTTGAGATTCTGCGGATTGACGCCGCCCTTGGCGAGCAGCTTGCCCGCCTCGCTGTCCTTGTCGAGCGCCAGCGCCAGCAGCAGCCGCTCCACGGTGACGAAACTGTCGCCGGCCTTCTCGCCGGCCTGCTCGGCGGCGGCGAAGGCACGCGCGGTCTCCGGCGCGAGATAGATCTGTCCGGCCCCGCCGCCCGAGACTTTCGGCAGCTTGGCAAGAGCATCTTCGGTGGCTTTGAGAATGGCGCGCGAATTGCCGCCCGAACGGTCGATCAGCCCGCCCGCCAGCCCTTCGCTGTCGTCGAGCAGAACCTTCAGGATGTGCAGCGGCGAGAACTGCTGATGCCCCTCGCGCAACGCAAGCGATTGTGCCGACTGGATGAATCCCTTCACACGGTCGGTGTATTTTTCAATATTCATACGATGTATCCCTCAGCCTGCGCGGACGCCTCGAAAGCACGCCCGCCGCATCTTCAATGGGTTGGACCGGCATTGCACCGGCTTGACCACAATGTGGGCACAGTGCGCGCCCGGCGGAAGGGGTGCCGGCGCAATTTCGGCGCCGCGATTTCAAGTCCCCCGATCTCGGACGGCTTGGCGGCCGGATCGTAAAGACGCTAGAACGCGGCATGCTTGACCCATCTCATGGCACGCTCGCCGGCCTGTACCGTTATCCGGTGAAAGGGCTATCGGCCGAGGCGCTGCCCCGCGTCACGCTCGCGCCCGGCCAGAGCGTGCCCCGCGACCGCCGCTATGCCATCGCGAACGGACCGATCGGGTTCGACCCGGCGCAGCCCCGGCATTTCGGCAAAATCCATTTCCTGATGCTGATGCGGCACGAGCGCCTCGCCACGCTGCGCACCCGGTTTGACGATGCGACGAACGACTTCAGCATCGTCCACAACAGCCGCGAGGTGGCGCGCGGCAATCTCGAAACGGCGCAGGGCCGCGCCGTAATCGAGGATTTTTTCACCGGAAATTTCACCAGGGAGCTGCGCGGGCCGCCGAAAATCCTGTCGGCGCCGAACCACAGTTTCTCGGATGCGCCCGACAAGGTGGTCTCGCTGGTGAACCTTGCCAGCGTCGCCGCGATCGAGGATGCCGCCGGCGCGCCGGTCGATCCGCTGCGGCTGCGCGCCAATCTCTATGTCGAGGGATGGCCGGCCTGGCTTGAACTCGGCCTTACCGGCCGCGAGCTTGCGATCGGGACAACGCGGCTGCGCGTCGTGCGCGATATCGTGCGATGCGCCGCGGTGAATGTCGATCTGGTCACCGGCGAGCGTGACCTCAACGTGCCGGCTACGCTGACACGCAGTTTCGACCATCAGCATTGCGGCATCTATACGGAAGTAATCGCCGGGGGCGAGATCGTCCCCGGCGATATCATTCGGATCGTGAAAGGAAGCTAATTCAGCTCGAAGGCATCACGTAGGCATAGATGCGCCCGCGCGAGTAGACCGACTCGGCCACCCGGCGGCCGTGATTGCCGGAGATCACGATCGGATTGCCCTTGGCGTCGATACCGCTGACCACGCCGACGTGACCGCCGCGCCGTCCGCGCGACATCACGGCGATGGCGCCGACCTGCGGCCCCGAGATGCGCTGGCCGTAGCTCGCGAACGAGCGCGCCATGTCGGAGCCGGTGCCCTGATGGCCGGTCCGCTGCAACACCATGTTCATGAATCGCGCGCACCACAGACGCGAACGTCCGGTCGGATTGCCGCCGATGTAGCGCCGCGCTTCATCGACGAGGTTCGACGCGCCGAAGCCCGAGCCGCCAAAGCTGCCGCCGGAATGATCCATCGCAGCATTGGCGTCGGCGACATTCGCGGCGCGCAATGCACGGGCGCTGCGCATCCAGCGCGAGGCGTGACGATGACCGCGATGACGCCGCACATGATGCGCCCGCACATGGGAATGCGCATGACGTTCGACGTGATGATGGCGGTGATGATGAGATGGCCGTGCCGAAGCCGGTGTCGCCAATGCGACGATTGCCGCCGAGCACATCGCAATCGCAACATGACGGAGCCGCACGCTTATTACGCTAGAAAGGTTCATCCAGAAGAGTTCCTATTACCCCCATTGGTTAAGTCCCGAGCAAAAGCCCGGCACTCGCGCGGCGTAAAACGCAATCCCGATGTGGCGAGAACATGGCACGATCAGGCACGCGCGGAATGTTTTCGCGGAGATATCGCGGTCATTCAATGGCGAGGGCTTGACGTAACGCGCCCTATTTCGGGCTAACCTTAATCGCGTTCAGCCGCTAACCTTAATCGCGGCGCGACAGCAGAAACACGCCCTGCTCGCCGAACATATTCCAGAACCACCACGGTGCGTTGAGACGCAGCGGACGCCCGCCTGGATCGAGCGCCACCGCACGCTCCATCTTGACGTTGATCTCGTCGCAGAGCTGCACGAAATCCTTGATGGTGCAGAAGTGAATGTTGGGCGTGTCGTACCAGGTTGCCGGCAGATTGTCGGTGCGCGGCATCTGGCCCTTCACCAGCAATTGCAGCCGCATCTTCCAGTGGCCGAAATTCGGAAACGAGACGATCGCGCGCTGGCCGATGCGCAGCAGATTCTCCAGCACCACGCGCGGCTGCCGCGTCGCCTGCAGCGTCTGCGACAGAATCACGTAGTCGAAGGCATCGTCGGGGTAATTCACAAGGTCGGTGTCGGCGTCGCCCTGTACCACCGCGAGACCTTTGGCGACGCAGGCATTGACGCCCTCGCGCGACAGCTCGATGCCGCGGCCATCGACGCCGCGCGATTCCAGAAGCTGCAACAGATCGCCCTCGCCGCAGCCGACATCGAGCACGCGCGAGCCCGGCTCCACCATCTGCGCGACCAGAAGATGATCGCCGCGCGCGCCCTCGATCCGCAGCGGATGCGCCGTAAGACCGAAACCCTCCTGCACGCTCATGCTAGCTCACCGCCGAGTTCAGGCCGTGCGCGCTGGCCGCCGATTGCAGGAACGCATGCGAGATCGCGAAGAACTCCGGCACGTCGAGCAGGAAGGCATCGTGCCCCTTGTCGGTCTCGATCTCCGCGAACGAGACCCGCGCGCCGCTGGCGTTGAGCGCGTGGACGATGTTGCGCGATTCCGAGGTCGGAAACAGCCAGTCCGACGTGAAGGAGACCACACAGAATCGCGTCGGGCTGCCGCGAAACGCCTGCGCCAGCGCGCCGTCGTGGTCCGCGGCGATATCGAAATAGTCCATCGCGCGCGTCAGATAGAGATAGGAATTGGCGTCGAAGCGCTCGACGAAGGACGAGCCCTGATGGCGCAGATAACTCTCGACCTCGAAATCGGCATCGAATGAGAAGGTCGGCATCTCGCGATCCTGCAACCGCCGCCCGAACTTGCGATGCAGCGCCGCGCTCGACAGATAGGTGATGTGCGCCGCCATGCGCGCGACGCTGAGGCCGCGGCGCGGATGGGTGCCGTGCTCAAAATAGCGACCGCCGCGCCATTCCGGATCGGCCATCACCGCCTGACGGCCGAGTTCGTGGAAGGCGATGTTCTGTGCCGAATGGCGCGTGCTGCACGCCACGGCGAGCGCGGAGAACACCCGCTCGGGATAGGCCACCGCCCATTGCAGCACCTGCATGCCGCCCATCGAGCCGCCGACCACGGCGAACAATTTGCGGATGCCGAGATGATCGATCAGCATCGCCTGCGCCCGCACCATGTCGGGAATGGTGATGACCGGAAAATCCAGCCCCCACGGCTTGCCGGTGGCGGGATTGGTCGATGACGGCCCGGTGCTGCCGAGACAGCCGCCGACCACGTTCGAGCAGATCACGAAATAGCGGTCGGTATCGACCGGCCGTCCGGGGCCGACCAGCGTTTCCCACCAGCCCGGCTTGCCGGTGACCGGATGGGTATTGAAGACATGCTGGTCTCCGGTCAGCGCATGGCAGATCAGGATCGCGTTGGAGCGATCGGCATTGAGCCTGCCATAGGTCTGATAGGCGATCTGGAATGGCGCGAGATCGACGCCGCAATCGAGACGCAGCGGCTTGTCCGCGCCGAACTGCGCGAGCTGCGAGGTCGGATGATCAGCCTCGCGCGCACGCTCGCTGCGAGTCTGTGACGGTTTCACCGGTTGAACATTGACCATCTTGAGACCGGTATCCTTAAGAACACTTTCCCGGGCGACACCACGATCGCGACATCGAACCATCAGGCCATAAAAAAACCCGGCCTGAACGCATGTTCGGCCGGGATCCCATGTGTCCCCGGCCTGTTTAGCAAGTTGTTTAACGTGGCTGCAAGCCGGCCGGCTCAAATGACCACGAAGTGGAAAAACCCTACTCCCCACCCCCGCATGCGTCAAGGCGGGAGCAGATCCGGCGCCCCCGGCATGGCCGAAACCATCGATGTTTTCTTTGCTTTCGGCCACCGTCCTGCCTAATCAGACGGGGCCGGCGAAGTCGCGTCCGCCGCTTTTGAAGGTTTTGTCCATGTCCAATCCGCCGTCCGCCCCGCCCTCCCTGCAGGACCTGCGCCGCGAGATCGACGCCATCGACGAGGAGATCCATGGCCTCCTGCTGAAGCGCGGCGACATCATCGACCGGTTGATCACGGTGAAGCAGACCCAGGAAGTCGGCTCGGCGTTCCGTCCGGCACGCGAGGCCGACATGATGCGCCGCCTCGCCACCCGCCATCGCGGCATCCTGCCGCTCGACACGGTGGAGAGCATCTGGCGCGTCATCATCGCGACGTTCACTTACGTGCAGGCGCCGTTCTCGGTGCATGCCGATCTGTCGTCGGGCGAATCCGCGATGCGGGATTCGGCGCGATTTCATTTCGGCTTCACGGTGCCGTTTCTGGCGCATTTCAGCGCCGCAGCGGCGGTCGATGCGGTGGCCCAGTCGCGCGGCGATCTCGCTCTGGTGTCGGCGGCAGGCAGCCAGACGCCATGGTGGACCGCGCTCGAGCCGGGCGGCACGCCGAAGATCATCGCACGCCTGCCCTTCATCGAGCGCGCCGATCATCCGGCGGCGCTGCCGGTGTTCGTGATTTCCCGCGTCGCGCCCGATGCGCTGGTGACCGAGGTCGAGATGTGGAGCATCCATGTCGGCGGCTGGAGCGCCGGCGCGGCGCGCGCCGTCTCGCCGCTCGCCGAGATCATCGCGGTGCCGGACACCGCCTCCGGCGGCGCGGCGCTGCTGGCGTCGGTGACCGAGCCCGGCGGGGTGACGAAAATCATATCAGCATTGACGCAGGCAGGCGCATCCGTGCGCTCATCGGCCCTCGTCGGCGGCCACGCGACACGCTATACGGTGCCGAGCGGCGGCGGCTCGAAAGCCTAACCCCGCCCCGTTGATCATTCCTCCGGAGCCCCTCCAATGTCACGCCCCGTGCCGAAGCCCGGCATCCTCGATATCGCGCCCTACACGCCCGGCAAGAGCGGCGCGGGCCTGCACGGACGCGTGTTCAAGCTGTCGGCCAACGAGACGGCGCTCGGCCCCTCGCCGAAGGCCGTCGCCGCCTACAAGGCCGCGGCCGATCATCTGGCGGACTATCCCGAAGGCTCGACACGTCTGCTGCGCGAGGCGATCGGCCGCGCGTTCGGGCTCGATCCGGCGCGCATCATCTGCGGCGCGGGCTCGGACGAACTGCTGACCTATCTCGCCAATGTCTATCTCGGCCCCGGCGACGAGGCGATCCACACCACGCACGGCTTTCTGGTCTACCCGATCGCGACCTCCGCGAACGGCGCGACCAATGTCATCGCGGCGGAGAAGAACCTCACCGCCGATGTCGACGCCATTCTCAAAGCGGTGACGCCGCGCACCAAGCTGGTCTGGATCGCCAATCCGAACAACCCGACCGGCACCTACGTGCCGTTCGACGAGATCAAGCGGCTGCGCGCCGGCCTGCCCCCGCATGTGCTGCTGGTGCTCGACGCCGCCTATGCCGATTTCGTCTCGCGCAACGACTATGAAGCGGGCATCGAACTCGTCGCCACCACCGAGAACACGGTGATGACGCGCACCTTCTCCAAGATTCACGGTCTCGCCGCGGCGCGAGTCGGCTGGATGTACGCGCCCGCGAATGTCGTCGATGCGATCAACCGCATTCGCGGCCCGTTCAATGTCAGCACGCCGGCTTCGGCGGCGGCGATCGCCTCGCTGGAGGACACCGCGCATTACCGGACGGCGCAACAGCACACCGAGCAGTGGCGTGCCTGGCTGACGGAGGAAGTCGGCAAGCTTGGTCTCGAGGTGACGCCGAGCGTCGCCAATTTCATCCTGATCCATTTTCCGCAGAGCGCGGGCAAGACCGCGGCGGATGCCGACGCCTTCCTGACGGAGCGCGGCCTGATCCTGCGCGCGCTGAAGAACTACAAGCTGCCGAACGCACTGCGCCTGACGGTCGGCCTTGAGGAAGCCAATCGCCTCGTGGTCGCCGCGCTCGCCGAATTCATGGAGCGCAAGTGAGCACCGCCCCCTTGTTCCAGCGGCTGGCGCTGATCGGCTTCGGCCTGATCGGCGGCTCGATCGCGCGCGCCGCGCGCGCCCAAGGCCTCGCCGGAGAAATCGTGGTCACCGCGCGCTCGCCCGCAACCCGCGCGCGCGTGCAGGAGCTCGGCGTCGTCGACCGTGTGGTGGAAACCAGCGCCGAGGCGGTGAAGGATGCCGATCTCGTCATCCTGTGCATCCCGGTCGGCGCCTGCGGCCCGGTCGCCGTGGAGATCGCGCCGCATCTGAAAGCGGGCGCGATCGTCTCCGATGTCGGCTCGGTCAAGGGCATGGTGGTGCGCGAAATGGGTCCGCATCTGCCGGACAATGTCCATTTCATTCCGGCGCACCCGGTGGCGGGCACCGAACATTCCGGCCCCGATTCAGGCTTCGCCGAACTGTTCATCAACCGCTGGTGCATCCTCACCCCGCCGCCGGACACCGATCCGGCCGCCGTCGAGAAGTTGGCGACCTTCTGGCGCACGATCGGCGCCAATGTCGAGATCATGGCGGCCGAGCATCACGATCTGGTGCTGGCGGTGACGAGTCACCTGCCGCATCTGATCGCCTACACCATCGTCGGCACCGCCGACGAGCTGGAAGACGTCACCCAGGCCGAGGTGCTGAAATTCTCCGCCGGCGGCTTCCGCGATTTCACCCGCATCGCCGCGTCCGATCCGACGATGTGGCGCGACATCTTCCTCGCCAACAAGGACGCCGTGCTGGAAATGCTCGGCGCGTTCCAGGAAGATCTGTCGAAGCTGACCCGCGCGATCCGTCGCGGCGACGGCGAAGCGTTGTTCGATCACTTCAAGCGCACGCGCGCCATCCGCCGCGGCATCGTCGATCTCGGGCAGGAAACCGCCAGCCCCGATTTCGGTCGCCCGCTCGCGCCGCTGCCGAAGAAAACCTGATTGCGCTGACCGCGCTCGCTCAGAACAGCGGCGGCGTCTGCGCGACGCGGAACGGGCCGAGCACCACCGCGCCATCGACGAATTTCAGCGTCATCGCCCGCGCCGGCTTGCCTTCGAGCACGCTCGGCTGGCCGAGCAGATTGAGCCCGGCAATCACGCCGGCATTGGCGTTCTTGCGCACCACATTGCCGAGGCCCGGTATCATCCGGTCGAGCGCGCCGATCACCTTATTGACGTCCTGCGCGCGGCCGCCGGGAGCCTGTCCGTCGGGCGACGGCGGCGGTTCAGCCAGAATCCGGTCGAGACCCAGCGCCGGCACCAGGCGCTCGAAGCCGGCAATCGTCATCTGCAATTCGCCGTCGAGATGGCCGCTCGGCGTCAGGCCGAGCGCGCCGGCCGCGACGATGATGGTGTCGCCCTGCTGCACGCGTGAATGAGTGAAGTCGATCCGGCCGCCCGCGGCCTGAATCTCGCGAAACCGTTCCGGCCAGGGCTTGGGCGAGAAATCGCGCAAGCCGCGCAACTGCGCGCGCACGTCGGCGTCGAACGGCTCGACCAGCAGCGGATACACACCCTGAATGCTCGCGCCCTGCAGCAGCAGCACGCTTTCGAGGACCGGATTGTCCGCCGTCGAGCCTTCGGCGAGACGACCATGCCATTCCAGATGTTTGGCGCGCAGCAGCGGCGTCTGCCCGCCGCCCGCGAGGCGATCGACCGCCGGATCGTCGAACTCCAGCGAGACCTGCTGCGGCACAGACGGCAGGCCGCTGGCGCTGGCTCGCCCGATCCGCCAGTTCGCCGTGGCGAATGGCGGCTGCGCGCTGTCGGCCAGCGTCGCCGGCCCCTTGAATTCGGCGATCACGCGGGTCGGATCATAGACCTGCGCGACGGCGAGAATTTCCTCAAGTCGCGCCACCAGCGGCGTGCGCGAGGCGAGCTGCGCGGCGGTCTGCGCGTTCAGCGAGATCACCGGCCTGGCGCAGCGCACCTCGAGCCGGAATGGATAGCCGGCGACGGAGCGGTCGGCGCACTCATAGGTGCGGCCGGATTTGGCCTCGCGCGCGCGCCAGCCGTCGAATTTCTCATCGACCTGCGAGGCGGCATAGAACCAGAACGCGCTCCACGCCACGGCCAGACCCAGCAACAACACGGACGGGATGAAGATCGGGTGGAACCGGCGGCGGGGTGCAAGATCCAAATTATCCATCGCGATGCTCAACCATCCGAATTTGGCAATTGAAGGGTGAGTGAGTGATCGCCGCGAACGGCGGCGAAGTCCAGCGATTTGGCCCCAAATCACAATGCCGTCGCAGGGGCGCCGTTCCGATCACGCGATTTTCAGGCGAGATCGGGCCCGAGCGGTTAAAGTAGGCAACGGGCGCGATTCGACGCGGAGCGCCGCCCGATCGAGGCGTAAGGTATGGCGGCGCGACCTCTGGCAGAGACGGACTTTCCCAAAGGCGACTTGTGGGTGTTCGGATACGGATCGCTGATGTGGCGGCCGGGATTCGAATTCCTCGTAGAATTCCCGGCACGGCTGATCGGCGAGCATCGCGCGCTGTGCGTCTATTCCTTCCATCATCGCGGCACGCCGGAAAAACCCGGCCTCGTGCTCGGGCTCGACCGTGGCGGCGCCTGTCAGGGCACCGTGTTCCGTGTCGCCGCCGACCTGCGCGCCGCGACGCTCGCTTATCTGCGCGAGCGCGAGCAGGTCACCGGGGTTTATCGCGAGGTGCTGCGTCCGGTCTGGATCGAGGGCGATGCCCGCGAGCGGGTGCAGGCGCTGACCTATGTGGTCGATCGCAGCCACCCGCAATATAGCGGCCGCCTGACGCTGGAAGAGCAATTCCATCACATCGCGCACAGCCATGGCATCTCGGGCGCCAACCGCGACTATGTCATCTCGACGGTCAAGGCGCTGGAAGCGCGCGGCTGCCGCGATCCGCAATTGCACACTTTGATGGCGATGCTGCAAGGCGACACCGTGCTGCACCGCTGAGGCGCGCGTGGTTCTTACGATGCGGCGTCCATGACCGGCGCCGAGAAGCCGAGCAACCTGATCTGCTCGTCTTGCGCCGCCTTCACCAGACTCGCGGTCGCGCCCTCGATGGCGGCGGACACCCGCGCGGTGAATTCATCGCGCTTGAGTCCCGGCGGAATCGGATCGAGGAATTCCACCACCAGCGTGCCCGGATAGCGCAGGAACGAGCGGCGCGGCCAGAACATCCCGGCGTTGAGCGCCACCGGCACGCAGGCGACGTTGCAACTGACGTAAAGCTGGCTGACGCCGGACTTGTATTGCGGCGGCGCGCCGACCGGCATCCGCGTGCCTTCCGGAAAGATGATGAGCTGGCGGCCGCCGCGCACTTCATCGCGCGCGCGCTTGAACATGTCGATCAGGACACGCCCGCCCGCGCCGCGATTGACGCCGATCATGCCGGCCTTGAGCAGATACCAGCCGAAGAGCGGCAACCACGTCAGCTCGCGCTTGAGGATATAGAGCGGCCGCTTGAAGAATTGCAGCAGCGCGAAAGTCTCCCACGCCGACTGATGCTTCGAGGCGACCAGTAGCGGCCCCGGCGGGATCTTCTCGAGGCCGCGATACTCGACCCTGGTGTTGCACACCACCCTCATCAACCAGATGCTGGTCTTGCCCCAGTTCTGCGCGATCCAGATGATGCCCCAGCGCGGCATGACATAGGTCGGCAGGCCGAGCAGCACCCAGAACACCAGATTGAGATAGAACAGGATGTTGTAGAGCAGCGAACGCAGGAACAGCGCGACCATCGACAATCCGATCACTTCACCAGCGCCGTGGCGGGCCTGCGGGGCGGCGAGGCTCCGGTCACCGGAGGGTCATCGCTTTCCGGAAAAAGATCGAGACCGAGGCTCGCGAGCCGGACCCGCACCTCGGCGGCAACAAACTTGAAGTATTCCGATAGCAGCAGCCGCGCCGCAGCGCCACTCTCCCACCACGGCTCGTCGCGCCATTTTTCGCCGATCACCGGATAGAAGATCAGATCGATCTCCGGCATCGCGTACGACAGCTCCACCATCGCCCGCGGCATGTGATAGTTCGACGTCACCACGATCAGCGAGCGGAAGCCGCGCTCGGCGACCCAGCGCCGGGTTTCGGTCGCATTGCTGCGGGTGTTGACGGCGGAACGGTCGAGATCGACGCAGCAATTGAGCAGCGCCTGGCTCTCCGGCAGCGAGCGGACGATATCGGCGGTGCCGTTGGCGCGATGCACGCCGGAAATCAGCAGCCGCTTGCCGTAACCTTGCGCGAGCAGATCCATCGCATCGGCGATGCGCGAGGAGCCGCCGGTGAGCACGACGATGCCGTCGGCCTTGCGCGGCGGCCTCTGCTCGTCGGAGTGCAGTTGCGAGACGAACCAGCCGAAGCCGGCCACCGCCGCCACAACGACCACGGCAAACGCCTTGACGAAACCAAAGCCGGACCGCCGCCGCGTGGCGCGGCTCGTCCGTTCCGACCTGCTCACATCAGACTTCACGATCACGCTGATCCGCTTGTTTCGCCGCAAGATTCAAAAGCGCGGATAAATTGCCCGAAGATCGCATTCTCCGCAAACCCGTCACGGCGCAAAAAAACCGCAAGACCGCCATTCGTCAGTCGATGTCGTCGAGCGTGGCGAACAGCGTGCGCCGCGACGCCCAGGCGGTGATCGCGGCAATCAGCACGGCCTGCGCCAGCAACACTAGATAGCCCGAGGCCGGCAAGGCGAAGGTGCCGAGCAGCGCCGCGAACTGATCGCCCACCGCCGTGCCGGAAAACCATCCCGCCACCGATTCCGAAAAACCGAACACCAGCATCGCCGCCACCACGCCGATCAACCCGCCTTCGAGACCGAGCCGCAGGAAATGCCGCAGAAAACGGTTGGCGATGAAACTGTCCTGCGCGCCAACGAAATGCAGCACCTCGACGATCGGCCGGTTCGCCGCCATCGCACCGCGCGTGGCGAACGATACCGAAATGATGGTGGCGATGATCACCAGGATCAAGACGCCGGTGCCGGCCAGCACGATCGCGCCGGTCATCGAACGCATCCGCTCGATCCACGCACGATGATCGTCAACGCTGGCGTTCGGATTGATCTGTCTCAATCGCTGACGCAATTCGGTGATGTCGAGCGCCGTACCGGGCGTCACCCGCGCCACGATGACGCGCGGCACCGGCAGATCGTCGAGCGACAGGCCGGTGCCGAGCCATGGCTCCAGCAGCTTGGCGGATTCCGCTTTGGTGAACGGTCGCACATCGAGAATGCCCGGCTGCGCGCGCGTGGCCTCGGCCACGTTTGCAACATCGCGCTCCAGATCGCGGCCCTGCGCCGGGCGCACCTGAATGGTGATCTCGCTCGCGATGTCCGATTGCCACTCGCCGGCCGAGGCGCGCACCAGCAGCACCACGCCGGTGGTGATCGAGGCGAGAAACGTCATGATCGCCACCACCGCCACCAGCGCTCGGCCGGAAATCGAACCGCGCGGCACGATCGGCGAGACATTGCGCGGCTGGCCGGGCTGGTGAGACTGATCGCGCGAACCGATCATGATGCGGCGTCCATCGCGGGCGTCCTATTCATAGATGTGCAGACGCGATTCATGCAGCACCATGCGGCGCGCGTCGTATTGATCCATCAAGGCGATGTCGTGGGTGGCGATGATCACGGCGGTGCCGGACCTGTTCAACTGGATGAACAGATTGAGCAGGCGTCGCGCCAGCGTCGGATCGACGTTGCCGGTCGGCTCGTCGGCGAGCAGAAGCTGCGGCCGCGCGATCACGGCGCGGGCAATGGCGGCGCGCTGCTTCTCGCCGCCGGACAGAATCGGCGGCAGCGCCTCCATCCGCTCGCCGAGCCCGACCCATTTCAGAAGATCGATGACTTCCTTGCGATAGCTCGACTCGCTGCGGCCCATGACGCGGAACGGCAGCGCGACGTTCTCGTAGGTCGTCATGTGGTCGAGCAGGCGGAAATCCTGCAGCACGATGCCGATGCGCGAGCGCAGGCCGGCGATGGCGTCCTTGTTCAGCAGCGAGACGTCCTGCCCGAACAGATTGACCAGCCCGCGGGTCGGCCGCAGCGACAGGAACAGCATGCGCAGCAGCGAGGTCTTGCCCGCGCCGGAGGGGCCGGTGAGGAACTGGAAGGAATGCGCCGGAATCTGGAACGTCAGATCGCGCAGGACCTCCGGACCAAGCCCATAGCGCAGGCCCACATTTTCGAATCGGACCAAGGTCAGCTCCGTTCGGCCAGACGGGCGCATGGCAGGGCGGGGCCGATCCCGCCATCCAATGCCCGCAATTCTCTTGCGATCGTTATGGTTTCCGATTCGTTAACGGACACCGGATAGGGTTGGCCGCGGTACATCCAGAAGATTCGTTCGATGCAGATCATTTGTCCCCATTGTACGACATCCTATGCCGTCGATCCGGCCAAATTCGGCGCGTCGGGACGGACGGTTCGCTGCGCCCGCTGTCATGAAACCTGGCTGGCCCAGCCCGAGGAAATGGCGGCCGCATCGGCCCATGCCGGGCCGGGCAGCCGCGACGGCTGGGACGAGCCGCCCGCCGCCAATAACGACTGGCGCGAGGACGTTACCCCGCATGTTGAAAGCCCGTCGATCGCATCGACCTGGCCGGACTCCGGTGAAACCGCGCATGCCAATGACGAGGCCGGCAGCGACTGGCCGAGCGAGGAACCGCCGGACAGCCGCCGCAAGCTGCCGCAACTGCTGCGCGGCCTCGTCCGCCCGGCGTGGCTGATGGACAGCCTGGCCTATGTCAAGGCGCATCCGCCGGTCCGCCTGCCCGCGATCAATCTGAACATCGCCTGCGGCGTGATGGCGGCGCTGACCATGGCGCTGATCTTCTGGCGCGCCGAGGTGGTGCGGCTGATGCCGCAGACCGCGAGCTTCTTCCAGCTGGTCGGGCTGCCGGTCAATCTGCGCGGCCTCGCCTTCGCCGACATGAGAATCTCCACAGAAACCGTCAACGGCAAGCCGGTGCTGGTGATCGAGGGCGCGATTCACGATGTCGCGCGCAAGCCCGTGGAACTGCCGCGCCTGCGCTTCATCGTGCGCAACGCGCAGGGCAACGAAATCTACGCCTGGAACTCGGTGCTGGAGCAGGCCAAACTGAATCCGGGCGAAAAAATCTGGTTCAAGTCGCGCCTCGCCTCGCCGCCCGCCGAGGGCCGCGAAATCGCGGTGCGCTTCTTCCACCCGCGCGATATCGCCGCCGGAGGCATCTGATGGCCCGCGTCCTGATCGTCGATGACGAGGAATCGATGCGCCTTCTGGTGGCGCGCGCCATCGCCATGGACGACCACGAGATCGTCACCGCGCAGGACGGCGCCGAGGCGTTGGACCTCATTGTGGAAGCGGCCGGCGCGTTCGACCTGCTGCTGACCGACATCAAGATGCCGGTGATGGACGGCATCGCGCTGGCGCTCGCGGTGGCGCGCGACTATCCGCGCCTGACGATTTTGCTGATGACCGGTTTCGCCGACCAGCGCGAACGCGCCTCCGGGCTCGACGCCATCGTCCACGATGTCGTCACCAAGCCGTTCTCGATCGCCGACATCCGCACCGCGGTGGCCGACGCGCTGGCCTCAAGCAGCGACGCTCAGTAGTCCTTGAGCAGGCGCTCGATGTAATCGAGCTCGATCTGCGGGCGCTGCGGATCGGCGAAACGGCGGCGCAGCTCCTCCAGAATCCGCCGCGCGCGCTGCACGTCGATCTCGCCCGGAATCTTCACCGACAGATCGTCGCTGTACTCGCGGCCGCGCAGCGGACGGCCGAGCGGATCGCTGTCGTTGCCGGTGTTCTGCTGACGCCCGACCCTGTTGTTGGCTCCCTCGCCCTCGCCATCGCCTTGCTGCTGCGCGAGGTTCTGCGCGCCCTTGCGCATCGATTCCAGCGCGCGGCCCTGCGCGTCCACGGCGCTGTCCGGGCGGCCCTGTCCGAGCCGGCCGTCGGCATCGCCCATCGCCGAATCGGCGTCGGCGAGCGGATCGCCGTCGCCGCCACCGCCGCCCTGCTGCGACTTGTCGCCGGGCTCGCTCTGCTGACCCGGCATCATGCCTTTCTTCTTCAGATCCTCGAGCAGCTTCTGCAGGCGATCGCGCAGACCCTGCTGATCCTGCTGCAGATCGTTCATGGCGTTCTGATCGCCCGGCTGGCCGCGATTGCGCTCACGCCGCGACTCCTGGCCCTGCCGGAAGGTCTTGTCGCGAAGCTGCTGCTGCTTGCGAATGATGTCGCCGAGCTCGGCCAGCGCCTGCTCGTCGTCGTCCTCGCCGCCCTGCCCCGGCTGCGCCGTTTGCAGGCCCTCCATCATCTGCTGCATCTGGTCGAGCAGCTGCCGCGCGGCATCCTTGTTGCCGGACCGCGACAGCCGCTCCATCCGGTCGATCATGTTCTTGAGGTCCTGCTGGCGCATCACCTTGGTGTTGGGATCGAGCGGCCGCGCAAGCTGCTGCGGATTGTTGCGGAGCTGCTCGGCAAGCTGGCGCATGAAATTGTCCAGCGCCGCGCGCAGATTGTCGGTGAGCTTCTTGATCTCCTCGTCGCTCGCGCCGTTCTCCAGCGCCTGCTTGAGCGCCTCCTGCGCCGCCTGCAACGCCTTCTGCGCATCGCTGATGTCGCCGTCCTCGATCGACACCGCGAGATTCCACAGGCTGTCGACCGTCTCGCGCATCGCCTCGTGCGACCCGGCGCGGGCAAGCTGCTGCGCCACGCTGCGCAGGCCGAGATATTGTCCCGTCTCCGGGGTGAAATTGGCCGGCGAGATCAACAGCGCCTCGAGCGCGATCATCACCAGCGGCTTGCGGTTGGCATCGAGCGCCAGCGCGCGGCGCTGCTCGATCAGCGCCCGCGCGAGCGGCTTGGTGAACAGCCGCTCCGGCAGCTTCATCTCGAACGGCGTGCTGCGTCCTTCATTGCCCGCCTCGTCTTTGGCGACGAGCGTCAGCGTCACGTCGGTGCCCGCGAACGGATGCTCGCTGAGATCCTTCACGGTCTGGCCGACGCCGCTGCGGGTGCGCGCGTTCGGCAGGCCGAGCGTGATCTGGGGCGGATCGTAGAGCGGCTGCGCCGACGCGCCGTCGCCGTCTTTCTGCGGCTCGCCGCGCGGGGCGAAATGCGCCTCGGCATGGGTGACGCCGTAATCGTCCTCAAGCTGATAGGACAACAGCAGCGCGCCCTTGGCCTGACGCTCCGGATCCTTGGCCAGCGCGATGGTCGGCGCGCGATCCGGCATCGCCTTGAAGGTCCATTCCGGCTGGCCGGACGGCGACTTGATTTTGGCGGTGCCATCGCCCGCGATGGTGAAATGACGCTCGGTGGTGCCCTGCGGCGCCGGCTCTGCCGCCGCTTCCACGACCCCGCCGCTGACGGCGACATCGAGCTTGCTGCCGCTCGCGCGGGTGACCAGCGTGCTGCCGGCCGGCACCGTGATGGCGCCGCCCGCCGCGGTCTGCGCCGCCCTGCCGTCCGCCGCCGACAGGATGATCGGCGCGCGATTGGTGTAAGCCGGCGGATTGACCCAGGCATCGACGCGGACGGGCGTCGCGGTGAACACGCCGTTCCAGTCGAACGCCGCGGCGACCCGCGCCATGCGGTCCTCGCCGGCGGCGACGAAGGTCGCCAGCAGCAAGAGCACCGCCAGCGCCCGCACCGCCCACGGGTCGTGCAGCGACAATTTGGGTGACGGCAGCCCGGCGCGGATGCGCCTGAGCGAAGCCAGCGTGCGCGCGCGCTGCGCCTGCCACAGCGCCTGCGTCACCGGATCCTTCGAGGCCTGCGTGTCGGTGATCGCGGTGGCGGGGCGATGCGCGATGCCGGCATTGCGATCGAGCCGCTGCAAGCCTTCGGCACGGGTCGGCCAGCGGAATCGCGTCAGCGGCAGCAGCGCCGCGACCGTCAGCAGCGCGAACACCGCGACGCCGAAACCGCGCGCGACGACCGGCAGGTTGATCCACAGCCCGGCCCAGGACAGCGCCAGAAACAGCCCGGCAAGCGTCAGCGCCCGCGCCAGCGAAGGCCATGCCCGCTCCCAGGCGATCGCCGCCCGCGCCCGCTGCAGCGCCTGCGCGAGATCGCGATGGACCGGCCCGGATTCGGGCACGTCACGGGTCGGATCGGGTGGGGTTCCGCTCACGCTGTCCTCCAAACTCGAATGGAGCCTAGCACGGTGGCGGCAGCGAGGCACCCGAGGCCGGCGTTCTCCCCCGGCCTACCGGCGCATGTTCCGGCGCGCTTCCAGCCTCACGATGGCGTGAGGCGAGCGGCCCGGCCCGAACAGGTTGCGGGAATACGCGGCCAGCTATCGGCGGCCTGCGATCAGGTCACAGCCAGGGCGCGACCTGATCCAGCGCGATCAGTTGCTCGACCTCGACGCGCGGGCGTACCACCGCATATTGGTCGCCCTTGACCAGCACCTCGGGCACCAGCGCGCGGGTGTTGTAGGTGCCGGCCTGCACCGCGCCATAGGCGCCGGACGACATGATGGCGAGAAGATCGCCCCGCTCTGGCTGGTCCAGCGTGCGGTCGAGCGCGAGATAGTCGCCGCTCTCGCACACCGGGCCGACCACATCGGCCACCATCCTCGGCGTATCGGCCGCAGGCTCGCGCACCGGCACGATCTCATGATGCGCCTCGTACAGCGTCGGGCGGATCAGATCGTTCATCGCCGCATCGATGATGACGAAATCGCGCGCATCGCCGTGCTTCACATAGGTGACGCGGCTGACCAGAATTCCGGCATTGCCGACGATCATGCGGCCGGGCTCGAACAGCAGCTTGCAGTCCAGCCCCTTGGTCACCCGCTTGACCACCTCGGCATAGGCGTCCGGCGCCGGCGGCACCGGCAGATCGGTCTCGTAGGGGATGCCGAGACCGCCGCCGAAATCGACATGGGCGATGTCGTGGCCGTCCGCGCGCAAGGTGCGCACGAAATCGACCAGCATGCGGAACGCGGCCTCCATCGGCGCCAGATCGGTGATCTGGCTGCCGATATGCATGTCGATGCCGGTGACCTTGATGCCCGGCAGCCTGGCCGCCCGCGCATAAACCTCGCGCGCATGGCTCAGCGGAATGCCGAACTTGTTCTCGGACTTGCCGGTGGAGATCTTGGCGTGGCCGCCAGCCTCGACGTCCGGATTGACGCGCAGCGAGATGCGGGCGGTGCGGCCCATGCCGGAGGCGACCTGCGAGAGCAGTTCGAGCTCGGGCTCCGACTCGACGTTGAGGCACAGGATGTCCTCGGTCACCGCCTGCCGCAGTTCGGCTTCGGTCTTGCCGACGCCGGAAAACACGATCCGCTCCGGCGGAATGCCGGCGGCGCGGGCGCGCTTGAGCTCGCCGCCGGAGACCACATCGGCCCCGGCGCCGAGCCGCGCCAGCGTGCGCAGCACCGACTGGTTGGAATTCGCCTTCATGGCGTAGCACACCAGCGTCGGCACGCCGGTGAACGCCTCGGTGAAGACGCGGTAGTGACGCTCCAGCGTCGCGGTGGAATAGCAATAGAACGGCGTGCCGACCCGCGCGGCAAGCTCGGCCAGATTCACGTCTTCGGCGTGAAGCACACCGTCACGGTAGTGGAAGTGATGCATGACGGCTCAATCCAGGATCGGATCGAGGATGATGCGCTTTTTCTGTCCCGGAGGCGCGGTGATCGTCGTGCCGCGGCGTCCCGTGCTGGAACCGAACACATTGCCCTGCGCTGTCGCGGCCCCCGCCGCATCGCCGGGGCCATAACTTCGCTGATTGGCCGGCACTTCGCCTTCGGCGTCGAGCAGGCCGGGCTGCGCCGCCGCGTTCGGCGGCAGATCGAGGGGCCCCTTCCGGCCACAACCGCCGAGCACGCAGGCCGCGGCCAGCAGCGCGATCGCCGCGAGTTTCGGGGACAGACGAAAATGGGAGTTATGGCTCACGGGTCGAAGTTCCTGAATGCGGCGCCACCATACAAAGAACGTCCCGCTCTGGCGAGACCCGTAAGCCGGCAATATCGCAAGCTTTTTCGCGGGCAGACGGCGCGCCCCGCCGCGAAAACGGCCGATTTGCCGGGGGAGTGACCGCTTCAGGCGGCCCCCTCCTCCTTCTCCAGCCGCTTGAACCAGCCCTTGGCCTGTTCGCGCACATTGTCCGGCGCGGTGCCGCCATAGGAGGTACGGCTCTCCACCGAGGCCTGCACCGACAGCACATCCAGCGCATCGGCGGTGATCCGCGGCTCGATCGCCTGCATCGCGGCGAGCGGCACCTTGTGCAGCGGCAGGTTATCTTCCGACGCCTTGGCGACGATCCGCCCGGTGACGTGATGCGCCTCGCGGAACGGCATCTTCAGCGTCCGCACCAGCCAGTCGGCCAGATCGGTCGCGGTGGCGTAGCCCTCGCCGGCGGCGACCTTCATCCGCGCCGCGTCGGGCTCCAGATCGAGCACCATGCCGGTCATCGCGCGCACCGCCAGCGACAGCGCCGCGAACGCCTCCATGGCGCCGGCTTTGTCTTCCTGCATGTCCTTCTGATAGGCGAGCGGCAGGCCCTTCATCACGATCAGCAGCGCGTTCAGCGCACCGATCACGCGGCCGGTCTTGGCGCGCACCAGTTCGGCGGCATCCGGATTGCGCTTCTGCGGCATGATCGAGGAGCCGGTGGTGAACTTGTCCGACAGCTTGACGAGGCCCACCAGCGGCGAGGTCCAGATCACGATCTCCTCGGCGAAGCGCGACAGATGCACCGCCGTGATCGCCGCCGCCGACAAGGTCTCGAGCACGAAATCGCGATCCGACACCGCATCGAGCGAATTGGCCATCGGCCGGTCGAAACCGAGCGCCGTCGCGGTCGCGTTGCGGTTGATCGGAAACGAGGTGCCGGCGAGCGCGGCCGCGCCGAGCGGGCTTTCATTGAGGCGCTTGCGCGCGTCGGCAAACCGGCCGCGATCGCGCGAAGCCATTTCGACATAGGCCAGCAGATGATGGCCGAACGTCACCGGCTGCGCGGTCTGCAGATGCGTGAAGCCCGGCATCACGGTGTCGGCATGTTCCAGCGCGCGATCGACCAGCGCGCGCTGGAACGAGGCCAGCGCCCGGTCGGTCTGATCGATGGTGTCGCGCACATAAAGACGGAAATCGGTCGCGACCTGATCGTTGCGCGAGCGCGCGGTGTGCAGGCGGCCGGCGGCCGGGCCGATCAACTCGCCGAGGCGGCTCTCGACATTCATGTGAATGTCCTCGAGCGCGCGCTTGAAGGTGAAGCCGCCCTTGCTGATTTCTGACAAAATCGTGTCTAGACCCGCGACGATGTTTTTTGCATCGTTTGACGTAATGATGCCTTGCGCGGCCAGCATGGACGCGTGAGCCTTGGACGCGGCGATGTCCTGGGCATAAAGGTGCTGATCGACGTCGATCGAGACGTTGATCTCCTCCATGATCGCATCGGGGCTTTCACCGAAGCGTCCACCCCACATCTTGTTGCTCATGACCTGCCCGTCCATCCACTTCCGTTCATCTCAAATCAACGCTAAACGACACGCCGATGACTGATCCCGACCAGACCAAATCCGCCGAAACGCCGCGCCGCCGCTCCCGCGTCGCCATGACGCTTGCCGGCGTCGTTGTCGGCGTGGCGATCGGGTTCGTGGGGGTATACGGGATCGGCGGGCTGCTGCGCAATCCGCCCGGCGATCCGGCCTGCCGCCCGGCGGTCGATCTCGCCAAAAAGATCGCGCCGCTCGCCAAGGGCGAGGTCGCCGCATTAACCATGGCGAGCGCGCCGCTGCGCGTGCCGGACCTCGCCTTCACCGACGCCGAGGGCCAGCCAAAGAAACTGTCCGATTTCCGCGGCCGCACCGTGCTGGTCAATCTGTGGGCGACCTGGTGCGTGCCCTGCCGCAAGGAAATGCCCGCGCTCGACGAGTTGCAGGCCAAACTCGGCAGCCCGAATTTCGAGGTCGTCGCCATCAATATCGACACCCGCGATCTGGAGAAGCCGCGCACCTTTCTCAAGGACGCGAACCTGACCAAACTCGCTTATTTCGCCGATCCGAAAGCCAAGGTGTTTCAGGATCTGAAGAACATCGGCCGCGCGCTCGGCATGCCGACCTCGATGCTGGTGGACGGCGCGGGTTGCGAGATCGCGACCATCGCCGGCCCCGCCGAATGGGCCAGCGACGACGCGGTGAAACTGGTCAAGGCCGCCAACGGACAATAAGCCGCTGGCGCCGGCTTCTTCCTCCCCGCCTCAAGGTTGCTACGTTTTCCTCCCACACTGGGCGCGCCAACGCGCCAACACAGGGAGGCTCATATGCAATATGTCGACGGATTCATCGTGCCGGTGCCGAAGAAGAATCTGGACGCCTATCGCGCGCTGGCGCGCAAGGCCGGCAAGGTCTGGCGCGAGCACGGCGCGCTCGACTATCGCGAATGCGTGGCCGAGGACGTCAAGATGGGCAAACGGACCTCGTTTCCGCGCAGCGTCAAACGCAAGCCGGGCGAGACCGTGGTGTTCTCTTGGATCGTCTACAAATCGCGCGCGCACCGCGACCGCGTCAACGCCAAGGTGATGAAGGACCCGCGCATCGCTGCGATGGGCGATCCGAAATCGATGCCGTTCGACGGCAAGCGGATGATCTATGGCGGGTTCGAGACGCTGGTGAAACTCTGACCCTCGGCATCAGCACACACCCATGCTTCGCAAAGGAGCGCCAATGCCCGTAATCCCCTATCTGTTTTTCGACGGTCACTGCGAGGAAGCCCTCGCTTTCTACAAGAAGGCACTCGGCGCCGAGATCGGCATGATGGTGCGCTTCAAGGACGTGCCGGCCGGTCCCGAGCCCGGCGACTGCGGCGGCATCGATCCGGCGCTGCTTGCGGACAAGATCATGCATGCGGCGCTCCAGATCGACGGCACCACGGTGATGGCCTCGGACGGCTTTGCGCGAGGCAAGCCCAGCTTCAGCGGGTTCTCGTTGTCGATCAACGGCAAGACCGAGGCTGACGTCGACCGCATCGTCGCCGCGCTGGCCGAGGGCGGAGAGGTGGACATGCCGCCCGACAAGACCTTCTTCGCCAGGCGCTTCGGCACGGTCAAAGACCGCTTCGGCGTGAGCTGGATGGTGATCTGCGAGTAATCGCGAAGGCGGGATCAGACCGAGATGTCGAGGCTGCCGCCGACGCCGGGCGCGTTGTTGGCGGCCGGCTGCAGCAATTGCAGGACCGATTTCTCGGAATCGATATTCTGCTTCATGACGCTGGTGGCGATCTGCTGCTGGGTGTTGGCCGCCTGCATGGCCATCATGCTGCTTACGATACTCATCATGTCCATGGGCAGGGATCCGCGCACTCAAAAACTGCCGGCGAGTCTAGCCGCCGACGGTTAACAAATGCTGGCCAGAAACCGCCGCGGCGTTACCGCGTCGGCACCGGCGACTCGCCGCGATAATCGTAGAAGCCGCGCTGCGTCTTGCGGCCGAGCCAGCCGGCCTCGACATACTTCACCAGCAGCGGACAGGGCCGGTATTTCGAATCCGCCAGCCCCTCGTGCAGCACCTGCATGATCGACAGGCAGGTATCGAGGCCAATGAAATCGGCGAGCTCCAGCGGACCCATCGGATGATGCGCGCCGAGCTTCATCGCGGTGTCGATCGCCTGCACGTTGCCGACGCCTTCATAGAGCGTGTAGATCGCCTCGTTGATCATCGGCAACAGGATGCGGTTGACGATGAAGGCCGGAAAATCCTCCGAGACCGCGATCTGCTTGCCGACCTTGGCGACGAATTCGCGCGTCGCCTCGAAGGTGGCGTCGTCGGTCGCGATGCCGCGGATCAGCTCGACCAGCTCCATCAGCGGCACCGGATTCATGAAGTGAATGCCGATGAACTTCTCCGGCCGGTCGGTCGAGGCGGCCAGGCGCGTGATCGAGATCGAGGAGGTGTTGGAACCGATGATAGCGTCCGGCTTCAGCACGGCGCAGAGGTCGTGGAAGATCTTGCGCTTGATCTCTTCCTTTTCCACCGCGGTCTCGATCACAAGATCGCAGGAGGCGACGCCGTCGAGGCTGTCGGCCGACTTGATCCGGGTCAGCGCCTGCTGGTGCGCCGCCTCGGTGATCACCTTCTTGGCGACCTGCCGCGACAGATTGCCGTTGATGGTCGCCATCGCCGATTTCAGACGGTCGGCGGAGACGTCGTTGAGCACGACGTCGAACCCGGCGAGCGCCGCTACATGCGCGATGCCATTGCCCATCTGGCCCGACCCGATCACACCTACCGTCTTGATCTTTATTGCCATTTCCCTATCGCCATCTATCCGCCAGCGGCATTTCCGCCTTCACGTACCCGGCGCGAACCGCGCCCGTCATCCTTATAACAAACCCCGGCCGGAATTTTATCATCCAGCCGTCACCGTTAACGCGCCCGCTTGCCGAGCTCCTCGGTCAGTTCCGGCACCGCCTGGTAGAGATCCGCCACCAGGCCGTAATCCGCCACCTGGAAGATCGGCGCTTCCTCGTCCTTGTTGATCGCCACGATCACCCGCGAATCCTTCATGCCGGCGAGATGTTGGATCGCGCCGGAAATGCCGATCGCGATGTAAAGGTCCGGTGCCACCACCTTGCCGGTCTGGCCGACCTGCCAGTCGTTCGGCGCATAGCCGGCATCGACCGCCGCCCGCGACGCGCCGACCCCGGCCCCCAGCCTATCCGCAAGCGGCTCGATATATTTAGCGAAATTGTCGCGGCTCTGCATTGCGCGGCCACCCGACACGATAATCTTGGCCGACGCGAGCTCCGGACGATCGCTCTTGGCGACCTCCTCGCCGGCGAAACTGGACAGGCCCGGATCGCCCGCCGTGGCGACGGTCTCGACCTGCGCCGAGCCGCCCTCGGCGGTCGCGGTGAAGGTCGAGGTGCGCACGGTGATGACTTTCTTGGTGTCCTTGGACTTCACGGTCTGGATCGCGTTGCCGGCATAGATCGGCCGCTCGAACGTATCGGGCGCAATCACCCTGGTGATCTCCGACACCTGCATGACGTCGAGCAGCGCCGCGACGCGCGGCATCGCGTTCTTGAAGCGCGAGGTCGCCGGCGCGACGATGGCGTCATAGTTCGGCGCCAGCGACACGATCAGCGCGGCCAGCGGCTCGGCGAGATCATGCGCATAGGCGGCATCGTCCGCGAGCAGCACCTTGGCGACGCCCGAAAGCTTGGCGGCGGCATCAGCCGCGCCCTTGGCGTTCTGGCCCGCCACCAGAACATGCACCTCGCCGCCAAGCGCGAGCGCGGCGGTGAGCGCCTTGGCGGTCGAATCCTTGAGAGCGTCGCCGGCGTGATCCGCCATCAGCAGCGTGGTCATGTTACAGCACCCCCGCTTCGGCGAGTTTTGACACCAGTTCAGGCACCGAACCGACCTTGACGCCCCCCTTGCGGCCCGGCGGCTCCGACGTCTTGAGAATTTCGAGATGCGGCGCGAGATCGACGCCGTAATGTTCGGCGCTCTTCTCGTCGATCGGCTTCTTCTTCGCCTTCATGATGTTGGGCAGGCTCGCGTAGCGCGGTTCGTTGAGGCGCAAATCCGTGGTGACGATCGCCGGTCCCTTGATCTTGACGGTCTGCAAGCCGCCATCGACCTCGCGCGTCACCTTGAAATCCGCGCCTTCGACCTCGAGCTTGGAAGCGAATGTCGCCTGGCCCCAGCCGAGCAATGCGGCGAGCATCTGGCCGGTCTGATTGCAATCGTCATCGATCGCCTGCTTGCCGAGAATGATCAGGCCGGGCTTCTCTTCCTCGGCCACGCCCTTGAGCAGCTTGGCGACGGCGAGCGGCTCGACAGGGCCGTCGACCTTGACGTGCACGCCGCGATCCGCGCCCATCGCAAGGCCGGTGCGGATGGTTTCCGCCGCCTGCGCCGGGCCGATCGAGACCACCACCACTTCGCTCGCCTTGCCGGCTTCCTTCAGCCGCAACGCCTCTTCGACGGCAATTTCATCGAACGGGTTCATCGACATTTTGACATTGGTCAATTCGACGCCCGTTCCGTCGCTCTTGACCCGGACCTTGACGTTGAAGTCGATAACTCGCTTGACCGGCACCAGAACCTTCATCGGTTCCCCTTTGAATATCGCCTCACTGCGCGCGGAACCTAAAGGTCCCGCATCGCCGGGTCAACGCGGCTGAGCCCGGCGATCCTTTGAGCTCGACCATCGAAACCCGACCACGGCCGTTCACCTGTTCTGCCCCGGTACCCAAAGCACGTCGCTCGCACCATTGCCGTTGGCGACGCGCGCGGCGACGAACAGGAAATCCGAAAGCCGGTTGAGATATTGCAAGGCCGCCGCGCTGACCGGCTCGTCCGGCAGCGCCGCCAATTCCACCGCGGTGCGCTCGCCGCGCCGGCAGATGGTCCGCGCCAGATGCAGATAGGCCGCGGCCGCCGAGCCGCCGGGCAGAATGAAGGAATTGAGCGGCGCCAGTCCGGCATTGAGCGCGTCGATATCGTGTTCCAGCCGTTCCACCTGCGCCGGCACGACGCGCAGCCGCTCGGCCTTGCCGTCACGCTGCGGCACCGTGAAATCGGCGCCGAGATCGAACAGATCGTTCTGCACCCGCGCCAGCATCGCATCGATCTGCGGCAGTCCGGCAAGGTGCAGCCGCGCGACGCCGATCGCGGCATTGATCTCGTCGGCGGCGCCGCAGGCGGCAACACGCAGATCGTATTTCGCGCGACGCTCGCCGCTGCCGAGCGCCGTGGTGCCGTCATCGCCGGTCCGGGTGTAGATCTTGTTGAGCACGACCATGGGATTTGTCCGTGCGCCGTCCTGCTAGCGTCCCATTGCCCAAACCGCGCACATCGCGATCACGATGGCGATGAACTGGAACAGGACGCGCAACCGCATCAGGCGCTGCGAGGTATCGGGCGAGCCGCCACGCATCATGTTGGCGAGCCCCATCAGGAGCACGAGCGTCACGGCGCCGAGCGCGATGGGAAGGGCGATACCGCTGAGAAATGACATGGAGCGTACATAACACTCCGGAACTTCGCCCCCAAGTCCCTATTCCTTCTTTCATGCCTGCCGGGCACCGCCGTCATGCCGGACTGAGCCTCCGGCTCCGCCGGAAACAGCGCGACTTCCCGGACGGCCCACGTTACCGTGAGCGTTCCGGAATTGGGAATTGATGTGAAGCCGCTTCGCTATGCATTCCGCGTCGGGCGCGACGCGCTGGACGCCTTTCTGGCCGACGACGGCTGGGCGATCGCGAGCCATATCGCGCTCTCGTCGCTGATGGCGCTGTTTCCGTTCCTGATCGTGCTGACCTCGCTCGCCGGCTTTTTCGGCTCCAAGGATCTTGCCGACCAGGCCGCGAGCCTGATGCTGCAAACCTGGCCGGCGCAGGTCGCCGACGCGCTGGCGGGGGAAATCCACAACGTGCTGACGACGACGCGCGGCGACGCCTTCACCGTCGGCCTCGTGCTCTCGATCTATTTCGCCTCCAACGGCATCGAGAGCCTGCGCGTCGCGCTGAACCGCGCCTACAGCGTGACCGAGCTGCGAAGCTGGTACTGGCTGCGGCTGGAATCGATCGGCTACACGCTGATCGCGGCCTTCGTCGCGCTGGCGCTGGCGCTTCTGATCGTGCTCGGACCGCTGCTGCTCGCCGCCGCGCGGCGCTACATTCCGCTGATCGTCGAGCCGAAGGAAAACATGCTCACCGTCGCGCGCTATGGCATCGCCATCGTCTCGCTCGCCGCCGCGCTGATCGTGCTGCATGCCTGGCTGCCGGCGGGACGGCGCCGGTTTCGCGACATTCTGCCCGGCATCGTCTTCACCCTGGTCGCCTCGCTGGCGTCGGCCATGGGCTTCGGACAATATCTCGCGCGTTTCGCCGGCAATTACGTCACGACCTATGCGGGCCTCGCCTCGGTCGTGATCGCGCTGGTGTTCCTGTATTTCATCGCCGCGATCTTCGTCTATGGCGGCGAGCTCAACGCCGCGATCATCAAGTCACGGCTTCCGCGCGGCATGTCGCTGCAGCAAGCGCAGTCGCCAGCGCCCGGGGACTGACCGGCTTCACCACGAAGGCGTCGGCGCCGGCGGTGCGCGCCCGCGCCTCGTCCTGAGAGCGACCTGAGACGCCGACAATGCCGATCTGGCCATGCGGGTCGCGCAGGCCGCGAATCTGCCGGATCGCCTCGATGCCGTCGATGCCGGGCAGCACCATGTCCATCAGCACGGCGTCGAACCGACCCTCGACGATCCGCTCGGGCGCCAGTTCGCCGCGCCCGATGAATTCGGTGCGATGGCCAAGCTCGGTGAGAATCGCGTTCAGCACCACGCGGCCGAACGGATTGTCCTCGATGCTGAGAATGTGCAGGCTGCGCGGCGGCGCGGCGAGCGCATCGCCGCCTTCCGCTGCCGGCACCTGCGCCGGCGCAAGCGTCACCGTCAATGTGAACACCATGCCGCCGCCGTCCTTCGGCGCCGCGACCACATCGCCGCCCATCGCGCGGGCGAGCTGGCGCACCGACGACAGGCCGAGGCCGGCACCGCCGAACCGCGCGGCGATGGTGACATTGGCCTGCGAGAACGGCCGGAACAGCCGCTTGATCTCGGCCAGAGACAGGCCGATGCCGCTGTCGGAGATGGCAAAGGTCACGACCAGCCTGCCCTTCGCGCCCGGTTTGGCGCCGACCTTGAGGCCGACCTCGCCGGCCTGCGTGAATTTCACCGCATTGTCGATCAGGTTCTCCAGCGCCGCGCGCAGCCGGACCGGATCTCCGGTGACGAAAGCAGGCAGATCGCCGGCGATCTCGATCCGCGGCTGCAGGCCCTTGGCCGCCGCGCGTCCCGACAGCGAATCGCCGCAGGTCTGGGCGAGCGCGCGCAGATCGAAGAATTCCTCGCGCACCAGCAGGCCCGAGGCATGGCCCTTGGCGGCATCGACGAACAGCGTCGCCAGCGCGGCGAGGTGCTCGGCGCCAACCTGGATGGTGTCGACCCAGCGCCGCTCGCGCTCGCCGAGATCGGAGGTGGCGAGCAGCGAACTGATGGCGAGAATGCCGGTGAGTGGGGTGCGGACCTCATGGGCGAACGCCGCCAGCGCCGCCTCGACGATGCTCGGCTCGGACGGCCGCACCGCCTTCGCGCGCACAGCTTTCGCACGCACGACTTTCGCCGGCGACGCCTTGCGCCCGCGCACGGCGGCTTTCTTCGCGGCTGATGCTTTCGCCGCAGCCTTTTTGGCCGGCGCCTTGCGCGCAGGTTTTGCCGCCGCGCCTGCGCGCCGCTTGCCGGATCTGCCGCCGGCTTTTGAACGCGACGTTTTCGCCATGATTCCCCCGCTGGTTCCATTCTGCCATCCGGCCCATGGAGAGTCACCAGCGACCTGTGGCCGGGATCAAAGCCCGACCATGCGGCGGATATCCTGTGGGCCGATACCGTCGGCGCGCAATTCGCGCAGGCCGGTCGCGCGCGAGGATTTCGACAGCTTGCGGTCGTCCGCGTCCCGCAACAGCGGATGATGGTGGTAGGCCGGCGCGGGCAGACCCAGCAACCGCTGCAACAGCCGGTGCACGCCAGTCGCCCGGAACAGATCCTGTCCCCGCACCACCTGCGTCACGCCCTGCAAGGCATCGTCCACCACCACCGAGAGGTGATAGCTGGTCGGCGTCTCCTTGCGCGCCAGAATGACATCGCCCCATTCCAGCGGCGAAGCGGCGATGGTGCCGGTCTCGCCCTCCGGGCCCGCGCCCTGCTCGCTCCAGGACAGATCGCCGGCGCGCTCGCACGCCGCCGCCATGTCGAGACGCAGCGCATAGGGCGCGCCGCTGCCGATCCTGTCCTCGCGCTCGGCGGCGGAGAGGTCTTTGGCGGTGCCCGGATAAAGCGGCACGCCGTCGGGATCGCGCGGCCAGCCTCCCATGCTGTCGCGGGCGGCCACCATGCGCGCGATCTCGGCGCGGCTCTCGAAGCTCGGATAGATCAGGCCCTGCCCGGTGAGCGTTGCCAGTGCCTGCGCATACAGCGGCAGATGCTCGGACTGCCGCCGCACCGGCTGCTCCCACGCAAGGCCCAGCCAGCGCAGATCCTCCTCGATCGCCGCTTCAAATTCGGGACGGCAGCGCGCCGAGTCGATATCCTCGATGCGCAGCAGGAAGCGGCCGCCGCTCCCCCGCGCGAGGTCATGGTTCAGCAGCGCCGAATAGGCATGCCCCAGATGCAGGTAGCCATTGGGACTGGGGGCGAAACGGAAAACGGGTGGCGGCATCGGTCCTGATCGAAAACAACGGGTCGGCGATGACAATACATCTGGAGACGCAAACCGATCTTGAAGACGCGATCCACGCGCTGGTCAATCTCGACCCGCGGCTGCGGCCGGTGCTCGAGGTCGCCGGCATGCCGGCGCTGCGCCGGCGCGAGCCCGGATTCGCCGGCCTTGCCGCCATCGTCTGCGGCCAGCAGCTCTCCACCTACGCCGCCGCCGCGATCTGGCGGCGGGTCAGCGCCGCGTTCGATCCGTTTCATCATGACCGGATCAAAAGCGCGCGCGGCGACCGCCTCGCCCGGCTCGGCCTGTCGACCGCCAAGATCAAATCGCTGAAGGCGATCGCCGCCGAACTGGCCGCCGAGCGGCTCAACCTCGACGTGCTGGCCGAGGAAGACGCCGACGCCGCCCATCACACGCTGATCGCGCTGCACGGCATCGGGCCTTGGACCGCCGACATCTACCTGTTGTTCTGCCTCGGCCATGGCGATGCCTGGCCGGCGGGCGATCTTGCCTTGCAGGAGGCGATGCGGATCGGGCTCGGGCTGAAAGCGCGGCCGAGCGCGAAGCAGATGCTGCCCTTGGCGGAACCGTGGCGGCCGCTGCGCGGGGCGGCGGCCCATCTGTGGTGGAGCTATTATCACGCGGTCAAACGCCGCGAAGGCGTGCTGCCCGCCGACAAGCCGCGCGCGGCGGGTTCCTCGCCGCGCAAGACCAGGGCGACCAAAACGCCCGTCAAACCGGCGAAAACCGCGACGGCGACGGCCCGCAAAAGGACGGCGAAGACGAAGGCTTCGAAAGCGGCGACGCCGGGCAAATCCCCCGGCAAATCACCGCGTGGCGGCGGGGGATAGGCCGGAAACACCCTTCACAATTCCGTCGCGCTCCCTGTATTATCTACGCACAAGCTGCTTCGCAGCGAGGCGCGCGTATTCCGCAAAAGTGGATACCGGTTTTGCGATGGGGAATAGGCGCTACGTCATGTAGAGCGTCCGTGCGGCAACCGGCTGCCACTTTGTCGCAAAGATGCTCCGAGGCCAGGAGCGTTATTTGAACGCGCATGTCCAGCAAGGCGGTTGGCCGGCACTCGTGCTGAACGCCGACTTCCGGCCGCTGAGCTATTACCCTCTCTCGCTTTGGTCGTGGCAGGATGCGATCAAGGCGGTCTTCCTCGAACGCGTCAACATCGTCGCGAATTACGACCACGCGGTGCACAGCCCCTCTTTCGAGATGCAACTGCCGAGCGTGGTCTCGCTCAAGTCCTTCGTGAAGCCGACCACGCATCCCGCCTTCACGCGGTTCAACGTCTTTCTCCGAGACCGCTTCACCTGCCAGTACTGCACCTCGCAGGAAGACCTCACCTTCGATCACATCGTCCCGCGCTCGCGCGGCGGACAGACCACCTGGGAAAACGTGGTCGCGGCATGCTCGCCCTGCAATCTGCGCAAGGGCAGCATGACCATGCAGCAGGCCAAGATGTTTCCGCGCCAGACGCCCTATGCGCCGACGGTGCATCAACTGCATCGCAACGGCCGGCTGTTCCCGCCGAACTACCTGCACGAGAGCTGGCTCGACTATCTGTATTGGGACACCGAACTCGATCCGTAGGACACGGCTCGCATGATCGTCATCCGGTCGCGGGCAGGATTCGTCCGCCGCCGTCAGCGCGAATTGGCGCGATAAAGATCGGCGACGCTGTTCCAGATCGTGTCCTTGAACACGATGGCCGGCGGATCGGGAAGAATCTCCGGTGGCTCCGTCCGCTTCGCGCAACTCTCGACCAGCCGCAGCACCCAGACCTCGCCATCGGTGAAATAGGGATCGCCACCGCCATTGCGGCCGAGCAGCGTCGGCCCCAGCCCCATCACCTGATAGCGCGCCGCCAGCATGCCGGCGGCCGCAAGATCGCCGGCGATCAGCGTGCGCTCGGCGTCGACATCGGGCGCGATGTGATGGGTGATCGCGGCGGTGTAGTGGCTGAAGCCGACGCCACGGTCGAACGTCGCCGCGCCCAGCCACACCGGACGGCCCTCGTCGCCCTCGTCCAGCACCTTCCAGAGCCGGACATGATGGCGCTGATCGGCGCTTTTGCCGACCGGCCGCTCGAAGGCGAAGTCCTCGACCCGTCCGGCATAATAGAGCGGAGAGACCGGCGCGGTCGGATAGGGCCGGTCGAAGATCACGCTGCCGGAAATCTCCAGACCGGAGCGCCACGTCACCTTGTCGGCGGCGTACCAGCCGGCCGCATGCATCGCGCACAGGATGTCCCTGGCGCTGCCGACCATGCCGATATTGATCGGATCGCCGGGAATTCCCTGCGCGGTGGAGGTCACCATCGGCAGGCCGTCGAGCTTCTTCTGATGTTCGTAATGCCGCCACAGCGAGGGCAGCAGCAGATAGGCGAGCGCGCCGTAGAACAACAGCGCCGGCACCAGAATAACGAGCGCGCGCCGCAGGCGCGCACGCCAGCGGCGTCGATGAGGGGCCGGCGGCGGCGAAGACGGGTCCACGACGATCAGTGATCAGTCAAAGGCCGTTTCAGCCGGGCCCGGACAGCCCGGCCGAATCCGGCGCGCGGCGTCAGCCTTTGAGCCGCTTGGTGCATTCGCTGTAATAGCCGCCGCCCTTCTGGATCCACTTCAGGCCGCCATTGGCGCCGGTGGCCTTGTTGGCGTTGTACTGATCGACGCAGGTGTGCATGCGGGCCTTGCCGGGGGTCTCGCTGGAATATTTCGGCGCGACGGCGGTCGGGAAGACCGCGGGGCCCGAGGGCGCAGCCGCAGGAGCCGCGGCGGTTTTCGGCGCGGCGGCAGGCTTGGCCGCGGCCGCGGGCTTGGCCGGCGCGGCCGCCGGTGTCGCCGCCGCCGCGTCACCGCATTGCGACTTGCGGAAGTCATTCCACTTCTGGCCGCCGAGCGTGCCGGCAGCCTTGGCGGCTTTGTACTTGGCGCTGCATTCCTGTGCCGTCAGCGCCTGTGCCGGCAGCAGGGCCGCGAACGACATCACGGCCGCGGTGGCCGCCGCGCAGATCAAATGCGATTTGAGACTCATGGCAATTACCTCCTGAAAAGGGCGGCACGATCCTAGCCCAGCGGCGCGGCGTTTCAACGAGTCACGCGGCGATCAAAATCATTTCATCGCATGCCGCCGTTCACCCACAGTTCAGCTTGGCGGACCGACGCTCGCCGCCCCTATCCCATGAGGATCATGTCATGAGCTTGATGTCCCGGACTCTCATCGCCGCCTGCGCCTCGTTGCTGCTCGCAGGCTCCGCGCTGGCGCAAACCCCGGCGCCCGCGACCGGCGCCGCGCCGGCCGCCAAATCCGCGCCGGCCAAATCCATGTCCGCCAAGCCCGCCGCCGCGAAGCCCGAGCGCAGCGCGGTGTCGCTCGACTGCTCGAAGCAGGCCGACGCCAAGGGCCTGCACGGCAAGGAGCGCAAGAAATTCCGCTCGGATTGCAAACGCGACGCCGCCAAGAAAAACTGAAAGCGCGAATATCGAGCCGGCGGCAACGCCGGCTCTTTTCGCCCGTGAGCGAAAACTAGCGCGGCCGCTTCGCGCCGCCGAGGCCCCAGAGCGCGATCGCCGCCATCAACAGCGAGATCAGCACGTTGTAACCCGCCATCGACAGCCCGAGAAAGCGCCACTGCACCTCGTCGCAGCGCACCACCTTCACGGTCTTGAGGCTCTCCAGCAGATTGCCCGGGTTGCCGAAATCGGTGAGCGGACCGGAGCATTCGGTCGGCCCCTGCCACCAGCCCCATTCGACGCCGGCGTGATAGGCGCCGAGACCCGCATTGGCGAGCACCACCAGCGCCAGCACCACCAGGGCGGCGCGCAACACCCCGCGCGCCGCGCCACGGCTCGCCGCGAAGGCGATCAGCAACGCAAGCGGGATGCCGACATAATAGGCGTAACGCTGTTCGAGGCAGAGCTGGCAGGGCTTGTAGCCGAGCACAAGCTGGAAGAACCAGGCTCCGGCAATGGTCGCGAGCGCGATCAGCGCGACGCCGGACGCCGCGAGAACGATGCGCTCGCCCGGCCGGGCCGGATCAAGAGAGCGCAGGGCGGTATCGGACGACAAGGGCTTCTCCATGCTGCGACGGCGCCTGGGTTCTTCGTCGTTTCATGAACATGACGACAATCCCAGGCCTTTGATCGGACGCGCCTTCTTCACGCGGACCGCGCCCGCTTCGCGCGAAAACGCTCTAGCGCGGCGTTCGCAGGGTGTCGAGACACCCCGCTTCACAGCCGGTTGACCGGCGGCGGACGGCCGCTATAGTCCGCCCGCTTTGCGCCGGCATCCGCCGCGACGCGATGCCCCTGTGGCGGAATTGGTAGACGCGCTCGACTCAAAATCGAGTTCCGCAAGGAGTGCTGGTTCGATCCCGGCCAGGGGCACCACCCTTCCCTCATCGCTTGACCTCATCGATCCGGTCCCTTGCGCACTCGGCCCGACAACCGACCGTGCCGGCCTTCCTGACCTCGCGCGCCCTTCGGTGTCTCAATGTCGCGGGAACCTCCCGGTACGCCGGTCGTTAGCGTTATCGCGTGTTCGACGCCATACCTGCAAAACAGGAGAACAGTATGTCGGTTGCCAAGGTCATCGAGATTACGTCGCTGTCGCAAAAGAGCTTCGAGGATGCCGTGCTCCAAGGCGTCAAACGCGCATCGAAGACGATCGACAACATCGAGGGCGCCTGGATCAAGGAGCAGAAGCTGCAGATCAAGGACGGCAAGGTGATCGGCTTCCGGGTCAACATGAACCTGACCTTCATCCTCGACGAATGAAGCCAAGCGCGATCACGCGATCTGATCTGGCGGCGCACGCGGACAGCGCCCATCGAGACAATCGTGAATCGCAAACACGTCGCCCGGGCGGCGTCACTGACAGATCGCGCGGGTGACGTAATTCTCGGTCCTGCATTCGCCCGGCGCGCCGGTGCGGCCGGACAGATAGACCTTGGCCGGGCACTTCTCGGCGGTTTCAACGTCGAGGCTCTTGCCGTCCTTGTAGCCCTTGGCCCTGCACAGATGATCGGCGGCGCTCTTGCAGTCCGGCGCGCCGTTGCCGGCGACCGGACAGAGCGCGCGGCCGTTGACCACCGTCTGCGGCGCAAGCTGCAGATTGCCGGCGGCGTCCTTGGCGCGGTTGTGAATGTTATCGATGGTCTGCTGCGAGCCCTTCAGCGACGATGAAATCCCCGACGCCGAATCCTTCAGCAGCTTGCCGAGTTCTTCGACCAGGCCCGGATTGGCGCGCGGCGGCTCCGGGGCGTGAGCAGGCTCGGAGGGCGCAAGCGCCGGGCCCTGCGATGACGGCGGGGCGGCATCCGGTTGCGGCGTCATCGTCTGCGGCCAGGCCGGCGCGGCAGCAAGCAGCACGATGGCGACCATCATGGCAGGTAGCGGCCACCGGCGAAACATGCGCAGGCGAAACATGCCGATATCGTTCTGCACCGGATCGCTCATGCGCATCACACTAGTCCTCCCCGGCGCAGCGGCAAGGCCCGTTCGCTACATCAGGCGGAAGGCGATGACGAAGCCGAGCACCAGCACCACCGCGCCGATCGCGACCCATAACCCCAGACGCTTCTCGATGGTGTGACGGATCCATTCGCCATAACGGTTGAGCAGGATAGCGACGATGAAAAAGCGGCCGCCCCGCGCAATCACCGAAAACACGATGAACAGCCAGATATTGTATTCGGCGAATCCCGACGTGATGGTGACGATCTTGTAGGGGATCGGGGTCAGGCCCTTGAGCAGGATGATCCAGGCGCCGTATTGCGCGTAGGAGGCGCGGAACGCCTCGACCTTGTCGCCATAGCCGTAAAGATGGATCAGCCACTGCCCGATCGATTCATAGAGCAGCGAGCCGATGCCGTAACCGACCACGCCGCCCGCCACCGAGGTGACAGTGCAGACCAGCGCGTAGAGCCAGGCGCGCTGCGGCCGCGCCAGCGACATCGGGATCAGCATCACGTCCGGCGGCACCGGAAAGAACGAGCTTTCGGCGAACGACACCGCGCCCATCAGCCACAGGGCATAGGGCTTGTCGGCGGCGGCGATGCACCAGTCATAGATCCGTCTCAGCATGCCGCGATCAACCATCCTTGGATGGTTTTGTCCATGCGGGACTTGAGAGCCGACGGAGGAAATGAGACGAGCCTCAGCGCGCCTTGGCCGCGCCGGCAACCTGCGGGGCAACCATCGGCCGCCAGGCGCTGCCGAGCGCCGCCGCGGCCTTGCTCAGCGCGGGCGCCATTTTGCCTTTGGCCTGATGTTTGGGGGACGCTTTCGGCAGTTTCTCGGCGATGCCGAATTCCCGCTCGCGCCGGTCCATCTCGGCCCAGACATCCTCCGGGCGGATGCCGGCACCCGCCCACAGCACCGTCAGGTTGTACAAGAGATCGGCGCTTTCGCGGACGATCGCCGCCTGATCGCGATTGACCGCGTCGATCGCGACCTCGATCGCCTCCTCGGCGAGTTTCTTGGCCATCTTGGACGGCCCGCGCTTCAACAGCCGGGCCGTGCGCGACGTCGCGGGATCGAGGTCCCGCGCCGCGGTCACAGCCGTATAAAGCCGGTCAAGTGAATCAGTCATGATTCAAGTTTAACGAAAGGTTGTGGCTGGATTATTAACAGGGCGTGTCCGCACCGGGGCGCGGCATGACGACGCCCTCGCCGGCCTCGCGGCGAGGGCGCGATCGGAGCCGGTGCGACCTCAGTAGCCGTAATAATGCTGGTAATACGGGCCGCCATAATAGCCCGGACCGCCATAATACGGCCGGCCGTAATAGGCCGGGCCGCCGTAATAATACCGATCCCGGTAATAATCGCGGCGGCGCTGTTCGGCGATCACCGCGCCGACGGTGCCGAGCGCAAGCCCCATGAAGGCGAGGCCCGCCGCATTGTTGTTGCGATAAACGTGCCGTCCCCGGCTGCGCGTCCGTGCGCGCGAGCTGACGTCGGTCAGGTCAAGCGATGCCGCCGACGGCACTCCGGCAAGAGCTGCTTTCGAGGCCGGCGCGGGTGCCGGCGTCGCCGCGCCCGCAGGCAGGGTCGCGGTCAGAACGATGGCAGCCGCCGCCGCTGCGACGCGCGCGCCGATGGGAAAGTGCCGTGTGCCATATTTCATGTCGCCGTCCTCATGGGCTCCGCCAGCCTCGATGGACCGGCCATAGGGAAACCCTTCTTTTCACATTGGGTTCCCGGCGCGAAATACAAGACGGCGGGGGACGGAGCGCAGCGGACGATTGGCGCTGGCGGGCCGGCCTGCTATCGGTCGGAAGACCCACCGCGCAGACCCCCATGTCCCTGATCCGCCTTTACATCCGCGTGCTCGACCTGCTCGGCAGGGAGGCGCGGCTCGGCTGGTTCCTGGCCGTCGCCAATTTGCTGCTGGCGATCGCCCAGTTCGCCGAACCTGTGCTGTTTGGCCGCATCGTCGACGTGCTCTCGCACAGTCCGACGCCGGGCAACACCGCCGCCGTGCTGCCCGCCACCTCGCCATGGCCGCTGCTCGGCGCGTGGGTCGCGTTCGGCCTGTTCACCATCGTCTGCAACGCCGCCGTCGCCTGGAACGCCGACCGCCTCGCCCATCGCCAGCGTCAGGCGGTGCTGACCAGTTATTTCGACCACATCCTGCAATTGCCGCTGACCTTCCACACCGGCACCCATTCCGGTCGCCTGATGAAGGTGATGCTGCAAGGCACCGACGCGCTGTGGCGACTGTGGTTGTCGTTCTTCCGCGAACATTTCGCCGCCATCGTCTCGCTGTTCGTGCTGCTGCCACTCTCGCTCTACATCAACTGGCGGCTCGCCAGCCTGCTGTTCAGCCTGTGCATCGTGTTCACGATCCTGACCACGCTGGTGGTGCGCAAGACCTACGGCATGCAGATGGAGGTCGAGGAGCATTACGGCGATCTCGCCGCGCGCGCCTCCGATGCGCTCGGCAATGTCGCGCTGGTGCAGAGCTTCGTGCGCATCGAGGCCGAGGTGCAGGGCCTGCGCGGCGTCGCCGACAAGCTGCTCGCGGTGCAGATGCCGGTGCTGTCGTGGTGGGCGCTGGTCGCGGTGATGACGCGCGCCTCCACCACCATCACCATCCTCGCCATTTTCGTGGTCGGCATCATTCTCAACGGACAGGGCCTCGCCTCGATCGGCGAGATCGTGATGTTCGTCTCCTTCGCCACCATGCTGATCCAGAAGCTGGAGCAGGTGGTCGGCTTCATCAACAGCGTATTCATGGAAGCGCCGCGGCTGCAGGAATTCTTCGACGTGCTCGACGCGGTGCCGGCGGTGCGCGACCGGCCGGACGCGATCGATCCCGGCCGCCTGCAAGGCCTCGTCGAATTCAACGACGTGTCGTTCTCCTATGACGGCAAGCGCCCGGCGGTCGCCGACCTCTCCTTCACCGCGCTGCCGGGCCAGACCATCGCCCTGGTCGGCGAGACCGGCGCGGGCAAATCCACCGCCATCGCGCTCTTGCACCGCGCGTTCGATCCGCAATCGGGCATCATCAAGATCGACGGCATGGATGTACGCGGCATGACGCTTGCCGCGCTCCGCCGCAACATCGGCGTGGTGTTTCAGGAGGCGCTGCTGTTCAACCGCTCGATCGCGGAGAATCTGCGCGTCGGCAAGCCGGATGCGACCGACGCCGAACTGCGCGCCGCCGCCGAGGGCGCGCAGGCGCTCGATTTCATCGAACGCAGCGAGCACAAATTCGAGACCAGCGCCGGCGAGCGCGGCCGCCTGCTGTCCGGCGGCGAGCGCCAGCGACTCTCCATCGCCCGCGCACTCCTGAAGAATCCGCCGATCCTCATTCTCGACGAGGCCACCAGCGCGCTCGACGCGGTGACCGAGGCCAAGGTCAACGCTGCGCTCGACACCGTGATGAAGGGCCGCACCAGTTTCGTGATCGCGCATCGGCTCTCGACCATCCGCAACGCGACCCGCATTTTAGTGTTCGACCAGGGCCGCGTCATCGAAAACGGAACTTTCGACGAACTGGTCGCGCGCGGCGGCTATTTCGCCGAACTCGCCCGCGCCCAGTTCATGGTGCAGGACGCGGGCCGGACCGGAGCGCCCGCCACAGCCGATAGTGCTGCAATCCCCAAGCCTTAGCCCCGCATGTGAAAGCGCGCCGAAATTTGGCCCATTTAATGCGGGATGGAAACGCCGGACGGCTGTTCTCGCCCGCCCCGCCGGTATAGGTTTGCGGACGCGGCAACATCCGGCTCGATGACATGTTCCGCGAGAATCGCGGAGCATTCACGGCTTCATCACTCACGTTGCCATCAGGCGCTGCTCAAAACCGGATTCACGCGTGGCTTTTGTTGCATCATCCCGGCTGTCGATCGTGTCTCGCGCGGCTGTTGTCGGCCTCGCGCTGATCCTGACGACGCTGGCTGGCCAGCGCGCCGCCCATGCCGAAGCGCTGCTGCTGATCGAAGCCGACACCGGCAAGGTACTGCAGGCCGAGAACGCAACCTATCCGTGGTATCCCGCCTCGCTCACCAAATTAATGACCGCCTACGTGACGCTGAAAGCGGTGAAGGACGGCCGCGTCTCGCTCAATACGCTGCTGACCGTGTCGCCGACCGCGGCGGCGCAGGCGCCCTCGAAGATGGGCTTCCGTCCCGGCACGCAGGTCACCATCGACAACGCGCTGAAGATGATGATGGTGAAATCGGCGAACGACATGGCGGTCGTGCTGGCCGAAGGCGTCGGCGGTTCGATCGACGGCTTCTCCGCCGAAATGAACAAGGCTGCGCAGCGGCTCGGCATGACGCAGACCAGCTACGTCAATCCGAACGGCCTGCCCGCCGACGGCCAGATCACCTCGGCGCGCGACATGGGCATTCTGGCGCGCGCCATCATCCGCGACCTGCCGGAATACGAATATTTCGTCCACATTCCCGCGATCAAATTCGGCCGCCGCATCACCGGAAACTTCAACAAGCTGATCGGCCGCTATCCCGGCGCCGACGGCATGAAGACCGGCTTCATCTGTGCGTCCGGCTTCAATCTCGTCGCCAGCGCGACACGCAACAACAAGCGGCTGATCGCGGTCGTGCTCGGCGCGCAATCCTCCGCGCAGCGCGCGATCAAGGCGGCGCAACTGCTCGAGAAAGGCTTCCACGGCAACCGCCTCGCCTGGCTGCGGCCCTCGCTCGGCAACGTCGACATGCTGGCGCCGATCGACGCCACGCCGCCGAACCTGCGCGAGGAAATGTGCGGCCCGCGCCGCAAGCGCCCCGCCGCCGACGAAGACGACGATGTCGAAATCACGATGGACGGCGACAGCAACGGCGCGAGCAGCCCGTTCGCCTTCGCCGCCGCCGGTCTGCAAGCGCCGAACATGAAGGCGTCCGATCTGCTGGCGGCGGCGCCGACGCCGGCCGCGCCGGTGATCGTCTATACCGGCCCCGCGCGCACCGGCGCAGATATCCTCGCGGCGGACGCAGCCGAGACCGAGCGGCAGGCCGCCAACGTCAAGAACCGCAAGAAGGGCGCCAAGCCAAAGGTGGCCGCGAAGCCCGACGCCAAGCCGGCGGCAAGCGCCGCTGCCAAGCCGGTTGTGAAACCGGCCGCCAAACCCGTGGCCGATGCCAAGCCGGCGGCGAAACCCGCCGCGAGCGCTGCTGCAAAGCCGGCAGCGAAACCGGCGGCGCATGCGGCATCGGCGGCCGCGAAACACGGCGCCAAACCAGCAGCCAAGCCCGCGGCGAACGCCGCGGCGGCCAAGCCGAAGGCCAATGCGAAATCCGGCGCGGCCGCCAAGCCCGCAGCGGACTCCAAGAGCGCCAGCGCGCCGCGCAGTTAGAAACATTTTTTCTGGGATAGAAGCGCTCTCTTGCGTCGTTGCCGGGCTTGACCCGGCAATCCATCGGTATTGCAAGATGGATACCCGGATCAGGTCCGGACATGACGAACAGTTTCCATCAAAGAGACGCATTCAAGCGCGTGCCGCGTCATATCGGCATGCACGCAATTTTCACCTCGGCCGACCCTGCATGCGCGTTTCGTCGCGCATGGGTTGCCATGACCGGAGCTTGGCTCGATACTTCACGGATCGAAGCTCGCTCTCATCGAAATGATTCCCGTTCCGGTCACCGAGGACATGATGGATCGCATCTGGCTCAAGCACTATCCGCCCGGAGTGCCCGCCGATATTGACTTTGGCCACTATGCCTCCCTTGTCGATCTGCTCGAGGAAAGCTTTGGCAGATACAGCGATCGCGACGCCTTCATCTGCATGGGCAAGGCGATCAGCTACCGGCAGTTCGACGAACTGTCGGCGCAGCTAGCCGCCTATCTGCAAACGCTCGGCCTTGCCAAGGGCGCGCGCGTCGCGGTGATGCTGCCCAACGTGCTGCAAAATCCGGTCGCGCTCGCCGCGGTGCTGCGCGCCGGCTTCACCGTGGTCAACGTCAATCCACTCTACACCGCGCCGGAGCTCGAGCATCAACTCAAGGATTGCGGCGCCGAAGCCATCGTCGTGCTGGAGAACTTCGCCGCCACGCTGCAGAAGGCGATCGGCCATACCGCCATCAAACACGTGATCGTCGCCACCATGGGCGACCTGCTCGGCCTCAAGGGCGCGGTGGTGAATTTCGTGGTGCGCCACGTCAAGAAAATGGTGCCGCACTTCACGCTGCCGGGTGCGGTGGCGTTCAACGACGCGCTCGCGCAGGGCCGCAAGCGCGCCTTCACCCGCCCCGCCATCGGCCGCGACGATGTTGCCTTCCTGCAATACACCGGCGGCACCACCGGCGTGTCCAAGGGCGCGACGCTGCTCCATCGCAACATCCTCGCCAACGTGCTGCAGAACGACGCCTGGCTGCAGCCGGCGTTGCAGAAGCCGCCGAAGACCCCCGACTTCATGATCGTCTGCGCGCTGCCGCTCTATCACATCTTCGCGCTGACCGCCTGTTTCCTGCTGGCGATGCGCAGCGGCGGCGCCAATCTCCTGATTCCCAATCCACGCGACATGAAAGGCTTCGTCAAGGAACTGCGCAAATATCGCGTCAACAGCTTCCCCGCCGTTAACACGCTTTATAACGGCCTGCTGCATGCGCCGGGGTTCGACGAGATCGATTTCTCCGCGCTCAAGGTTTCGGTCGGCGGCGGCATGGCGGTGCAGGCCTCCGTCGCCGAACGCTGGCGCAAGGTGACGGGTTGCGCGATCCTCGAAGGCTACGGGCTGTCGGAGACCTCGCCGGTGCTGACCTGCAATCCGTCCGATGCCGACACGTTCAACGGCACCATCGGCCTGCCGGTGCCTTCGACCGACATCGTCATCCGCGACGACCAGAACCGCGACGTGCCGCTCGGCGAGCCCGGCGAAATCTGCGCCAAGGGCCCGCAGGTGATGGCGGGCTACTGGAACAGGCCCGACGAGACCGCGAAGGTGATGACGCCCGACGGCTTCCTGCGCACCGGCGATGTCGGCGTGATGTCGCCGGAAGGCTATATCCGCATCGTTGACCGCAAGAAGGACATGATCCTGGTCTCGGGCTTCAACGTCTATCCCAACGAGGTCGAGAGCGTGATCGCGAGCCATCCCGGCGTGATCGAATGCGCGGTGATCGGCGTGCCGGACGACAGAACCACCGAAGCGGTGAAAGCCTTCGTGGTGCGCAAGGATCCGAACCTGACCGCGCAGGATCTGATCGCCTACGCTCACGAGCAACTCACGCATTACAAGATTCCCAAGCAGATCGAATTCCGCACCGAATTGCCCAAGAGCAATGTCGGCAAGATCCTGCGCCGCGCCTTGCGCGAGGAAGCCCCCCGCGCTGCGGACGCCAATTGAGAGGTGCCATGACCGGACATCCCCTTCTCACCGCGCAGGACGTGCTCGCGTTCTGGCGCGAGGCCGGCGAAGAGCGCTGGTTCACCAAGGATGACGCATTCGATACGCAAGTGAACGAACGCTTCGCACAACTGCTGGGCGACGCGAAAGACGGCAGGCTGGACTCATGGAAAGACAGCGACGAGGGCCTGCTCGCGCTGATCCTCGTGCTCGACCAGTTTCCGCGCAACATCTACCGCAACGACGTCCGCGCGTTCGCGACCGACGCGATGGCGCGGCAACTCACCGAGGAGGCGATCGCGCGCGGCGCCGACCAGCGGATCGACCGCAGCCTGCGCGCCTTTGTCTACATGCCGCTGATGCACTCGGAGAGTCTGGCCGATCAGGATCGCGGCGTCGCGCTCTATCGCGCGCTCGGCAATGCCAACAATCTGAAATTCGCCGAACTGCACGCCGACATCATCCGCAAGTTCGGCCGCTTTCCGCACCGAAACGCGGTGCTCGGCCGCTCGACCACGCCGGAGGAAGCCACCTTCCTCGCCGAAGGCGGCTTCGCGGGTTGACCCATCCAACCGAATGTTAACGAATCCTTGCTAGGCCCGCAGTCGTAGCCGGCCCGAAATCCGCCGGCGTTTGGGATCACTGCGTTGGCGATGACGGAAGCACAGGGCGCAAGCGAGGCACGGCCCGCCGGTCTGATCGCACGGCTGCGCGGCATGCTCGGCGGCAGCAACGAAGCTTCGCTGACCAAGCGGCTCGCCGGCACCGTGTTCCTGATCCGCGTGCTCAGCGCCGGCCTTGCCTACCTCTCCCAGATCCTGCTGGCGCGCTGGATGGGCGGCTCGGACTACGGCATCTACGTCTATGTCTGGACCTGGGTGCTGCTGCTCGGCAGCGTGCTCGATTTCGGCATCGCCGTCTCGGCGCAGAAGATCATTCCCGAATATCGCGGCAGCGGCGACTTCGCGCTGCTGCGCGGCTTCCTCTCCGGCAGCCGCTGGATCACGCTTGCCGCCTCGAGCGTGGTGGCGCTGCTGCTGGCCGCCATGGTGAAGCTGCTCGAACCAACGCTCGATCCGGCGATGACGACGCCGCTTTATCTTGGCTGCCTCACGTTGCCGGCTTTTGTCGTCGCCAACACCCAGGACGGCATTGCCCGCTCGCATGACTGGATGCGGCTCGGCCTGATGCCGCAGTTCATCGTGCGTCAGGCGCTGATCATCGGCTTCACCGCCGGCGCGGTGGTGCTCGGCCTCAAGCTCGGCGCCACGGCGGCGATGCTCGCCAGCGCCGCGGCGGTGTGGTTCGCCATGACCGGGCAGATGCTGGTGCTGAACCGCCGGCTGCGCGCCCATGTCGAACGCGGGCCTCGCGCCTATGATTTCGCAAGCTGGCTGAAGGTCTCGCTGCCGATCATGATGGTGGAAGGCTTCTACCTGCTGCTGTCCTACACCGACATTCTGGTGTTGCAGCACTTCCGCCCTTCCGAGGAAGTCGGTGTCTATTTCGCCGTGGTCAAGACGCTGGCGCTGGTGTCGTTCATCCATTACGCGATGTCGGCGACCACCGCGCACCGCTTCACCGAATATCATGCGTCGGGCGACACCGAGCGCCTGTCCGCCTATGTCGCCCATGCGATCAAGTGGACGTTCTGGCCCTCGCTCGCCGCCACCGCGGTGCTGCTGGCATTCGGCAAGCCGCTGCTCTGGCTGTTCGGCTCGCAGTTCACCGGCGGCTACGGCATCATGTTCGTCGCCGCCATTGGTCTGATCGTGCGCTCGGCGGTCGGCCCGGTGGAACGCCTGCTCAACATGAGCGGCAACCAGAACAGCTGCGCGCTGGCCTATGCGCTGGCTTTCGTGATGAATCTGGTGCTGTGCATCGTGCTGGTGCCGGGCTATGGCGGCTATGGCGCCGCCGCCGCGACCTCGCTGTCGCTGACCTTCGAGACCGTGCTGCTGTTCGCACTGACCAAGAAGCGGCTCGGGCTGCATGTGTTCGCGTTCGGGAAAAGCGAACGACCTTCTCTATAGCCGTCATTGCGAGCGAAGCGAAGCAATCCAGCTTGTTGCTTCCGGATTGCTTCGTCGCTTCGCTCCTCGCAATGACGAAGATAACTACTTCGCGGTCCAGCCGCCGTCGATCGAGAAGTTCGCGCCGGTGATCTGGCTCGCTTCGTCGCTGCACAGATAGAGCGCCATCGCCGCGACCTGCTCGACCGTGACGAATTCCTTGGTCGGCTGCGCCTCCAGCATCACGTCCTTGATGACCTGCTCCTTGGTCATGTTGCGCGCCTTCATGGTGTCGGGAATCTGACGCTCGACCAGCGGCGTCCAGACATAGCCAGGGCTGATCGCATTGCAGGTGATCTTGTCGGTGGCAAGCTCCAGCGCCACGGTCTTGGTGAGACCGGCGATGCCGTGCTTGGCCGCGACATAGGCCGACTTGAACGGCGAGGCCACCAGCGAATGCGCCGAGGCGGTGTTGATGATGCGACCCCAGCCGCGCTGCTTCATGCCGGGCACCGCGGCGCGGATGGCGTGAAACGCCGACGACAGGTTGATGGCGATGATCGCATCCCATTTGTCGATCGGGAATTCCTCGACCGGAGAAACGAACTGGATGCCGGCATTGTTGACCAGAATGTCCACCGAGCCGAAAGTCTTGTCGCCCAGCGCCACCATTTCGGCGATCTCGGCGGGCTTGGTCATGTCAGCCGGCGAATGCACTGCCTTGACCTTGAAGTCGCTCTCGATCCCTGAGCGCTCCTTCTCGATCTCGGCCGGCGTGCCCATGCCGTTGAGCACGATATTGGCCCCGGCCTTTGCCATCGCGCGCGCATACGCAAGCCCGATGCCGCTGGTCGATCCGGTGATGACTGCCGTCTTTCCCGTCAATGATACCATTGCTTGCTCCTTCTCGATCCGCACGCATCAACTCACGCACCATGGCGTCAGTTCGCCATGGCATCAATGACAATGCTTTGATCGGGGTTCAAGAGGGACCGATCGCGTTTTCAAGCAAAGCATGCCCTCGGGCCTGACCCGTGGGTGGGCACCGGTTCGCATGAAGAAAACGCGTTAAAATATGAGGGCAGGAGTCCGGCTTTAAGTCCATCAAAGCCGGAAGGCTCTAGCGGTGATCCGGCGCGGCGAGGATCATGGTCCAGAACACCTTGTATTTGGAGTTCGGCGCATAGACCGCGGCGATACCCATTTTGGTGACGCCGCTCGCCAGCATGTTGGCGCGGTGCGAGGGCGAATCGCGCCAGCCGGAGAACGCCTCCGCCATGGTGTGATAGCCCGCCGAGATATTCTCGACGCCCTTGGCGGCGGCAAAGCCCGATGCCTGGAGCCGCTTGGTGAAGGGGCCGGCGACATCGTGATCGAGCTTGTTGCGGCTCGCCATCGCGCGCGACTGCGCTTCGGCGGCTTTCATCAGTTCCGGATCGATGGTGACGGCGCCGAGACCGTTGTTCTGCCGATAGCCCGAAATCATCGACGCCGCGCCCGCGGCATCGAGCTTGGCATTCGCATTCGCCATGCTGTTATAGAAAGAAGGCTGTTCGGTTCCCGGCCCGCGCTCGCCCGAGCAGCCGGCCAGCAACACCACCGCAACACACAGCCCCGCCCGCCCGATCATTCGTTCCATCCCGTTCATCCCGCGCCGTTGTTGCACACCAACAGTGGCTGAAAGGTGAACGCGCGGCGGATTGAGACCGGAAAACTCACGCCCCGGCGAAGATCCGGTAGCGGCGCGGCTGCAGGCTGACGATCTCGCCGGGCTTGAGATCGCGGTCGCGCGGCGCGTCGATCTCGATCAGGGTTTCGGCACCGCCGACATGCAGCGCGATATCGGCGCGCTGGGTCGGACCGAAAGCGCGCACCCGCTTGACGTCGCCGTCGATCACGCCGCCGCCCGGCGGCAGCACCGTGACATCGTGGCGGCGGATGAACAGATGCGACGGGCCGGTTCGCGCGTCGCGCAGATCGAGATCGAGCACCTTGTCGCCGAGCAGCATCTGCCCGCCGCTGACCTGCACCGGCAGCACGATCGACTCGCCGATGAAACCGTGCACGAACGGCGTCGCCGGATTGTCATAGACCTCGGCGGGGGTGCCGATCTGCTCGATCTTGCCCTTGTCCATCACCACCACGCGGTTGGCGACTTCCAGCGCCTCCTCCTGATCGTGGGTGACGAAGATCGAGGTGACGTGAATCTCCTCATGGAGCTGCCGCAGCCAGCGCCGCAATTCCTTGCGCACCTTGGCATCGAGCGCGCCGAACGGCTCGTCGAGCAAGAGAATGCGCGGCTCGATGGCGAGCGCGCGGGCGAGCGCGATGCGCTGGCGCTGGCCGCCCGACAACTGACTGGGATAACGATCCGCCAGCCAGTCGAGCTGCACCAGTTCGAGCAGATCCATCACCCGCTTGCGGATGCGCGCCTCGTTCGGACGGATCGCGCGCGGCTGCACCCGCAGGCCGAACGCGACATTCTCGAATACATTCATATGGCGGAACAGCGCGTAATGCTGAAACACGAAGCCGACCTGGCGCTCGCCCGCGCCGCGCGCCAGCGCGTCCTCGCCGTCGAACCGCACCTCGCCGGCATCGGGCCAGTCGAGGCCGGCGATGATGCGCAAGAGCGAGGTCTTGCCGGAGCCGGACGGGCCGAGCAGCGCGACGAGCTCACCGGTCTCCACCTTGAGATCGACATTGTCGAGCGCGGTGAAGGTGCCGAACCGCTTGATGAGATGACGCACTTCAATCGTCACGAGCCGTTTGTCCTTCTTCGAGGCGACCTTCGAGAATCGTTTTCACGATCAGCGTCACCAGCGCCAGCATGGCCAGCAGCGAGGCGATCGCGAACGAGGTCACGAACTGATATTCATTGTAAAGGATTTCCACCAGCAGCGGCATGGTGTTTGTCTCGCCGCGGATGTGACCCGATACCACAGAGACCGCGCCGAATTCGCCCATCGCGCGCGCGTTGCAGAGCAGGACGCCGTACAGCACGCCCCATTTGATGTTGGGAATGGTGACGCGCAGGAAGGTGCGCAGGCCGGACGCGCCGAGCGAGATCGCCGCTTCCTCCTCCTGGGTGCCCTGCTCCTGCATCAACGGGATAAGTTCGCGCGCCACGAACGGGAACGTCACGAACGTCGTCGCCAACACAATGCCGGGCACCGCGAACAGGATGCGGATGTCGTGCGCCGCGAGCCATGAGCCGAAATAACCCTGCGCGCCGAACAGCAGCACGAACACCAGACCTGAAATCACCGGACTGACCGAGAACGGCAGATCGATCAACGTCACCAGCAGTGTCTTGCCGGGAAAGTCGAACTTGGCGACCGCCCAGGCCGCGATCACGCCAAACACCAGATTGAGCGTCACCGAGATCGCCGCCACCAGCAGCGTCAGGCGGATCGCCGACAGCGCTTCGGGCTCGGCCAGCGCCGCGAGATAGGCGTCAACGCCTCGGGCGAAGGCTCCGGCGAACACCACCACCAGCGGCAGCACCACGAAGATGGTGAGGAACGTCACCGCGATCGCGATCAGCACGATGCGCACGAGCAAAGGCTCGGTGCGGCCTTGCGGCACGGGAGGGGCGTGAGATTTCGAGATGCTCGTCATCGCCGATGCTCACAGCGCGACCGCAGCGCCGCGCTTCTGCGCCCAGCTCTGGATCCGGTTGATGGCGAAGATGATCAGGAACGAGACCACCAGCATGATCACCGCGATCGCGGTGGCGTCGGCATAGCGGAACTCGGAAAGGCGGATCACGATCAGAAGCGGCGCGATCTCCGAGACATTCGGCAGGTTGCCGGCGATGAAAATCACCGAGCCGTATTCGCCGACCGCGCGGGCGAAGGCCAGCGCAAAGCCGGTGAGGATCGCCGGGGCGAGGCTCGGAACGATGACGCGGCGAATGATGTTCCAGCGGCCGGCGCCGAGGCTGGCCGCAGCCTCCTCGACCTCGACTTCGAGATCGAGCAGCACCGGCTGCACCGTGCGCACCACAAAGGGAAACCCGATGAAGATCATCGCGACGAAAATACCGAGCGGCGTGAACGCCACTTTGATGCCGAGTTCGGCGAGCGGCGCGCCGAGCCAGCCCTTCTGCGCGAACAATGCGGTCAGCGCCACGCCGGCCACCGCGGTCGGCAGCGCGAACGGAATATCGACGATGGCGTCGAAAATGCGCCGGCCCGGAAAGCGATAGCGCACCAGCACCCAGACGATGATCATGCCCATCATGAGATTGACCAGCGCGGCGGCGAACGCGAGGCCGAAGGAAATCCGCAGTGCGCTCAGCGTGCGGCGGCTGGTGAGGATGGCCCAGAACTGATCGGGACTGAGTTCGAAGGTTTTCAGGAAGAGGCCCGCGAGCGGGATCAGTACGATGATCGACAGCCATGTCAGCGTCAGCCCCATGGTGAGACCGAAACCCGGCAAGGTCCGTCGCCGCCCCGATTCTTTGCTCACGGTGTCCCCGATTCCCCTGACTGTCATGCCCGGGTTTAACCCGGGCATCCATCTTTCTTCAGAAGATGGATTGCCGGATCAAGTCCGGCAATGACGCACCTTTTTTGCCGCGCCCAATCTCAGTCCTTGTAAATCTGGTCGAAAACACCGCCCTCGGCAAAGTGCTCCTTCTGCGCCTTGGTCCAGCCGCCGAACACCTCGTCGATCGTGAACAGATCGACCTTGGCGAAGTTGGCCTCGTATTTCTTCGCCACCTCCGTATCGCGCGGCCGGTAGAAATTGCGCGCCGCGATCTCCTGTCCCTCTTTGGTGTACCAGTATTTCAGATACGCCTCGGCCACGGCGCGCGTGCCTTTCTTGTCGGCCACGCGATCGACGATGGCGACCGGCGGCTCCGCGAGAATGGAAACCGACGGCACCACGATCTCGAACTTGTCCGCTCCGAACTCCTTGACCGCGAGATAGGCTTCGTTCTCCCAGGCCAGCAGCACGTCGCCGACGCCGCGCTGGACGAACGTCACCGTCGAGCCGCGCGCGCCAGTGTCGAGAACCGGCACGTTCTTGTAAATATCGCCGACGAATTTTTTGGCCTTGTCTTCGGCGCCGAATTTTTTCAGCGCGTAGCCCCACGCCGCGAGATAGTTCCAGCGCGCGCCGCCGGAGGTCTTCGGATTCGGCGTGATGACCTGCACGTTGCTCTTGAGCAGATCGTCCCAGTCCTTGATCGCCTTCGGATTGCCCTTGCGCACCAGAAACACGATGGTCGAGGTGTAAGGCGCGGAATTTTGCGGCAGCCGCTTCTGCCAGTCCCTGGCGAGGAATCCCCTGTCCGCGATCGCGTCGATGTCATAGGCGAGCGCCAGCGTCACCACATCGGCCTGCAATCCGTCGATCACCGAACGCGCCTGCGAGCCGGAGCCGCCATGCGACTGCTTGATCTCGACGCTCTTGCCGCTGTCCTTCTGATACGCGGCGATGAACGCCTTGTTGAAATCGACATAGAGTTCGCGCGTCGGATCGTACGACACGTTGAGCAACGACACGTCGGCAGCGAACGCAGAGCCCGCCCACACAACGGCGGCAAGAACTGCGAGGATACGGCGGATCATCTCGATCTCCATGGCAAGTGACAGCTTGAGCGCTATCGATGGAGGCACAACCCTCTGGAATTTGAGCTGTCAAGTCAACGAAACGCGGTTTCGTTGTTTGCGTGCGGCCGGCGTAAACGTGCTACGAAATCTTCGTCACGTGAATGCCGCATTCCGTTTTGCCTTTTCCACGCCAGCGGCCGGCGCGCGAATCTTCTCCCGGCGCGGTCCGGCTGGTGCACGGCATGCAGCCGACCGAGGTGAATCCGGAGGACGCCAGAGGATGCGGCGGCAGGCCCGATGTCGCATAGAGCGTCTGCAACTCCTGCGGCGTGACATTGGCGAGCGGATTGAACTTCAGTCGCTCGCCATCCGCCTCGACGACAGGAATCGTGGCGCGGTCGCCGCCCTGGAATCGCTTGCGTCCGTTGAGCCATGCCGAAAACGGCGTCAGCGCGCGCGCCAGCGGCTCGACCTTGCGGATGAAGCAGCAGCGGTCCGGATCGGAAAACCACAATTCGCGATCCCCGTCTTCGCGCACGAGAGCCTCCTCGCGCGGATAAATGGTGCGCACATCGGTCAGACCGAGCAGCCGCGTCAGCGTGTCGCGATAGGCCAGCGTCTCCTCGAACAGCCAGCCGGTGTCGAGAAACACCACGGGGATCGCGGGATCGACGTCGGCGGCGAATTTCAACAGCGCGGCGGATTCGGTGCCGAACGACGACACCAGCGCCAGCCGCTCGCGGCCGACTTCGCTGACCGCGGCGCGGATGATCTCGGCCGGCGAGGCCTGCGCCAGCGCCGCATCGAGCGCGGCGGCGCGCGGCGCGCTCGCTTGCGTCACGTGATGAACTTCAATGCCGGGCGCGCTCATTCGGCGGCCGCCATCATGGGAGCGGCGAAGCGAGCCAGATCCGCAGCACGCCATGGCGCCGAATGCGCCACCACGTCGCCGATGATCAGGATCGCGGGCCCGGTCTCCACCTGCGTCACCAGATCGGGAAGTTGATCGAGCGTGCCGACAATGGCCTTGGCGTCGGGCCGTGTCGCGCGCGCGAACACACCGACCGGCGTTTGCGGCGAGCGGCCGGCCGCAAGCAGGCCTTCGCGAATGCTCAGTGCGGCAGTGATACCCATATAGACCACCATCGTCATCTTGGTGTCGGTCAGAGCGCCCCAGTCGACCGCCTCGGCATCGCGCGCCTTGTGCGCGGTGAGAAAGGTGATGCGCGTCGCCTGCTGGCGGAAGGTCAGCGGCACTTCGGACTCCGCCGCAGCGCCGATTCCGGCGGTGATGCCCGGAATGACGGCATAGGCGACGCCGGCCTCGCGCAGCGCCGCGACTTCCTCGCCGCCGCGTCCGAAGACAAAGGGATCGCCGCCCTTGAGCCGCACCGCGCGCTTGCCGGCGCGTGCCGCCTCGATCAGCAACGCGTTGGTGGCATCCTGCCCGATGCCCGGCTTGCCGATGCGGCGGCCGACCGAGACGCGCGCCGCATCGCGCCGCGCGCGATCGAGTATCTCCGGCGAGACCAGATCGTCATAGAACACCACATCAGCGTCCTGCAGCGCGCGCAGCGCCTTCACCGTCAGCAGATCGGGATCGCCGGGGCCGGCGCCGACCAGCGTCACCAGGCCCTCGCCATCGGCGCTGGCGAATTGCGCCGGATCAAGGATGTTGTCCAGCGCGGCGTTAGCTTCCGCGCTGCGCCCGGCCAGCACCAGCGCGCCGATCGGCCCATCCACCACGCGCTCCCAGAACCGGCGGCGCAACGCGAATTCCGGCATCCGCTCATGAATGTGTCTGCGCCAGCGTCCGATGAAACCGGCGAGATCGCCGATCCGCGCCGGCAGCAGCGCCTCGATGCGCTCGCGCACGCGCCGCGCCACCACCGGCGACGCGCCGCCGGTGCCGATCGCGACCACCACGTCGCCGCGATCGACGATCGCGGGAAAGATGAAGGTGGAATGCACGAGGTCGTCCATCACATTGACCGGAAGACCAAGCGCGCGCGCCCGCGCCGACATGCGCTCGCCCGCCTGACCCGCGCCCGCGCACAGCACCGCGATCACGCCGGCAAGATCGATGCTCTCGATATCGCCGTCGACGTGTTCGATCCGCTGCGCGTCCTCTGCACTGAATTCGCCGATGTCGCGCACGCCGTCGAGCGTCAGCCAGCGCACGCGCGCGCACGCCGCCAGCAACAGCCGCAGTTTGGCGCGCACCAGCTCGCCCGCTCCGATCAGCAGAACAGGGCCGGCACGCAAATCGAGAAACACGGGCAGAAACTGCATCAACGACTCCGGATTCCCGAATTCGGGGATTGACGGGAATTATTTTCTATATATGTATCTCGTCGCGGCGACAAAGAGAAATAAATTTCTTCTTTCTCTGCTGCGCTCCTGGAAAATTCACACTGCGGATTCAAGTGCAAGAGATGCATCTTCTCGTCGTCGATCGTCAGGGTCAGGAACATCGTCTGGAAGCGCTGGAAGGCTGGCGCGTGATGGAGGTAATCCGCGACTGGGGTCTTTCGATCAAAGCCGAATGCGGCGGCGCCTGCGCCTGCGCCACCTGCCATGTCTATGTCGATCAGGAGTGGATGTCGCGCCTCGCGCCGCCGACCGATGAAGAGATCGACCAGCTCGACAGCGCGTTCTTCGTCGAATCCAACTCGCGGCTCGCCTGCCAGATCCTGATGTCGCCGCAGACCGATGGCCTGCGCGTCACGCTCGCACCCGACGGCGAGTGATCATGAGCGCGCAGCACGCGAACGATCATCTCGACGAACTCGAAGCGCAGAGCATCTACATCCTGCGCGAGGGTTTCGCGCGGTTGAAGAAGCTCGCGCTGCTGTGGTCGCTCGGCAAAGATTCCAACGTGATGATCTGGCTGGCGCGCAAGGCGTTCTTCGGCAAGGTGCCGTTCCCCTGCCTGCATGTCGACACCGGCAAGAAATTTCCCGAGATGTACGCCTTCCGCGATCACTACTCGAAGGAGTGGGGTCTCGATCTGCGCGTCGATCCCTGCCCGCCGATCGATGCGGTCGATCCGACGCTGCCGCCGGCGGCACGCTCGGCCGCCCGCAAGACCGAGGGCCTGAAGATGGCGCTCGGCAAATACGGCTTCGACGGACTGATCGCCGGCATCCGCCGCGACGAGGAAGCCACCCGCGCCAAGGAGCGGGTGTTCTCGCCGCGCGGACTCGAAGGGGGATGGGACGTGCGCGACCAGCCGCCGGAATTCTGGGATCACTTCAACGCCTCGGTGCCGCCTGGCGCGCATTTGCGCATCCATCCGATCCTGCATTGGACCGAGACCGACATCTGGGCCTACACCCAGCGCGAGAACATTCCGATCATCCCGCTTTATCTGGCGAAGGACGGCAAGCGCTATCGCTCGCTCGGCGATGCCGACATCACCTTCCCGGTGGCGTCGAACGCCTCCAACATCGCCGAGATCCTGACCGAGTTGCGGGAGACCAAGGTGCCAGAGCGCTCCGGCCGCGCGCTCGATCATGAAACCGAGGACGCTTTCGAGCGGCTGCGCGTCGCCGGGTATCTTTAAAGCCTCACCAACACTGCGAGTGCGCCGATGAACATGGCCGTCTCCCAAACCGATCTGCCGGCTCCGAGCAACAACGCACGGCCGCAGGTCAGCATCGTCATCGTCGGCCATGTCGATCACGGCAAATCGACCTTGGTCGGCCGCCTGCTGCACGAGACCGGCAGCCTGCCCGACGGCAAGCTCGAGATGCTCAAAGCGGTCAGCGAGCGGCGCGGCATGCCGTTCGAATGGTCGTTCCTGCTCGACGCGCTACAGACCGAGCGCGACCAGGGCATCACCATCGACACCACGCAGATCCGCTTCCACACCGCCTCGCGCGACATCGTGCTGATCGACGCGCCCGGCCATGCCGAATTCCTGCGCAACATGATCACCGGCGCCTCGCAGGCCGATGCCGCGGTGCTGATCATCGACGCGCTGGAAGGCGTGCGCGACCAGACCCGCCGCCACGGCTATCTGTTGCATCTGCTCGGCGTGAAGCAGGTCGCCGTCGTGGTCAACAAGATGGACCGCGTCGATTTCAGCGCGGCGCGTTTCAACGAGATCCGCGATGAAATCTCCGCGCATCTCGTCAGCGTCGGCGTCGCGCCGGTCGCGGTCATTCCGGTGTCCGCGCGCGAGGGCGACGGCGTCGCCGAGCTCACCGCACGCATCGGCTGGTATAACGGCCCTACCGTGGTCGGCGCGCTCGATGCGCTGACGCCGAGCCGGGCGCTGACCGACCTGCCGCTGCGTCTGCCGGTGCAGGCGATCTACAAGTTCGACGACCGCCGCATCGTCGCCGGCCGCATCGAATCCGGTCACCTCGCCGCGGGCGACGAGATCGTCATCATGCCCGCCGGCAAGGTCGCGAAGATCAAGACGGTGGAAAGCTGGCCCACCACGCCGCTCACCGCGCGGCAGACCGCCGGGCGTTCGGTCGGCATCACGCTCGACCGCGAGTTGTTTCTAGAGCGCGGCGACATCATCGGCCGCGGTGCGTCCGCGCCGCGCGACACCCGCCGCCTGCGCGCCCGCATCTTCTGGCTGCACGAGACTCCGTTGCAGCCCGGCGCCTCGATCCTGGTCCGGCTCGGCACCATGGAAAGCCGCGCCAGCGTCGTCGCCATCGAAGAGGCGGTCGATCCCGGCGATCTCGCCAGCGTCGCCACCTCCGCGATCGCGCGCAACCATGTCGGCGAAATCGATCTCGCGCTGGCCAAACCTGTCGCCGTCGACGCCCACACCGACAATCCGCGCACCGGCCGCCTCGTCATCGAAGTGAACGGCCGCATCGCCGGCGGCGGTCTCGTGCTCAGCGTCGATGCCGGCGAGCGCGCGCTGCCGGTCGATATCGTGCCGGTGGAATCCGCATTGCAGCCGGCCGAGCGCGCCGCGCGTTTCCATCATCACGGCGCCGTGGTGTGGTTCACCGGCCTGCCGGGCGCCGGTAAATCGACGCTGGCCCGCGCGCTGGAGCGCAAGCTGTTCAGCCGCGGCGGTTCGCCGATCCTGCTCGACGGCGATACGCTGCGCGCCGGCCTCAACGGCGATCTCGGCTTCTCGCCGCAGGACCGCCGCGAGAACATCCGCCGCCTCGCCGAGATCGCGACCCATCTGGCGCGCAACGGCCATATCGCCATCGTCGCCGCGGTGTCGCCCGCCGCCGACGATCGCGCGCAGGCGCGCCAGATCACGGGCGACACCTTCCGCGAAATCTATGTCGCGACACCCGCCTCCGTCTGCGAGAGCCGCGATCCCAAGGGCCACTACGCCAAGGCGCGCGCCGGACAACTGCCGGGCTTCACCGGCATCGGGCAGGACTACCAGCCGCCGACGGATGCCGAACTGACGATCGACACCTCGCAGCGCTCGATCCTCGAGGCCACCGGCGCGATCGAACAGATGCTGACCGCAAGCCATGTGCTGCTCGGCGAGCCGGCCGATCTCGCCGCGCACATCTGATCGTTTTCCATCATCCTGACGACATCGCATTCGCGCGCCCGCGCGCGCGTTTCGCGCTGCGTGTTTCAAACCGCGCGATGCGTGCGAGCCCGGTTTAGTGTGATTTGTCACGCGCACCGCGCAGTTGCGCCTGCGCTGTCACGAGTTGTCATGTTGTGACAATTGTGACTAACAACTTTCACCTCAAATACTTGGAACTAAAGCGAACTTTTTTCGTGTCACAAGCTGTGGAATGGCCTTTGGTATAACCTCGCAATGCGGTAAAGGGCTTCTCATCGCGACAGGTTTGACGTTAAAACGCTTTTCAGCGTTCAAAATTTCAGTTGCATGCGTTCCGGTTTCTGGAACGGCATGTCGAACAATCTGCGAGACACTCGGAAATGAAACGTATCGATATCGGCGGCCTCAAAATCGCACCTGCCCTGTTCGACTTCGTCGAGCGTGAAGCGGCGCCGGGCACCGGCATTTCATCGGAAACATTCTGGAGCGGGCTCGCCGCGGTGATCCGCGATCTTGCGCCGGTCAATCGGGCGCTACTCGACAAGCGCGATGTGCTGCAGGCGAAGATCGACGCGTGGCATCGCGAGCGCAAGGGCAAGCCGTTCGATCTCGAAAGCCACACCGCCTTCCTCAAGGAGATCGGCTATCTGCTGCCGGAGCCCGCCACCGAGCAGGTGCGGACGCAGAACACCGACGACGAGATCGCGCGCCTCTACGGTCCGCAGCTCGTAGTGCCGCTGAGCAACGCGCGCTATGCGCTGAACGCCGCGAATGCGCGCTGGGGCAGCCTGTACGACGCCTTCTACGGCACCGACGCCATTCCGTTCGATCCGAAGGAGCGCGGCCCCGGCTACAACAAGGCGCGCGGCGAGCGCGTCATCGCCAGGGCCAAGGCGTTTCTCGACGAGACCGTGCCGCTCGCCTCCGGCAGTCATGCCGATGTCACGGCCTACAGCGTCGCGAACGGCGCGCTGGCGGCTACGCTTTCTGACGGCGCGACCACCGCACTGAAAGATCCGAAGCAGTTCGCCGGCCATCAGGGCGAGGCAGCGGCGCCCTCCTCGGTGCTGCTGGTCAATCACGGCCTGCACATCGACATCCGGATCGACCGCACCGCCGCGATCGGCAAGGACGATCCGGCCGGCGTCTCCGACATCATCATCGAAGCCGCGCTCTCGACCATTCTCGACATGGAAGACAGCGTCGCCGCGGTCGATGCCGAGGACAAGGTGCTGCTCTATCGCAACACGCTCGGCCTCTTGAAGGGCACGCTGTCGGCGCAGTTCGAGAAGGGCGGCCGGATGCTGACCCGCTCGCTCAACGCCGACCGCACCTACATTGCGCCGGACGGCAAGACGCTGACGCTGAACGGCCGCAGCCTGCTGCTGGTGCGCAATGTCGGCATTCACATGTACACCGACGCCGTGCTCGACCCGGCCGGCCGCGAGATCCCCGAAGGCATGCTCGATGCCGCGATCACCGCGCTGGTCGGCATGCACGACCTGCGGCACAAGCGCAACAGCCGCAAGGGCTCGATCTACATCGTCAAGCCGAAGCTGCACGGGCCGGAAGAGATCGCTCTGGTCGGCGAACTGTTCGGCCGCATCGAGGCGATGCTGTCGATCCCGCGCAACACGCTGAAGATCGGCATCATGGACGAGGAGCGCCGCACCACGGTCAACCTCAAGGCCGGCATCCAGCAGGTGCCGGACCGCGTGTTCTTCATCAACACCGGCTTCCTCGATCGCACCGGCGACGAGATCCACACCTCGATGGAAGCCGGACCGCTGCTGCGCAAGGGCGACATGAAGTCGGCGGCCTGGATCAAGGCCTATGAGGACTGGAACGTCGACAATGGTCTCGCCTGCGGCCTGCCCGGCCACGCCCAGATCGGCAAGGGCATGTGGGCCGCGCCCGACAAGATGGCCGACATGCTGGTGCAGAAGATCGGCCATCCGCGCGCCGGCGCCGCCACCGCATGGGTGCCCTCGCCGACCGCGGCGACGCTGCACGCGCTGCATTATCATCAGGTCGACGTCGCCGCGCGCCAGCAGGAACTGCGCAGCCGCCCGCGCGCCAAGCTGTCGGACCTCCTGACCATTCCGCTGTCGAACTCGAACTGGTCGCCGGACGACGTCAAGCAGGAGATCGACAACAACTGCCAGGGGATCCTCGGCTATGTCGTGCGTTGGCTCGATCAGGGCATCGGCTGCTCCAAGGTGCCGGACATTCACGATGTCGGCCTGATGGAAGATCGCGCCACGCTGCGCATCTCCAGCCAGCATCTGGCCAACTGGCTGCATCACGGCGTCGTCACCCACGAGCAGGTGATGGAATCGCTGCGGCGCATGGCCGCCGTGGTCGATCGCCAGAACGCCGGCGATCCGCTGTACCGGCCGATGGCGCCGAAATTCGACGGCATCGCCTTCCAGGCTGCCTGCGAACTGGTGTTCAAGGGCCGCGAGCAGCCGAACGGCTACACCGAATTCATCCTCCACGCCCGGCGGCGCGAGGTGAAGGACGGCGAATTGCAGCGCAAGGCGTCCTGACGAACGCCGCGATCATCGCACCGAAAAATCCCGGCTGGAATCTCCAGCCGGGATTTTTTGTTTGCCGCATCCGACCTGACCGCGAGCGGCGGATCCGCGGGATCTTCGAATGAGAGATCGCTATTCGGCGTCCGGCGTCTCGTCGGGATGGCCGCGCCGCGCCAGGAGGCCGATCGCGACCCCGCCGATCGCCAGCAGCGGAACGAGACGGCGAAAGCCGATGGTGCGGATCGCCTGCAATCCGACCGCCAGCACCATCGGATCGGTCAGCGTCGCCTGCATTGAGGATTTCGCCGCCTGCGCGCGGCGCACCGCTTCCTCGCGCTTGGCCTGCTTCTTCCTCACCGCGTAACCGATCGCGCCGACGATGCCGGCGAGCAGAAAGACGCCGGCGCCGGCCAGGCAGGCTTCGAGCAGGCCATAGTTCTGCAACACATAGACGAACGCCGCCGCGCACAGAAATGCGACGGCGATGAAAAGACAGACCGCAATCGCAATCGCCAGAGACGCCAGACGCACGAGCGAATCGGCGCTGCCCCTGAGATCGTCGATCAGTTTCTGCAACATCGGGGAAAGCCCTCAAAGTATGGATCACTGAAAAACGCGATCGGTGGAGACCGATCGCGCAGGGAGACTGGAAAAGCCCGGCCTCAGCGCCGCCAGGTGACGCCGATCAGGAAACCGAGGCCGAGCGCAAGGCCGACGGCGGCCAGCGGCCGCTCGTGGATGGCGTCTTCCAGCGTGTCTTCCAGGGTCGCGGCGGCGTCCTGCGCCGCGTTGAGCGCGGCGGTGCCGCGCTCGCTGGCGTCCTCGACAAGGGAATCGACATTGGCGCGCGCCTGCTTGTAGCCTTTGCGCGCCCGCTTGCGCGCGGTGCCGGCGAATTCTTCAAGCGCGTCGGAAATCTGTTCGGTCAGGGCTGAAATATCGTTCTTCACGGCTTCGACATCCTTCTGAAGGCGTTCATAGGTGGCTTTGTCCGTCATCTGTTTCATTGCGTCTTCGCCATCGCTGCTCGACATCGAGAGCTCCAAGAAATGCGGGATTGCGTGCCCTGCCAACGCCGCCGCGCCCCCGAAGTTCCATCGCGCTAGTCGTCGGGGATTTGCGGCTCGTCCGGCGGTGCCAGATGCTCCCTGACGATCAGGCCGACGATCAGCAGAGGCGAGGACAGAAAGGCGCCCATCGGCCCCCACAGCCAGGTCCAGAACGCCAGCGCGACGAACACCGCCAGCGCGTTGAGCGCGAGACGGCGGCCGATAATCGCCGGGGTGATGAAATGGCCCTCGAGGAAGGCGACGATCATGAAGCCGAGCGGCGCGGCAAGGCCGAGGATCAGCGTCTTGGAGGTGATGATGCCGACCGCCAGCAGCACCACGAACATGAAGACCGGGCCGATGATCGGAATGAAATTCAGCGCCGCCGCCAGCGCGCCGAGGCCGGCGGGGCTCGGGGTGCCGGCCACCGCGCAGACGATGCCGGTCGCGATGCCGACGCCGAGATTGATCATCGTCACGGTGAGCAGATAGCCGCCGAGATGGGTTTCGATGGCGTTGAGCATGCGTAGCGTGCGCAGCCGCGACTCGCGGTTCGGAAAGGTCATGATCAAAGCGCGGCGCAGGTCCGGCCAGCTTGCGACGAACAACACCAGCACCGCGAGAAACAGCAGCAGCTCGGTGAAGGTCGGCGACAGAAATTCCAGCGTCGGCTGCACCCACGAGATCTTCGGCAGTTCGACGGACGACCCCGCGCCCGGCGTCTCGCCGAGCAGCGCCTGCAACTGATGCCAGAGCGCGAGCGGCCGGTCGAACACATGCATCTTGTCGCGCAGGATGACGCCAAGCTCGGGCAGACGATTAGTCCATTCCATCAACGGCGCGGCGAACAGGCCGATCATGAAGGCGACACCGGCGAAGCTGGCGGCGACGATCAGCACCGCCGAGACCGGACGCGGGACGCGATAGCTTTCCATGAATTTGGCGGCAGGCGAGAGCATGGTGCCGACGATCGCCGCGGTCACCACCGGCAGGAAGAACGCGCGGCCGACATAGAGCACCGCGACGACGGCGATCACCAGCAAGCCGACCAGCGAGAACGCGACGACTTCGGTGCGCCGGATCAGCGGCGGTTGTTCGGCGCTGCTGCTCAGCAGCGGCTGGCCTTCCATCTCCTCGGCGCGGCGCTGATCGTGCCGCGCGCGGTCGTCGCCCGCCTGCCCGCCACCGACTTGCCCGGTCCATGCTGTTCGCATCTGGCATCCCATGCGCTGCCGAGTTGGCTCTGCCGGATGCGGCCGGCGCAGTGATCAATGCGTGCGCGGCAAAGCGGTTCCGTCGCGGCTTCGTGATCTTCGCGCCTCTTGACGTCGCGCAATTTTGTCGCGCGGCAGCGGAACTGCTTCGGCCTTTGGCGTGTTTGTTTGCCGGCGCGCACCACCCGGTGCGGCAACAAGGCGGGACACGGTCATGCGTAAAACGATCCGCGAAGCCACAGGTGCTGACTGCTTTTGTGCAACATTCGCTGCAACGCCCGCCGCACCGGCATCCCGCCTGAAAATCATTCTGCTCGCCGGCGCCGTCATTCTCGCACCGGCGCTGTTCGCCACCAGCGCATCGGCACAAGTGCTTGACCGTCAGGTGCTCGGTTATGCCGATCCGTCGGTGTCGCATGACTGGAGCGACGAGGCACTGTCCTCGCCGCAGGTCATCACGCCGGAAAGCAACAGCGCGGATGTGCTTCCGGCACGCTTGCGGCGGACCGTGGTGACGTTTCCGACGCGCGAAGCGCCCGGCACCATCGTGATCGACACCCGCAACACTCAGCTTTATTACGTGCTCGGCGACAATCGCGCGATCCGCTACGGCGTCGGCGTCGGCCGCGAGGGCTTTACCTGGTCGGGCGTGCAGACCGTGGCGCGCAAGGCGGAGTGGCCGGACTGGACCCCGCCGCCCGAGATGATCGCGCGCCAGCCCTATCTGCCGCGCTTTGTCGCCGGCGGGCCGGGCAATCCGCTGGGCGCGGCCGCGATGTATCTCGGCGCCAGCGCCTATCGCATTCACGGCACCAACGATCCCTCGACCATCGGCAAATTCGTCTCGTCCGGCTGCATCCGCCTCACCAATGAGGACGTCAAGGATCTGTTCAGCCGGGTGCGGGTCGGCGCCAAGGTGATCGTGCTGCCCAAGAACGGTTCGGGCGTCGGATCGCTCCAGGTCGACAATCATTCTTCATCGCCGCGAAAGCGCGCGGCCACCATCGCACCGCATCGGGTTTGAGCCTTTACGGCCGGGCTCTGCGAGGCCGGGCGCCGAACGCGCGGGCGTGACAGACAAAAGATCGAGGACGACATGACGGGTTCGGCGTGGAAACGGACGATGACGGGGGTAGCGGCGCTGGCGCTGCTCGCCGGCATCTGCGCCCCGCGCGCCGAGGCGCGCGATTTTCTCTCGGAGCTGTTCGGCGGCTTTGCAATGCCTGCGCCGCCGCCGTCCTTCGTGCCCGGCTTCGGCGGACCGCATGAGGACGGGCCGCCCGCGCCGCGCGCCACCGGTCCGGCGATGGCCTATTGCGTGCGCACCTGCGACGGCCGCTATTTCCCGCTCGCCAACACCGGCGGCCAAAGCCGCGCCGCCACCTGCAAGAGCTTCTGCCCGGCAAGTGAGACCCGCGTGTTCGTCGGCAGCGGCATCGACAACGCTTCGGCGGCGGACAACGGCAAGCCCTATGCGTCGATGCCGAACGCCTTCCGCTATCGCACCGAACTGGTCGGCGGCTGCACCTGCAACGGCAAGGATCCGGGCGGCCTCGCGCATATCGAGCTCGAGAACGATCCGACGCTGCGCAAGGGCGATCTGGTGGCGACCGCGAGCGGCGCGCTGGTCAAGGCCGGCACAGCGCAGCGCAGCGCCTCTTCGACCCCGGTGCATGCCCGCGCACCGCATCCGCGCCTGAGCCGCGTGCCGGTGATGGCGGCGGAATAAGGCCCGCGTTCCTCAAATGGAACCCACCCCCTCTCACAGAGTTGATCAGACATCGGCGGCGCACGTCCGCCAGACCATTTCGAGGTGACCATGTCTTTGCTCATCAGCATTCTGATCACGTTCGTCGTGATCATTCTGGTGCTTTATCTCGTTAACATTCTGCCGATCGAAGGCCGCGCCAAGCAGATCATCCGTATCGTCGTCATCATCATCGGCATCCTGTCGCTGCTGAAATATCTCGCGGTGTTCTAAAATCTGACCGAAGAAAAAGGATCGTCCCGGCGCAGGCCGGGACCCATCATCCCGGTCGATGACTTTGATGATGCGCCGGAGATTCAAAAAGCAAATCGCGCCGGACACATGTCCCGGCGCGATTTGCGTTCAATTCAACTGTCGTGTGGTCAGGTGATGCAGCGCACCGGCTGCAACTGCTTGGCCACCGTGGTCAGCACGCTGACCGCCGGCTCGCACGCCACGGTGCGGCGCGTAGTGACATTGTTCGGAGGGGACGCGGCGGACGGCGATGGCGGCGCCGACATCTGCGCCACCGGCATCCGCATCATCACCGAGGTATCCGGCAGCCCGTTGAGACGGAACGACAGCGTGACGAAATCAGCCTGCCCGGGCGCGCCGGCGCGATCGGCCTTGGCGGTCCGGTTGACGTTGACGACACTGTCCTGAATCGTCGCCGACGGCATTGCCGAGGCGAGATGTTTCGGGCCGAGCAGATCGTTGCCCGCGACGTTTTCCAGATGAGCCGCGCCCAGCGCCAGCGTCGCGGCGAGTGCGCCAAGCAGTCCTGAAGCAAGCTGAATCATTGTCCACGGCCTCACGCATAGAGGTACCGCGTAACAACGGTTCGGCGCAGGCTTCGTTCCGGCGCAGCGCCATCACTCAAAGGTGAGACTGCCGGATCAGCCGGATGGGGGATGCGTTGAGTTGCGGAAACCAATCCGCGAAAGACACCCGCAAACGACAAGGCCCGGACCTTACGGTCCGGGCCGATAACGTTGCGCGCGATCACAGCCCGATCAGGACGCTTTCTTCTGATTGCGGTTACGCGAATTGCGCTGGAAGAACAGCGCCTGGCTCGCCACCGCCGACACCATCGCCGGCTGGAAGGGTTTCGAGATCAGGAACGCCGGCTCGGGGCGCTCGCCGGTCAGGAAACGCTCCGGATAGGCGGTGATGAACACCACCGGCACCTCGAAGGTGCGCAGCAGTTCGTTCACCGCGTCGAGACCGGACGAGCCGTCCGCGAGCTGGATGTCGGCGAGGATCAGGCCGGGTTGCTTGGTCTTGGCCAGCGCCAGCGCGTCGGTATGGGTACGCGCCACGCCGATGACATGATGGCCGAGATTCTTCACCAGGCTTTCGAGGTCCATGGCGATGAAGGTCTCGTCCTCGATGATCAGAACGTCGGTCGCAATCTCGGCAGCCAGTTCGCGGCCCGCGGCATCGGTCAGCCCGCGCACGTCGCTCACGCTGGTGTCGAGGATGAAGGCGACCTCCTCCTCGGAGAATCCTTCCAGCGAAAGCAGCAGGAAAGCCTGCCGCGCCAGCGGCGTGATGTTGGTCAGCCGGCGCTCGGCGGCGGGCACCGCCGGCTCGCCATCCTCATTGATCGACACCGAATTCCAGATCTTGGTGAAAAGCCGGAATAGCCCGACACGGGCGCCGTGGCGCTCGTCGAGCAGGGTTTGATCCTGCAACAGCGCCTCCAGCATCGCGGCGACATAGGCATCGCCGGACGTCTGGTTGCCCGTCAGGGCGCGGGCATAACGGCGAAGCAGCGGCAGGTGTTCAGCAACGAGCTGAGATCGGGACATTCCCCCTCCAATCGATGGTTCGGTGCTCTGGGCCGACCCGGGACCGGGATGTCGGCCCGGGGGCAGTATCTCCCCGAAAGCACGCGCTAATCTACTCCCGGAACGGAGAAAAGTTCCCTCGGGTTCTGGAACTTTTTCGGCCTCCCGCGCATTAGGTTGCGGAAGCTGGCCTCAGCGAACTGGGCGTAACCAGAAAAAAGATGAGCAATCGAAACGATTTGCTCCGTGGGAAGTGGATAAGAGCATGAACGAGACGAAACCTCCCGCCGTCAGGCCCGGTCCCGGATCGGGCAAGCCGGGCGGCCTGAATGCAGAAATTCAGGCCAGGATCGGCCACCAGTTGCGCGCCATGTATGACGACGTCGTCAAACAGGGCGTTCCGGATCGTTTTGCGGACCTGCTGCGCCGGCTGGACACGCCGGAGGCTGCAGCCGCCGAGGTCGCCAGCACTCAGGGGACGGCTCAGAAAAGCAGCGGGAGGGATTGATGCCTCTCACAGACTCCCTTCGGGACGACATTCTGGCGGCCGTGCCGAGTTTGCGCGCGTTCGCGATTTCACTGAGCGGCAAGAGCGATCGTGCCGACGACCTCGTGCAGGAAACGCTGCTGCGCGCGCTCGCCAATATCGACTCGTTCCAGCCGGGCTCGAATCTGTCGGCGTGGCTGTTCACGATCCTGCGCAACCTGTTCCGGTCGGATTACCGCAAGCGGCGGCGCGAGGTCGAGGACGCCGAGGGCAGCTATTCCAAGACCCTCAAATCGCAGCCGGCGCAAAGTTCGCATCTGGAGTTCGAGGAATTCCGCACGGCGCTCGAAAAACTTCCGCAGGACCAGCGCGAGGCGTTGATCCTGGTCGGCGCCTCTGGCTTCTCCTACGAGGATGCGGCGGCGATCTGCGGCTGCGCGGTCGGCACCATCAAGAGCCGCGTCAACCGCGCCCGCTCGAAACTGAGCGCGATGCTCTATGTCGAGGGCGCGGAGGACTTCGGACCGGACTCCACCGTCCGCGCCGTGATCGGCAGCAGCGGCAACTGACGGGCGGCACGGCGCTTCGATATTCTGCGGCGTCCTGCAAATCTCTGATCGTCCCGGCCTGCGCCGGGACGACCCGCTCCATCGACGATCGCAATCGCCGCCACGGCGTCAGCCATGCCGCGTGATCTTGGTGGTGCGGTTCAATTCGTGCTCGTCCACCACGGTCACCATCGGCGCCGTCAGCTCGTAGACATAACTCACATCGGTGAAATAACGCTTCGAGGTGCCACCCAGCGCTTCGGGCGCGACGCGCTCCAGCAGCGCGATGCCGAATTCGCTGTCCGGCCGCCGCGTCGCCATGCTGGTGTTGAACTCCTCCCAGCGAAAATGGAAGGTCGTGTCCGGCCGCTCCCCGCTCACACTCCAGTTCGCCACGATATGCGGGTGCTTGCCGACCAGCGACAGCCCCTCGTCGGAATGCGAGGCGAGCTCGAAAAACAACAGCGACAGGCTCTGCGCCGCGCGCGCGCTCACCGTGATGTCGGGACCATCGATGGCGATGCGGTCGGCATGTGGAATCGAACGCGCCTCGAACAGGCCCCTGAGCTTGACGCCCTGCCACTGGCTGTCGCTGAGCAGCGTCACCACGTTCGACATCGCATGGATGCGGCCGATCAGAAGATCGCGCGCGCTGTCGAGATCGGCGCCGTGGCGCAGCGTCCGCGTCACGATCGACTGGATCACCGCCAGAATGTTCTTCACCCGGTGATTGAGTTCGTCGATCACCGTGGTCAGCCGGCGCTCGAAGCCGATCCGCGCCTGGATTTCGCGGCTGAGGCGGACGTTGTTGTAAGCCACATAGCCGAACAGGCCGCACAGCGCCGCGGTCAGGCCGAGGCCGATCGCCAGTACGATCAGCCCGAGATCGCCGGCGCGCGACGTCGAGTTCGGCTTGGCGTAGTATTTCAAGGTCCAGTCGCGGCCGCCGAACGACACCTTGCGCAGGAACGGCACCCAGCCTGATGCCGGCGGCGCCGTCGCGGTCACGACCTCGCCATTGCCGTTGACCGCGAGCTCGCCGCCACCGGGCCGTGGATTGGCCAGCGTCACGTTGAACAGCGACATCTCGTCATTGCCGAGCATCAAGGGGGCCAGGCGGTAGGAAATGGTGATGAAGCCGACCACGCTCTGGCTGTTCTCCTTCATCACCGGCGCGGCGAGGACAACGCCGAGCTGGCGCGGATCGCCGAACAGCGCGATCGGATCGGATGAGACCGGCGTGCCGTGTTCCATCGCCTCGCGCAGCATCGGGCCGACCACCGGATGGTCGTCGAGGATACGGCCGGGAAAGACCAGGGTCTGCTGATTCTGCGGTTCGACATCCATCACGACGTCGGCGGGCTCGTGGATCGCGGCAAGATCGATCGGGGAATCGTCAAAACTGCGGATCGTCGGGCGCGCAAATCCCGCCCGCTTCAGTTCGGCTTCCAGCCTGCCGAACTCCTGCGGCGGCACGCGGGCGATCCAGCTTGCGACCACAAAATCGGTCTTGAACGCATAGATCGAGGCGCGCAGCGGCTGCAACGCGTTGGCGGAGGCGACCGTCGAGGGCCGGAAGATGCCGACCGCGACGCGCGCCAGCAATTCGCGCTCGCTGAGCCGCTCCTGGACAAGATTGGCATGGATGTCGATTTCGCGGGTCAGCGCGCTGCGGTCGAGCATCGATTCCTGATCGTAGACCCGCATCGCCGCGAGACCCGAGATGAGGGTTCCGACAAGACCCAAAACGCCAATGAAAAGTCCAACCCGAAGCACGCGTCTACTCGAAAATCACGGGGAGAAAGAAAGGGAAATGGCGTCTCATCGAACGGATGGGTCCGCCAGGGAGCGTACCGAGGGGATCGGCCGCAAGATCCGTCATCGGCGGACAAATATCATCTGCATGGGCAACCCTATCTCCAAGGACTAAGAATGACCAAGACGCCGGGGACCGAATTTGTTCCACGCGGTAAACGCCGCCGAACGCTTTTGCGCGACAAGGCTCCGGCGAATTCCGCGACACCGGCACGGCCCATCGCTCGCGCGCAGCTTCCGGCCCGCTGCGTCTGCCTACATTAACCATCTGGAATTCCTCGATTTTCCAGATTTTCCCAGTCCAACGCACCAGGACCGTGGCCGTTCCGCCACCATCTGTATCATTCCCGACCCTGCGGTTGATGGTGAATGCGGCGGGAGAAAATACGAAAGTCGGCGGCAGGTATCGGGCTTGTCCGCGCATTTCATCTTGAAAGCGCCGCCTTCTTGCTTCATAGCTTCGCCGCGACCTTGAGAATCGTCAGGTCCCTGCGAGCCGCGTGTTCTGATGCCGATAAAACGGCTTCTGGCTTGCCTTTTCAGCTAACCACATTCGACGCCCCAAGCACGCGGGTGTCTCCGACACCCCCGGCTGCACCCGAACTCCGATACGGACGGGCGCGGGCCATGACTCATAGGAAGACTGTCTTTTGACCTCTTTTCAGGATTTCGGCCTCGCCGATCCCATTTCGCGTGCTCTGAAGGAAGAAAACTACCACACACCCACCCCGATCCAGGCCCAGGCGATTCCGATCGCCATCACCGGCCGTGACCTCGTCGGCATCGCCCAGACCGGAACCGGCAAGACCGCCTCCTTCGCGCTTCCCATTCTCCATCGTCTGCTCGAGAACCGCACCCGTCCGCAGCCCAAGACCTGCCGTGTGCTGGTGCTGAGCCCGACCCGCGAATTGTCGGGCCAGATCC
>Ga0209922_100123_pt1 | contig 243337 bp, 220 predicted proteins | sample ThiBiot_500_biof_FD_183946 | JGI IMG/M metagenome (GOLD analysis project Ga0209922, IMG submission 183946) | Wastewater bioreactor microbial communities from Cape Town, South Africa - Thiocy_expt_500_biof (SPAdes) | ecosystem: Engineered > Bioreactor > Thiocyanate-remediating >... | reverse complement strand
CGAGCGCAGCGAGTTGCGCCGCGCCAGCCGGTGCTGGAGCATCGCAGGGCACCCCCGCGCAGCGGGGGCAAGCACCGGTGCGCCGGCCCCGGGCGGCCCGCGCCTTTGCTCGCGCCAACCTCCGCACGCGCCAACCTCCGCACGCGCAGACCGAAGCACGCGCAGACCGAAGCACGCGCAGACCAGGGCTCGCACAGACGATTCACGCTTGCCTGTCGCAGCATCGGCCACTACAATTGGGCGAAATCAAGGTAAAGACACTAGATCTAGTGGTAGTGCCCCGCGCGATCGAAGCACCTCGCCGCGGCGCACCGACCCTCTGTCTCCGGCCCGCGCACGCGGGTCTCCATTCATCGATCCTCCGGAGGAAGCACGCATGACATGGGTCGCCGACAGCGCGCAATCGATCCCGCTCAACCCCCTGCCGCCGGCCGCCATGCCCGATGCGGCACCCGCGGCGGCGTATGCCGACTACAAGGTGATCCGCCGCAACGGGGCGGTGGTCGGCTTCGAGCCGGCCAAGATCTCGATCGCGATGACCAAGGCCTTTCTCGCCGTCAACGGAGGCCAGGGCGCGGCCTCGGCGCGTGTGCGCGAGCTGGTCGCGCAACTCACCCAGGCGGTGATCGGCGCGTTGCTGCGCGGCAAGCCCGGCGGCGCCACCTTCCACATCGAGGACATCCAGGACCACGTCGAGCTGGCGCTCATGCGTTCGGGCGAGCATGAGGTCGCGCGCGCCTACGTGCTGTATCGCGAGCAGCGCGCCCAGGAGCGCGCCGCGAAGCTGCGCGAGCGCGCCGAGGCCGGGCGCCCGGCGCTGCACGTAATCGACGGCGGCGTGCGCAAGCCGCTCGAGCTGCCCGCCCTGCGCTCGCTCGTCGAGGCGGCCTGCACGGGCCTGGGTGAGTTCGTTTCCGCCGACCTCGTGCTCGGCGAGACGGTGAAGAACCTGTACGACGGCGTGCCGATGGAAGAGGTGTACAAGTCGGCGATCCTGTCGGCGCGCGCGCTCCTCGAGAAGGATCCGGCCTACAGCCAGGTCACCGCCCGGCTGCTGCTGCACACCATGCGCCGCGAGGTGCTCGGCGAGGAGGTCGCGCAGGCCGACATGGCGGCACGCTACCGCGAATACTTCCCGTCGTTCGTGCGCCGCGGCGTGGAGGCCGGCCTGCTCGACCCGGCGCTGCTGCAGTTCGACCTGCCGCGGCTGGCCGGCGCCCTGGCGGCCGGGCGCGACCTGCAGTTCGGCTATCTCGGCCTGCAGACGCTGTACGACCGCTACTTCCTGCATATCGGCGATGTCCGCATCGAGTTGCCGCAGGCCTTCTTCATGCGCGTGGCGATGGGCCTGGCGCTCAACGAGATCGATCGCGAGGCGCGCGCGATCGAGTTCTACGAGCTGCTGTCGACCTTCGATTTCATGAGCTCCACGCCCACGCTGTTCAACTCGGGCACGCAGCGTTCGCAGCTGTCGTCGTGCTACCTGACCACCGTCTCCGACGATCTCGACGGCATCTACGAGGCGATCAAGGAGAACGCGCTGCTGGCCAAGTACGCCGGCGGCCTGGGCAACGACTGGACGCCGGTGCGTGCGCTCGGCGCGCACATCCGCGGCACCAACGGCAAGAGCCAGGGTGTGGTGCCGTTCCTGAAGGTGGTCAACGACACGGCGGTGGCGGTCAACCAGTGCTTCGCGCCCGACACGGGTGTCCATACGCAGGCCGGCGTGCGCGCGATTCGCGACGTCGCACCGGGCGACCTGGTGCTCGGCATCGACGGCGAGTATCGCGAAGTGACCGAGCGGATGGTCTACAACCAGACCGATCCGATGGTCGAGATCCGGATCAAGCATTCGATCGAGCCGCTGCGCGTGACCGCCGGGCACCCAGTATGGGCGATCCGCGGCGTGCCGATGGAGCAGAGCGTGGCGCGCACGATGGCCTGGATCGAGCGCGGCAAGGTCGGACCGGCGTGGGTGGATGCGGGCATGCTCGAGCGCGGCGACTACGTCGCGCAGGTCGTGCCGCAGGAGGTGGTTCCGGTCGAAGGCTTCGACGAGGACGATGCGCACATGTACGGCATCCTGCTCGGCGACGGTCATCTGTCGAAGGGCGGCCGGCAGTTCGGCCTATCCGGACATCCGACGCGCGACGCCCATCTCGCCTTCGTGCGCGGTTATCTCGAACGGCGCGGCATCCACTATTGGGAGACTCGCCGCGGTACCAGCTATTGCCAGGTTCACTGGTCGGCGGGCCTGGGCGCGCAGCGCGATGCGACCACCGGCCGCATCGCGGGCACGATAGGGCCGTCGATGCCGTTCGCCCGTGACGATCTCTACGCCGCCGACGGCAGCAAGGCGATCGCGGCGCGCTTCGCGCATCTGCCGCTGGCGCAGGCGCTGCGACTGGTGCAGGGGCTGATCGAGACCGACGGCAACGTGTCGCGCGGCAAGGAGATCACCTTCACCAATACGTCGCGGGCGTTGATCGAGGGCCTGCGCTACCAGCTCCTGCGCCTGGGCGTGCCGACCGCCGGCGCGCTGCGCGAGCGCGCCGGCGGGCACGAAGGGACGCGCTCCGACGGCAGCCGCGTGCGCTTCGACGGCCTCACTCGCGCCTGGGATCTGCGCATTCCGGCGCTGCCCGAGATCGCGGCGCTGGTCGGCGCCAAGCCGCTCGTGAAGCGCAACTGGCTGCGCGTGGGCAAGCACCTGTTCTCGCGCGTGCGCTCGGTGCGGCCGATCGAGCCGGTGCCGTTCGTCTGCGACCTGAAGGTAGAGGGCGTGCGCTCCTACATGACCACCGGGGCGCTCGCGCATAACGGCGGCAAGCGTAAGGGCGCGGTGTGCGCCTACCTCGAGACCTGGCACCTCGACATCGAGGAGTTCCTCGAGCTGCGCAAGAACACCGGCGACGACCGGCGGCGCACCCACGACATGAACACGGCGAACTGGGTGCCCGACCTGTTCATGAAGCGGGTGGCCGAGAACGCCGAGTGGACGCTGTTCTCGCCTTCCGACTGCCCCGACCTGCACGACCTGTACGGCAAGGCGTTCGAGGCCGCCTACCTGCGCCACGAGGCGCGCGCGGCCAGCGGCGAGCTGAAGCTGTTCAGGAAGGTGTCGGCGGTGCAGCTGTGGCGGCGCATGCTGTCGATGCTGTTCGAGACCGGCCATCCGTGGATCACCTTCAAGGATCCGTGCAACCTGCGCTCGCCGCAGCAGCACGCCGGCGTCGTGCACGGCTCGAACCTGTGCACGGAGATCACGCTGAACACCAGCGCCAGCGAGATCGCGGTGTGCAACCTCGGATCGGTCAACCTGGTGGCGCACATGCGCGAGGAGGACGGGCGCTGGACGCTGGACCACGAGAAGCTGCGCTGCACGGTGCGCACCGCGATGCGCATGCTCGACAACGTCGTCGACATCAACTACTACGCGGTGGGCAAGGCGCGCAATGCCAACCTCAGGCACCGGCCGGTCGGGCTGGGCATCATGGGCTTCCAGGACTGCCTGCACCTGATGCGCGTCCCCTTCGCCGGCGCCGAGGCGGTCGAGTTCGCCGACCGCTCCATGGAGGCGGTGTGCTACCAGGCCTACTGGGCCTCCACCGAGCTGGCCGAGGAGCGCGGCCGCTATTCGAGCTTCCAGGGCTCGCTGTGGGACCGCGGCATCCTGCCGCACGACACCCTGGACCTGCTGGCCGCCGAGCGCGGCGGCCACGTCGAGGTGGACCGCACCGAGCGCCTCGACTGGAATGCGCTGCGCGAGCGCATTCGCGCCCACGGCATGCGCAACTCCAACTGCGTGGCGATCGCCCCCACCGCCACCATCTCGAACATCATCGGCGTGTCGGCGTGCATCGAGCCCACCTACCGGAACCTGTACGTCAAGTCGAACCTCTCGGGCGAGTTCACGGTGGTCAACGACTACCTGGTGCGCGACCTGAAGAAGCTCGGCCTGTGGGACGAGGTGATGATCGCCGACCTCAAGTTCTTCGACGGCTCGCTGGCGAAGATCGACCGCATCCCGCCCGAGCTGCGCGCGATCTACGCCACGGCGTTCGAGGTCGATCCGACCTGGCTGGTCGAGTGCGCGGCGCGCCGGCAGAAGTGGATCGACCAGGCGCAGTCGCTGAACATCTACATGGCGGGCGCATCCGGGCGCAAGCTGCACGAGACCTACATGCTGGCCTGGTTGCGCGGGCTGAAGACCACCTACTACCTGCGCTCGCTCGGCGCCACCAGCGCCGAGAAATCGACCACCGAGAAGATCGGGCAGCTCAACGCGGTGTCGGCCGGCGGCGCGTCGCACGCGGGCTTCTCGTACTCGGCGCAGGGCGCCGCGAGCGGCGCACCGCACGACGTGCGCGAAGCGGATGCGCCGAGCTTCTGCGGGCTCGACGATCCGCAGTGCGAGGCATGTCAATAGGGATGCCGAAATGCCGATCGCGGTGCAACTTGACGTGTCCGATGAAACGTGTTCTCCGATTCGATCTGTTGCGTGAACACCGACAAAACATCGGGCAAGTCAAGCCGATTGTCATCGGATCGTTGCAAGCGATCCACAGCGGCCGTAAGATCCCGCTTGTGAATAACAGCGGAATCTCGCGGCAGTACAGGTAGTTACCTGAAAAAACTGAAGCGAGACATCAGATGCTGTCCTGGGACGAATCGTTTTCCATGGCGCCGGCTCATCCGGCACGGGCAGGCACTCCGGCATCGCGGATCGATGCTGCACCCGCACCCGATTTCGTCGCGCCGGCGCTCGCGCCGGTGATCCCCTCCGCGACCGCGGCCGCCGGCGACCGGGCGCGGCGCCACGGCGGCTCGCAGGCCGCGCAGAGCGTGCGCCGCGTGCGCGTCGAGGACAAGCGCATCATCAACGGCAGCGCCGACGTCAACCAGCTGGTGCCGTTCAAGTACAAGTGGGCGTGGGAGAAGTACCTCGCCTCGTGCGCGAACCACTGGATGCCGCAGGAAATCGCGATGAGCCGCGACATCGCGCTGTGGAAGGATCCCGACGGGCTCACCGAGGACGAGCGCCGGCTGGTCAAGCGCAACCTCGGCTTCTTCGTCACCGCCGATTCGCTGGCCGCCAACAACATCGTCCTGGGCACGTACCGCCACATCACCGCGCCCGAATGCCGGCAGTTCCTGCTGCGCCAGGCCTTCGAGGAGGCGATCCACACGCATGCGTACCAGTACATCGTCGAATCGCTCGGCCTCGACGAGGGCGAGATCTTCAACGCCTACCACGAGGTGGAGTCGATCCGCGCGAAGGACGAATTCCTGATCCCGTTCATCGACACGCTGACCGACCCCGATTTCGCCACCGGCACGCCCGAGAGCGACCAGGCGCTGCTGAAGTCGCTGATCGTGTTCGCCTGCCTCATGGAAGGGCTGTTCTTCTATGTCGGCTTCGTGCAGATCCTGTCGCTCGGGCGCCAGAACAAGATGACGGGCGCGGCCGAGCAGTACCAGTACATCCTGCGCGACGAGTCGATGCACTGCAATTTCGGCATCGACCTGATCAACCAGATCAAGCTCGAGAACCCGTACCTGTGGACGCCGAGCCTGCGCGACGAGGTGCGCGGCCTGTTCCAGCGCGCCGTCGAGCTCGAGTACGCGTATGCCGAGGACACCATGCCGCGCGGCGTGCTCGGCCTGAACGCGCCCATGTTCAAGAGCTATCTGCGCTTCATCGCCAACCGGCGTGCGCAGCAGATCGGCCTAGACCCGCTGTTCCGGCAGGAAGAGAACCCCTTCCCCTGGATGAGCGAGATGATCGACCTGAAGAAGGAACGCAACTTCTTCGAAACGCGCGTCATCGAGTACCAGACCGGCGGCGCGCTCGCTTGGGATTGAATGCCTGCAGGATCCGAATTGAGGTCGTACGCAGCAGAAGACGAACGGTCGGCGACGACGAGGCGGCACGCGGTGCCCCCGGGGAGTCGTTCCCTTCGCTGCGAAGATCTCGCAAGAGCGCCGCGCCTTCGTGCACGGCGTTTTTTTTGCACCGAATTCATTAGCGTAGGAACGGCAACACGCTTGCATCGTGTTCTTGCGCCGATGAATAGCTCGTACCGGACGGTGCCTTCGGGCGCCCCGGCACGGGTTTCCATCATCGCAACATCCTGAGCAAAGGAGCATCCTCATGGCAACCGCCAAGAAAGCCGCCAAGAAGCCGGCTGCGAAGAAACCCGCGGCCAAGAAAACCGCCAAGAAAGCGGTGAAGAAGGCCGCCGCCAAGAAGCCGGCCGCGAAGAAAGCCGTCAAGAAAGCTGCCGTGCGCAAGCCGGCCGCCAAGAAAGCGGTGAAGAAAGCAGTCAAGCGCGTGGCGAAGGCCGCCAAGAAAGCGGTGAAGAAGACCGCTGCCAAGAAACCGGCTGCGAAGAAAGCGGTGAAGAAAGCCGCTGCCAAGAAGCCGGCTGCGAAGAAAGCCGCGGCCAAGAAACCTGCGGCGAAGAAAGCCGCTGCCAAGAAGCCCGCTGCCAAGAAGGCCGCGCCGCGCAAGGCGGCCGCCGCCGCGCCGGCTGCCAAGCCGCTGAACCCGGCCGCTGCTTGGCCGTTCCCGACCGGCAATCGCCCGTAGGCGTTCGTGCCCGCCGCGACGGCGGGCCCTCGCACTGCGCAGGACCCTTCGTCGCCGGCTCCGAGTCCCGCGCGCGCTGCGGCGCCGCGGGACTCTTTTCTTTGTGCGAGAATCTTTCGGGCTCACGCGGGGGCGATTGCAGTGTGAACAAGCCCTGGCTCCACCCTACCGGACACCATGCACCAGGCACTCTGGCTTCTGCTCGAAACACTCGGCAGCCTGCTGGCGACCGCCTGCGTGCTGCGCGCGTACCTGAACTGGCTCGGCTTCGGCGCGCGTAATCCCATCGGCCAGTTCGTCATCGCCATCACCGACTGGCTGGTGCTGCCGCTGCGCAGCCTGCTGCCGGCCACGCGCAAGAACGCGCGCAGCATCGACTGGGCCAGCCTGCTCGGCGCGCTGCTGCTGTCGGTGACGCTGGCGATCGTGTGGGTGCTGATGTTCGGCGGCCAGCGTCACGCACCGGCCTTCGGCGCGGTGGTGCTGCTGGCGGTGTTCTGGCTGTTGAAGTGGACGCTGTGGCTGCTCACCGTGCTGGTCCTGCTGCTGGCGGTGCTGTCGTGGGTCAACCCGCACGCGCCGATCGCGCCCACCGTCGATGCGCTCACCCGCCCGTTCCTCGCGCCGATCCGGCGGGTGGTGCCGCTGGTGGGCGGCGTGGACCTCTCCCCGCTGCTGCTGATCCTGATCGTGCAGGTGCTGCTGACGCTCCTGCAGTCGGCCATGCCGTCGTTCATGGCGCTGGCCTCCTAGCACGCCTCGACCTGGCTGCCGACCCTGCCTGGCTGAGCGGCGCCGCGGGCGCCTGGCGGATCCGTGTCGCCGCGCAGCCGGGCGCGGCGCGTACCGAGGTGGTGGGCGAGCACGATGGCTGCCTGAAGCTGCGCGTGGCCGCGCCCCCGGTGGACGGCCGGGCCAACGAGGAGATCGTGCGCTTCCTCGCCGAACGGCTGGGCGTCGCGCGGCGCTCGGTGAAGCTGCTCGGCGGCGCCGGCAGCCGGCGCAAGCTATTCGCGGTCGATGCGCCGCTCGCGGCCGCGGTGCTGGCGCAGCGGCTTCACCACGGCGCGCGCCCGTAGGCTGCTTCGAAGCGCCGCGCCACCTCGTCGCGCTGCACCGGATGGTTCTGCGCGCCCGGGTGCTCGATCTTGATCGCGCCCATGATGCTGCCCAGGCGCGCCGCGTCGACCCAGTCGCCGCCATTGGCCAGCGCGTACAGCAGCCCGGCGCGGTAGGCGTCGCCGCAGCCCGTCGGGTCCACGGCGCGCCCGATCGCCGCCGGAGCGATCTCGGTCATCCGGCCGGACCGGTACAGGCGCGAGCCTTGCGCGCCGCGCGTCACGATCAGCGCCTGCACGCGCTCGGAGATCTCCGCTTCGCTCCAGCCGGTGCGTTCCACCAGCAGCGAGGACTCGTAGTCGTTGACCGCGACGGCGCTGGCGCTCTCCACGAAGGCGCGCAGCGCGGCGCCGTCGAACATCGGCAGCCCCTGCCCGGGATCGAAGATGTACGGCACGCCGGCTTCGGCGAACTCGCGCGCGTGCTGCAGCATCGCCTCGCGGCCGTTGGGCGCGACGATGCCGAAGGCAGCCGGCTCGCCGGCGCGCTGCGCGGCGGCGGCCGACACTGCGTGCGCCTCGGACATCGCGCCGGGATGGAAGGCGATGATCTGGTTGTCCGACAGGTCGGTGGTGATGAATGCCTGCGCGGTGTAGTGCGCATCGAGCCGGCGAAGCTGCGAGATGTCGATCCCCAGCTCGCGCAGGCGCGCGAGATAGTCCTCGCCGTCGCGGCCGACGGTGGCGAGGACCACCGGGTGGCCGCCCAGCAGCCGGAGCGTGTAGGCGATGTTGGCGGCGCACCCGCCGTACTCGCGCTGCAGCTTCGGCGCCAGGAACGCGACGTTGAGCATGTGCACCCGGTCGGGCAGGATGTGGTCCTTGAAGTGGCCTTCGAACACCATGATGGTGTCGTAGGCGACCGAACCGCTGATCAGTACGCGTCGGGGCATGGCGGATCCCAAGGGAGAGAGGGTCAGGGATAGAAGAGCGCGACCGAGTAGCCGGCCGGCTGCAGGTCGCGCGCCTCGAGCGCCAGGCGCAGCGGGCGCTCGGCGCGCGGCGGCAGCCCGTCGGCGCCGGCGCCGCCCAGGTAGTCCTGCGGGCCGAGCACCTTGCGTACCAGCACGCGCTGGCCGGCATCGGTGAGCGTGAGCTCCATCGACGGCCATTGCACCCGGTAGTCGGCGCGGTTGCGCAGCAGCGCCGACATCGACAGGATGCCCGGCGTGGCCGATGCCTGCAGCTCGAACGACTCGATGGTGAGCGAGGCGAGATCGCGCGGCGGCTCGAGGCGCAGGCCGAACGGCTCGAACAGCAGCGACATCGCCGGAGCGAGCGCCGGCGCGCGCGCGGCGATCATGGCCCGCTGAGTGACGATCCACTGCAGCGCGAGCGCCAGCGCGAGCAGCACGGCGGCGACCACCGCGATCGGTCCGTGACGGTCGATGAAGCCGACGCCGCGCCGGCCGGTGGAGAAATAGTCGATCGCCGACTCCTCCTCGTCGTCGTCCTCGCCGGCGAGGGGCGTCGCCGGGCCGGCCTCCACGCGTCCGCCGTGGTAGGGCGGGCGTCCGCCGTCCTCCCGCGGCGCGGCGAGCGACGCCGCAGCATGTGGCTCGAGGGGCGCATCGGGATGGCCGAAGCCGGTCGGCATCGTGGCCGTGAGCGACTCGATCGTATCGGCCTCCTCCGCCGCATGAATCTCGATCACGGGCAGCTCGATCGCACGCTCTTCGGTGACGGGCGGTTCGCTCGCGACCGCTTCCTGCTCGATCCGTGCCGCTTCTGCCGCCAGCGCCGCTTCCAGTGCCTGCACCAGATCCGCGGGCGATACGTCCTGTGCCGGTGGCGAACTCTCCACCGGCAGCATGACCTCTGCAGGCGATGCATGCTCCGCGGGCAGCACATCCCCCACGGGCAGCGCGTCGTCCACGGGTAGCGCATCCTCCACAGGCAGCGCATCCTCCACAGGCGGCGCGTCCTCCGCGGGCGGCGCGTCCTCTGCAGCCGGCACATCCTCTGCAGCCGGCACATCCTCTGCAGGCCGTACGTCCTCTGCAGGCCGTACGTCCTCCGCGAGCGACATGCCCTCGGGAGGCGACTCATTCTCTACCGGCGGCGCGCCCTCTGCCGACGGCGCATCTCCGCCGGACGGTACCTCCCTCGCAGGCGGTGTGTCCTCCATCGCCGGCGCGTCCTCCGCGGGCAGCGCGATGGATTCCGGTACCTGCGCGTGCCGTGCTTCCGGCGCCGCCAGGATGGTCTCGGGCAGGAAGAACGCGGTGTGCAGCGCCTCGTCGCCGTCGCCGTCCCCGCCTGGGGCGCTGCCCGGCTTCGAATCGGCGATGTAGCGCAGGTAGTCGACGCCGGAGAACACGTGCTGGCAGGTGCCGCAGCGCACCAGGCCGCGCCGCAGCTTCAGCTGGTCGGGGACGACCTTGAAGCTGGTGTTGCATTGCGGGCAGGTGGTGGCGAGCGCCATTGGAACGTGGACCTCAATGTGGCTGCCGCGCAGCGCGCTCGATCATGATCGAGCCGCCCCGGCGAGGCAAGTCCAGCCTTCGAGCGAGCGCCAGGGGCGCAGCGCGAGCGAGGGATAGCAGGCGGCGATCTCGTCGGCCTGGCGCTCGAGCAGGCCGGCCAGCACCAGCCGTCCGCCCGGGGCGATCAGCGCCGTGAGCAGCGGCGCGAGCACGCGCAGCGGATTGGCCAGGATGTTGGCGACCACCACGTCGGCCGGTGCGGGCGGCGGCCCCTCGGCGGCGCGCACCTCGATGTCGACCGCGTTGACCCGCGCGTTGCGGCGGGCGCTGTCGAGGGCCTGCGGGTCGATGTCGATCGCGCACACCTGTGCGGCGCCGAGCCGGGCCGCGGCGATCGCCAGCAGGCCCGAGCCGCAGCCGTAGTCGATGACGCGCTCGCCGCCGCGCAGGTGCTCGTCGAGCCACTCCAGGCACAGTCGCGTGGTCGGGTGGCTGCCGGTGCCGAAGGCCATGCCCGGATCGAGCACGATCGCGCGCCGCCCGCCGATCTCGAGCGGGCCGTCGGCGCCGGCCGCATCCTCGGGCAGGTGCCACGAGGGCGTGATCCACAGCCGTTGCCCGACGGCGAAGGGGGAGAACTGGGCCTGCGTCGTGCGCACCCAGTCCTGCTCGGGCACCGCCCGGCGCTCGAAGCGTGCGGGTGGCGCGAGGCCGCAGTGCTGCGCCGCGCGTGCCAGCAGGGCGGGCGCATCGATCGCGTCCTCGTCGATCAGCGCCGCCAGGCGCGTGCGCGGCCAGCCGCCGGCGGGCGCCGGTTCGCCCGGTTCGCCGAAGAGCGGCTGCTCCTCGGGCGAGTGCGCGTCGGCGTCCTCGGCCTGCACCGAAGCGGCGCCGGCGTGCAGCAGCGCGTCGGACCACGCCTCGACCGCGTCGTGCGCCACCACGAAGAGGACTTCCGACCACATGGCTTGCGGTTGGAAGGGCCGTCAGCCCTTGCGCAGCGCGAGCTTCTGCTCGAGGTAGTGGATGGAGGCGCCGCCGGCCACGAAGTGCGAATCGGCGAGCAGCTCGCGGTGCAGCGGCAGATTGGTCTGGATGCCTTCGACCGCCATCTCCGACAGCGCGATGCGCATGCGCCGGATCGCCTGGTCGCGGGTGTCGCCGTAGGCGAGCACCTTGCCGATCATCGAGTCGTAGTTGGGCGGCACGAAGTAGTTGGTATAGGCGTGCGAGTCGACCCGGATGCCCGGGCCGCCCGGCGGGTGCCAATGGGTGATGCGCCCGGGCGAGGGCGTGAACCGGTAGGGATCCTCGGCGTTGATGCGGCACTCGATGGCGTGGCCCTTGACCACGATGTCGCGCTGCCGGTAGCGCAGCTTCTCGCCGGAGGCGATGCGGATCTGCTCCTGCACGATGTCGATGCCGGTGATCAGCTCGGTGACCGGATGCTCGACCTGCACGCGCGTGTTCATCTCGATGAAGTAGAACTCGCCGTTCTCGTACAGGAACTCGAAGGTGCCCGCGCCGCGATAGCCGATCTTGCGGCAGGCCTCGGCGCAGCGCGCCCCGATGCGGTCGACCACGCGTCGCGCGATGCCGGGGGCCGGCGCCTCCTCGAGGACCTTCTGGTGGCGCCGCTGCATCGAGCAGTCGCGCTCGCCCAGGTAGACGGCGTTCTTGTGCTCGTCGGCGAGCACCTGGATCTCGATGTGGCGCGGGTTCTCGAGGAATTTCTCGAGGTACACCGCCGCGTTGTTGAATGCCGCCTGCGCCTCGGTGCGCGTCATGGTGACCGCGTTGAGCAGGGCAGCCTCGGTGTGCACGACGCGCATGCCGCGCCCGCCGCCGCCGCCGGCCGCCTTGACGATGACCGGGTAGCCGATGGCGCGCGCGGCGCGCAGGATCTCCTTCGGATCCTCGGGCAGCGCGCCCTCCGAGCCCGGCACCACCGGCACGCCGGCCTTCTTCATGGTGTCCTTGGCCGACACCTTGTCGCCCATCAGCCGGATCGACTCGGGACGCGGGCCGATGAACACGAAACCGCTCTTCTCGACGCGCTCGGCGAAGTCGGCGTTCTCCGAGAGAAAGCCGTAGCCCGGATGGATCGCCTCGGCGTCGCTGACCTCGGCGGCGCTGATGATCGCCGGCACGTTGAGGTAGCTGTCGCGCGAGGGCGGCGGGCCGATGCACACCGATTCGTCGGCGAGCTTGACGTACTTCGCGTCGGTATCGGCCTGCGAGTGCACCACCACCGTCTTGATGCCGAGCTCGCGGCAGGCGCGCTGGATGCGCAGCGCGATCTCGCCGCGATTGGCGATCAGCAGCTTTTCGAACATGTCATTCGATCACGAACAGCGGCTGGCCGAATTCCACCGGGGAGCCGTTGTCGACCAGCACCGCCTTGATCGTCCCTGCGACGTCGGCCTCGATCTCGTTCATCAGCTTCATCGCCTCGATGATGCACAGCGTGTCGCCCTCCTTCACTTCGCTGCCGACCGAGACGAAGGGATCGGCGCCGGGCTGCGCCGAGCGGTAGAAGGTGCCGACCATGGGCGACTTGACGATATGCCCCGGCGGCGGTTCGGGCGCGGCCGGCGCCGGTGCCGCAGGCGCGCTTGCGGGGGCGCTCGCCGGCGCGGGCGCTGCCGCGGCGGGCGCCATGTACTGGGTCGGCATCGACATCGGCTGGGGCATCATCATCATGCCGGGCTGGCTCTTGACGATGCGAACCTTGCCTTCGCCCTCGGTGATTTCCAGCTCCGAGATGCCCGATTCGGCGACCAGGTCGATCAGGGTCTTCAGTTTGCGCAGGTCCATGGATTCAGCCTTTCTTCGCGGCGCGTGCCGGCGCGGCGGCGCCCAGCGTTTCGATCGCCGCCTGCAGGGCGAGCCGGTACCCGATCGGTCCCAGTCCGACGATCACGCCGGCAGCGAGGTCGGACAGGTAGGAGTGATGCCGGAACGGCTCGCGGCGATGGATGTTCGACAGATGCACTTCGATGAACGGCACTGCCACCGCTGCCAGCGCGTCGCGCAGGGCGATGCTGGTATGCGTGTAGGCGGCCGGGTTGATCACGATGAAATCGACCCCGGCAGCAGGAGCCGCCTGGATGTGGTCGACGAGCGCACCCTCGTGGTTGGACTGGAAGCTCTCGAAGCGGTGGCCGTGCGCCCCCGCGAGAGCGGAGAGGTCGGCGTCGAGTTGGGCCAGCGTGGTCGATCCGTAGACCTGGGGCTCGCGGGTGCCGAGCAGGTTCAGGTTCGGCCCGTGGATTGCCCAGAGGAGTTTCGCCATGGGAGATTAGCAGGCGTTGCGTGCTTTTCCGTGAAATTGGGCGACGTTATACGCCTGTTCTGGACAGAACGCCAGCCCCGGCAGTGCGGCGGGGGCTCCCGCGGGCCGGGCGGCCCTAGAGGGTCTGCAGGATGACCGTACGCAGGACTTCCGCATCGAAGCGCCCGAGCTTGCGCAGGGCGATGCGGCTTTGCCTGTCGATGACCACGGTGTAGGGCAGGGCGCCGGCCTGATTGCCGAAGCGGCGCGCCAGCTCGATGCCGCCCGGACCGGCCACCAGCAGAGGATACCGCATCGGCGTGCGTTCGGAAAATTGCCGGACGTTGGCGGCGCTATCGATGCCGATGCCCACGACACGCAGGCCGCGGGGGCCGAGCTCGGTCTGCATGGCACTCAGCTCCGGCATCTCCTCGATGCACGGCGGACACCAGGTGGCCCAGAAATTGACCACGACCGGGGCGCCGCGCAGCGCCGACAGTGCCTGCGGCTGCTCGTGCGCATCGGGCAGGGTGAGGCCGTAGAGCAGGTCGACGGCGGCGGCATCGGCCGCATCCACCGTGTAATGCCTGGTGGCGACCCAGGCACCGAAGCCGCCGAAGCCTACGGCCAGCGCCCCCAGGGCGAGCCAGCGGCGCCGGTTCATGCGGCCTCCGCCAGGCGTGCCAGCAGCGCGCGCCGGTCGCCGCGTTCGGGCCCCGAGGCGCCGGCCTTGAGCGCGCCACGCAGCTCGTCGTGGGTGTACAGGGTCAGCAGCACCGGCGCCTCGCCGAGGTAGAAGGTGATCGCCTCGACATCGGCGCCGCCGCGGAAATGCGACGTGGTGGCGACGTCGAAATCGACGCCCTCGTTGAGCAGCCGGATCTCGATCTCTTTGGCGTTGTCGTGGAACAGTTGCAGGTGGATCGGCGCATGTTCGGCGACGATACCCTTCCAGACCGCGCCGGTGAGGTAGGGTTGGAAATCAGCCAGGCGCAGCATCAGCGCCGCGGCCGCCTGTCGGCGCCGGCTCACGCGCGGGCCATGGTCGGGATCGAACAGCTCGAGGTGCTCGCGCAGTGCGGCGTCGATCGCCTCGTTGTCGGGCAGCGCCCGCTTCGGCACCGGGCCATCGCCGAGCACCTGGCGTGCCGCCTTCTTCTTGGCCTCGGCGTAATCGAGGCCGCCGTCGGCGACCAGGCGGGCGGCCGCGGCAGCGATCTCGAGTCGCAGCGGGTCGGAGGAGTCGTTCATATCTGTAGAATCCGCAACTTGCCATTATCGCTCCGATGCACATCCATATCCTCGGCATCTGCGGCACCTTCATGGGAGGCATCGCCGCCATCGCCAGCGAAGCCGGCCATCGCGTGACGGGCTGCGATGCCAACGTCTATCCGCCGATGAGCGATCAGTTGCGCGCCCTGGGCATCGAGCTGGTCGAAGGCTACGACGCTGCGCAGCTGGCCATCGCCCCCGACCTGTGGGTGGTCGGCAATGTGGTGTCGCGCGGCAACCCGCTGATGGAGGCCATCCTCGACGCCCGCCAGCCCTACACCTCCGGCCCGCAGTGGCTGGCCGATCGGGTGCTGGCTGGAAAGTGGGTGCTTGCTGTGGCTGGAACCCACGGCAAGACGACGACTGCCTCGATGCTGGCGTGGATCCTGGAGGACTGCGGGCAGACGCCGGGTTTCCTGATCGGCGGCGTGCCGGTCGACTTCCCTGTGTCGGCGCGGCTGGGCCGCGGCGAGCTGTTCGTGATCGAGGCCGACGAGTACGACACGGCTTTCTTCGACAAGCGCTCGAAGTTCGTGCACTACCGCCCGCGGACCGCGGTGCTGAACAATCTCGAGTTCGATCATGCCGACATCTTCCCTGATCTTGCGGCGATCGAGACGCAATTCCACCATTTGGTGCGCACCGTTCCGCGCAGCGGCCGGATCATCGCCAATGCCGCCGAAGCCTCGTTGACGCGTGTGCTGGCGCGCGGGCTGTGGAGCGAACATGAGGACTTCCTTTCGCCGACAGGCTGGCAGTTCGCCGAAGTGCACGAAGAGGGTGGCGCCAACGCCTTCGACGTGCTCTTCGCCGGCGAGCGTCTGGGGCGCTGCCGTCTGGCGCTGCCCGGCGCCCACAGCCGGGCCAATGCGCTGGCGGCCATCGCCGCCGCCCGCCACGCGGGCGTGCCGCCCGCCGATGCCATCGCGGCGCTGGGGCGCTTCGGCGGGGTGCGCCGCAGGCTGGAGCGGCGCGGCGAGGCGGCCGGGGTGGCGGTGATCGATGACTTCGCCCACCACCCGAGCGCCATCGCCACCACGGTGGCCGGGCTGCGCGAGCGGCTGGGGGCCGGGCGGCGCATCCTGGCGGTGCTCGAGCCGCGCTCGAACACCATGAAGCTGGGCACGATGAAGGCGCAGCTGCCCGCCAGCCTGGCCGAAGCCGATCGCGTGTTCTGCTACGGCGGCGGCCTCGACTGGGATGCGCAGGCCGCGCTGGCCCCGATGGCCGCGCGCGCGCGCGTCGAGACCGACCTCGGCCGGCTGGTGGCGGCCATCGTCGCCGAGGCGGCGTCCGGCGACACCATCCTCGTGATGAGCAACGGCGGATTCGGCGGCATCCACCAGCGCCTGCTCGACGCGCTGGCCGCCCGCAGTGCCTCCTGAGCCTGCAGACATGGCACGGCAGCCAGCGCATCCGCCCGGGCGGCTCATCTACCTGCACGGCTTTCGCTCCTCGCCGCAGTCGTTCAAGGCGCGGCTGCTGGCCGGGCGGCTGGCCGAGCTCGGCCTTGCCGAGCGCTTCGCCTGCCCGCAGCTGCCGGCCTCGCCGGCCGCCGCCGTGGAGCAGGTGCTCGTGCAGCTCGCCCCGGGCAGCGGCGACACGCTGGTCGGCAGCTCGCTCGGCGGCTACTACGCCACCTGGCTGGCCGAGCGCTGCGGCGCGCGCGCCGTGCTGCTGAACCCGGCCGTGGCGCCGGCGCGCGACCTGGCCGCCCATGTCGGGGCGCAGCGCATGTACCACAGCGACGAGGCGTTCGTGTTCGAGCCCGCCTACCTCGAGCAGCTGCGCCGCCTCGAGGTGCCGGCGATCACGCAGCCGCAGCGCTACCTGCTGGTGGCGGCCAAGGGCGACGAGCTGCTCGACTGGCGCGAGATGGTCGCGAAGTACCGCGGCGTGCCGACGATCCTGCTCGAGGGCGGCGACCACGGGCTGTCGGATTTCGCCGGCGCGCTGCTCGAGCGGGTGCTCGCCTTCGCCGGTTTCGCCGGCGACACCGATCCCGGCAATCTGCCACTTCCGATGGAGCGGACATGAGACTGAAGGACAAGGTGGCGATCGTCACCGGAGCGGCCGGCGGCATCGGCGCGGCCACTGCGCGCAAGTTCGCGCGCGAGGGCGCGCACGTGGTGCTCGCCGACCTGGACATGGCGCAGATCGAAGCAGCGCGCGCCACGCTCGGGGCGGGCAGCCCGGAGTCGCTCGCGCTGCGGCTCGACGCCACCGACCAGGCCAGCATCGGTGCGATGGTGGCGAAGGTGAAGTCGACCTTCGGGCGCATCGACTGCCTGGTGAACAACGCCGGCATCACCCAGGACGCGCGGCTGGTGAAGATGACTGCCGCGCAGTTCGACCGGGTCGTCGAGGTGAACCTCAAGGGCGTGTTCCTGTGCACCCAGGCCGTGGCCGACACCATGATCGCGCAGGGCACGGGAGTGATCCTGAACGCCTCGTCGGTGGTCGGGCTGTACGGCAACTTCGGGCAGACCAACTACGCCGCCACCAAGGCCGGGCTGATCGGCATGACCAAGACCTGGGCGCGCGAGCTCGGGCCGCGCGGCGTGCGCGCGGTGGTGGTGTGCCCGGGCTTCGTGTCCACGCACATCCTCGACACCATCCCGCCGGCGGTGATGCAGAAGATGGTCGAGAAGGTGCCGCTCGGACGGCTCGGGCGGCCCGAAGAGATCGCCGACGTCTACGCCTTCCTCGCCTCGGACGAGGCGAGCTACATCAACGGCGCGGTGATCGAGGTCTCCGGCGGCATCATGCTCTAGGAGTCTGTCGGAGTTGAATCGAGCCCGCGCGAGCCCCTGGCCGGGGAGCGCTCCGGCGGCACCGCGGCGTGGACGAAAGGGCGGTCGTCGGCACGGTGCGCCTCTATAATCGTTCGTCACGATGAAGCATCTCCTGTTCGAGGACAACGGCGACTTCAGGGCCGGCACCGTGCTCTCCGAAGCCGGCGCCAGCCTGCAGGTCGAGCTGGCCAGCGGCAAGCGCACCAAGGTCAAGGCCGCGCACGTCGTGCTGCGCTTCGACACGCCGGCGCCCGACGGGCTGATCGTCGCCGCGCGCGAGCTGGCCGAGGGCATCGACGTCGGCTTCCTGTGGGAATGCGCGCCGCAGCAGGAGTTCGGCTTCGACGAGCTGGCCGAGGACTACTTCGGGCATCGCCCCGGCGCGGTGGAGTCCGCCGCGCTGCTGCTCAGGCTGCACGGCGCGCCGGTGCACTTCCATCGCAAGGGGCGCGGGCGCTATCGTCCGGCCCCGCCCGAGACGCTGCAGGCCGCGCTGGCCGCGATCGAGCGCCGCCGGGCGCAGGAGCTGGCCATCGAAGCGCACGCGCAGGCGATGGCCGCCGGCCGGCTGCCGCCCGAGATCGCGGCGCAGGCGCGTCAGCTGCTCGCGCGTCCCGACAAGACCTCGGTCGCCTGGAAGGCCTTCGAGCGCGCGCTGGCGCTCACCCACCAGACGCCGGAGCGGCTGCTGCTGGCGCTGGGCGCCTTCGAATCGCCGCGGGCGCTGCACGTCACGCGCTTCGCGGCCGAGCACTTCCCGCACGGGTTCGCCGCCGCCGTGCCTCCCGCGGCCGCCCACGAGCAGGCGCCGGCGCCCGGCGTCCTGCCGGAGGCCGGCGTGGCCGCCTTCTCGATCGACGACTCGACCACCACCGAGATCGACGATGCCCTCTCGGTGCAGGCGCTGCCCGACGGGCGCTGGCGGGTCGGCATCCACATCGCCGCGCCGGCGCTGGCGATCGGGCGCGGCGGCGCGCTCGATGCGCTGGCGCGCGAGCGCATGGCCACCGTCTACATGCCGGGCGAGAAGATCCCGATGCTGCCCGGCGAGCTGATCGGCGCCTTTTCGCTCGATGCCGGTCGCGACGTGCCGGCGCTGTCGCTGTATGCGGACCTCGACGCCGGCGGCCAGCGCGTGGTGTCATGCACGTCGCGCGTCGAATCGATCCGGGTGGCCGACAACCTGCGCCACGACCTGCTCGAGGCGCAGCCGGGCGCCGCGGCGCTCGACGAGGCGGCGCTCGGCGGCGAGGCGCCGATCGACCATCCCCACGGGGCGGCGCTGCGCGTGCTGTGGCGGCTCACGCAGGCGCTGAGCGCTGCGCGCGAGCGGGTGCGCGGCAAGCCCGAGCCGCGCTTCGGCGCCGACTTCAGCTTCTACGTCGAGCGCGACGGCGACGACGAGCGGGTGCGCATCGTGCAGCGCCGGCGCGACGCGCCGCTCGATCGCATCGTCGCCGAGATGATGATCCTCGCCAACAGCGAGTGGGCGCGGCTGCTGGCCGAGCACGACGTGCCGGGGGTGTACCGCTCGCAGCAGCAGATGGGGCGGGTCAGGACCGGCACGCATCCGCTGCCGCACCAGGGATTGGGCGTCTCGCAATACATGTGGACGACCTCGCCGCTGCGCCGCTACGTCGACCTGGTCAACCAGCGCCAGGTGCTGGCAGTGCTCGCCGGCGACAAGCCGCCCTTCGGGCGCAACGACGCCGAGCTGTTCTCGGTCATCGGCGCGTTCGATGCGCGCTACGGCGCCTACCTGGAGTTCCAGCAGCGCATGGAGCGCTACTGGTGCCTGCGCTGGGTGCGCCAGCAGGGCCTGCGCCGCGCCGCCGCCGTCACGGTGCGCGACGACCTGGTGCGCCTCGCCGATGTGCCGCTGTACTTCCGGCTGGCCGGCCTGCCGCTGCTCGCGCCGGGCCGGCGCATCGTGGTGGAGCTGCTCGCCACCGACGAGGTCGACCTGTCGGTCGAAGCCCGCTTCGTCGAGCTGGGCAGCGGCTCCGAAGCGCTCGGCGAGGACGAAGAGGCGATCGGCGACGAGACGCTCGGAGACGGGGTGGTCGGCGACGAGATGATCGGCGATGGGACGGTCGGCGATGGGACGGTCGGCGATGGGACGGTCGGCGATGGGACGGTCGGCGATGGGACGGTCGGTGACGGACCGGACGCCGGCATGGCAGCTGATGGCGAAACGGCGGGCGGTGAAACGGCGGGCAGCGACACGGCAGGCGGTGAAACGGTCGACGGCGCAGCGACCGCAGCCGGCGTCGACCCGGCCGATCCGGCCGCCGGAGGCCGGCACGCCTTCGCCGGGCGGCCTGCCTGAGGTCGCGGGGCGGGTGCGCACGATGACGTCGCGGCGTTTCGCCTGGCCTGCGCGCCTGGGGCTGGCCGAGCTGTGGCGGCGCGATCCGCTGGCCGCCGCCATCGCGCTGTCGGTGCTGCTGCATGCGCTGGCGCTGATGCTGCGCTTCGCGCCGCCGGCTCCGGTGACCTTCAAGCCGATCGATCCGCAGATCGAGGTGGTGCTGCTTAACGCGCGCAGCGATGCCCGGCCGCTGGCGCCCGAGGTGGCCGCGCAGGTGAGCATGCAGGGCGGCGGCGATCGCGACCGAGGGCGCGCCCGCTCGCCGTTGCCCGCCGAGCTGCAGGCGCGCGACGGCGACGACCTGGTCCAGCGGCGCCGGCGCCAGGCCGAGCTCGAGACGCGCCAGCGCGAGCTGCTCGCGCTGGCGCGCGGGCCGCAGATGGCGATGCAGCCCGATGCGCCCGTGCGCCAGCCGCAGCACGCCGACGCCGGCAGCGACGAGCGCGACATCGACACGGTGATCACGCGCCTGCAGGCGCAGATCGACAAGCAGATCTCCGACTACAACAAGCGTCCGAAGCGGCTCGTGTACGGCATCAACGCGATCGGCGTGAGCTACGCGCGCTACGTCGAGGAGTGGGCCGCGCGCATCGAGCGCCTCGGCACCGAGCGCTATCCGCGCGAGGCGCGCGGGCGCTATTACGGATCGCTCATCATCACGGTGGAGATCGACAAGCACGGCAACGTGGTCGACGTGGTGATCAATCGCAAGTCGAAGCACGAGGTGCTCAACCGGGCGATCAAGCAGATCGTCTACGCCGGCGCGCCGTACGAACGCTTCACGCCCGAGATGGCACGCGAGGGCGACACCCTCCAGATCGTGCGCACCTGGCATTTCACCAACGACTCGCTCGAGACCGCGGCCGTGAAGGCGGCGCCGGCGCCGCGATGAGCGACCGCTATGCGGTGATCGGCAATCCGGTCGCGCACAGCCGCTCCCCGGCCATCCACGCCCGCTTCGCGGCCCAGACCGGCCAGGACATCGCCTACGGGCGGCTGCTCGCGCCGCTCGACGGGTTCGCCGCCGCCGTCGAGCGCTTCCGCGACGAGGGTGGGCGCGGCCTGAACGTGACCCTGCCCTTCAAGACCGAGGCCTACGCCTGGGCACCGCGGCACAGCGCGCGCGCGCGCGCCGCCGGCGCCGTGAACACGCTGCGCTTCGATCCCGCGGGCGCCCTCGGCGACAACACCGACGGCGTCGGGCTGGTGCGCGACATCGAGCGGCGGCTCGGCCTGACGCTGGCGGGGCGCTCGGTGCTGCTCGTCGGCGCCGGCGGCGCCGCGCGTGGCGTGGCCGGCCCGCTGATCGAGGCCGGCGTGGCGAGCCTGGTGATCGCCAATCGCACTCCGGCCGCGGCCGCGGCGCTGGCGGCGGCGGTTGACGCGGGGGCGGATGCGCCGACCGCGGATGCATCGGCTGCGGGTGTTTCGGCTGGCGCGGCGCCCATGGCAGGCACGTCCGAGGCGCGACGCACGGCGCGTGCGGTACCGCGGGCGTGCCGCTTCGAGGCCCTCGAGCCCGGCTTCGACATCGTCGTGAACGCCACCTCCACGGGGCTGGGCGAGGTGCGGCTGCCGATCGCGGGCGCGGTGTTCGCCGGCGCCGCGCTGGCCTACGACATGTTCTATGCGCCGAGCGCCACCGCCTTCATGGCGCAGGCAGCGGCGGCCGGCTGCGCGCGTGCGAGCGACGGGCTGGGCATGCTGGTCGAGCAGGCCGCCGAGTCGTTCCTGCTGTGGCGCGGCGTGCGTCCGCTCACCGCGCCGGTGTACGAGGCGCTGCGCGCGGAGCTCGACGCCGAAGCCGGCGTGCGGCCGACGGGACACTAGTGTCCCGTCCGCGTTCTCGTTCCCGCTTCGGCTGGCGGCGCGCGCTGCGTGCGCTGGGCTGGATGCTGCTGCTGGCGTTCACCGCGCTGCTGGCGCTGCAGCTCTGGTATTTCGGCCACATCCTGTGGTGGAGCCGCTTCGACCCCGGCCCGACGCGGTTCATGCGCCACGAGCTCGCGCGCCTGCGCGCCGACGACCCGAAGCGGCGGCTCGAGCAGCGCTGGGTGCCCTACGCGCAGATCTCGGTCCACCTCAAGCGCGCGGTGATCGCTGCCGAGGACGCCAACTTCACCGAGCACGACGGCGTCGACTGGGACGCGATCGAGCGCGCCTACGAGCAGAACCGCCGGCGCGGCCGCGTGGTGCGCGGCGGCTCCACCATCACCATGCAGCTGGCGAAGAACCTGTTCCTGTCGGGTGATCGCAGCTACCTGCGCAAGGGCCAGGAGCTGGTCATCACCTACATGCTCGAGACGGTGATGACCAAGCGGCGCATCCTCGAGCTGTACCTGAACGTGGCCGAGTGGGGCGTGGGCGTGTTCGGCGCCGAGGCCGGCGCGCGCCACTACTACGGCGTGTCGGCGGCGCAACTCGGCCCCGAGCAGGCCGCGCGTATGGCGGCGATGCTGCCGCGGCCACGTTACTATGACGCGCACCGAGGTTCGCCGGCACTGGCCCGGCGCACCGCCATCGTCGCGCGCTGGATGGGCGCGGTCGATCCCCCCTGATTCGCCCGATCCATGGCCGAGCAAGACGCCCCGATCCCCGCTTCCGACGACGAGCGCCGCGGCGAAGCCGCGACGGTAGCGCCGGCGGCGCAGCCGCGCGATCCCGAGGAGGCCTCGCGCGCGCTGCTCGACGTGCAGGACCTGCTGCGCCGCTACAACGTTGCGCAGCGCCCGCGCGCGGGCGAGGACGGCGAGCGCGCCGCGCCGCCCGAGCCGGTCGACCTGAGCCCCTACCTCGACGGGCTGCGCGCGCGGCTCGATCCCCTGCACCCGGCCGACATCGCCTACGTGCTCGAGGCGCTGCCCTACGAAGACCGCATGGTCGTATGGGACCTGGTCAAGGCCGAGCGCGACGGCGAGATCCTGCTCGAGGTCTCCGAGTCGGTGCGCGAATCGCTGATCCGCTCGATGGATCGCGAGGAACTGGTCGATGCGGTCGAGACGCTGGACGCTGCCGACATCGCCGAGCTGGTTCCCGACCTGCCCAGCGACGTCGTGGAGGAGGTGCGCCGCGGCCTCACGCAGGAGGAACGCGAGCAGCTGCGCGCCTCGATGTCGTTTCCGGAAGGCTCGGTCGGCGAGCTGATGGACTTCGACGCGATCACGGTACAGCAGGGCTACACGCTCGACATGGTGCTGCGCGAGCTGCGCAAGCTCGAGCAGCTGCCCGACCACACCGACCAGGTATTCGTGGTCGACGTGCGCGGCGAGCTGCTCGGCAGCCTGTCGCTCGAGCGGCTGCTGATCAACCAGCCCGAGGTGCTCGCCGAGGACGTGATGCGCCGCGACGTGCTCACGCTGCAGCCGCTCGACGACGGCAGCGAGGCCGCGCAGGCGTTCGAGCGCTACGACCTGGTCTCGGCGCCGGTGGTCGATCCGCGCAACCGGGTGATCGGCCGCGTGACGGTGGCCGAGGTGGTCGACCTGATCCGCGAGGAAAGCGAGTCCGACCTCCTCGCCAAGGCCGGCCTGCGCGAGGAGGAAGACCTGTTCGCGAGCATCTGGGCCTCGGCCAGGAACCGCTGGCTGTGGCTGGCGCTGAACCTGTGCACGGCGTTCTTCGCCTCGCGCGTGATCAGCGCCTTCGAGGGAACGATCGGGCGCGTGGTGGCGCTGGCCACGCTGATGCCCATCGTCGCCGGCATCGCCGGCAACTCCGGCAACCAGACCATGACGCTGATCATCCGCTCGATCGCGCTCGGGCAGGTCAACATGGCCAACGCGCGCCGGCTGCTGCAGAAGGAGCTGGCCATCGCCGGGCTCAACGGCCTGGTGTGGGGGGGCGTGGCCGGCCTGGTCGCCTGGCTGCTGTACCGCGACACGCCCTATGGCTGGCTGCTGGGCGGCACGATGATGATGGCGATGGTGCTCAACCTGCTGGTCGGGGCGCTGATCGCGCTCGCCGTGCCGATCACCCTGCAGCGCTTCGGCCGCGACCCGGCCCTCGGCTCCTCGGTGCTGCTCACCTTCAGCACCGACAGCATGGGATTCCTGATCTTCCTGGGGCTGGCCTCGCTGCTGTTCCGCTGAGCACCGCAGGCGCGACCTCGGGTCGCGCAGCAGGTTCCTTCACGCGTTCAGCGCTGGCAGAACACCGGCGTGGTAAAGCCGCGCGCCAGGTCGGCGATCTCGAAGTTCGACAGTGCGCGCGCGGCGTCGCCGCCGGCCTGGTAGTGCACGCCGTGCGCCTCGAGCAGCGCCTTGACCGGCGCGAGCTTGATCGCGAAGTTGATGTTCTGCGGAATGTCGCCGGTGATCTGCGCCACGCGCAGCGCGTTGAGCTTGGCGACCACCACGCCGATCACCCGTCCGCGCCGATCGAGCAGGGGGCCGCCGCTGTTGCCGGGCTGCACCGGTACGTCGATCTGCAGCTGCGCGGCGTTGTCGCGCAGGCCTGCCAGCGCCGAGACCATGCCGGCGCCCAACTGGCCCGCCGAAGAGAGCATGCCCTGCAGCGGAAAGCCGTAGGTGAGCACGTCTTCGCCCTGGCGCGCGTCGCCCGCGGTGCGCAGCGTCGCCGCCAGCGCCACCGCCGGACCCTTGAGCAGTGCCAGGTCGTTGGCCGCATCGGTGGCCACCACCGCGAGCGTTACGCCGTCGCCGCGGGCGAGCACCTTGCAGCCGGCGATGACGTGGTGGTTGGTGATCAGGTGGCCATCGACGGTGACGTAGAAGCCGGTGCCGCTGGATACGCGGCGCGTTGCCGGCGCAGAGCCCGGTGCGCCGTGCGCCGCGCCCCCCGGAGCGGAGGCGCCGTCGGTGCCGGGCGCCGGTAGCGGCGAGGGGCCGCGCGGCCGGTCGAGCAGCGAGCCGGGGACGGGGATCGGCACCGGCGGCAGGCCGCCGTCCTGGGCCCGCGCGAGCGGCAGCGCGGCGGCCCCGCACAGCAGCAGCACGGCGGCGCTGCGTGCGTACGGCGCGGTGCGGCGGCATGGCGGCCGGTCCGGAAAGGAATAGGGAAATCGACGCATGCCGACAGCATAGGGCACTTGCCGACGGCGTGGCGCGCACCCCTTCACGCGCGGGCCCGCGATGCCGGGCCGAGCCGGTGCGCCGACCCGGCGATGCCACGGACCCGCGATGCTATATATTCCGCCGATGCCCAGAGTCGCGAGCGTGCCGGTAGCCCCGGCTGAACGGGGGTGGCCCGGTGAACGGTGACGAGCCGCGCGCGTACGAAGCATCCGCGGCGCAGGCCATCGCGCGCTGGCGTGCATGCCTGGGCTCGGTCCACGTCGACGACGCCAGTGCCGCGCAGGCACGCTACGGCGCCTGCACCACCGGCGTGGCGCGCCGCATCGCCGCGGCGCTGCGCCCGGGCTCGCGCGACGAGGTGCCCGCCGTCGTGGCCATCGCGCGCGAGTGCGGGGTGCCGCTCTATCCGATCAGCACCGGCCGCAACTGGGGCTACGGAACCGCGCTGCCGGCGGTCGACGATTGCGCGGTCCTCGACCTGTCGCGGCTGGCCGCGATCCGCGCGGTCGATGCGCAGCTGGGCTTGTTCGAGCTGGAGCCCGGGGTCACGCAGGCGTCGCTCGCCGAATACCTGCGTGCGCACGATCTGCCGTTCATGGTGCCGACCACCGGCGCCGGGCCCGATGCCAGCCTGCTCGGCAACGTGCTCGAACGAGGCTACGGCATCACGCCGATCGCCGATCACTTCGCCGCGTTGATGCGCATCGAGGCGGTGCTGCCGGACGGACGCTTGTATGCGCCCGCCTTGTCGGGCATCGGCGCCGGGCTCGCCGATCACGCCTTCAAGTGGGGCCTCGGGCCCTACCTCGACGGCCTGTTCACGCAGTCGAACTTCGGCGTGGTGACTGCCGTGACGCTGGCATTGGCGCGCCGGCCCGAGCGCATCGAGGCGTTCTACTTCGCGGTGCCCGACGCGGATTCGCTGCAGCCGGCGCTGCTCGCGGTGCGCAGCGTGCTGCAGGAGCTGGGTGCGGTCGCCGGCTCGGTGAACCTGATGAATCGTCATCGCGTGCTGGCGATGACCGCTCCCTACGATGCCGCACGCACCGGCGCCGACGGGCTGCTCACCGAGGACGCCGTGGCCGATCTCGGCCGGCGCTATCGCGTCGATCCGTGGATGGGCATGGGCGCGCTGTACGGGCCGCGTGAAGTGGTGGCGGCTGCGCGCCGTCTCGTGCGCCGGCGACTCGCGGGCGTGGCGCGCAGGGTGGTGTTCATGACGGCAACGCGTGCACGGCTGCTGCAGCGATTGAGCACGCGCGTGCTCGGCGCCACCCACGGCACCTCGACGATGCTCGCGCGCATCGGCGCTTCGCTCGACATCCTCGAAGGCCGTCCGAACCGCGTCGCGCACGGCCTGCTTTATTGGCGTCGCGCAGGCGAGGTGAACCTGACAGAAATGCCGGATCCGATCAAGGAGGGTTGCGGATTGATCTGGTACGCTCCACTCGTGCCCTTCAAGCCGGAGATAGTGGCGGCTTACGTCGAGCGGTGCTCGGCGGTGCTCAGGGCACACGGAATGGAGCCCCTCGTCACGCTGAGCACGCTGTCCGAGCGATGCCTGGACAGCTCGGTGCCGATCCTGTTCGACGCACGCAAGATTGACGAAGTCGACAGGGCCCATCGGTGCTACGACGCCCTGGTGGAGGCGGGCCGGGCCCTGGGGGTGGCGCCGTATCGGCTGCACGTCGGCGCAATGGGCCGTTTCGTCGGGAGGGAGGAAGTCTTCTGGGATGTCGTGGGTAGACTGAAGCAAGCACTCGACCCTGACGATATTCTTTCACCTGGCCGCTACGCGCCGCGGATCCGCGATCGGAGGCGCGATCGACCGTCCTGAAACCGGTTAAGTGAGGCGCCCGGGCGCAGCCGGCGTCGGAGTAGCATGATCATCCTGCCAGAGCTGCACGAGAAGACCGACGCCGGCACGGTACGCGCCCCCGGTCTGCAGTGCGATTTCTTCGAGGGGTTCTCGCTGGTGCTCGCCGACACCGAGCGGCTGCGGGAAGAAGCTTTCCGGCTACGCTACCGCGTGTATGTCGACGAGATGAAGTTCGAGCGGCGCGAGGACTGCCCGGGCGGCCTCGAGCGCGACATCTTCGACCGGCGGGCGCACGCCGTGCTGCTGCGCCACAACGCGAGCCGGCGCTACATCGGTTGCGTGCGCCTCATCGTGGCCGATCCCCTCGATGCAGCGGAGCCGTTTCCCTTCGAGGTCGCGGCGATCGATCAGTTCGCGCGCGGCTCGTCGGTGTTCCGGGAGACGCCTCGCGAACGCATCGGCGAGGTCTCGCGCCTGGCGGTGATCAACGAGTTCCGCCGGCGCAAGACCGACCAGGAGCAGGGCCTGTACGCGATCCAGGAGCTGGAGCGCTACGCCGGCGACGTGCGCCGCCACAACATTCCGCCGGCCCTCGGTCTGGTCTTCGCCGCCGCCTGGCTGGGAATCGAGATCGGCCTGGACGCCGTGTTCGTGATGATGGAGATGCGCCTGGCGCGCCTGCTGCGCACGCTCGGGCTGAATTTCCGGCAGGTCGCCGAGCCGGTCGAGTATCACGGCCTGCGCGCGCCCTTCGAGATCACGCGCGACGCCCTGCTCGGCGACATGTCGCCGCGGCTCAAGGTGGCGCTGGAGCTGGTGCGCGACAACGTGACGGCGCTCTCGCGGGCCGACGCCCCGGTGGCCCGGGCGGCGCGCGCCGCCCACTGAGCGGATTCCTCCGCCCGGCCGGCCTGTTCCGTTCGGGGCTCACGGCCTCGGGCTCTTGTCGAGTTTCTTTACAGTCCGCAGCCCCCAGGCTTTTGCGTCGATTCGGGCCGGCCTGCAAGCTCCCGGAATTAAAGGCTTTTCCAAATTCGTCACGCAGTGGCCCGAAAAATGCTTCCCTGAAGTCGAGAGCGCGGGCAGAGATGGTGCCGCGCTCGGGGATCTCTGAATCCGGACGCTTGGGAGGTTAATCATGGCGACCCGATCCACTTTCAAGGTGCTAGCCGCCCTTGCGCTGGGGCTTGGCAGCGCAGCCGCGGCGCAGGCCGCACTGATCACGGAGTGGGGATATTCCGTGACCACGGAGTGGGGCAATGGCACGACTGCACCAGCCCCGGTGTTCACCAGCGGGGGCGGTGTGACCCATGCCGACGCCGCCATGCTGAGCTGGGGTGCGTCCAATCCGCCCAACCAGACTCCCAATGACACGAGCGACCCCAACACGTCGCGTAGCGGGCTGATCATCACGCCGGATACAGCGGTGACGAACCCGCCGAACTTGTTCACCAACGGTGCCGCGGTCGATACGCATACCATCACCCACTACAACAACACCATCTCGAGCAACTTTTCGACCCTGAGCACCGCGAGCGTGTTCACCACGCTGACGCTGACGCCCCTGGTGCCCGGTGGCCCGTCGCTGCCGACCTTGACGAGAACCTTCCAGGTCGACTTCAGCGAAACGCCCAACACGTCCAGCCCCGGGACCTGCGGCTTCCCCTCGACTTCGGCGTGCGATGACATCTTCGTCCTGACGGCGGGTTCGCTCACCCAGTCCTTCGTTCTGGACGGAATCACCTACACCCTCGAGATCCTTGCGACGGGCCTGGGTCCGCTGCCTGCGGCGACCTGCGCGGCGGCAGGCGCAGCGCCTGGCTGCATCGGGTTCCAGACGCTGGAGCACCAGGCTACGCCCGCGCAGTTCAGCTTCAAGATCAGCGCGCAGGTGCCCGAGCCGGCAATTCTCGGTCTGCTCGGCCTCGGGCTGGCAGGGATCGGCTTCGTCGGGCGGCTTCGCCGGAGCTGAGCCGGGTCTGAACCACCCAGGCCATATGAACGCCCCGCTTCGGCGGGGCGTTTGTTTTTGTCACCCCGCCACGAAGCTGCCGCTCTTGCCGCCGTGCTTCTCCAGGAGGCGGACCCCTTCGATCACCATGCCGCGGTCGACTGCCTTGCACATGTCGTAGACGGTGAGCAGGCCCACCTGCACGGCGGTGAGCGCTTCCATCTCGACGCCGGTCCTGCCGTCGCACTCGACAATGGCGGTGCAGTGCACCGCGCCGGCGGCCTCGTCGAGATCGAATTCCACCGCCACCCGGGTGATCGGGATCGGATGGCACAGCGGGATCAGCTCGGCGGTGCGCTTGGCGCCCTGGATCGCCGCGATGCGTGCCACGCCGATCACGTCCCCCTTCTTCGCGGTGCCTTCGCGCACCAGCGCCAGGGTGGCGGGTTTCATGCGGATGCTGCCGCGGGCGACGGCCACGCGGTGGGTGATCGCCTTGCCGGCGACATCGACCATGTGCGCGGCGCCGCCGGCGTCGAAGTGGCTGAGGGCGGGCGCCGGGGCGTTCTCTGGTGCAGGGGAGGAAGACGAAGTCATGGTGCGGCTCCGGAGCCGACTATCATAGCAACGGCCTGATGGAGCAGCCGCCTTGTAGGCGGGTGGCTGTGCCTCGGCAGCCCGGCCTTGGCGTGGGCTCGATTCAACTCCGGCAGCCTCCTGAGGAAGTCGTCTTGCGAAGAACCGGTCTGTTGCCGCGCTGCATGGCGGGGCTGCTGTGTGCGGCGCTGGCCGGCGCCGGCTTGCCCGCGCGCGCGCAGGTCGACAACCTGCCGCGGCTGGGCGACGCCGCCGCCGACGAGCTGTCGCCGACGATGGAGCGGCGCGTCGGCGAGTCGATCGTGCGCGAGATGCAGAGCCGCGGCATGATCTACGACGATGCCGAGCTCGCCGACTATCTCAACCGTTTCGCGGGCAGCCTCGCGGCCACGCCTCCGGCGTCCGGCTTCACCCTCCAGTTCTTCCTGGTGCGCGATCCCACGCTGAACGCCTTCGCGCTGCCGGGCGGCTACATCGGTGTGCACACCGGGCTGATCGTGGCCGCGCAGAGCGAGTCCGAGCTCGCCTCGGTGCTGGGGCACGAGATCGGCCACGTGGTGCAGCGCCACGTCGCGCGCATGCTGGCGCGCGAACGTCAGGCCTCGACGCTGATGCTGGCGGCGCTGGTGCTCTCGGCGCTGGCGGCGCGCTCGAATCCTCAGGCCATCGGAGGCATCGCCTCGCTGGGCAGCACGGCGGCCCAGCAGCAGATGCTGACCTTCTCGCGCGACGCCGAGCGCGAGGCCGACCGGGTCGGCCTGGACATCCTGCGCCAGGCCGGGTTCGATGCCAACGGCATGGTGGCCTTCCTCGGCCGCCTGCAGAAGTCGGACAGCCTCTACGAGAGCGGTGCGCCGGATTACCTGCGCACGCACCCGGTCACCTCGGAGCGCATCGCCGATATCCAGAGCCGCATCTCGGACGTCCGCTACCGGCAGCGCGCCGACAGCCTCGAGTTCCGGCTGACGCGCGCCAAGCTGCGCGCGCTCACCGATACCAGCACCGACGGGCTGCGCTCGGCGCGCACGCAGTTCGAGCGGCAGCTGCGCGAGCGCACCGTCGACGAGGCGGCGGGCTGGTTCGGCCTGGCCACGGTGGCGGCCGCGCAGCGCGATGCGGCCGCCGCGCGCAAGGCGCTGGCCGAGGTGCGGCGGCTCCTGCCCGCCGGCCATCCCTTCGTGGAGCGGCTGGCCGCGCAGGTGGAGCTGCAGGCCGGCGACAGCGCCGCGGCGCTGGCGCTGCTCGACGCCGCGACCAAGCGCTTCCCTGCATCGCGGGCCCTGGTGCGCGAGCGCGCGCAGGTGCTGCTGGTGCGGCGCGATTTCGCGGACGCCGCGCCTTATCTCGAGAGCGCGGTGTCGACGTTCCGCAGCGATGCCGATTTGTGGCGCATGCTCGCGGAGGCCCAGGGCGGGTTGGGCGAGACGGCGCGCGCGCACCGCGCCGCCGCCGAGCAGTTCGTGCTGCTGGGCGCCACGCCGGCGGCGATCGAGCAGTTGCGCCTGGCGCAGCGCGCCGGCCAGCTCGACTTCTACACCGGGTCTCAGGTCGATGCGCGCCTGCGCGAGCTGCAGGCGCAGTGGCAGGCCGAGCAGAAGGAGCGCGGCGAAGGCCGGCGCTGAAAGGCCGGCGCTGAACGTGGAGGAATCCGACGCGCGGCGGGCGCCGGTTTCGGATGAGGAGTCCGCCGCGGTCGAATCGCTGGATCGATTCGACTCCGACGGACTCCTACGGACGCGGCATGGACACGAAGCCCAGCGTATCGGCGGGCGACGCGGTCGAGGTCAGCTCGAGCGTGCGCTCGGCGAGCGCGAGCTCGACGGTTTCGCCGTGCTGGCCGAAGGCGAGCAGCGTCAGATCGAGGTCGTGCACCGCGGCCGGGCCGACGTCGGTACGCAGCAGCACCTCGCCCCCCGGACCGACCCAGCCCGCCTCGATGTGACCGACGAGCTGCCCGGTGTGGGTGACGAAGCGCGGCGCCTGCGCCTCGCCCAGCACGCGCAGCACCAGCGGCGCGGCCTCCAGGTCGACGTAGACGCGCTGCGGGCCGTTCTGCCAGTACCAGCGGCCCTGCTCGTCGCTGCGGTAATTGCGGCCGATGAAGTCGACGATCTGCGGGTTGGTGATCGGGCTGCCGGCGCCGTCGCGCGCCTCGTCGAACCCCGGGCGGCCCCGGTCGACGAGCAGCCAGCGGCCGCGCCGGTCGAGCCGCAGCCAGCCCCATGCGGCGGGCACGTCCGGCCAGCGCGCCATGGCGCGCAGGACCTGCTCATCCATCGACGAGCGCCCGCGACAGCCAGTCGATCGCGCGCGCCGGCAGCCAGGCGTGGTGCCCGGGCGGCGGGCCCTGCACGAAGCCGACGTGGCCGCCCTCGGCGGGGTAGTCGAGCGTGACGTGGTCGGACACCTCGTCGCTGCCGGCCAGCGCGCTGGCCGGCAGGAACGGGTCGTTGCGCGCGTTGATCACCAGCGTGGGCACGCGGATGCCGGCCAGGAAGGCCCGGCACGACGAGCGCTCCCAGTAGTCGTAGCAGCTGGCGTAGCCGTGCAGGGGCGCGGTGACCGCGTCGTCGAAGTCGAAGAAGTCGCGCGCGCCCAGCACCCGGCGGCGATCGTACAGGCCCGGATACTGCTCGAGCTTGGCCAGCGCCTTGTGCTCGAGCGTCTTGAGGAAGTGCCGCGTGTAGACGCGGTTGAAGCCGTGCGCGAGCGCGATCGCGCCGGCATGCAGGTCCTGCGGCGGCGAGATCGCCACCGCGGCGCGCACGAAGCGGGCGGCCTCGCGCTGCTCGCCGAGCCACTTGAGCAGCACGTTGCCGCCGAGCGAGACCCCGATGGCGACGATCGGCGCGCCGCCCGCATGCTCGCGCGCGAAGCGGCGCAGGATCCAGTCGAGCTCGGGCGAATCGCCGGAGTGATAGGCGCGCGGCGCGCGGTTGAGCTCGCCGCTGCAGCTGCGAAAGTGCGGTACGGCGGCGCGCCAGCCGCTCCGGCGCGCCGCCTCGACCATGGTCAGGGCGTAGTGGCTGCGCGAGCAGCCTTCGAGGCCGTGGAACAGCACCAGCAGCGGGGCGCGGCGCGCACGGGGCGCCGGGTGCAGGAAATCGACGTCGATGAAATCGTCATCCGGCGTCGTCCAGCGTTCACGCCGGTAGCGGATCGACGGGCACGGCGCGAGCCGGGCCGACCAGATCGTCTGCAGGTGCGGGCCGGGCAGCCAGACGGGAGGGTGATACGAGGGCGCGAGCATCGCCGTTCCCCGCGGCTGTCATGGCGCTCAATGCAGCACCGCGCCGCTGGCCGTCGCCACCGGCTCGCTCGATGCCGGGCCCGAGTGATGCAGCAGGATGCGCCAGCCGTCGGCGTACTTGACGTAGACGTTGGTGGTGACGCACTCGACCAGCTGGACGCCCTGCCGCCCGGTCACGGTCACCTGCTCGACGAGGTTGTGCACGGCCAGCATCGCCCCGGTGTGTGCGCGCACGTCGGCGGTACGCAGGTCGATGCCGCCGTTGGCGAAGATCGCGGCCCACGAGGCGCGGATGGCATCGAGCCCGATCAGCCGCGGGTGCCCGGGATGCACGCACATCACCTCGTCGTCGTCGGCCCACAGCATCATCATCGCCTCGAGGTCGGCGCGCTGCATCGCCTCGTAGAACGCTTCCTCGACGGCTTCGGCGGTGGACAGGACGGGCAGGCGGTGCATGGCGGGGCGCAGGTGCGCGTTCTCAGCGTACTGGCCGCCCGCCGGTGGTCTCGAAGCGCATCGCCTGCTGCAGGCTGGCGAATACGGTGGCGGGGGCGATCTTGTTCAGGCAATCGGTGTGGCCGAGCGGGCACACGCGCTGGAAGCACGGGCTGCAGGCCAGGTGCAGCCACTCGACGCGTGCGCGCGGCGAGCGCGGCGGCGTATGGCGAGGGTCGGAAGACCCGAAGATGGCCACCTGGGGTCGCGCGAAGGCGGCCGCCACGTGCATCAGGCCCGAGTCGTTGGAGACCACGCCGCTGGCCTGCGCGATGATGGCGATGGCCTCGTCGAGCGTGGTGTCGCCGCACAGGTTGCGCACCGGCTGGCCCGAGAGCGCGGCGATCTCGGTGGCCAGTGCGCGCTCGCCGGCCGAGCCCAGCAGCACCAGGTCGGCTTCGGGCCACTCGCCGGCGAGCAGGTTCACCAGCGAGGCGAAATGGCGTGCCGGCCAGCGCTTGGCAGGGCCGAACTCGGCGCCCGGGCACAGCACGATGAGCGGCGCGCCGTGCTCGAAGCCGAACTTGCTGCGCACCGCATGCTCGCGCTCGGGCCGGCGCAGCAGGCGAGGGTCGGGCACCTTGCCCGGCAGCGGCTCGCGCGGATCGAAGGCCAGCTGGGCGTAGTGCTCGACCATCGGCGGGCGCGCGGCCGCGCGCGCGTCGTGCAGCCGGCTCAGCAGCAGGTGGCGCGCCTCGCCGCGATGCCCGATGCGCTCGGGGATGCGCGCGAACCACGGCACCAGCGCCGACTTGGCGGAGTTGGGCAGCACGTAGGCGCGCTGGTAGCCGTGCACGCGCAGCGCGCGCGCGAGCCGCCAGCGAGCGGCCAGCTGCAGCTTGCCGTGGACGTTGGCGGCCTCGATGACCTCGGCGACCTCGGGCATGGCGCGGAACACCGGCGCCACGTGCGGCGGGCACAGCGCGTCGATGCGCAGGCCGGGCTCACGCTGGCGCAGCAGCGCCAGCAGCGGCTGCGCCATGACGGCGTCGCCGATCCAGTTGGGTGCCACCACGAGCGCTCGGACGCTCATCCTGCCTCCTCGACGGGGCATATCTTCTCATTGTCGATGCTACGCCTGAAGCAGCGATTGTGGTGCCGAACGCGAGCCGGCGCGTGGCTCTTCTTCACGTCGGGGAAGTTGACACCGGGTGCGCCGCGGCCTGCGCGGTGGAAGGCGCCGGCGCGGGGTCGATCGTAGGGTGAACAGGCCCTAATGCCCGTGCACGACGCTGCCCGGCTTGAGCCGGTAGACGGTGCTGCAATAGGGGCACTGGGCCTTCTCGGCGTGCACGACGTCGAGGTACACGCGGGGGTGCGAAGACCACAGGGGCATCTTGGGATTGGGGCAGAACGCGGGCAGGTCGTCGGCTTCGAGCTCGACCAGCCCGCGCGCTTCGCTGATGGCGTCGGAGGGTTGTGCGGCCATGGGGGTTCGCAAGGCAGGCGTGATCAGACCGGGGTGAGCCACTTCGCGTAGCGCTCGCTGCGTCCGGCGACCACGTCGAAGAACAGCGACTGCAGCCGCTCGGTGACCGGGCCGCGGCGGCCCTCGCCGATGGGGCGATCGTCGAGCTCGCGGATCGGCGTGATCTCGGCGGCAGTACCGGTGAAGAAGGCTTCGTCGGCGCAGTACATCTCGTCGCGCGTGATGCGCTTCTCGATCACCTCGATGCCGAGGTCGCGCGCCATGGTGATGACCGCGTCGCGGGTGATGCCGTCCAGGCACGAGGCGAGATCGGGCGTGTACAGCCGGCCGTTCCTCACCATGAACACGTTTTCGCCGGAGCCCTCGGAGACATAGCCGTCGGTGTCGAGCAGCAGCGCCTCGTCGTAGCCGTGCGCGGTGACTTCCTGGTTGGCGAGGATGGAGTTGATGTAGTAGCCGCTCGCCTTCGCGCGCACCAGCGACACGTTGACATGGTGCCGGCTGTACGAGGAGGTCTTCACGCGGATGCCCTTGGTGATGCCGTCCTCGCCGAGGTAGGCGCCCCACGGCCAGGCGGAGATCGAGACGTGGATGGTGTTGCCCCTGGCCGAGACACCCATCTTCTCCGAGCCGATCCAGGCGATCGGGCGGATGTAGCACGACGCGAGCCGGTTGGCGCGCACGACCTCCTTCTGCGCCTGCACGAGCTGCTCGAACGACCAGGGCACCGCCATCTGGAAGATCTTGGCCGAATTGAGCAGCCGCCGCGTGTGCTCGGCCAGCCGGAACACGGCGGTGCCGGCCGCCGTCTCGTAGGCGCGTACGCCCTCGAAGACCGCCATGCCGTAGTGCAGGGAGTGGGTGAGCACGTGGATCCTGGCATCGCGCCAGTCGACCAGCTTGCCGTCGAACCAGATGTGACCGTCTCGGTCGGCCATCGACATGGAAATCTCCCGGGAACGAATCCCGGCATTTTAACGAATGCCCGCCCGCGCGCTAAACCGTGCCCCCCGCACCGGACTTCCGCCGACGCCGGCCGGGGCCGGCCGACCGGCTGCCCTCACGCGTCGCGGCGTGGGCCGAGCACCGATTCCCACAGCGCGATCACCGCTTCGCGCTCGGCGGCCACGAGCGCCGGGTCGACGCGCGCATAGGGCGCGTCGTCGAGCTTGAGCTGGTGCTGCAGCCGGCGGTAGCGCCGGTAGGCGTCGGCGGTGCGCGCGGCGAGCGCGGCGTCGATCAGCCCGAAGCCGGCTGCGCGCCCGAGCAGCGCGATGTTGCCGGCGTTGTCCAGCAGCGGCGCGTGCTCGCACGAATGCCCGAGCACCAGGTACTGGACCAGGAACTCGATGTCGACCATGCCGCCGCGATCGTGCTTGAGATCGAACAGCCCGCTGCGGTTGGGATGCCCCTCGTGCATCTTGCGCCGCATCGCGATGACCTCCTCGCGCAGGCCCGGCAGCTCGCGCCGCTGCGACAGCGCGGCACGCCGGATCGCCTCGAAGCGCTCGCCGATGGCGCGGTCGCCGGCGCTGAAGCGTGCGCGCGTGAGCGCCTGGTGCTCCCATACCCAGGCGGATTCGCGCTGGTAGGCCTCGAAGGCGCCGAGCTTGGAGACCAGCAGGCCGGCCGCGCCGTTGGGGCGCAGGCGCAGGTCGATCTCGAACAGCAGGCCGGCCGCGGTGCGCGCCGACAGCCACCCCGACAGGCGCTGTGCGAGCATCGCGTAGGCCTCGGGGGCGCGCTCGTCGTCATCGTCGAACAGGAACACCAGGTCGAGGTCGGAGCTGTAGCCGAGCTCCTTGCCGCCCAGCCGGCCGTAGGAGATGGCGGCAAAGCGCGGCGGGTCGCGATAGCGCAGGCGCAGGGTGGCCCAAACCAGTCCGATGGCCAGGTCGAGCACGCGGTCGGCCAGCTCGCTGAGGTGGTCCGAGACGCGCTCGACGGTGAGGCGGCCTTCGAGGTCCTGCACCATGAGGCGGAACACCTGCGCATGATGGGCCTCGCGCACCAGATCCATCTGGCGCTCCACGTCGGGCTGGCCGTCGTGAACCGCGGCCTCTGCGCGCTCGCGCAGCTGGCGGCTCCAGGCATCGTAGTCGACCTCGTCGAGGAGCTGGCCGTCGAGCAGCTCGTCGAGCACCACCGGGTGGCGCATCAGGTAGTCGGCGGGCCACTTGGCCCAGTCGAGGATGCGCAGCACGCGCGTGAAGGCCTCGGGGTACTTGCCGAGCAGGGCCACGTAGGCGGGACGCCGGCAGATGGTGTCGAGCAGGTCGACCAGCCGCACCAGGCCGGCGGCGCCGGTGCGCCGGCGCACTGCGTCGGCGAGCAGGCGCTCGAGGGCGGTACGCGTCTCGGGGCGCGCCGCGCCATAGCGCGGCCCGTCGCGGAAGGCTGCGAAGCGGCGCCGCACCTCGGCATCGAGCCCGGTCTCGCCGGCCTCCTCGCCGGCCGCTTCCTCCTCGTCGGCGCCGGGCGGGGCGAGCAGCCGGTCGAAGATGCGCGCGACCTGGTCGGTGTGCGTCGCGATGGCGGCATCGAAGGCCTCGCGCGGCATGCCGAGCATCGCGGCGACGGCCTCGCGCTCGGCGCGATCGTTGGGCAGGCGGTGCGTCTGCGCGTCCTCGCGGTACTGCAGGGCGTGCTCGGTCCGGCGCAGCAGCCGGTAGGCCACGGCGAGCGCCTCGGTCTCCTCGGCCGGCAGCAGGCCGCGGTCGGCCAGCGTGGCCAGCGTCTCGAGGGTGCTGCGGCTGCGCAGCGCCGGGTCACGGCCGCCGCGGGCGATCTGGAACAGCTGCGCGGTGAACTCCACCTCGCGGATGCCGCCGCGGCCGAGCTTCACGTCGAGCGCGTCAGGATCGCGCGCGGCGCGGCGCGCCACCTCGCCGCGGATCATGTCGTGCAGCTCGCGCAGCGCCGCGAACACCTCGTAGTCCATGTAGCGCCGGAACACGAACGGCGCGACCACGGCCGCCAGCGCGGATTCGTCTTCGGCGCGCGCCTGCGCGCCGGCCAGGCCGGAGTCGGCGATGACGCGGCCCTTGAGCCAGGCGAAGCGCTCCCATTCGCGCCCCTGGGCGTAGAAGTACTGCTCGAGCATGTTCAGCGAGACCACCAGCGGACCCGAGTCACCGTTCGGCCTCAGCCGCGTGTCCACGCGGAATACGTAGCCGTCGGCGGTGTAGTCCGACAGCAGGGCGATCGCCCGGCGCGCCAGGCGGTGCATCCACTCGCTGGCGGCGATGCACCCGGCGCCGTCCACGCCCTCGGATTCGCCTTCTTCGCGGAACACCAGCACCAGGTCGAGGTCGGAGGAGACGTTGAGCTCGTGGCCTCCGGCCTTGCCCATGCCGACCGCGAGCAGGTCCTGGGGGCGTCCGCGGCGATCGAGCGCACGGCCGTGGCGGGCCACCAGATCGGCGGCGGCAGCGGCCAGCGCGCGGCCGGTGGCCCACGAGGCGAATTCGGTCATCGCCGTGCACACCTCGTCGAGCGTGGCCAACCCGCGCAGGTCGCGCTCGATCAGCGTCAGCATCAGCCAGGTGCGGGCGCGCCGCAGGCTCGCGGCGGTGTCCCCGGCCACGGCCACCGCCTCGCACAGCGCCGCGAGCGCCGCGGGCGACAGCGGCTCGGCGGCCAGCGCCGACAGCCGCGCGCGCACCGGCTCCTCGCCGCCGGCGCTGGCGAGCGCCTGCAAGGTGCGCCGGAAGTAGCCGGAGTGCTGCTCGCCGTGAAACTGCATGGTGGATCGTCCTGGAGAAAGGAAGGGAAAGGCGTGGCGAGGAGGTATGCTTGACCGGAGATTGTCGCCCATGTTTTCCATCTTCTCCCCGCGTCGCTCCGCCCCGGACGAGTCGCCTTCCGCCGCCGGGCAGGCGCCGCCGGGGGCCGTTGCGCGCCTGGCCCCGGCGCTCGCCGCCGGGCTGCGCTGGCTCGCCTGGGCGGGGATCGCGCTGGCGGTGCTCCTTGCCGCGGCGTACGTGGGGATCCGCCATTTCGTCTGGCCGCAGCTGGATCGCTGGCGGCCGTCCATCGAGCATGAGCTCGCGAAGGCGAGCGGGCGCCCGATCCGGCTCGGCACGCTGGTCACCGGTTTCGACGGCCTGCGGCCGTGGCTGGTGGCGCAGGGCGTCTCGATCGATGACGCCGACGGCCAGCGCGCGTTTTCCGCCGACCGCGTGCGCGCCGTGCTCTCGCTGCGTGCTCTGGCGAGCGGCCGCCCGCGCCTGGCGCTGCTGGAGGTCCAGGCGCCGGTGCTGCGCGTCGAGCGGCTGGCCGCGCACCGCCTGCGCGTGGCCGGCATCGACGTCGACCTCGACGCCCCGGCGCGCGGCGATGCCCTCGAGCTGCTTCTCGCGCAGCGCCGGATCGCGCTGCAGCGCGTGCGCATCGAATGGAACGACCGCGTGCTGGGCGAATCCGCGCAACTGCAGGACGTCGACATCGCCATCGGTTCGGCAGGGCGCCTGCACCGCGCTTCGCTGCACGTGCCGGCGCTGCTCGATGCGGCCGGCGGCGTGGATGCGGCGATCGAGTTCCGCCGTGCGCCGTTTGCCCGCCCCGGCGACTGGCGCCAGTGGGAGGGCGAGGCCTACCTCGGCGTCGAGCGCATCGAGCTGGCCGCGCTGTCGCGGCGCTGGCACGACTGGTTCGGCATGCCTGCCGGCGCACCTCAGGGCGCGCTCGCCATCGCAGCGGGGCAGGGCCGGCTGCGCGCCTGGTCGCACTTCCAGCGCGGCGTCGCCGACGGCGCGCGGGTGAAGCTCGCGCTGGACGACGTGGCGGCCGACCTCGACGGCCGCCGCCTGCCGATCCGCTCGCTGTCGCTCGAGGCCGATGCGCACCGCGATGCCGAGGGCGCCACCACGTTCGCCTTTCCCCGGCTGCGCGTCGACGACGACCGCGGCCACTCGCTGGTCGTGGCCGGCAGCGACGCGATGCTGCAACTCGACCGCTCGGGCCGCCCGCTGGCCGGGCGCCTGTCGCTCGGGCGCTTCGATACGGTCGGCGTGATGGACCTGCTGGCGCGCCTGCCGGTGCCCGACGACCTGCGCCGCCGCTTCGAGCCGCTGCGCGTGGCCGGCACGGTGAGCCGGCTGGCGATCGACTGGAAGGCGGGGGCGCCGGTGGCGTCCGAAGCGCCTTCGCCCGAGGCCGGCGCGCGTCCGGACGCCGGCGGCGCCGCGCCGACCCGCTACGCCGTCGAGCTCGACTTCGAGCACTTGAGCTTTCGCCGCGTCGAGGCGCCGCCCAAGCCCGGGGAGCTGCGCTTGCCGAGCTTCGCCAACGTCTCGGGCAGCGCGCGGCTGACCGAGGGCGGCGGCAGCGTCGCGCTGCACGGCGATGCGGTCGTGCTGCGCTTTCCAGGCCTGTTCGCCGAGCCCGAGGTGCCGCTGGAGCAGCTCGAGGCGCGCGCCGCCTGGACGCTGGGTGCACCGCCCGCCCCGGAGGCGCCGCCGGCGGTCGACGTGCACATCGAATCGTTCCGCTTCGCCAATGCCGATGCGGCCGGCGAGGTGACGGGGCACTATCGCAGCGGCGGCAAGGGCGCCGGCATCGTCGACCTGCAGGGCCGCCTGCAGCGCGCCGATGCGACGCGCACCGCGCGCTACCTGCCGCTGGAGATCCCGGCGGAGGTGCGCGACTGGGTGCGCGAGGCGGTGCTCGCCGGCCGTTCCGACGACGTGCGCTTCGTGCTGGCGGGCGACCTGGAAGACTTCCCCTACCGCGACCCGCGCACCGGCGAGTTCCGCGTCGAGGCCAGGCTGCAGGACGCGCGGCTCGCCTATGCGCCGGGGTGGCCGGCGATCGAGCGCATCCAGGGGCAGCTGCGCTTCGAGCGCGCCGGCATGGACATCGAGGTGCAGTCCGGCAGGGTATGGAACGTCGCGCTGGCGCGCACGCACGCCGCCATCGCCGAGTTCCGCGAGCCGCTGCTGCGCGTCGAGGGCAGCGGGGTGGGCCCGGCGCAGGACATGGTGCGGTTCGTCAACGAGAGTCCGCTGCGCACGCGCATCGACGATTTCGCGCGCGACCTCGCCATCGAAGGCGGCGCCACGCTGCAGCTGGCGCTGGAGCTGCCGATCGAGGCGCTCGACGACGCGCGCGTGCGCGGCAGTGTCCAGCTGGCCGGCAACACCGTGCGGCTCGAGCGCACGCTGCCGCCGTTCGATGCGGTCGGCGGCCGGCTCGAGTTCACCGAGGACCGGCTGGCGCTGCGCTCGCTCACCGCCACCTTGCTCGGCGGGCCGGTCAGCGTCGAAGGCGACACGCCCGCGCCCGGCCGCTTCCTGCTGCATGCGCGCGGCACCGTCCCGGCGGCCGGCATCGTGCAGCTGGCCGACAACGCGCTCACCCGCGGGCTGTCCGGCTCCACCGCGTACCGGGCCGAGGTCGAGATGCATCGGCGCGCCTCGACGCTGACCATCACCTCCGACCTCGCCGGCCTGGCCAGCAGCCTGCCCGCACCCTTCGACAAGGCGGCCGACGCGAAGTGGCCGCTGCGCATCGAGTCGGTGCCGGTGCCGCCGTCCGATGCCGACGAACGGCCGGCAAAGGACACGCTGCGCGTGACGTTGCGTGACGACGTGCGCCTGGTGTTCGAGCGCGAGCGCGAACCCGGTTCGCAACGGCTGCTGGTGCGCCGCGGCGCCTTCGCGCTGGACGACACGCCGACCCTGCCCGATGCGGGCTTCGCCGTGCTGCTGCGCGCCCCCGGGGTGGATCTGGACGCCTGGAACGCGCTGCTCGGCCAGGATCTGCTGCATCCGGCGCAGGCCGGCGGCGCCGAAGGCTACGCGCCGGGCTTCTCGCTGCTGCCCGATACCGTCTCGCTGGTCGCCGGCACGGTCGAGGTGGCCGGCAAGGTGCTGCACGACGTCGTGCTGGGCGCCTCGCGCGCCGAAGGCTACTGGCGCGCCAACGTGCACGCGCGCGAAATCGACGGCTACTTCAGCTGGCGCGAGGCTGCCGCCGACCAGTCGCAGGGCACGCTGGTGGCGCGCTTCACGCGGCTGGAGATCCCGCCCAACCGCATCGGCGAGTTCGAGACGCTGCTCGACAGCGCCCCGCAGACGCTGCCCGCGCTCGACGTCGCCGCCGAGGAGCTGATCCTCGACGAACGGCGCCTGGGCGCGCTGTCGCTCAAGGCCACCAACGGCGGCAGCGCGGCGGCGCCGGTGTGGCGGCTCGAGCAGCTGCGCATCCGCCACCCGAGCGCAACGCTCGAGGCCAGCGGCAGCTGGCAGACGCGCCCGGGCGGAGCCGAACGCGACACCGCGCTGGACTTCGAGCTGCGCATGAACGACACCGGCGCCCTGCTGGCCACGCTGGGCTTTCCAGGCACGGTCAGCGGCGGCGCCGGCACGCTGGGCGGGAAGATCCGCTGGAACGGCTCGCCGCTGCGGCTGGACTACCGCAGCCTGGGCGGCGAGCTCTCGCTCGCGCTGGGCAAGGGGCAGTTCCTGAAGTCCGATCCCGGCATCGCCAAGCTGATCGGCGTGCTCAGCCTGCAGTCGCTGCGCCGGCGGCTCACCTTCGATTTCCGCGACGTGTTCGCCGACGGCTTCGCGTTCGATGAGATCGGCGGCCATGCGAAGATCGACGCCGGCATCGCGCGCACGCAGGACTTCCACATGCGCGGGGTGGCCGCGTCGGTGCGCATCCGCGGCGAGGCCAACGTGGCCGCCGAGACCCAGTCGCTGGTGGTCGAGGTGCAGCCGGAGCTGAACGCGGGCCTGGCATCGCTCGCCTACGCGGCGCTGGCCAATCCGGCGATCGGCCTGGGCTCGTTCGTGGCGCAGATGATGCTGCGCGAACCGCTGCAGCGCATGTTCGCCTACGAGTACGACGTCACCGGTCCGTGGAGCGACCCCCAGGTGGCCGAGCGGCGCCGGCCCGCCGAGGCGGCTCCGGGCGCGCCCGGCGCGCCGGCCGTTCCGGGCGCCTCGGGTACGCCGGCCGTGCCGGGCGCCCGGGGCGCTCCGGGTGCGCCGGCCGCTCCGGGCATGCCGGGTCCGGGCGGGCTGCCTTGAAAACACAGGAGGGATAGCGGCATGAGCAACCAGGCCAACCGGGCGAGGGACGGCGAGGCGGCGGGCGCCGCCGCGGGCGCACCGACGCTGCGCGTGGCGGCGCTGCAGATGGTGTCGGGCGCCAACGTCTCCGACAACCTCGCGCGCGCCGAGGCGCTGATCGGCCAGGCTGCCGCTGCCGGCGCCCGGCTGGTGGCCCTGCCCGAATATTTCGTGCTGCTCGGGCGCAGCGACCGCGACAAGCTGGCGATCCGTGAGCACGACGGCGACGGGCCGATCCAGTCTTTCCTGTCGGGGCAGGCCGCCGCGCACGGCATCTGGCTGGTCGGCGGCACCGTGCCGCTGGCCAGCCGCGACCCGGGCAAGGTGCTCAACAGCACGCTGGTCTACGGTCCGGAAGGCAGGCGCGTGGCGCGCTACGACAAGATCCACCTGTTCGGCTACGACAACGGAACCGAGCGCTACGACGAAGCCGCCACCATCGTGCCCGGGGCCACGCCGACGGTGTTCGACCTCGAGCAGCCGGCCGGCGCCGGGCAGGTACCGGCGCATTGGCGCGTCGGGCTCACCGTGTGCTACGACCTGCGCTTTCCCGAGCTGTACCGGGCGCTCGCGCCGGTCGACCTGGTGGTGGTGCCCTCGGCCTTCACCTACACCACCGGCAGCGCGCACTGGGAGGTGCTCGCGCGCGCGCGTGCGATCGAGAACCAGTGCTACCTGCTGGCGCCGGCGCAGGGCGGGCGCCACGAGAACGGCCGGCGCACCTGGGGCCATTCGATGCTGGTCGACCCGTGGGGCGAGGTCGTCGCGGTGCGCGCCGAAGGCGAGGGCGTGGTGCTCGGCGACGTGGAGCGCGCGCGGCTGCGCTCGGTGCGCTCGGGGCTGCCGGCGCTCTCGCACAGGGTCATGTAGCATAGGCCGCATGAAGCCGAACGATCCTCCCTTCGAGCACCTGGCGATCGCCCGCGCGCTGCTGCTCGAACCCTACGGGCTCGACGAGCGCCACCTGGACGCGGCGCTCGCCGAGATCTTCCGCCATCGCGTCGACTACGCCGACCTGTACTTCCAGTTCACGCGCAGCGAGGGCTGGAGCCTCGAGGAAGGCATGGTCAAGTCGGGCAGCTTCTCGATCGACCAGGGCGTCGGGGTGCGCGCAGTGGCCGGCGACAAGACCGCGTTCGCCTACTCCGACGTGATCGGCGCCGAGGCGCTGATGTCGGCTGCGCGCGCGGCGCGCACCATCGCCTCGCGCGGCGCCGGCCGCGTGAAGGTGGCCGACGGGCTGGCGCCGGGCGCCGGCCACGCGCTGTACCGGCCCGAGGACCCGATCCCGCGCCTCGACGCCGGCGCCAAGGTGGCGCTGCTCGAGCGCGTCGAGCGCGCCGCGCGCGCCAAGGATCCGCGCGTCAGGCAGGTGATGGCGGGCCTGGCCGCCGAATACGACGTGGTGCTGGTGGCGCGTTCCGACGGCCTGATCGCCGCCGACGTGCGCCCGCTGGTGCGGCTGTCGCTCACCGTGATCGCCGAGCAGGGCGGCCGGCGCGAGCAGGGCCACAGCGGCGGCGGCGGCCGCTTCGACTTCTCCCATTTCGACGAGGCGCGCATCGCCGTCTACGTCGAGGAGGCGGTGCAGTCGGCGCTCACCAACCTCGAGGCGCGCCCGGCGCCCGCCGGCACCATGACCGTGGTGCTCGGGCCGGGCTGGCCGGGGGTGCTGCTGCACGAGGCGGTGGGCCACGGGCTCGAGGGCGACTTCAACCGCAAGGGTTCCTCGGTGTTCGCCGGGCGTATCGGCCAGCGCGTGGCCAGCCCCGGCGTCACGGTGGTCGACGACGGCACGCTGGCCGGACGGCGCGGTTCGCTGAACATCGACGACGAAGGCAATCCGACGCAGCGCAACGTGCTGATCGAGGACGGCATCCTCAAGGGCTACCTGCAGGACACGCTGAACGCGCGGCTGATGAAGCTGCCGGCCACCGGCAACGGCCGGCGCGAATCGTTCGCGCACCTGCCCATGCCGCGCATGACCAACACCTACATGCTCAACGGCGATCGCGACCCGGCCGAGATCATCGCCTCGGTGGATCGCGGCCTGTACGCGGTGAACTTCGGCGGCGGCCAGGTCGACATCACCAACGGCAAGTTCGTGTTCTCGGCCTCGGAAGCATGGTGGGTCGAGAACGGCAGGCTGCAATACCCGGTCAAGGGCGCCACGCTCGTCGGCAACGGGCCCGACGCCCTCACCCGCGTGACCATGATCGGCCGCGACATGCGGCTCGATCCCGGCATCGGCGTGTGCGGCAAGGACGGGCAGAGCGTGCCCGTGGGCGTCGGGCAGCCGACGCTGCGCATCGAGGCGCTCACCGTCGGCGGCACCGCGTAGGCGGACACGCGATGGCCGGCGAACGCGACGGCGCGGCGGCGGCAGGCACGAACGCAGCCTCGCCGGCCACGACTTCGCCGGTCGCACCTCCGCCGGCCGCATCTCCGCCCGGGCCGCGGTTTCCGGCCTCCTCCTCGCCCCCGCCGCGGCGTCGCCCGGGCCTGCTGTGGCGCATCCTGATCTGGGCGGCGATCGTGCTGGGCGCCTACGCGCTGCTGGGCTTCCTGGTGGTGCCGCGCGTCATCCACAACCAGCTGCAACTGCGGCTGCCGCCCGAGCTGGGGCGGCCGGTGTCGATCGGGCGCATCGAGTTCGACCCGTTCCGGCTGGTGCTGCGCGTGCATGACCTCAGCGTCGCCGAGCCGGCCGGAAAGTCCGAGTTCGCCGGTTTCCGCCTCCTCATGGCCGACCTCTCCTGGCGTTCGCTGTACCGCCTCGCCCCGGTGCTGTCGGCCGTCACCCTGGACCAGCCGCGGCTGCACCTGGCGCGCGATGCACAGGGGCGCCTGAGCATCCAGGACCTGATCGACAAATGGAGCGCGCAGCCTTCCGAGCCCGGCCCGACGCCGCGCTTCTCGGTGGCCAACATCGTGATCGACGACGGCCGCTTCGCCTTCGACGACGGCAAGCTCGGCGTGCGCCAGGAAGTGGCGCCGTTCGCGCTGCGGGTGCCTTTCGTCTCCAGCCTGCCGGTCGACGAAGAGGTCTACGTCGAGCCCAGCCTGCACGCCGCGATCAACGGCGCGCCGTTCGAGCTCGAGGGGCGCTCGCTGCCGTTCAGCGAGACTCGCGACTCCACGCTCGACGTCGATCTCGACGGCGTCGACCTGACCCGCTTCACCGGCTATTCGCCGCTGCCGCTGCCCGTCGAGCTGCGCTCGGCCAAGCTCGATACCGCGCTCAAGATCGTCTTCTCGCAGCCGGCCGGCAAGACGCCCACCATCGCGGTGACCGGCAACGCCAGGCTCGCTGCGCTCGACGTGCGCCAGCCCGACGGCACGCCGCTGCTGGCGGTGGAATCGATCGCCGTCGATCCGGTCTCGCTGGCCTGGCCCGAGAACCGCTACACGGTGGGCCGCGTCACGATCGCCTCGCCCGAGATCGCCGTGCAGCGCAAGGCGGGCCAGGCGCGCTTCCTCGAACCGGTGCTGGCGGCGCTCGAGCGTCCTCGGGAGCGCAGCGCAGCGCCGGCAGGAAGCGGCACCGGCAGCAGCGGTTCGGGCAGTACGGCCACGAATGCGAACGCCGCGCCGGCGCCCCTGCAATGGCGCGTCGACGAGATCGCTTTCACCGGAGGCAAGCTCGCCTTCGGCGATGCGCAGTTCGACCCCAAGCCGCTGCGCCTGGATGCCGGCCCGATCGACCTCACCGTGCGCAAGCTCGCCAGCGATCCCGACGTGGCCGCCGACTTCGACCTGGCGCTGGCGCTGGCCGGCGGCGAGCGGGTGCAGGCCAAGGGCAGCGGCTTCTGGCAGAAGGGCGCCTTCGACGCCAAGGGGCAGCTCTCCAACCTGGCGTTGAAGAACTGGTGGTGGATCGCCGAACCGCAGGTCGCGCTCGACGTGCTCGGCGGCACGCTGGCGCTCGACGTGCTCGGCGGCACGCTGGCGCTCGACGCGCGCGTGCGCGTCGCGCCCGCCGAGGGGGGCGCTACGTCGGTCCGGGTCGAAGAGGGGACAGCCCGGCTGAAGGAGCTGTCGCTGCGCCAGCGCTGGGACAAGCGCAGCCTGCTCACCCTGCCGCAGCTCGACCTCGACGGCGTGACGCTCGACCTCGCCAGGCGCGAGCTCGCGCTCGGCACGCTGGCGACCCGCGGCGGCCAGATGCTGGTGCGCCGCGAGAAGGACGATCGCTTCAACCTGCAGCGCATCGCCGAGCCCGCCGCACAGGCCGCGGGCAGCGAGCGTGCGCGCCCCGCCTCGCCGACGAAGGCGAAGACGCCGGCCCCCGCGCCGGCGAGTGCCGCGGCCGCGCCGTCGCCCTGGTCGTTCACGCTGGCCAAGCTCGCGGTCGGCGATTTCCGCGTCGACGTCGAAGACGAGCGCGGCGGCCAGGCGGCGAACATGCATCTGCAGGGGATCGACCTCCAGGCCAGCGGCCTGTCCAGCGCCGAGCGGGCGCCCCCGATCAAGCTCTCGCTGCGCTCGCGCGTCGATCGCGGCGGCATGCTCGCGGTCTCCGGCGAGGTGGCGCCCAGCCCGCTGGCGGGCACGCTGCGCGTGGCGGTGCGCCGCCTCGCGATCGCTCCCTTCCAGCCCTACTTCTCGGAGTACGTGCGAGCGACCGTCTCGGGCGGCGCGGCCAGCGCGCAGGGCGATCTGCGCTTCGAGCTGCCGCCGGGCGCCGCCCCGCGGGTGTGGTGGAAGGGGAGTGCCGCCGTCGACGACTTCGGCGTGCGCTCGAGGGCCGCCAACAACGACCTGCTGCGCTGGAAATCGCTGGCGCTGCAGGCGATCGACTTCGCCTCCGAGCCGCTCAAGGTCGACGTCGGCGGCGTCACGCTGACCGACCTCTATGCGCGCCTGGTCCTCAATTCCCAGGGCCGCCTGAACCTGCAGGACCTCCTGGCCGACCGCTCCGCCCCGCAGGGCGAGGCCGCCGCCACGCCCGCCCCGGCGCCGCGGCCCGCGTCGGCTGCGGCAGCGCCGGTGGACGAAACCATGCCGCCGGGCGCCGTTCCGGCGCCCTCGGCCGGCGCGCCGGCCTCGTCGAAGGCGCAGACCGTGACCCTTCCGCCGCCCTCGCGGCCTGCCGGCGGCACGCCGCGCAACCTGCGCATCGGCGGCGTGAAGCTGGTCAACGGCAACGTCGACTTCAGCGACTTCTTCGTCAAGCCGAACTACTCGGCCAACCTCACCGGCCTGAACGGCCAGGTCTCGCGCATCACGCCCGGCGAGGCCGGCGACCTCGAGCTGCGCGGGCGCATCGACCACACCGGCGCGGTCGAGATCCTCGGCAAGGTGAATCCCCTGGCCGATCCGCTCTTCCTCGACGTGACGGCCAACGCCAGCGACATCGACCTGCCGCGCCTGTCGCCGTACTCCGGCAAGTACGTCGGCTACGGCATCGAGAAGGGCAAGCTGTCGGCCAAGGTCTCCTACAAGGTCGAGAACCGCCAGCTCACGGCCGAGAACAACATCGTGCTGGACCAGCTCACCTTCGGCGAGAAGGTCGACAGCCCCGATGCGCTCAAGCTGCCGGTGCTGTTCGCGGTGTCGCTGCTGAAAGACCGCAACGGCGTGATCGACGTCAACCTGCCCATCAGCGGCTCGCTTGACGATCCCCAGTTCAGCATCGCCGGCATCGTGCTGCGCATCATCGGCAACCTGATCGTCAAGGCGGTCACCGCGCCGTTCTCGCTGCTCGCGAACCTGGCCGGCGCTCGCGGCGAGGAGCTGTCGTGGGTCGGCTTCGCGCCGGGCCGCTCCGCGCTCGATGCGCCGGCGCACGAGAAGCTCGAGGCGCTCGCCAAGGCGCTCAACGACCGGCCCGGGCTCAGCCTGGACATCTCCGGGCGCGCCGATGGCGCCGTCGACGGCGAGGCGCTGCGCAAGCGCTCGCTCGAGCGCGCGGTCAAGGCGCAGAAGCTCAAGGACACGGGCGGCGGCAGCGCGAGCAACGAGGCGCTCGACCAGGTGACGGTCGCGCCGCAGGAGTACGAGAAGTACCTCACGCAGGCCTACAAGGCGGCCTCCTTCGACAAGCCGCGCAACGTGATCGGCCTGGTGAAGTCGCAGCCGGTGGCCGAGATGGAACGCATGCTGCTCGCCAACGCTCGCGTGAGCGAGAACGCGCTGGTCCGGCTGGCCAACGAGCGGGCCCAGCAGGTCAAGGGCTGGCTGGCCGACAACGGCCATATCCCGGCTGCGCGCCTGTTCATCGTCTCGCCCAAGGTCGAAGGCACGAGCGGGGCCGCTGCCGCACCCGCGCAGGCCGGCGGGGAGGGCGGCGCGCAGGCCGGAAAGGCGGCCGGGGAATCCGCGCCGCAGCCGGCCGGCGAGGAGGCTGCCAGGCCGTCCGCGGCGCAGGCCGCCGGGGAAGCCGCATCGGTTCCGGGCTCCGCCTCCAAGAGCGCGCCGCCGACGACGCGCGTCGACCTCAGGCTGAAATAGTGCGGCGCCGGCCCTAACGAGGCCAGAGCGCCAGAAGCACCGCCGCACCCAGGCACCACGCCACCGTGGCGGAGACGAGCGTGACCGACAGGGGCGCTCTCACGCTCAGCCAGAACACCACCCCGAGGTACAGGGCGTACGGCGCCAGCGACAGCAGGCCGAAGAGTGCCGTGGTGCGCAGCTCCTGCGGCGTGCGCTCGGTGCCGACCACGTAGTGCGCGATGAGCGCGAACGTCGGGAACAGCGGAACGAGACCGGCGATGTAGAAGTTCCTGGTCCTGGACAGCAGTGCGATCAGCAGCACCGCCAGTGCGCCGAGGAGGCACTTCAGGATGAGCGACACGGTCGGAGGCAAATGAAAAATTGTAACGCCGCGAGGCGAGGCTTCGCGCAGGCCTCGTCCGTCGTCGCTTTTGCACCCTGCGATCTTTGGTAGTTACGCGCAAGGCGCCGAGAGGATTCAATGCCGGTCAGGCCATGTACTTCTCGGGAGATCGACATGGGATTCATTGCGAAGCGACGACTTGCGCGGGCCGCCTCCTCGTGCGTGCTGGCATCGGCGGCGGCGTTGGGCGCCTCGGCGGCGCTGGCCGGCTCGGCCAGCTATGTCTATGACAGCCTCGGGCGGCTGGCCCAGGTGACCTACAGCAACGGGGTGGTGATCACCTACGTCTACGACGCGGCCGGCAACCGCACGAGCTTCACGGTGACGGGCGCGCCCAGCTGAGGCGCGCGGCGCCCGCCTTTCCCCTTTCCCGCAGTCCACCGACGAATGCGCGAGCCGCCGCGAGCGGCTCGCCGGAGGAGTATTGCCATGTCGAATCCGACACACCGCGCCGGGACGCTCGCTGCAGCCGCGATTGCCGCGGCGATGCTGCTCGCAGCGGGCACGCACGCGCACGCGGCCGGCCCGATCACCTTCGGCAACGGCGTGCCCGCGGTGGGGGCGGCCTCGCCCGAGAGCGCCGGCAAGAGCGGCGCGGCATCGCCCCAGGCTCGCGAGCAAACGCCGGGCCTGAGCCGGGCCGTTCTCGCACCGGTGACGCCCGAGGAGTCCGAGCGCGCGATCCGCGCGCGCCCGCTGCCCCAGGTGCTCAACCCGGGCCTGGCGCCGCGGCTCCCGCCCTCGGGCCGGACGGGCGGCGCGCAAACCGCGCAGCGCGTGGCCGGCGATGCCGCGCCCACCGGGCCGGCATCGATCCCCGAGCTGGCGCGCGCGCTGCGCAACGACCCGGACCTCATCTACGAATACGTGCGCAACAACGTCGAGTACGTACCGATCTGGGGCGTGCAGAAGGGCCCGGTCGGCACGATCCTGGATAACCAGGGCACGGCCTTCGACCAGGCCGGCCTGATGGTGGATCTGCTGCGCCAGGCCGGCTACACCGCCAGCTACGTGCGCGGGCGCCTGAACCTGATGGCCGCGCAGGTCGGCGACTGGCTCGGCGTGGACACGACCAACGTGTGCGCGGTGCTCAACCTGCTGGGCAACGGGCAGGTGCCCATCGCCTCGGTGACCGCCACGGCCGCCGGCAGCTGCCCCGGCTCCACGGCCGCGCTCTACAGCATCAAGATCGACCACGTGTGGGTCAAGGTCAACATCGGCGGCACGAGCTACTACTTCGACCCCAGCTACAAGCCGCACACGCGCAAGACCGGCATCGATCTCGTCACGGCCACCGGCTACAACGCCGCCGCCTACCTGGCCGCGGCGACCTCGGGCGCGACGGTGACTGCCGACTACGTGCAGAACATCCATCGCACGAACATCCGCAACAACCTCGCCGCCTACGCCGGCAACCTGGCCGCCTACCTGCGCACCAACAAACCCGCAGGCGTGCTCGACGACGTGATCGGCGGCATGACGATCAACCCGCACAGCGGCCCGATCCTCCGCCAGACGACGCTGCCGTACCAGGACACCTCGGTGGCGCTCACCGAATGGACCACCGATATCCCGGCGAGCTACAAGCCCACGCTGCGCCTGCAGTACCAGGGCATCGATGCCACCTACACCTCGGACGCCATCTACGGCAAGCGCCTGAGCATCACCTACAACGGCGCGAACCAGCCGGTGCTGATGCTCGACGGTACGGTGGCTGCCACCGGTACGGCCACCACCCCGGGCACCTACGCCAACGTGAGCTTCACCGTGACGCACGGCGCCTACGCATACACCTACGCGAACCAGGCGTTCACGCAGCAGATCAAGGCCGGCGGCACTTTCGTGATCGGCAACGGCTGGGGGCCGGTGGGGCGCGGCGCCATCGAGCGCCACCGCGCCCGGCTCGAAGACGCCCGCGCCTCCGGCGCGGCCGACACCTCGGAGCTGGCGCTGGGTTCCTCGCTGGCGCTGCTGTCCTCGAACTGGATCGCGCAGCTCGTGCAGGCCACCTACATCAGCGACCGCCTGTCGCGCACCAACACGCTGTTCCACCATCAGGTCGGCATCGCCGGCTACAACACGTCGCCCTACGTGGACCTGCCCGGCAACATGGTCGGCGTGATCAACCAGGACGCGAACACGAACAAGGAGCTGGCCGCGTTCTTCACCGCGGCCATGCACGGCAGCATCCTGGAATCCACCGCGGTGCAGCAGACCTCGGGCGTGAGTGCCGTGTCCACGGTCAAGCTGATCGACATCGCGTCCGCCGCCGGCGACAGGATCTACGATGCGCGCGCGGCCAACTACGCGAGCGCGGTGCAGCCCAATCTCGTGGGCTGCTCGTCGTGGACCTCCACCTTCTCCAGCGCCGTGAGCGCCGGCTGGCGGCTGATCCTGCCGGCGCGCTGCAACCTCACCGAGGGCGGGTGGACGGGCGTGGCCTACTACATGATCTATACGAGCGTCAGCGGCTACAGCATCGGCGCCATCATCGGCGGGGGGTTGGCCGGGGGCTTCGGCACCAGCCCGGTCTCGCAGCCCGTCCTGAACTCGGCGGTCCTGGCCTCCTCCTGGAGCCTGGACTCGCTGACCGGCTTCACCGGCCTGGGCCTGCGGGACCCGATCGACATGACCAAGGGCTACTTCGTCTACGCCCACGGCGACCTGGCCACGGGCGTGGGCGAGTTCCCGCATGCCCTGCGCTTCGAGCGGCTCTACAGCTCCGGCATGCGCAACCAGTCGGCCGCCCTGGGCAAGGGCTGGACGCACAACCTGGCCTCCAGCGCGAGCGCCAGCTCCGACGGCCTGCAATCGATGGGCGAAGACTCGGCGCTGGACGCGGCGGGCACCATTGCCGAGACCCTGGTGTCGCTCGACCTGCTCGGCGATGCCGCCGCGCCGCTGACCAAGATGGTGACGGCCACGCTGGGCCAGCGCTGGTACGGCGAGCAGCTCACCGGCAACACCGTGATCGTGCGCAACGGCCTCAACGGCGAGGTCTTCGTTAGGCTGCCCGACGGCAGCTACAACGCGCCGCCGGCCAATTCGGCCAAGCTCATCCGCAACGCCGACGCCACCTACACCTACGAGACGGCCGACAAGGCCCGGCTGAACTTCGATGCCGCCGGCAGGATCGGCAGCTACGTGCACCCCAGTGGCGTGCAGGCCAGCTTCACCTACTCCGGCAGCGACCTCACCCAGGTGAGCAACAGTCTGGGTCGCACCCTCACGCTGACCAGCGCCTCGGGCCGCATCACCGCCGTCTCCGACGGCAGCCGCAGCGTGCAGTACGCCTACGACGCCGGCGGCAACCTCGCCACCTTCACCGACGCCACGGCCAAGGCCACCACCTTCCAGTACGACCTGCCGGGGCGCATGACCAAGGTCTTCTACCCGTCCAACCCCACCACGGCCTTCGCCGCCAACGTGTACGACAGCCTCGGCCGGGTGCAGACCCAGTCCGACGCGAACGGCAAGCTCTACACTGGGCTGCTCCCGAATCTCCGGACACATTGGATGGCAACATGTGTTTAGGAGAGAGCGATGCGAACCCGCAGGAAGTTCACCGATGAGTTCAAGCGCGAGGCGGTCCGCCTGGCGACGGCGCCTGGCAACTCGATTGCTGCCGTAGCGAAGGACCTGGGCGTTGACCGAAGCGTCGTCGCCGACTGGGTCAAGAAGTTCCAGGACGGCCGCTACGAGGCCGCGCCCGGCAAGCCGCTCAAGAGCGATACCCAGGCCGAGAACGAGCAGCTGCGTCGCGAGCTCGCCCGGGTGAAGATGGAGCGGGACATCCTAAAAAAGGCGCTCGGCTACTTCGCGAAGGACCCGACGTGAAGTTCGGCTTCATCGCCAAACATCGCGCGGTGTGGCCGGTTCGAGTGTTGTGCGAGGTCCTGGAAGTCTCCTCGAGCGGCTTCTACGAGTGGCTCGGCAGGCGACCGAGCAAGCGCTCGGTCGCCAACACGAAGCTCATTGGGCTGATACGACAGAGCTTCGAGGCGAGCGACCGTACCTACGGTAGCCGCCGCGTCTGGCGCGACGTCCTGGCCTGGGGCGAGAAGTGTGGCATTCACCGAGTCGAGCGATTGATGCACACTGCAGGGCTTGCCGCACGCCGCAAACGACGCCGGTCGCCGAACGACAACGGCGTTCGCCCCGAACACAGCATCGCGCCGAACCTGCTGCAACGCGAGTTCGAAGCCGACGCGCCGAACAAGAAGTGGCTTGCCGACTTCACATACATCTGGACGGCTGAAGGCTGGCTGTTCGTGGCGGTCGTGCTCGACCTGTACTCGCGCAGAATCGTCGGCTGGTCGATGAAGCCCGAGATGACCGCGCAGCTCGTCATCGACGCCTTGGTGATGGCCGTCTGGCGTCGAGGCATGCCTAAGGAACTGCTTCATCACTCGGACCAAGGCAGCCAGTACACGAGCGAAGCGTTCCAGCGACTCCTCTCGGCCCACGGTATCACGTGCAGCATGAGTCGGCGCGGCGATTGCTGGGACAACGCAGCAATGGAGAGTTTCTTCTCCAGCCTCAAGACCGAGCGCGTGGACCGCAAGCAATACGTCAGCCGAGACGATGCACGGGCGGATGTGTTCGACTACATCGAGCGCTTCTACAACCCCAGGCGTCGGCACTCCGTGCTCGACTATCTCAGCCCGGTTCAGTTCGAGGAGAAAGCGGCAGCCTTGTAATATCGGGACTGTCCGGAGATTCGGGGGCAGCCCACCGTCGGCGAGCTGCTGCGGATGAACGACGAGCTGCGCGAGCTGATCGTCGCGCGCGCTCCGATACGCACGCTCAAGGAGGCCGCGCAGGCTGCCGGCACTCGGCTGATCCGCGAAGCCGCCGTGCGCGCCGCACTCGACGGCGTGACGACGCTCGAAGAGGTGGCCCGTGTCACTTTTTCGGAATGAGTCGATGGCCTTGGCGCTGTGCCCCGCGCAGGTCGGCGTGGTGCGGCGGCCGCGCCGGGGCGAGGCTCGCTGCGAGCTCCTGCAGGGCAGCGAGGCGGGCGGATGGGAAGAGGCGTTAGACGCCCTGCAGGCATGGATCGAGGCGAACGACCTCCGGTCGGTGCGCGCCGACATGGCGGTGTCGAGCCGCTTCGTCCGCTTTGCACTGGTGCCCTGGACCGACAAGCGCCTGACCACCGTGCAGGAACGGGCCTGGATCCGTCTGCAGCTCGAGGCGTGCAACGGCGATATGGATGGATGGCGCATGGCCGCGGCTCCCGCGCAGTACGGACGCCCGCGCGTGGCCTGCGCCATGCCGGATGCCCTGACCGAACGCTGGCATGGCTTGTGGCGCGCGCGTGAGCTCTCCGGCGGCGCCCTGATGCCGTACTTCCTGTATGCGTGGAACCGCTGGTACCGCCGCACCGGGCCCGGACGATTGCTGGGCGTATCGGAGTCTGATCGCATCGTCTGGGCAAGCCACGGGCCGCACGGCTGGCAAAGCCTGCGCGTTGCAGCGGCCCGTGCCGGGGCGGCGGAGCTGCCGGTGCTGGCGGCTCTGGAGCACCGCCTGCTCGGCCTGCCGGGAAAGCCTGCGGCCATGCTTCACGCTCCCGGGTGTCCCGCCGCCGGCACGCCGGATGTGAGTGTCGCGCAGGGCGGCCGCATGGACTGGCTCGCGTGCACGCCCATGCAAGAGCCCGCGCCCCTGGCGATGGCGCGACTGGTGGCCGCGGCATGAAGAAAGTGCGCATCGATTTCGGGCCTGCGCGCAGGCCCGGCCCCCGGCGCGCTGCCCGGTTGCTGCTGCCGGCGCTCGCCGCGGCATGGCTGGCCTGGGAAGGGGAGCAATTGCGGGACGCATGGCGCGAGCGCGAAGCGCTGCAGCTGCAATGGGATCGCCTGCAGGCGCCGATCGGCACGCGAGGCGCGCGGCCGGCGATGCCCCGAGCGTGCCCGGGGAAGCGCTGTCGCAGGCCGTGCGCGTCGTGGCGCGCCTCAACGCGCCGTGGGCACGCTTGCTCGAAAGCGTCGAGTCGGCCGGGGATGCCGGCGTCACCTTGCTGGCCATGGAGCCCGATGCGCAGCGCGGCGAGGTTCGCATCCAGGCCGAAGCCAAGGACATGCAGGTTCTGCTCGGGTACGTGCAACGGCTCGGCGAGGCCCCGGCGCTGAGCGGTGCGGATCTCGAGTCGCACCAGGTCCGTCTCCAGGATCCCCAGCATCCCGTGAGCGCCACGATCGTGGCGCGCTGGCGCACCCGGCAGGCCGGCGCCGAGCGGGGGCACTGATGGCGCCGGTGCACTTCGCGGAACGTACGCGATGGTGGTGCCGCCGGCTTGTCGCGGCACTCGGACCTGCCGGCGTGGCGGGAGCGCTGTTCCTGCTGGCTGCCGGCGTCATCCACGGGCATCTGCTGCCTCGCGCGCAGGAGGACATCGCCTCGCTGCAACGCGCGTCGACAGGCCTGCGCGAGCGTCTCGCGCGCGAACGCACGCAAGCCGCTGCACCACGAGGGGCCACGCCGCTCGCGCAGTTGCACGGCCGCCTGCCACCCGTGTCGGGCCAGGCGCAATTGGATGCGCTGGCGCGGCTGCACGGTGCCGCACAGGCTTGCCGGCTGGCGCTGGAGCAGGGGAGCTATCGCCTGGAGATGCAGCCCGGCGAGACGATCGCCCGTTTCGACATCACCGTGACCGCCAAGGGGAGCTACCCGCAGCTGCGCCGCTTCATCCTGCGTGCACTGGGCGACGACGCGACCCTCGCGCTCGAATCGATGCGCCTGAGCCGGCAGTCCATCGGCGATGCCCGGATCGACGGCGAGCTGCGCTTCTCGGTGTTTCTCGGAGCGCCCTGACCATGGATGCCGCGCGGCGACACCGGTGGCTGATGCTCTGCCTGGCGGCGACGCTGGGCACGAGCGCGTGGACCTATCGGCACCAGGACCGGGATCGGGTCGAGATCGCCGGCGCCCTGCCCGGCGCAAGCCGCGTCGCAGCGGCGGCGCCGGCAGCGGCTGCGCCGGTGCCGCAGCCGCCGGAAAGCGCGGCGCTGGAGCTGGTTCCCCGCGCGGACAGCGAGGCGCAGGCCCGGCATGCGAGTCGTGACGCCGATCCCTTCGCCGTCACGACCTGGCAGCCTCCCGTGCCGGCTCCGCCGCCCCCCGCGCCGCCGCCTCCCCCCGCCGTCGCGGCGCCGGTCGCGCCGCCTCTGCCGTTTCGCTACCTGGGCCGGCAGGAAACGGCGGGCGGGCCGCGTGAAGCGACCGAGTTCTACCTGGCGCGCGCGGGCGAGGGGCTGGCGGTGCGCGCGGGCGAGAAGCTCGGCGAAGACTACCTGTTCGAGGGTGAGGACGACCAGGGCGCCTTGCAGTTCATCTATCTGCCGCTGTCCGCGAAGCAGGCGCTGCTGGTCGGAGAAGGCCGATGACGCGTGCGCGCAGGCTGCTGGGCGCCGTGCTGCTGGCGGGGCTGGCGGGCTGCGCCGCGGACCGCCTGCACCGCGAAGGCGTGCACCTCCTGCGCGAAGGGCAGCCCGAGGCCGGGCTGTCCAAGCTCGCACAGGCCGCGCAGATGGCTCCGGAGCGGGCGGACATCCTCAAGGACCTCCGCCTGCAGCAGGCGTCGTGGGTCGACCGGATGCTCTCGACCGCGCAGCGCGCCCGCGCGGAGCACGACGCACAGGGCGCGGAAGCGGCCTACCGTCGCATCCTGGCGGTGGAGCCTGCCCATCCCATGGCGCTGGAGGCGCTGGCGCAGCTGGCGCGTGCGCGCGAGCATGCCGAAGCGGTCGGGCAGGCGCGCGGTGCGTTCCTGAAGGGCGACGAGGCACTGGCGCTCGCGCATCTGCGCCGGGTGCTGGCCGAGGATCCCGGCTTCGTGCCGGCCCGGCAGCTCCAGGGCGAGATCGAGCGGGAATCGGCCAGGCGGACGTTCGAGGAGCCCGTCCTGCGGCCTGCAGGAGCGAGGCCGATACACCTGGACTTCCGGGATGCCAGCGTGCGCATGATCTTCGAAGCCCTCTCGCGCAGCTCAGGCCTGAACTTCATCCTCGACAAGGACATCTCCCCGGACCTCAAGACCACGGTGTACCTGCGCAACGCCTATGTGGACGAGGCGATCGACCTCATCCTGAGGACCAGCCAGCTGCGCCGCAAGCTGCTGGGCGGCGGCGCGGTGCTGGTGTATCCGGACACGCCAGAAAAGCAGAAGAACTACGAAGACCTGGTGGTGCGGGCCTTCTACCTGCAGGACGCCAGCGCCGCCCAGATGCAGGCCACGCTGAAGACCCTGCTCAAGACCCGCGACCTGGTGGTCGACGAGAAGCTCAACCTCCTGGTGATGCGCGACACCCCCGAGGCCGTCCGGCTCGCCGAGAAGCTGGTGGCGCTGCACGATCTCGCCGAGCCGGAGGTGATGCTGGAGATGGAGGTGCTCGAAGTCCAGCAGGACGCCTTGCTCAATCTCGGCATCCAGTGGCCCGCGCAGCTCTCGCTCGTCCCGCTCGCCTCGGGCAGCGGCAACCTGACGCTGGCCGATCTCAGGGGATTGAATGCCTCTCGCCTGGGCGCATCGGTCTCCGCCACCACGCTCAACTTCCGGCAGGACAGCGGGATCACCAACCTGCTGGCCAACCCGCGCGTGCGCGTGCGCAACCGCGAGAAGGCTACGGTCATGATCGGCGACAAGGTGCCGGTGATCACCACGACGTCCACCGCGACCGGCTTCGTCGCCGAGAGCGTCCAGTACCTGGACGTGGGGTTGAAGCTCAGCGTCGAGCCGACGGTGCATCCGCCGCAGGACGTGGGCATCAAGGTCAATCTGGAGGTGAGCTCGATCGCCAAGCAGATCTCCACCGCGACGGGAACCGTGGCCTACCAGATCGGCTCGCGCAACGCATCCACGGTGCTGCGACTGCAGGACGGGCAGACGCAGATCCTGGCGGGCCTGATCAACGACCAGGACCGCAGCTCCTCCAGCGGCATCCCCGGCCTGAGCCAGCTGCCCATCGTCGGGCGGCTGTTCACGGCGCCCGTGGACAGCCGGTCCAAGAACGAGATCGTGCTCTCCATCACGCCGCGCCTGGTGCGCGGCACCGTGCGGCCCGACGCGCAGGCGCTGGAGTTCTGGTCGGGCACCGAGAACGTTCTGCGGACGCGGCCGCTGCGGTTCGTCGGCGAGGCCGCGGCACCCGAAGACAAGAAGGCGCCATGAAGCCGGGGAGACGCCCTGCGCGGCGCGGATGCGCCGGCTTCACGCTGATCGAGCTGCTGGTCACACTGGCGCTCGTGGGCATCCTCGCCGGCATCGCGATCCCCATGACCGAGGTCGTCGTGCGCCGCGGCAAGGAGCAGGAATTGCGCGAGTCGCTCAGGAGCCTGCGCCGGGCGATCGATGCCTACAAGCAGGCCGCCGACGAGGGGCGGGTGCCGCGCAAGGCCGACGATTCGGGATATCCGCCGTCGCTGGAGGCATTGGTCGACGGCGTCGTCGACCAGCGTGATCCCGCGGGCGCCCGCTTGCGATTCCTGCGGCGGATTCCACGCGACCCCATGCGCAGCGAACCCGACCTGCCGGCGGTGCGGCTGTGGGGCAAGCGATCCTATGCCTCCTCGCACGAGGAGCCGATCGAGGGCAGGGACGTCTACGACGTGTATTCGCTCGATCCCCGCGTCGGCCTGAACGGCGTGCCGTATCGCGAATGGTGACGAGGGCCGGCCGATGCCTGCGCGACGCGGGTTCACCCTGATCGAGCTGCTGGTGGTACTGGCCATCGTGGCCACGCTGCTGTCGCTGGTCGCGCCCCATTACCTCGGCAGCCTCGACAAGGCCAGGGAAGCGGTGCTGCGGGAGAACCTGGCGACGCTGCGCTCCACCATCGACAAGTACTACGCCGATACGGGCCGCTATCCCGAGACCCTGGAGGAGCTGGTGGAGCGCCGCTACCTTCGGGCGGTCCCCGAGGATCCCGTCGCGCGGGGCGCGGCGGGCTGGATCGTGGTGCCGCCCCCCAAGGGTTTCAAGGGTGCCGTGTTCGATGTGAAGAGCGGTGCCGAGGGTGTCGCGCGCGATGGCCGGGCCTATGGCGAATGGTAGCGCCTCGCGGCGCCGGCAGCGGGGCCTGGGCTACCTGGTGCTGCTCTTCTGGCTGGCGCTGGGCGCCTGCGTCCTCGCAGGCGAGGGCGTGCTGTGGTCCATGCAGCGGCAGCGCGACCGGGAGGAAGAGCTGCTTTTCGTCGGCGATCAGATGCGCCGAGCCATTGCGAGCTACTACGAGACCTCGCCCGGGCCGGTCAAGCGCTACCCGGACAGCCTGCAGGCGCTGCTCGACGACCGGCGGCAGCTGTCCGCGCGGCGGCATCTGCGGCGCGTCTACGCCGATCCCATGACCGGCCGGCCGCAATGGGGCCTGGTGATCGCGCCCGATGGCGGCGTGATGGGCGTGTACAGCACCTCGGGCGCGACTCCGCTCAAGCGCGCCGGCTTCGCGGAACGGGATGCGGAATTCACCGGCAAGGCCCGGTACTCCGAATGGGTGTTCCTCTACCGCGGCGAGCTCGTGCGCCAGGTGCCGCCTACGATGCTGAGGTACGTCGATCCTTCGTAGTGTGAGCGGGCCCTGTGAACGGACGCCGAACGGTTTTGTCGTCGAAGTTTTCGCCAGCCGGATCAACGACAACCCACCGGCCGCGGGCGGCAGCGGTCAATCTCAGCATTTGGGGCGGTCGTGTCGGGCCGCTTCGTCTTCCATCAACTCGAACCACATTGCATTGAGAACGGCAAAGGCGGCCGCCAGAGGCAAGCCGAGAATCCAGGCGAAGTACCACATGGTCGGTGTCCTGTGAATGGTGGCGTGTACGCTCAGTACGCATGGCTCTTGCCGTCCTTGATGGCGTCGGGGTCGACCTTGCCGCGCAGGACCGAGAACACCCAACTCGTATACGCCAGGACGAGGGGCATGAAGATGACTGTCGAGACGAGCATGATGAACAGCGTGAGATGGCTCGACGAGGAGTCCCACACCGTCAGGCTGGCCGAGGGGTCGACCGATGAGGGCAGGATGAAGGGGAACATGGACACCCCCACGCTGGTGACGATCCCGGTGATGCCGGCGCCTCCGGCGAGCAGGGCAGCCAGCGGGCAGCGGGCGGCCAGGCAGATGGCAGCGATCACCGGGCCCGCCAGCCCCAGCGCCGGCACCACCCACAGCGTGGGGTGGGAGGTGTAGTTGGCGAGCCAGGCGCCGCCCTGCGCCACGGCGCTCTTGAGCAGAGGGTTTGACGCGCCTGCGGTGTCGATGTGGCTCGTGATCGCATACCCCGTCACGAAGTTGGCCAGCAGTACGCCCGCCGCCGCATACAGCGCCACGGTGAGCAGTGCCGCCACGATGCCGAAACGGCGCGCGCGTTCAGCTACGGCGCCCGACGTCTTGAGTTGCAGCCAGGCAGCACCGTGCATGACCAGCATGGCGACCGAGACCAGGCCGCACAGCAGGGCGAAGGGGTTGAGCAGCCCGAAGAACGATCCGTCATAGAAGATCTGCATGTCCTTCTCGATGCGGAAGGGCACGCCCTGCAGCACGTTGCCCATCGCCACGCCGAAGATCAGCGCCGGGACGAAGCCGCCCACGAACAAGGCCCAGTCCCAGCGGCTGCGCCATGCCGGCTCCTCTCGCTTGCTGCGGAACTTGAACGCCACGGGCCGCAGGATGAGCGCGAACAGGATGGCGAACATCGCCAGATAGAAGCCCGAGAACGACACCGCATAGAGCTGCGGCCAGGCCGCGAAGATGGCCCCGCCGCCGAGGATCAGCCAAACCTGGTTGCCCTCCCAGACCGGGCCGATGGTGTTGATGGCGGTGCGGCGTTCGATGTCGCTGCGTGCCACGAAGGGCAGGAGCGCGCCGGTGCCCAGGTCGAAGCCATCGGTGAGGGCAAATCCGACCAGCAGCACCCCCAGCAGTGCCCACCAGGTCAGGCGCAGGACGTCGTAGGAGATCAGCTCGTGGAGGATCATGTTCGTTTCTCCTCATGGGTGTTGCTGCGCAGGCGCCAGGTCGACGGAGCCGGCAGGCCGGCCTTCGATGCCGGTCGGCGCATGGGCATCGGGGCCTTTGCGGATCGCCTCGAGCATCAGCTTCATCTCGATGACGAGCAGGACGGTGTAGATCGCCGCGAAGCCGGCGATCGTGAGCAGCACGGTCGATGCGCCGAGGTTCGAGACGGCCACGGCCGTAGGCAGAACGCCTTCGATGACCCAAGGCTGGCGTCCCACCTCGGCCACGATCCAGCCGCACTCGGCGGCGATCCAGGGCAAGGGAATGGACCACACGGCGACCTCGAGCAGCCATCGGTGTGCATCCAGCCGGCGCCGCGCCGACAGCCAGAAGAACGTGCCGGTCAACAGGATGAAGAAGAAGCCCAGGCCGACCATCAACCGGAACATCCAGAACAGGGGCGCCACCCGCGGCACGGTGTCCCACGCGGCCTTGGTGATCTGCTCGGGCGTGGCCTGGCGGGGATCGTCCACGTAACGCTCGAGCAGCAGCGCATAGCCCAGCATATTCCCGTGCTCCTCGAATGCGGCTTGCACCTGGGGCGGGACGCTCGCGCCGCCTTTTGCGGCGCGGATCTGCTGCAGGGCGTCGTAGGCCACGATGCCGTCCCGGATGTGCGTCTCGGCACGGGCGACCAGATCGTCGATGCCGGGAATCTCGGTCGTCAGCGAGCGCGTACCGATCAGCCCCATGGCCCACGGGATGTGGACCGCATAGTGGGTTTCTCGCGCTGCCTGGTCAGGAAAGCCGAAGGCAGTGAACGCGGCCGGAGCGGGCTCGGTCTTCCACATCGCTTCGATGGCGGCCAGCTTCATCTTCTGGTGCTCGGTGGAGAGGTAGCCGCTCTCGTCGCCCAGCACCACCACCGACAGCGCGGAGGCGAGGCCGAACGATGCCGCCACCGTCATGGAGCGTTTGGCAAGCTGCAGATGCCGTCCCTTGAGGACATACCAGGCCGAGATGCCGAGCACGAAAATGGCAGCCGTCACGTAGCCGGCGGAGGCGGTGTGCACGAACTTGGCCTGCGCCACCGGGTTGGTGAGCACGGCGAAGAAGTCCGTCATCTCCATGCGCATGGTCTGCGGATTGAACCGGGCGCCGACCGGGTTCTGCATCCAGCCGTTGGCGATCAGGATCCACAGCGCCGAGAAGTTCGAGCCCAGCGCCACGCACCATGTGACGATCAGGTGCTTCACTTTGGAAAGCCGATCCCAGCCGAAGAAGAACAGGCCGACGAAGGTCGCTTCCAGGAAGAAGGCCATCAGCCCCTCCAGAGCGAGCGGGGCGCCGAAGATGTCGCCGACGTAATGGCTGTAGTAACTCCAGTTCATGCCGAACTGGAACTCCATCACGATGCCCGTGGCCACGCCCATGGCGAAGTTGATGCCGAACAGCACGCCCCAGAATCTGGTCATGTCGCGCCAGATGGCCCGGTCCGTCATCACGTAGACCGTTTCCATGATGGCAATCACGATGGACAAGCCCAGCGTCAGCGGCACGAAAAGGAAGTGGTAGAGCGCCGTGATCGCGAACTGCAATCGCGACAGGCCGACGATGTCGAAGTCCATGGCGGTTTCCTCTATCGACGTGAAATGACGCGCGCTCGAGCAGGTCAGTCGGGCCGCAATGCAGCCAATGCCGCTTCGAAGCCGGCGCTGCCTCGCGAAAATTCGGCTTCGAGCCGGCCGCTGCGCAGCACCAGCAGGCGGTCCGCAAGCGCAGCCTCGCGCCGCAGGTGGGTGGCCATGAGCCACGCCCGCCCTGCGCCCAGTGCATGGAGCCGCGCCAGCACGTCGGCGGCAGTGAGGGCATCCAACCCTTCGGTCGGCTCGTCGAGCAGCCACAAGGAACGGGGTTGGAGCAGCAGTCGCGCAAGTGCCAGGCGGCGCGCCTGTCCGCCCGACAGTCCCAGCCCGCCCTCTCCGAGCCGGGTATCCAGCCCGGCCTGCAGGCCTCGTACCTCGGATGCGAGCCCTGCCGACCCGAGCGCGCGCCAGAGGGAGGCGTCGTCGGCGTCGGCATTGGCCAGCAGCAGGTTGTCGCGCAGGCTGTCCTGGAACAGATCGGTGCGTTGGCTCAGCCAGGCGTGGGGCAGTGATCGGATCGTTCCCTGGCGCGGCGCCAGTTCGCCTGCGGCCAGGGCCATCAGCGTCGACTTGCCCGAGCCGCTGGGACCGACCACGGCGATCCGTTCGCCGGGTGCCAGTGACAGGGCGATGGACTGCAGCGCGTCCACGGGGCTGTCCGGATAGCGCACCGACACCTGCCGCAGGGTGATCGCATATCCCGGCTCGGCAGATTCGATGGGCGGAGACGATGGCCGGGCACCGCCGCAATGCGGCGACAGCCGTTGCGCCGCCAGCCACGTGCGCCCGGCTTCCAGGGCGCCTCGCCTGAGCGCTGCGAACGGCTCCATCGCGCTCAGCGCGATCAGCAAGGCCAGCGTTGCGCCGGCGGTTCCGAGCCGTCCCTGGTCGACCAGCGCGCCGACGCCCAGAAGCACGAGGGCCGCCGTGAGGCTGCCGGCCACGCCGTAAACGGCGCTACCCATGACGTCCAGGCGGTGCAGATGCCGGTCGGCACGCGCCAGGCGACGGTCTGTTCGCTGCAGCGCATCGCACTGGCCGGCCAGGCGGCCGGCCATGACCAGCTCCGCCTGGCCCGACACCAGGTCGACGGCCTGGGCGCGCAGGCGCTCGGTGACCAGCGCACGGCGCACGGCGGGCAGGCGCGAACGGAGGAACAGCCCGGCGGCCACGGACGCGCCAAGGGCCAGCACCCAGCTCCCCAGCGCGATGCCGAGCCAGGGCGCCATGATGCCGAGCACCACGGCGCCGAGGAACGCGGCGCCCAGTGCCGCGCCGGCAGGCACCAGCAGGCGAAGATAAAGGGACTCCAGTGCGTCGAGGTCGCTGGTCAGTCGGAACAGCGCCCGGGCCGGGCGGCGCAACAGATCCCGGATGTCCCCTGTGCCCGCCCACCCTCGGAAGAGGCGCTCGCGCAGCTGCGCCGACGCGGCCAGCGCGGCATCGTGCGTGACGAGCCGCTCACCGTAGCGGGCGGCGGTGCGCCCCAGCGCCAGCAGGCGGATGCCGGCCGAAGGCGCGAAGACGTCGAACGCCAGGGCGCTGGCCACTTGCAGCCCGGCGATGGCAGCAGCGGCGATGAACCACCCCGACAGGCCCAGCAGGCCCATGCCCGCGAGGACCGCCAGTGCCGACAGCGCGGCGCCCAGTGCCATGCGACGCGAAGACCCGGCGAGCATGGCCCGCAGCGCGGGCAGCAGGATCGGCGCCGGGGCGCTTCTACGCTCCACGTCATCCTCCCGGGATCGGCTCTGCGGCATCGACAGGCGCCGAAAGGTGCACGACGCGGTCCATGCGCGCGGCGAGCACAGGATCGTGAGTGGCCACGATCAGGGTCCGCCCCTGGGCCAGGGCCGCGAGGGACTCGATGACCTGCCCGGCGGTTTCGGTGTCCAGATGCGCCGTCGGCTCGTCCGCCAGCAGCAGATCGGCATGCGGTGCAGCGGCCAGGCGGGCAAGCGCCAGACGCGCGGCTTCGCCTCCCGACAGGCCTGCCCCGCCTTCTCCGAGCGAGATGCCGGGATGGGCCTGCGCCACCTCGTCGAGCCGCGCCCACCGGATCGCCCGGCGCACCTGCGTGTCCTCTACGCCCGCTCGCCCGAGGGCCACGTTGTGCCGGACCGATCCGGAAAATACGTGGGGGCGCTGCCCCATCCAGGCCATGCGGCTGCGCAAGAGGCGTGCCGATCCGGCGGTCAACGCCGCGCCGCCGATTTCGATGCGGCCTGCCGAAGCCGGCAACAAACCGGCCAGCAGCGACATCAGGACGGTTTTTCCCGTCCCGCTGCCGCCCATCAGGGCGACATGCTCGCCGGGCTTCACGTCCAGCGCAAAGTCCCGGAAAACGGGGGCCTCGCCGGAAAACCCGAATGCGAGGTTCTCGACCCTGATGCGCGGCGGACGAGCGCGCGCACCATCCTGTTCGGAACTACCCGCCAAAGCCTGCCGCGCAGGCTGAGCCGCAGGCTCGTCGTCCGGCAACGGCAACCCGTCCGCATTGAGCCGCTCCAGGGCATCCATCGCCGCCATGCCGGCGGCGCGGTCATGCCAGACCGAGGCCAGCTCTCTCAAGGGTTCGAAGAAGGCTGGCGCCAGCAACAGGACGAACAGCCCTTCCGCGAGGCTGAGACGCCGGCCCCAGGCGCCGAAATCCAGATACCCCAGCAGATGAAACCCGACGTAGACGGCCACCATTGCCACACCCAGCGCCGCGAAAAGCTCCAGCACCGCCGAAGACAGGAACGCGATGCGCAGCACGCGCATGGTGCGATGACGCAAATCCTCGGCGCTGGCGCGCAGGCGGCGAGCCGTGGTCTCCACGCTGCCCAGTGCGCGCAGCGTCGACAGGCCACGCAGGCGATCGAGCAGGAACGCATTCATGCTGCCCATCTGCAGCCACTGCGCCTCGCTGGCGGCACGGGCGCGCCAACCCACGATCACCATGAACATGGGGATGAGCGGTGCTGCCAGCACGAGCACCGCCGCCGCGACCCAGGAATACCAGGCCACGGGCATCAGGATCAGCGCGGGCATGAGGCGCACACGCCAGATGGCGCCGCGGTAGCGCGTCTGCCAGGGGAGAATCGCCTCGGCCTGCTCTGCCAGCGCGCTCGCCGCAGCACCGGCGTGCACGCGGGCGCGATCCAGCGGAGAACGTGCCGCCAATGCAGCGACGGCACGGCCGCGCCAGCGGCTCAGGTGCTCGCGCGCCGTGTCGAACATGCGCCCGGCGCTCCACGCTTCGAGCCAGGCGCGCAGCACGCCGGCGAGTACGATGCCCGCCGCCGGCCACAAGACGCCGTTCAGGCCTGCGCCGCTCTGCAGGCGTGACACACCCAGCGCAATCGATGCTGCCTGTGGCAGCCACAGCAATGGGCTGATGGCATGAAGCAGGCAAGCTGCGTCGAGCCGCAGGGCCGACGTCGGTCGAGGCCCGGGTGCGAGCCGCCTGCCTGGAGATCGTCTGCACATCGCGGATACGCTCGCCGATGGCTACCTGCGCGTTCGTGCGTCGCCGGATGCAAGGAGCTGCGCCCGGATGCCGTGGAGGCCTTGCCGCTGCGATGATCATAGTCCAGGACCGGCTCGATCCCCGCAGCTTGCCGCGCCGCAGGGCCCGAGGCGTCAGTGGATGGATCGGGCTCTCACCGATACTGCCTGAGGTAGTTCCACTCGAAACCACGCTTGGCCCAGTGGAAAAGGCGGGTGGGCGGCAGCAGCAGGTTGCGCTCCGGCGTGCGCCACACCAGAGTTCCGCGATCGATCGCATCCACGATGCAGATCAGCTCGATGCGGAAGGTCTCGCTCGATGGGCGGCCGTCCAGGTCGGCGAGCAGATTGGCTGCTGCGGCCCTGGCTTGCAGGTCCGCCATATGAGCCTGCTTGGGCAACCAGCCCGGGCCGGGGAAGCTGCCCGAGTCCCCGACCACGACCACGCGCTCGAAGCCTGGCACCCGGCAATGTGCGTCGGCCTGCACCAGACCGCCCGGGGACCGGGGGAGCGTCGTTGCATCGAACCAGGCGTTGCCGGTCATGCCCGGCATGAAGAGGATCAGGTCCGCCGCGAACGATCCACCTTCCGTCACGACCCGGTCGGCTTCGAATCGCACCAGCTTGTGGCCCAGGTGGGTCCGGATGACCCGCCGCTCCATTTCCTGGAGCAGGTGCCTCACGGCCTTCATGCCGAGACGGTTGCCGGGCTCGGGGGACGGATTGAAGAAGACGAGCTCGAATTGCCGGCGCCGTCCTTCCCGTTCGAGTTGCGCGTCGATGCCGAACAGGAACTCGAACATGGGACCTCCGCGCACCGCACCGGGCTCGTTGGGATTGCCTGCGAATCCGACGGCGATCGTGCCGCCCGTCATTTCGCGCAAACGATCGCGGACGCGTTCCGCCGCTGCGATACCTTCGCATGGCGTGATGGCATGCTCGATGCCGGGCAGCCTCTTGAGGAAGCGTCCACCGGTGGCGAGTACCAGACCGTCGTTGTCGACATCACCGACGGTCGTGTGCACCGTGCGGCCGCCGTCGGCCAGGCCCGTGACCTCCGCAGAGACGAAGCGCACGCGCTGGCGCTGCAGAAAGTTGTCCAATGGCACGATCAGATCCTCCCGGCGGCGCAAGCCGCTCGGGATCCAGATGATGCCTGGAAGGTAGTGCAGCTCCGGGCGTGGTGCGATCAGCGTGATCTCAGCCGCGGGGTCGCGACGACGCAGCTCGCGGATCGTCGACAGGCCGGCGAAGCCGGCGCCCAGGACTGCGATATGTCGGGAGTTTCGGGTATTCGTCATGGCTGTGCCGCCAGCTCGTAGCCCGTGCTGCGTCCGCCGCGCCCGGCAGTTTCTTCAGCACGCCCAGCGCCGGCAATTCGTTGATATCGCGGAGCGCGGTGTCAAGCGAGCACCTGGCGATGGCCGCCCACCTGCTCGTCGTCGAAGGGATAGCGATTTTCTCCGCCATTCATGCGGAGATTGGACGCCCGATTCGCCGCAGGGGCAAGTCGTTCTCCGTATCGACTGGGTGCTTCTGTACCGGGGCTACCGCTACGTACCGCCCGTGATGTCGGACCTGCGTACGCCAGGACGGCCCCCGGCAGCAGGTTAGACTCGCGGCATTCCAGCCCGACCCCTCGAATCCAGGAGCCGCGTCGTGAAGCTCGCCCAGTCCCTTTCCGCCGTTGCCGGCGCCCTCGCGCTGTCCGTGTCGTTCACCGCCCCGGCCGCCGCCCAGCAGAAGTCGGTCGCCGTGACCGCGATCGTCGAGCATCCCGCGCTCGATGCAGTGCGCGACGGCGTGAAGGAGGCGCTGGCGCAGGCCGGCTTCGTGGACGGCAAGAACCTGAAGTGGCAGTACCAGAGCGCGCAGGGCAACACCGGCACTGCCGCGCAGATCGCGCGCAAGTTCATCGGCGACAAGCCCGACGTGATCGTGGCCATCGCCACGCCTTCGGCGCAGGCGGTGGTGGCGGCCACCCGGCAGATCCCGGTCATCTATTCGGCCGTCACCGATCCGGTGGCGGCGCAGCTCGTGCCCTCGATGGCGCCCTCGGGCACCAACGTCAGCGGCGTGTCGGACCTGCTCGAGCTCGGCAGGCAGATCGAGCTGATCCGCCAGGTGGTGCCCGGCGCCAAGCGGGTGGGCATGGTCTACAACCCGGGGGAGGCCAACTCGGTGGTGGTGGTCAAGCAGCTGCGCGAGCTGCTGCCGAAGTCCGGCATGACGCTGGTCGAGGCGGCCGCCCCGCGCACGGTGGACGTCGGCTCGGCCGCGCGCAGCCTGATCGGCAAGGTCGACGTGATCTACACCAGCACCGACAACAACGTGGTGTCGGCCTACGAGGCGCTGGTCAAGGTGGGCAACGATGCCAAGATCCCGCTCGTGGCCTCGGACACCGACAGCGTCAAGCGGGGCGCGATCGCCGCGCTCGGCGTGAACTACCGCGACCTCGGCATGCAGACCGGCAGGATGGTGGCGCGCGTGCTCGGGGGCGAGCGCCCGGGCAACATCGCCTCGGAGACCAGCTCCAGGCTCGAGCTGTACGTGAACCCGGGCGCGGCCGCCAGGCAGGGGGCGAAGCTGCCGGAGGCGCTGCTGAAGTCGGCCGCGAAGATCGTGGAGTGAGAACGTCCCGATCTGACGAGCCGGCTGCCTGATCGGTTTCGCCATGTCGCTCTACACCCTGCTCGGCGCGTTCGAGATCGGCCTGGTCTTTGCGCTGGTCGCGCTGGGCGTGCTGATCTCGTTCCGCATCCTGCGCTTCCCCGACCTCACCGTCGACGGCAGCTTCCCGCTGGGCGGGGCGGTGGCCGCGACGCTCATCGCGGCCGGCGCCGATCCGTTCAGCGCGACCCTGGCCGCGGTGGCCGCGGGCGCCGTGGCCGGCCTGGTCACCGGATGGCTCAACGTGCGGCTGCGCATCATGGATCTGCTCGCCAGCATCCTGGTGATGACCGCGCTCTACTCGATCAACCTGCGCGTCATGGGGCGGCCCAACGTGCCGCTGATCGCCGAGCCCACGGTCTTCGTCGCGCTGCAGCCGGGCGCGCTCGCCGACTACGTGTTCCGCCCCCTGCTGCTGGCGGCGATCGTGCTGGCGGCGAAGCTGCTGGTCGACTGGTTCTTCTCCACCCAGGCCGGCCTGGCGATGCGCGCCACCGGCTCCAACGGCCGCATGACGCGCGCCCAGGGCGTGAACACCGGAGGCATGGTGCTCGGCGGCATGGCGCTGTCCAACGCGCTGGTCGGGCTGGCCGGCGCGCTGTTCGCGCAGACCCAGGGCGGCGCCGACATCTCGATGGGGGTGGGTACCATCGTGATCGGCCTCGCCGCGGTGATCGTCGGCGAGAACATCCTGCCCTCGCGCCGGCTGGTGCTGGCCACGCTCGCGGTCATCCTGGGCGCGATCGTCTACCGCTTCTTCGTCGCGCTGGCGCTCAACAGCGAGTTCATCGGCCTGCAGGCCCAGGACCTCAACCTGATCACCGCGGTGCTGGTGGCGATCGCGCTGGTGCTGCCCATGCTCAGGCGCCGCGCCGCCGGCCGGGGAGGCGCGCGATGATAGGCGTGCACGACCTGCACCTCACCTTCAACCGCGGCACGCCGATCGAGACGCGGGCCCTGCGCGGCCTGACGCTGGAGATCCCGCGCGGGCAGTTCGTCACCGTGATCGGCTCCAACGGCGCGGGCAAGTCGACCCTGCTCAACGCGGTGTCGGGCGAGACGGCGGTCGACAGCGGCCGCGTCGAGATCGACGGGGTCGACGTCACCCGCCGGCCGGTATGGGAGCGCGCCGGCCAGGTGGCGCGCGTGTTCCAGGACCCCATGGCCGGCACCTGCGAAGACCTCAGCATCGAGGAGAACATGGCGCTGGCCGACCTGCGCGGCGCGCGCCGCGGCTTCGGGCGCGCGGTGAAGGCGGCGCGCCGCGAGGAGTACCGCGCCCGGCTCGCCGGCCTCGGCCTGGGGCTGGAGAACCGCCTGTCCGACCGCATCGGACTGCTCTCGGGCGGCCAGCGCCAGGCGGTGAGCCTGCTCATGGCCACGCTGCGGCCCTCGCGCATCCTGCTGCTCGACGAGCACACCGCCGCGCTCGATCCGCGCACCGCCGAGTTCGTGCTCGCGCTCACGGTGCGCATCGTCGCCGAGCACCGGCTCACGACCATGATGGTCACCCACAGCATGCGCCAGGCGCTCGATGCCGGCGAGCGCACGGTGATGCTGCACCAGGGGCAGGTGGTGCTCGATGTGGCCGGGGAGCAGCGCAAGGGGCTCGAGGTGGCCGACCTGCTCGCGATGTTCGAGCGGGTGCGCGGCGAGACGCTCTCGGACGATACGCTGCTGCTCGGATAGCGCGGGCGGAGCGCCCGCCGCGGCCGCTCAGCTCAGGCCGGTCACCGGCAGCGCCGCGCCATGGATCGCGCGCGCGGCGTCCGAGGCGAGGAAGGCGATCACCTGCGCGAGGTCGGCGGGCGCCACCCAGCGCGCCGAGTCGGCCGCGGGCATCGCCGCGCGGTTCTCGGGCGTATCGATGACCGTGGGCAGCACGCAGTTCACGTTGATGCCGCGCTCGCGCAGCTCCGCCGACAGCGTCTCGGTGATGCGGATCACCGCCGCCTTCGAGGCCACGTAGGCGCCCATGCCGGCCGCGCCCTTCTGCGCGGCGTAGGCGCCGACGTTGACGATGCGCCCCCCGCCGGCCTCGATCATGCGCGGCACCACGGCGTGCGCCGCGTGCACCAGGGTGCGCACGTTGAGGTCCATGAGGAAGGTCCAGCCGGCGTCCGGCGTCTCGTGCACCGCCTGGCCCATGCGGAAGTCGCCGGCGAGGTTGCACAGCACGTCGATGTGCCCGAAGCGCGCGACGGCCGAGGCCACCGCCGCATCGACCTGGCCCTGGTCGAGCAGGTCGACCGGCACCAGCATGCGCCGCTCGTCGCCGTTGCCGAACGCCTGGCGCAGGCTCTCCGGCCGCGAGCCGAGCAGCACCAGCCGTGCGCCGCGATCGGCGAACGCGGCGGCCACCGCGCGCCCGAGGTTGCCGGTGGCGCCGGTCACCATCACGCAACGGTCGTCGAAGTCCATGGCCTTCTCCGGGGATCGGAGCTGGAATGTTATCTTCGCGGGCGTGTCCCCGGCGCCCTTCAGCCTCAGGAAGATTGCCGTTCCTGCCTTCGGTCCCTCCTTCCTGTTCGGGCTGGGAGAAGGCGCGATCCTGCCCGCCGTGCCGCTGAGCGTGCGCGACCTCGGCGGCTCGGTGTCGCTGGCGGCCCTGGTGGTCACCCTGATCGGCATCGGCTCGCTGGCCAGCAACCTTCCCGCCTCGCTGATCACCGCGCGCTACGGCGAGCGCCGCGCCATCGTCGGAGCGTCGATCTGGTGCGCGCTGGGCATGCTGCTGTGCCTGCTGGCGCCGGGCATCGGCAGCTTCGCCACCGGCATCGTGATGGTGGGCATGTCGGCGGCCGTGTTCAACTTGGCGCGCCTGAGCTACCTCACCGAGGCGGTGCCGCTCTACCTGCGCGCCCGGGCGCTGTCGACCCTCGGCGGCGTGATGCGCATCGGCCTGTTCATCGGGCCGTTCGCGGCGGCCGGGCTGATCCACTTCATCGGCCTGTCGGGTGCCTGGTGGGTGGGCATGGCGGCCCTGCTGGCCTCGGCGATGCTGGCGGTCCGCATGGCCGATCTGCCGGGCGACGGCGGCGCCGGCGCGGGCGCGGGCGCGGCGGAGAGCAGCGCGGCCGGCGGCGCTGCGGGCGGCACGGGGAGCGGCGCATCAAGCGGCGCACCGGGCGGCGCACCGGGCGGCGCGGCCGTGCCCGCGGCGGAGCCGACGCTGCGCTCCATCATGGCGACCCACCGCAAGGTGTTCCTCACCGTGGGGATGGGGATCGTGATGATCAGCGCCGTGCGCGCCTCGCGCCAGGCGATCATCCCGCTGTGGGCCGAGCACATCGGCCTGGATGCCGCCCGCGCCTCGCTGGTCTACGGCCTGTCGAGCGCCGCCGACATGCTGGTGTTCTATCCGGCCGGCAAGCTGATGGACACCAAGGGCCGCAACTGGGTGGCGGTGCCGTGCATGGCGATCATGGGCGTGGCGCTGCTGACGATCCCCTTCACCGCGTCGGTGATCCCTTTCCTGCTCGCCTCGCTGCTGGTCGGCTTCGGCAACGGCCTCGGCTCGGGCATCGTGATGACCCTCGGCGCCGACCACTCGCCGGCGCGCGGGCGCGCCCATTTCCTGGGCGTGTGGCGGCTGCTGTCCGACATCGGGGGAACCGGCGGGCCGGCCCTGCTGTCCGCGGTGACCGCCGCCGCGACGCTGGCGGCCGGCATCGGCGCCTCGGCCTGGCTCGCCTTCCTGGGCGCGGCCATCCTGGGCTACTGGATCCCGCGCGTACGGCCGCTTGCGGTCGGCGCCGGGAGGCCGTAAACTAAAAAAATGCTGCACCGCACTCCCTGGTTCTTCGGCTTCTTCTTTTACGGCTTTTCCTGCCGCCGGCGGGACGAGTCGGGAGCACGTTCGAAGACCTGAAGCAGCGAACCGAATCCGATCCGACCGCCGGCCCCGCCCGGCGGTTTTTTTTTTGCCCCACCCACCAGCCCCGACCGAAGCCATCATGAGCCCCATCACCACCGACGACCTGCGAATCCGCGCGATCAAGGAGCTCGCGCCTCCCTCACACCTGCTGCGCGAGTTCCCGATCAGCGAGGGGGCCGCGGCCACCACCGCGGGCACGCGCCAGGCGATCCACCGCATCCTCCACGGCATGGACGACCGGCTGGTGGTGGTGGTGGGGCCGTGCTCCATCCACAACCCCGATGCGGCGCGCGAATACGCCGGACGGCTGCGCGCCGAGCGCGAGCGGCTGGCGCCCGAGCTGGAGATCGTCATGCGCGTGTACTTCGAGAAGCCGCGCACGACGGTGGGCTGGAAGGGGCTGATCAACGACCCCGATCTCGACGACAGCTTCGATATCAACAAGGGGCTGCGCCATGCGCGCGAGCTGCTGCTCGACATCAACGAGCTCGGGGTGCCCGCCGGGACCGAGTTCCTCGACATGATCACACCGCAGTACATCGCCGACCTGATCGCGTGGGGGGCGATCGGCGCGCGTACCACCGAGTCGCAGGTCCATCGCGAGCTGGCCTCCGGCCTGTCGTGCCCGGTCGGCTTCAAGAACGGCACCGACGGCAGCCTCAAGATCGCCTTCGACGCCATCAAGGCCGCCTCGCAGCCGCATCATTTCCTGTCGGTGACCAAGGGCGGGCACTCGGCGATCGTCTCGACCAACGGCAACGAGGACTGCCACGTGATCCTGCGCGGGGGCCGCCAGCCGAACTTCGACGCCGCCAGCGTCGACGCCGCCTGCCGCGAGGCGGCCGCCGCGGCACTGGCCTGCCGGCTGATGATCGATGCGAGCCACGGCAACAGCCAGAAGAAGCCCGAGAACCAGGTGCCGGTGGCCGCCGACATCGCGCGCCAGGTGGCCGGCGGCGACACGCGCATCTTCGGGGTGATGATCGAGAGCCACCTGCTCGCCGGCCGCCAGGACCTCACCCCCGGCAGGCCGCTGGTCTACGGCCAGAGCATCACCGACGGCTGCATCGGCTGGGACGACACGGTGGGTGTGCTCGACGTCTTGGCCGAGGGCGTGCGCAAACGCCGCCTCGTCGAGGCCGACGAGGAGTGAGGGCAGACTCCCGGGCCGCCGGTCGGCACGCGCCCCGCGGCCGGCGGGCGCGCCGGCCCGCGGCGCAGGTATCATGCTAAAAACGTGGAGTCACCGGAGATAGCCATGGAAGCGGTTCAAGGCGCGACTTCGCCCCCGACGACATCCGCCGCAGCGGCGTCGGGCAAGCGTACTCCCCATGAACGCCTGCTGGCGCTGGGGCTGCGTCCGGTCGGGCGGGCCAGCGAGTTCGCCGACCAGATCCACGCGCTGATGGCCAAGACGCCGCTGTTCTCGGGGCTTGACATGGCCGAGACGCGCAAGCTCGGCACCTTCATGTACGTCTACGAGGCGCCTCCGGGGGTCACCGTCATCAATGAAGGCGAGACGGGCGACTTCATGATGCTGCTGATGCAGGGCATGGTCGATGTCCTGCGGCGCAACCGCTACAACTATCCCTCGCGCATCGCCGTGGCGCACTCCGGCCATTCGCTGGGCGAGATGTCGATGTTCGACGGCGAGCCGCGCTTCGCCTCGTGCGTCACGCTCGAGAACAGCCGCATCGCGGTGCTCACGCGCGACGCCCTCATGCTGGTGCTCGGCGAGGAGCCCAAGCTGGGCAACAAGATCCTGCTCAAGCTGGTGCAGCTGCTCTCGGAGCGGCTGCGCCAGACCAGCGCCAAGCTGGTGTCCTACCTCGAAGCCGCACGCGACGCCTGATCCTTCTGCCACATCACGTCGCCTACGCCGGCATGCCGGTTGAGCACGCGGGCGAGCACGAACATCAGGTCGGACAGGCGGTTGAGATACTGGCGGCAGGTCGGCCGCACGGTTTCGGCCCGCCCGAGCGCCACCACCGCGCGCTCGGCACGCCGGCACACGGTGCGCGCCAGGTGCGCGAACGCGGCGGCGCGCGAGCCGCCCGGCAGCACGAATTCCTGCAGGCGCGGCAGCGCGGCATTGTGGCTCTCCAGCCATGCGTCGAGCTGCGCGACCTGGCTGTCGCGCACGTTCTCGAAGCCCGGGATGCACAGCTCTCCGCCCAGGTCGAAGAGGTCCTGCTGGATGGCCAGGAGCTGCGTGCGCACCGCCTCGGGCAGCTCTTCGGTGAGCAGCAGCCCGATGGTGCTGTTCAGCTCGTCGACCTCGCCGATCGCCTGGATGCGCGGGCCGCCCTTGTGCGTGCGGCTGCCGTCGCCGAGGCCGGTGGTGCCGTCGTCGCCGGTGCGCGTGGCGATCTTCGAGAGTCGGTATCCCATGGCGGTGGTCTCCGGCGTGCACTGATGCGAAGATTCCGAGTGTACGCTCGATGCAAAAAGCAATATACAAGAGTAATCTTCATCGATAGCCCTCAACCCTGACGGGAACCGGATCATGAGCACGGACACCAATACCCTCACTCTCCAGCGCGAGCCTGCGCCGGCATCCGCGGCGGGCGCTGCGGCATCCTCGGCAGGCGTCGCGGCGCCGGCTGCCGGCCGCACGCCCGCGGCCGGCGTCCAGCCGCCGCTGCTGGCCGAGCTGCATCGCGCGGTGGCCGAGCGGCTCGGCCCCGAGCTGGATGCCCTGCGCGTGGAGCGTGCCGTGCTCGGCCTGTTCTTCACCGGCGTGAAGCTCGTGAACGGCGTCGGCGGGCTGTGCGCGACGCCGATCCGCAGCGTCCCCGAGGCGGTGTGCTGCCCGAGCTCGGCGCGGGCCATGCCCACGCCGGGCAAGCTCGCCGGCAAGCCGGTGCGCGAGTTGCTCGACGACCTCTACCGCGGGCTCGACCTGCGCCGGGCGCTGGCCATCGCCACCCTGAATGCGCTGGCCGAGACGCTGTGGCAGCGCGACGGGCTGGCCCCGGGCGTGGTGCAGCACGAAGGCGACGCCTTCGAGGAGCTGGACATCCCCGCCGGCGCCCGGGTGGCGCTGGTCGGCGCCTTCCCGCCCTACATGCGCGAGCTGCGCCGGCGTCACCAGCCGTTCAACGTGCTGGAGATGGACCCGGCCACGCTCAAGCCCGACGAGATGCCCTACTACGTGCCCGCCGACCGGGCGCCCGAGGTGGTGCCGCACGCCGACGTGTTCATCACCACCGGCACCGCCCTGGTCAACGGCAGCCTCGATGGGCTGCTGCACCTGCTGCGTCCGGGCGCCGAGGCCGCGGTGGTCGGGCCGACCGCGACGCTGTTCACGCCGCCGTATGTGCGGCGCGGCGTCACCGTGCTCGGCGGCACCCGGGTCACCGATCCGGATACGCTGCTGGAGATGCTCGCCGAGGGCGGTTCGGGATACCATTTCTTCGAGAAGTCGGTGACGCGCGTCACGCTGCGGCTGGCCGCAGGCGCCGCGACCCGGCGCGGACCGGCTTCGACTCCGACGGACTCCTAGATCCGGAGGTCGGCATGAACCATCCGCAGGCTTTTCCCGAGGCACTGCGCAGGCCGCTGCCCGAGGCCCTGGCGGCGTCGCTGCGCGAGCGCTTCGGCGAACGCTTCAGCACCGCAGCCGCGGTGTGCGAGCACCATGGCCGCGACGAATCGCCGTTTCCTCCCACGCCGCCCGACGCAGTGGTGTTCGCCCACACCACCGAGGAGGTCGCGGAGGTCGTCGCGCAGTGCCGCGCCCGGCGCGTCCCGGTCATCGCCTACGGGGTCGGCTCTTCGCTCGAGGGGCACCTGCTGGCGGTGCACGGCGGCATCTCGATCGACGTGTCGCGCATGAACCGCGTGCTGGCGATCAACGCCGAAGACCTCACGGCCACGGTGCAGGCCGGGGTCACGCGCAAGCAGCTCAACGAGGCGCTGAAGTCCACCGGCCTGTTCTTCCCGATCGATCCGGGCGCCGATGCCAGCCTGGGCGGCATGGCGGCCACGCGTGCCTCGGGCACGAATGCGGTGCGCTACGGCACGATGAAGGAGAACGTGCTCGGCCTCACGGTGGTCACCGCCGACGGCAAGGTGGTGCGCACGGCGAGCCGCGCGAAGAAGTCTTCGGCGGGCTACGACCTCACGCGCCTGTTCGTCGGCTCCGAGGGCACGCTGGGGGTGATCACCGAGGTCACGGTGCGCCTGTACCCGGTGCCCGAGGCGATGTCGGCGGCGGTGGTGAGCTTTCCGAGCCTGGCGCAGGCCATCGACGCGGTGATCCGCATCATCCAGCTCGGCGTGCCGGTGGCGCGCTGCGAGTACGTCTGCGAGCGCTCGATCCGCGCCATCAACGCCTACAGCCACACCACGCTGCGCGAGGCGCCGACGCTGTTCTTCGAATTCCACGGCAGCGAGACCTCGGTGCACGAGCAGGCGGAGCTGGCGCAGCAGATCGCGCACGAGCTCGGCGGCCAGGACTTCGAATGGGCGACGCGCCCGGAGGACCGCACGCGCCTGTGGACCGCGCGGCACAACGTCTATTTCGCCGGGCTGCAGGTGCGCCCGGGCGCCCGCGCGATCACCACCGACACCTGCGTGCCGATCTCGCGGCTGAGCGAATCCATCACCGGCGCGCGGCGCATCCTCGACAGCGCGAGCTTCCCGACCATGATCGTCGGCCACGTCGGCGACGGCAACTTCCATTCGATGCTGGTCATCGATCCCGACGACCCGGCGGAGATGGCCGAGGCCGAGCGGCTGAACGACGCCATCGTGCGCCTGGCGCTGTCCATGGACGGCACCTGCACCGGCGAGCACGGCGTGGGCCTGCACAAGATGCGCTTCCTCGAGGAGGAGGCCGGAGACGATGCGCTCGATCTGATGCGCCGGATCAAGCGCGCGCTCGATCCGGACAACATCCTCAATCCGGGCAAGATCTTCGCGCTCTGACATGGCCATCCAGCCCCCCGCACCCGCCCCCGCGGCGCCGGCCGGCCGGCGCGATCAGCCGCTGCACGACTTCTCGCAGAGCCATGCCGGCATCCTGCTGCGGCTCGAGCAGCTGCGCGCCCTGCCGGGGCGCCTGGCGCAGCCGGGGGCCGAGTCGCGCGCGGCGCGCGAGACGGCCGCCGAGCTGCTGCGCTTCTTCCGCGACGCGGTGTTCGAGCATCATGCCGAGGAAGAGGAGGCGCTGTTCCCGGCGGTCGCGCGCAGCGCCGCCCGGGGCGACGAAGCGGCGCTGGTGGCCGCACTGGCCTCGCGCCTGACCAGCGAGCACCGCGAGATCGAGGCCGACTGGAAGGCCATCGAGCCGGCGCTCACGCGCATCGCGCGCGGCAAGCCGGCGGCGCTCGACGGCGGCATCGTCAGCCGGCTGTGCGATACCTACGCCGCGCACGCGCAGTTCGAGGAGCGCGCCTACCTGCCGCTGGCGGCGAGCATCCTCGGCGAGAACGACCAGGCCGCGCTCGCGCTCACGCTGCACGTGCGCCACGCGCTCGACGTGGTGGTCGGGCCGTTCTGAACCTCAGCGGTGCAGCACCTGGCTGAGGAACTGCCGGGTGCGCTCGTTGCGCGGCGCGCCGAAGAAGCGCTCCGGGATATCCTGCTCCACGATCTCGCCCTGGTCCATGAAGATCACCCGGTCGGCGACCGCCCTGGCGAAGCCCATCTCGTGCGTGACGCACAGCATGGTCATGCCCTCGCCGGCCAGCATGATCATGGTGTCGAGCACCTCCTTGACCATCTCAGGGTCGAGCGCCGAGGTCGGCTCGTCGAACAGCATGATCGAGGGGTTCATGCACAGCGCGCGCGCGATCGCCACGCGCTGCTGCTGGCCGCCGGAGAGCTGCCCCGGGTACTTGCGCGCCTGATCGGCGATGCGCACCCGCTCGAGCAGCCGCATCGCGGCGGCCTGCGCCTCGGCCCGGGGGCGCCTGAGCACCCAGATCGGCGCCAGCGTGCAGTTCTCGAGCACGGTGAGGTGGGGGAACAGGTTGAAGTGCTGGAACACCATGCCGACGCTCGAGCGCACTGCGTCGATGCGCTTGAGGTCGTCGGTGAGCTCGGTGCCGTTGACCACGATGCGTCCCTGCTGGTGCGGCTCGAGCCGGTTGATGCAGCGGATCAGCGTCGACTTGCCCGACCCCGAGGGGCCGCAGATCACGATGCGCTCGCCGCGGGCGATGCGCAGGTCGATGTTCCTGAGCACCTGGAAGTCGCCGAACCACTTGCTCAGCCCCTCGATGAGGATGGCCGGCGCGTCGCCGGCGGCCGCCGGTGCGCCGGCATCCGGGCCGATCGTGGGGGAGTGGGGCATCGTTGGGCTTCCTGGGTCGGGGTGTCCGGGTCGGGTGCCTGCGCTCGGGTGCCTGCGCTCGGGGCGTGCTCGATCGGCCGCGGCGCTCAGCGGCGGGTGCCGCGCGCGAGCTCGCGCTCGAGCCGCTGGCTGTACTTCGACATGGCGAAGCAGTAGATCCAGTACACGAGGATCGAGAACAGGAACGCCTCGATGAAGTATTTCTTCCAGGCGAAGTCGGTCTCCACCGATTTCTTCACCGCGTAGGCGAAATCGAAGATGGCGATGATCACCACCAGCGAGGTGTCCTTGAACAGCGAGATGAAGCTGTTGACGATGGAAGGGATGGCGACGCGCAGCGCCTGCGGCAGGATCACCAGCGCGGTGGCCTTCCAGTAGCCCAGCCCGAGCGCCTCGGCCGCCTCGTACTGGCCGCGCGGCACCGCCTGCAGCCCGCCGCGCACCGCCTCGGCGAGATAGGCGGCCACGAACAGGATGATGGCGACCTGCGCGCGCAGCAGCTGCTCGATGCGCATCCCCTCGGGCAGGAACAGGGCGAACATCACCGAGGCCATGAACAGCAGGGTGATCAGCGGCACGCCGCGCACCGCCTCGATGTACACCACCGAGAGCGCGCGCACCACGGGCAGCCGCGAGCGCCGGCCCAGGGCGAGCAGCACCCCGAGCGGGAAGGCGAAGGCCGCGCCGAAGATGGCCAGGATCAGGGTCACCGGCAGGCCGCCCCACTGCTCGGTGCGCACCGGCTCCAGGCCGAGGCCGCCGCTCATCAGCCAGAAGGTGAGGGCGATGCCGGCGGCCCAGACCGCGGCCAGCCAGGGGCGCCAGAGCGCCTTCACGCCCGAGACCGCCAGCAGCGCGGTGAGCAGCGCCACCACGGCGGCCGGGCGCCACTGCAGCGCGTACGGGTACACCCCGAAGAGCATGAAGCGGTACTTCTCGGCCACCACCGCCCAGCAGGCCCCGTGGCCGCGCACCGCGTCGCAGGCGGCCGCCGGCGCCTTGCCCCAGACCGCGTCGAGCACCAGCCAGCGCAGCGCCGGGGGCAGGCCCCAGGCCAGCAGCGCGAGCAGGACCATGGTGAGCGCCGCGTTCAGCGGCGTGGAGAACAGGCGGGTGCGCAGCCACGACATGGCGTCACCGTTCCGTGAGGCGCAGCCGCGCGTCGTACCAGTTCATCAGCAGCGAGATCGCCAGGCTGATCGAGAGGTAGACCGCCATGACGATGGCGATCGCCTCGATCGCCTGGCCGGTCTGGTTCATGGTGGTGTTGGCCACCGCCAGCAGGTCGGGGTAGCCGATGGCCACGGCCAGCGAGGAGTTCTTGGTCAGGTTGAGGTACTGGCTGGTCAGCGGCGGGACGATCACACGCAGCGCCTGCGGCAGGGTGACCAGGCGCAGGCGCTGGCCCGGCCTCAGGCCGAGCGCCATGGCCGCCTCGTCCTGCCCGCGGTCCACCGCCAGCAGGCCGCCGCGTACCACTTCGGCGATGAAGGCCGCGGTGTAGGTGCTCAGGCCCGCCAGCAGCGCGACGAACTCGGGCGAGAGGGCCTTGCCGCCCTGGAAGTCGAAGCCGCCGAGCACCGGCCGCTCGAGCGCGGTGGGTGCGCCGCCCAGCAGCCAGCCGGCCAGCGGCAGGCCGGCGAGCATCGCCAGCGCCGGCCACAGCAGGGGCCACTGCGCGCCGGTGGCCTGCTGCCGGCGCGCGGCGAGCCAGCGCCAGGCGAGCACGCCCGCCACCGCGGCGGCCAGCCCCCAGCCGGCGGCGCTCCAGCCGGGCGCGGGTTGCGGCCACGCATAGCGCAGCCCGCGCTGGCTCAGGAACACCAGGTCGCCGAAGGCGATCGCCTCGCGCACCGGCGGCAGCAGCTCGGTGAGCATGCCGTACCACACGAACAGCTGCAGCAGCAGCGGCACGTTGCGCACCGTCTCGACGTAGGCCGAGGCGAGCCGCGCCAGCAGCCAGTTCGACGACAGGCGGGCGATGCCGATCAGCGTGCCCAGGAGGGTGGCCGCGACGATGCCCAGCGCCGATACCCACAGGGTGTTGAGCAGCCCGGCCGCCAGCGCGCGGCCGTAGGTGCGCGACGGGTCGTATTCGATCATCGTCTCGCCGATCTCGAAGCCGGCGCTGCGGCCGAGGAAGCCGAAGCCGGTCTGGATCTCGCGCGTCTGCAGGTTGTGCAGCGTGTTGTCGATCAGGTACCAGCCGACGCCGACCACGGCCGCCAGCAGCAGTGCCTGGTAGACGATGCCGCGTACGCGCTCGCTGTGCAGCATGCGCGAGCCGCCCGGGGCGGCAGCGGGTGCGCCCGTGCCGGGTGCAGGCACGCCCTTCAGCGGATGGGCGGCGCGTACATCAGCCCGCCGTTCTTCCACTGCGCATTCAGGCCGCGCTCGATGCCGATCGGCGCGATGTTGCGGGCGTACATCTCGCCGTAGTTGCCGACCGCCTTGACCGTGCGCGCCAGCCAGTCGTTGTCCAGGCCCAGGCCCTTGCCGACGTCGCCCGAGGTGCCCACCAGGCGCTGGATGGAGGGGTCCTTGCTCTCGGCCTTGAGCTTGTCGACGTTGGCCGAGGTCACGCCGTATTCTTCGGCCTCGATCAGGCCGAACAGCACCCACTTGACGATGGTGAAGTACTCCCAGTCGCCGCGGCGCAGCAGCGGGCCGAGCGGCTCCTTGGAGATCGCCTCGGGCAGGATCACGTAGTCGTCCTTGTTGGAGACCTTGAGCCGGGTGACCGCCAGGCCGGAGAGATCGGTGGTGAACACGTCGCAGCGTCCCGAGAAGAACGCCTGCTCGATCTGCGGCAGCTCGTTGACCACCACCGGCTTGAAGCTCATCTTGTGGCTGCGGAAATAATCGGTGAGGTTGAGCTCGGTGGTGGTGCCGGGCAGCACGCACACGGTGGCGCCGTTGAGCTGCCTGGCGCTCGAGATCTTCGCCGACTTGCGCACCATGAAGCCCTGCCCGTCGTAGAAGAGCGTGCCGGCGAACACCACGCCCAGCGTGGAGTCGCGGCCCGAGCTCCAGGTGGTGTTGCGCGAGAGCAGGTCGATCTCGCCCGTCTGCAGCAGGGTGAAGCGGTTCTGGGTGTTGGTGGGCACGAACTGCGCCTTGTCCGGGCTGCCCAGGATGGCGGTGGCCACCGCGCGGCAGAAGTCGGCATCGATGCCGCTCCAGCGGCCCTGGCGGTCGGGCGCCGAGAAGCCGAGCAGCCCGCTGTTGACGCCGCAGCGCAGGGTTCCCTTCTGCCTGATCGAATCGAGGGTGGGGCCGGCCCAGGCGAGCGCGGGCACGAGCAGGGCGGCTGCGAGGACGAGCTCGGCGAGCGCGGCGAGGCGGGATTTCGGCATGCCGCGTCTCCTTCTCAGCGCCGGTAGCGCTTGGGCACGAACGGCAGCGGCGAGGGCGTCACCGCCAGGCGGCGGTTGCGCACGATGGCCGCGAGCGGAGCGCGCGTCGCGTTGTCGAGGGCGCCGCGCTGGATGCGCGCGAGCATCACCGGGTGGCCGAGCGTGGGCGACACCGTGCCGCTGGTGACCTCGCCCACCGGGCGGTCGTCGGGATCGGCGATGAGCGCGTGGGCGCGGATCGGCACCTGCTCGCGCGACACCAGGCCGACCAGCCGGCGCGCGGTGCCCTCGGCGAGCTCGCGCAGGATGGTGTCCGCCCCGGGGAAGCCGCCCGCCTTGGCGCCGCCGGCGCGGCGCGACTTCGGGATGGCGAAGGCCAGGCCCGACTCCACCGGCGTGGTGGCGGCGTCGATGTCGCTGCCGTGCAGCGGCAGGCCCGCTTCCAGGCGCAGGGTGTCGCGCGCGCCGAGGCCGGCGAGCTTCACCGCAGGGTTCGCCAGCAGCCGGCGCACGATGGCCTCGGCCTGCGCCGCCGGCAGCGAGATTTCGTAGCCGTCCTCGCCGGTGTAGCCGGAGCGGGTGGCGAAGCATTCGGCGCCGAGCAGGCGCAGCGTGGCCGCCTCCATGAAGCGCAGCGCGGCGGCCGCCGGGTCGAGCGCCGCCAGCGCCGCCTCGGCCGCGGGGCCCTGCAGCGCGACCAGCGCCGCGTCCGTCCATTCGATGCGCAGCTTCGGGCAGCGCTCGCGCAGCAGCGCCAGGTCGTGCTCGCGGTTGCCGGCGTTGACCACCATGCGCACCTCGGCCTGCGCGCCGTCGGCGAGGTGCACCAGCATCAGGTCGTCCTCGATGCCGCCGCGCTCGTTGAGCAGCAGCGAGTAGCGCTGGTGGCCGCTCGCCCATCCCTCGAAGTCCACGGGCAGCGCTGCCTCGAGCTGCGCGTACAGGGTGGCGGGGCGGCCGTCGGCGGGAGTGATGCGCAGCTGCCCCATGTGCGAGACGTCGAACAGGCCCGCCTGCTCGCGCGTGTGCAGGTGCTCGGCGCGCAGGCCCGACGGGTACTGGATCGGCATCTCGTAGCTGGCGAAGGCGCCGAAGCGCGCCTGGTGCTCGGCGTGCAGCGCATGGAGCGGGAGGCGGTGCAGCGGGTCGGTCATGGCGGTCGAAGTGGTCAGGGCGTCGGTGTGTCAGGGGGCAGCGCGTCGAAGCGCTCAGGCGCCCGACTCGTCGGCGTAGTCCGCGGCGGGCGGGCAGGTGCACACCAGGTGGCGGTCGCCGGCGGCGTTGTCGATGCGCTTGACGCTCGGCCAGAACTTCGCCTCGCGCACCCAGGGCAGCGGGAACACCGCTTCCTCGCGCGTGTAGCGGTGCGGCCATTCGCCGGCCAGCTCGGCGGCGGTGTGCGGCGCGCCCTTGAGCGGGTTGTCCTCGCGATCGAGCGCGCCCGAGGCGATGCGCTGCAGCTCGCCGTGGATGGCGATCATCGCCTCGCAGAAGCGATCGAGCTCGTCCTTCGATTCCGACTCGGTCGGCTCCACCATCAGGGTGTCGGCGACCGGGAACGACAGCGTCGGGGCATGGAAGCCGTAGTCCATCAGGCGCTTGGCGACGTCTTCCGCGCTCACGCCGTACTCGACCTTGAGGTGGCGCATGTCGAGGATGCACTCGTGCGCGACCTCGTCGTTCTGGCCGCGGTAGAGCACCGGGAAATAGGGCGAGAGCCGCTTGGCGATGTAGTTGGCGTTGAGGATCGCGGTCTCGGTGGCCCTGCGGATGCCCGCGGCGCCCATCATGCGGATGTACATCCAGGAGATGGTCGTGATGAGCGCACTGCCGAAGGGCGCCGCCGACACCGCGGCCTGGGCGGCCGCCGCGCGGGCGGTCTCGCGCGCGGCCGCGTCCGGCGCCGGCAGCGGGAACGGCTCGGCCGGCAGGAAGGGCGCCAGGTGCGCGGCCACTGCGATCGGGCCCATGCCGGGGCCGCCGCCGCCGTGCGGGATGCAGAAGGTCTTGTGCAGGTTCAGGTGGCAGACGTCGGCGCCGATCAGCGCCGGCCGGGTGAGGCCGGCCTGCGCATTGAGATTGGCCCCGTCCATGTAGACCTGGCCGCCGGCCTCGTGGACCAGGCGGCAGACCTCGACGATGGACGCCTCGAACACGCCGTGGGTGGACGGATAGGTGACCATCAGCGCGGCGATGGCCTCGCGGTGCTGCGCGATCTTGCCCGCCAGGTCGGCCACGTCGATGTTGCCCTGCGCGTCGCAGGCCACCACCACGATGCGCAGGCCCATCATCTGCGCCGAGGCCGGGTTGGTGCCGTGCGCCGAGGCCGGGACGAGGCACACGTCGCGGTGCCCCTGGCCCTGCGCGGCGAGGTAGTGGCGGACCGCCAGCAGGCCGGCGTACTCGCCCTGCGCGCCCGAGTTGGGCTGGAACGACACCGCCGCGAAGCCGGTGATCTCGGCCAGCCAGCCGCCCAGCCGGGCGAGCATGGCGGCGTAGCCGGCGGCCTGCTCGCGCGGCGCGAACGGATGCAGGTCGGCGAACTCGGGCCAGGTGACCGGTGCCATCGCCGAAGCGGCGTTGAGCTTCATGGTGCACGAGCCGAGCGGGATCATCGAGTGCACCAGCGAGAGGTCGCGGTTCTCGAGCCGCTTCAGGTAGCGCATCAGCCCGGTCTCGCTGTGATGGCGGTTGAAGACCGGGTGCGTGAGCACCGCGTCGGCGCGGCGCAGCGCGGGCGGGATCGAATCGGGCTCGATGCCGAGCGCGGCCAGGGCGCCGTCGAGCGCGGCCGGATCGATGTGCCGCCCGCCCAGCACCCAGGCCAGCTCGGCCACGTCGAGCGGGGTGACGGTTTCGTCGAGCGCCGCGCCGACCCGTCCGTCCGGCCCGCCCTCGGCTTCGTACTCGCGCAGGTTGATGCGCATGGCGTGCGCGCGCCGGCGCGCGTCGGCCACGCCCTCGCCGAGGTCGAACACCAGCGTGTCGAACCAGCTCGCGTGCAGCGGCGCGAGCGCAGGGGCGAGCAGGTGCGCGAGCAGGCGCGCCATGGCGTTCACGCGCAGGGCGATGCGCAGCAGCCCCTGCGGTCCGTGGTAGACGGCGTAGAAGCCCGCCATGTTGGCCAGCAGCGCCTGCGAGGTGCAGATGTTGCTGGTGGCCTTGTCGCGGCGGATGTGCTGCTCGCGCGTCTGCAGCGCCATGCGCAGCGCCGGCCGGCCGGCGGCGTCCTTCGAGACGCCGATGATGCGCCCGGGCAGGGTGCGCAGGAGATCCTCGCGCGCCGCCATGAACGCGGCGTGCGGGCCGCCGTAGCCGAGCGGTATGCCGAAGCGCTGTGCCGAGCCGATGGCGATGTCGGCGCCCATCGCGCCGGGCGACTTCACCAGCAGCGCGGCGAGCGGGTCGCAGCCGACGGTGGCGCGGCCGCCGGCCGCGCGCAGGGCGGCGATCGGGGCGGTGAAGTCGCGCAGCCGTCCGAAGGTGTCGGGCGTCTGCAGGTGCGCGCCGAAGAAGCCGGCCGCACCGTCGCCGGCGAGCGCGGCCTCGGCCTCGGCGACGACCACTTCGATGCCCATCCAGTGCGCGCGCGTGCACACCACCGCCTGCACCTGCGGATGCACGGCGGCATCGAGCAGGTAGCGGTTCGACTTCGACTTCGAGGCGCGCCGCGCCATCGACATCGCCTCGGCGGCCGCGGTGGCCTCGTCGAGCAGCGAGGCATTGGCCACCGGCAGGCCGGTGAGGTCGATCACCATCTGCTGGAAGTTGAGCAGGGCTTCCAGCCGGCCCTGCGACACCTCCGCCTGGTACGGCGTGTACGAGGTGTACCAGCCGGGGTTCTCCAGCACGTTGCGGCGGATCGGCTCGGGGGTGATCGTGCCGTGGTAGCCGGCGCCGATGTAGCTGCGCCAGACCTGGTTCCGGGCGGCCAGCTCGCGCAGCTCGGCCAGTGCGCGCCGCTCGGTGGCCGGCTCCTCGAGCGCGAGCGGCGCCTCGAGCAGGATGCCGGCCGACACGGTGGCGCGCACCAGCGCGTGGCGCGACTCGAAGCCGAGCGCGCGCAGCATCGCCGCTTCCTGCGTGACCGAGGGGCCGATGTGGCGGGCGTGATACTCGTCGTCGCCGAGCAGGGCGCGCAGGCCGCCGGCGGGGGGATCGGAGAGGATCATCGGCTCACGCTGCGCCGGGGCCGGCGCCGTAAGCCTGTGCATCGAGCAGCGCACCGACCTGCGCCGGGTCTTCCGGGCGCAGACGGAACAGCCAGCCGGCGCCGTAGGGCGCCTCGTTGACGGTCTGCGGCGCGTCGGCCAGCGCCTCGTTCACCGCGACGACCTCGCCGGCCACCGGCGCGTAGACGTCGGAGGCCGCCTTGGTCGATTCGACCACCACGCAGGCTTCGCCCTGCGCCAGCCGGCGCCCGACCTCGGGCAGCTCGACATAGACCAGCTCGCCCAGCGCATCCTGCGCGTGGAAGGTGATGCCCACCGTCGCGGTGCCGTCGGCTTCGTTGCGTAGCCACTCGTGCGACGAGGTATAGCGGAGATCTGCGGGGTTGTCCAAGGGCGGGCTCCGTGGTCGGCCGCGCTGCGCGGCCCGGGTGGATCGGAAGCCCCCTCTGTCCGTTTGCCTGAGACATTCAGTGCCCGCGGCGGGCGCGGGCACCTGTTTCCTTCGGCGAGGCGGCGCACGGGATGCGACGCCTTCTCTCCAGAGAGCCGAACCGCTGCAGTCCTTTTGCCTGAGAGTTTCCGGGGCGATACACCTTCGGCGCCGCGCCGCGCCGGCACGAACCGGCACGCGCGGTCTCTCCCACAACGGTTGACCGGCTGGCAGCAAGAGTGCCAATCCGGCCGGTCGGTGTCAACTTGCCAGCCAGGCCGGTACCGGCAGCCCCTTGCCGCGCAGGAACTCCGGGTTGAACAGCTTCGACTGGTAGCGGTTGCCGCCGTCGGCGAGGATGGTCACCACGGTGTGCCCCGGGCCCAGCTCGCGCGCCAGGCGGATCGCGCCGGCCACGTTGATGCCGCTGGAGCCGCCCACGCACAGGCCCTCCTCGCGCAGCAGGTCGAACACGATCGGCAGCGCCTCCTCGTCGGGAATCTCATAGGCGACGTCGACCGGCGCGCCCTCGATGTTGGCGGTGACGCGGCCCAGCCCGATGCCCTCGGTGATCGAGCTGCCGGTGCTTTCGAGCCGGCCGTGGGTGAACCAGCTGTACATGGCCGCGCCCATCGGGTCGGCCGCCGCGATCCTCGCTTTCGGGTTGCGCGACTTGAGGTACATCGCGGTGCCGGCCAGGGTGCCGCCGGTGCCGATGGCGCAGGTGAAGCCGTCGACGCGCCCGCCGGTCTGGCGCCAGATCTCGGGCCCGGTCGAGACGTAGTGGCCGTCGCGGTTGGACAGGTTCTCCCACTGGTTGGCGTACAGCACGCCCTCGGGATGCTCGGCCGCGAGCGTCTCGGCGAGGCGCTGCGCCACGTGCACGTAGTTGGCAGGGTCCTTGAACGGCGCGGCGGGTACTTCGCGCAGGTCGGCGCCGTACAGGCGCAGCAGGTCCTTCTTCTCCTGGCTCTGGGTGGCCGGGATCACGATAACGGTGCGGTAGCCGCGCGCGTTGGCCACCAGCGTGAGGCCGATGCCGGTGTTGCCGGCCGTGCCCTCGACCACGATGCCGCCGGGGCGCAGCACGCCGCGCTGCTCGGCGTCGAGGATCATGTACAGCCCGGCGCGGTCCTTCACCGAGCCGCCGGGGTTGAGGAACTCCGCCTTGCCGAGGATCTCGCACCCGGTGAGCTCGGACGCCTTGCGCAGCCGGATCAGCGGCGTGTTGCCGATGGCGCCGACGAAGCCGTCACGGATTTCGGTCATGCTTCTGCTTCTCCCTCGAAAGTCACGGTAGCACAAACTACAGTGCCCACATGACCCCCCTGCCCGAGACCATCGAGACCTCCACCGGCGCGCACGCCGATGCCGCCGTCATCTGGCTGCACGGCCTAGGAGTCTGTCGGAGTTGAAGCCGGCCCGCGTGAGCCCGTGGCCGGGCCGCAATCAAGGCGCAAAGCGCAGACGTGGCGGTGGCCACGTCGAGCATTTGCAACGCCGAGTGCGGCCCGGCCACGGGCTCACCCTTCGGGCCGGGGCGGCTTCAACTCCGACAGACCCCTAGGTGCCGACGGCCACGACTTCGAGCCGGTAGTGCCCGCGCTGCGCCTGCCGGCGCGCCTCGCGGTGCGCTTCGTGTTCCCGCACGCGCCGCTGCGCCCGGTGACGATCAACATGGGCATGGCGATGCGCGCGTGGTTCGACATCGTCGAGCTGGGCGGCCGGCGCCAGGACGAAGCGGGCATCCGGGCGTCGCAGGCGCTGCTGGAGGCGCTGGTGGCGCGCGAGTGCGAGCGCGGCATCGCCGCGCAGCGCATCGTGCTGGCCGGATTCTCGCAGGGCGGGGCGATCGCGCTGCAGACGGGCCTGCGACACCCCCGGCGGCTGGCCGGCGTGATGGCGCTGTCGACCTGGCTGCCGCTGGCCGACACCCTGGCGGCCGAACGCGAGGCGGCCAATGCCGATGTCCCGATCTTCATGGCGCATGGCCGCGACGACGAGATGGTCGGCATCGAGCGCGCGCGGCAGTCGCGCGATGCGCTGGCTACGCTCGGCTATCCGGTCGAGTGGCACGAATACCCGATGGGGCACGCGGTGTGCCCGCAGGAGATCGAGGCGATCGGCGCCTGGCTGGCGCGCATCCTGTAGGCGCCGCGCCCGCGCCGGCGGGTGCCTCGCCGCGCTGCGCCGGCGTGCCGACGAGCAGCCCGGCCAGCCAGCCGAGCAGGATCGCCGCCGCGAGCCGGACCATCCACGCGCCGGCCTCGTGCTGGCCCGAGGCCAGGTAGGCATTGCACAGGCGCACCGGCGCGGCAAGGTAGAGCCAGCCGGTCACCGCCAGCATGCTCGCGAGGTTGGTCCACACGAAGCCGCGTCCGACCGCGCCGAGCCGCTCCCAGGCCAGCGCCAGGGGCGCGCCCACCAGCAGGGGCAGGGTGACGAACTTGGCCAGCTCCGCGGCCCCGTCGGCCAGCGCGGCATCCAGCGCGCGCGGCAGCATCCAGTAGCTCGCGGCCAGCATCGCCGCCAGCACCGGCGGCACGCAGCCGCCGGCCAGCTCCAGCGCCCGCGCGCGCCGCGGCGGCGCGAGTGCGCGCACCGCGGCGAACCCGCTCGCGGCCAGCAGCGGCATCTGCAGCAGCATGTGCGTGCTCATCGACGCCTCCAGCGCACCGCGCAGCGGCGGCGCCGCCAGCGCCAGCCACAGCAGCGCGGCCGGCCACGCCGCCGCGCCGCGCCGCGCGGCGGCCGCGTTCACTGCTGCAGGCCCGCGCGGGCGAGGAAGCTGCGCGGCGCCTCGATGTCGTCGATGCGCGCCAGCCGGCCGTCGCGATCGAGCAGATGGATCGCCGCGTTGTGCTCGTAGCCGCCCAGGCCGTCGGCGATCACCACGACGCCGAAGGCGTCGAGCAGCGGCGCGAGCCGGGCCGGGTCGCGCACGCGGGCCACGCGCCAGTGGCGCCCGTCGGCGCCGTGGGCGGCGGCCCACGCGGCCAGCGCCGGCACGTCGTCGTGCTCCGCATCGAAGCTGATGCTGAGCAGGGCGAAATCGCGCTCGAGGCGCTGCGGCGCGACCGCGTCGCGGATCTGCCGGAACGCCGTGCCCAGGCTGCGGCACACCGACGGGCAGCGGGTGTAGATGAATTCCACCGCCAGGCTGCGTCCGCGATAGTCGCTCAGCTCGAACGGGCGGCCGTCCTGGTCCTCCAGCACGGCCGCCGGCAGCGGGCGCGGATGGCGCAGCACCCGTTCGCGCCGTGCGGTCTCGCCGGTGAAGGCGCTCCAGCCGTCGGTGCCCCAGGTGAATACGGCCAGCGCGGCCAGCACCACCAGCAGCGAGGCACCGAGCGCGCGGGTCACGCCTCCACGCCCCTGGGCAGCGCCGGACGCGCGAAGTCGCGGGTGGCGATCGGCAGGCGCGCCAGGAATCGCAGCACGAACACCGCCACCGCGGCCACCACGATGGCGGCGAACACCGTGGCCACGCGGTCGTAGGGCACCCATTCGGGCAGGTGCGCGGCGTAGCGGCGCGCGATGCTGGCCTTGCCCGAGTAGAGGAAGCTCAGCGTGAAGCCGAGCGTGGCCAGCACGAAGATCCCCGCCGCGAGACGATCGACCGCGTGATCATGGCCGGCGGCGCCCGCGCGCGTGATGTAGTACATGAAGCCGAACACCATCGTGACCATGCCCAGCAGCAGGTAGGTATGGAAGTGCCCCGGCACCCACAGGGTGTTGTGCATCACGTAGTTGACCGCGATGGTGCCGTCGATGAACGCCGGCATGGCGCCGGCCGCCCAGCCGAACAGCGCCACGTACAGCAGCGTCGAGGCGACGTCCCAGCGGATGCCCGAACGGTACACGATCATCAGCCCGCCGTAGGCGGTGACCACCAGGATCGGGAAGGTGTTGAGGTAGCCGACCACCTGGCCCATGATCAGCATCCACCTGGGCATGGCGAAGTCCATCAGCAGGTGGTGCGGGAAGATGAATATCACCAGCAGGGTCGAGGCGGTCCACGAGGCCAGGAATACCTTGTTCGACTTCCACGGCCGGTGCGTGTAGCGCGGCAGGATCTCGTAGACAGCGATCACCGCCATGTAGATGGTGGCGTTGATGAACACGTGGCCGAAGAAGTAGATCAGGTTCTTGGCCAGCAGGGCATCGATGGCGAAGCCGGGCAGGTACGCGTTGACGATCATCATCACGAGGATGGTGGCGCCGGCGACCAGGCCCAGCACGTTGACGATGGTCACCATGGCGGAGGCCACCACCGCCGGGGGCGGCGCATCGCCCGCATCGCGGCCGAACAGCTGCGGCCAGCCCATGGCGCGCGCGAGGTTGCCGTAGCGGCTGGTGAGCGCGCGCGCCACCTCGAGGTGCAGCAGCAGGAAGCCCACGCCGATGACCAGCATGCCGCTCATGAACAGCACGGCGGCGCCGTTGCTCCACATGCCCATGGCGCGGGTCGGCAGCGGGTAGAGGAAGGTCCAGCCGCCCTGGAAATGCCCGCCGAGCACGGACGCGAGCACCATCAGCACGCCCAGCAGGAACAGCACCAGGTTGGCGCCGAAGATGCGCGCCGACAGCGTCACGTACTGGCTCAGGAAATGCCACATGATCGCCGCCCCGGCCAGGCCCGCCACGCCCACCATGCCGGCGCCGTGCAGCGTCATGAGCTGGTAGAACCAGGTCGGCCCGATGGCGATGAGCTCGGCCTGCTCCATGCGCATCAGCAGTCCGAACACCATCATCAGCAGCAGCGTCACGACCGCCACGGCGATGGCGGCCAGGACTCCGCCCCGGGCGCCGCGGTCGATCGTCGGTTTATAGGTATAGGAAATGGCCACGCTCGTCCCTCAGGGTTTGACGACCTTGATCTCGGTGATCATGTTGTGATGCACCAGCCCGCAGTACTCCATGCACAGCACGCGGTAGGTGCCCTCGGCCGCGAAGGTGTGGCGCAGCCTGTTTGTGTAGCCCGGCATCGCCTGCGTCTGGGCGACCAGGCGCAGGTCGGCGTCGTAGATGCCGAAGCCGTGGTTCACGTCGGCGCTGGTGACGAGGAACTCCACCGGCTCGCCGGCCTTGACCTCGGTGCGGCTGAGGTCCCAGCGCCACTGGTGGCCCACGGCCTCGATCACCTGCACGCCGCCCGCGCTCGAGCCGGCCCTCGCCGAGCCGTAGGGCAGGTCGGCGAGGGTGTAGACCGTCGCCGGCCCGAGCGTGAGCACCAGCGCCCAGAAGAACACCGCGCGCAGCCGGTAGGCGCGCTTCTGCAGCGGCGCGTAGTCGTTCTCGCGCCGGTGCGAGCGCGCATGCACGAAGACGAAGACCGCCGCCAGCAGCCCCATCAGCGTGACCGAGATCAGCCAGACCTTCTCCTGGATCATCGGGCGCTTCCCGGGGCGCGTGCCGGCGTCGGGCGCGCGGAGAAGGCGGCCACCTGCGGCACGTGGTAGCCGGCCGGCTCCTGGGCCCACAGCGCGGCGCTGACGGTGCGCACCAGCGGGTCGCTGCCCAGGTGCGCGAGCGCGGTCCGATCGGCCGGTGCGGTCGGTGCCGGCGCGTGCGCGAACATGCGCGTGAAGCTCGCCGCGACCTGATCCTCGCCGACCGGCGTGGCGGCGATGGCGCCGGTGGCGAGGCCGGCAAGCGCCAGGGTGACGATGGTTTTCATGGCTCCCTCCTTTCGGATGCGGCAGGGGTGCCGCACGTCCGCTTGCCTGATCTCTAGCCAAAGTCGTGCCAGCATCGTCAGACGCTTGATCTGCATCGCCTTTTTTCGTGATCCGCAGGAGTCCGGGCTTCCGTAACGGTAGAGATATGTTCAGAATGAACGTTCACAGTGAACGAGTGGACGCTGCGCGTGGACGCCATCGACACACTGAAGGTCATGCTCGACAGCCTCGAGGAGGGCGTCCTGTTCCTGGACGAGAAACGACGCGTGGTCGAGATCAATGCCGCGGCGGCGCGCCTGCTCGGCAAGGACGGCCACCAGGCGATCGAGACCCTGTGCCCGACGCTGTTCACCGACACGCAGTGCGGCCACGAATGCGACGAGCGCGGCTACTGCTCGCTGGCGCGCGAGCACGGCGAGACCCGCAAGGTGCAGGACATCGCGCTGCGCCGCGACGACGGCAGCGAGGTGGCGCTGCGCATGTGGGCGATGCTGCTGCCCGCGAACGACGCCGGACTGCACTGCTCGATCATCCTGCGCGACCGCTCGCGCGAGGTGGCCCTCGAGGCCGAGGTGCGCGAGCGCTGGCGGCTCGGCGGGCTCGTCGGGCGCAGCCCGCCCATGCAGGCGCTGTACGCGCAGATCCTGCGTGCGGCCGCCAGCGACGCCAGCGTGCTCATCACCGGCGAGAGCGGCGTCGGCAAGGAGCTGGTGGCGCGCGCCCTGCACGACAACTCGCCGCGCGCCCGCGGGCCGTTCGTGCCGCTCGATTGCGGTGCGCTGCCCGAGAACCTGCTCGAGTCCGAGCTGTTCGGCCACGCCAGGGGCGCGTTCTCCGGCGCTGCCGCGGCACGCGTCGGGCGCTTCGAGGCCGCCGGCGGCGGCACCCTGATGCTCGACGAGATCGGCGAGATCTCCGCGCCGATGCAGACCAAGCTGCTGCGCGTGCTGCAGGAGCGCGAGGTGGTGCGCCTGGGCGAGAACCACCCGCGCAAAGTCGACGTGCGCGTGGTGGCCGCCACTCACCGCGACCTGGCGGCGATGGTGCGGCGCGGCGAGTTCCGCGAAGACCTCTACTACCGCCTGCGCGTGCTGCCCCTGCACGTCGTGCCGCTGCGCGAGCGCGGCGACGACATCGCCCTGCTGGCCGGCAGGATGCTGGGCCAGCTGGCCGAGCGCCACGGCGGCGCGCCGCTGCGCATCGCGAGCGAGGCGATGGCTGCGCTCGAGACCTGCCCGTGGCCGGGTAACGTGCGCCAGCTGTTCAATGCGCTCGAGTTCGCCGCCGTGCACGCCGACGGGCCGATCATCCTGCGCAGGCACCTGCCGCCCGAAGTGCTCGAATCGGACCGGCCGGCACGCGAGCCGCCGCCCGAGCCCTCCGAGCCGTCCCCGCCCTGCGCGCTGTCCGAGCCGCTCACACGCTATTACCGGCCCGCCGCCGCGCCGGACGAGGAGAGCGCGCTGATCCGGCGCACGCTGGCCGAGACCGGAGGCAACCGCGCCGAGGCGGCACGCCGCCTCGGCATGTCGCGCACCACGCTGTGGAAGCGCCTCAGGCAGCCGATCAGGTAGCCGATCAGGCAGCCGCCCGGGCCGCGACGGGCCGCACGTTCTGGTTGACCCGGAACAGGTTGCCGGGGTCGTACTTCGCCTTCACGGCGGCCAGCCGCGCGTAGTTGTCGCGATAGGTGGCCTGCACGCGCTCCTGGCCCTCGTCCATCATGAAGTTCACGTAGGCGCCGCCGGCCGAGTGCGGGTGCAGCGCGTCGTGGTAGCGCCGGGTCCAGTCGGTGATCTTCTCGCGGTTGGCCGGATCGGGGTCGACGCCGATGATCACCGAGGCCCAGCGCGTCTCGCGGTAGCTGAACGCCGTGTCGCCGCGCCCGACGCGGTGCACGGCGCCGTCGACCGGATACAGGTGCATGCCTGACTGCGGGGTGGGCATCTGCGCGGCGTACTGCTCGTGCAGGGCGATCGCCGCGTCGCTCAGCTCGTCGACGAAGTCGGCCCGCCAGTACCACTGGTGGCCGGGCGGATAGAGCTTGTCGAAGGCGGCCTGCAGGAACGGGAACGGCATCGCGTGCACGCCGTGCAGGGCCGGCGGGCCGAAACCGGCGATCGGCTCGAACACCGCCGCGGCGCGCTCCGGCGGGCCGACATAGCACCACACCACTGCGCACATCTTCTTCAGCCACAGCGCTTCGGGGAAGGGGGGTCCCGGCGGCACCGTGAGGAAGGCGAACCAGCCGTTGAGGTCCTCGGGCGCGGCGGCGATGAAGTCGCGATACCAGCGCATCACCTTGGCCGCATCGGCCAGGTGCCACAGGGTGGGGCCGCCGACGATGTCCTTCACCGGATGCAGGCGGAACAGGAACGAGGTGACGATGCCGAAATTGCCGCCGCCGCCGCGCAGCGCCCAGAACAGGTCGGCGTGCTCCTTCTCGCTGGCCGTCACCAGGCGGCCGTCGGCGAGCACCACGTCGGCCTCGATCAGGCTGTCGATGCTCAGGCCGTACTTGCGTGAGAGGTTGCCGATGCCTCCGCCCAGGGTCAGGCCGCCGACGCCGGTGGTCGAGATCACGCCGCTCGGCGCGGCCAGGCCGAAGGCGTGGGTGGCGTGATCGACCTCGCCCCAGGTGCAGCCGCCCCCCACGCGGGCGGTGCGTCCGGCCGGATCGACGCGCACCCCGCGCAGCGACGACAGGTCGATCACCAGGCCGTCGTCGCACACGCCGAGCCCGGCCCCGTTGTGCCCGCCGCCGCGCACCGCCAGCAGCAGGCCCTGGTCGCGCGCGAAGCCGAGCGCGGTGATCACGTCGGCGACGTCGGCGCAGCGCGCGATCAGGCGCGGCCGCCGGTCGATCATCGCGTTGTACACCTTGCGCGCGTCGTCGTAGCCTGCATCGCCCGGACGCACCAGCGTCCCGCGCAGGTTCGCCTGGAGCAGGTCCTCGGGAATTTCGTTCGACATGGTTCGCTCCTCCAAAAACGAAGCCATGCCACTTTGAACCGCCGCGCCTCGCCTGCCATCGACAGCTTCGATCATTTTTCGCGGCCCGCGCGCCCGTACGGCGATAGTCAGATCTGACTATTCCCGCGGGCACGCGGGCGGCGTAGAAGGAATGCTGGGACCGAACCTCCGGGAGAATGCGATGCCGCTGTTCCTCATCGAGCGCCAGTTCGCCGAACAGCTCGAGATGACCGCCGAGGTGGCCGCCGCGATCAAGCGGGTCAACGACGAGCTCGGCGTGAACTGGCTGTTCTCGTTCCTGAGCGCCGACCGCAAGAAGACCTACTGTCTCTACGAGGGGCCCAGCGCCGAGGCGATCCGCGAGGCGGCGCGCCGCAGCAGGCTGCCGGCCGACGTGGTGATCGAGGTCAACGAGCTGCAGCCGGCCGGGCTGGTCTAGGGCCTGTTCACCCTACGATCGCCCCCGCGTCGGGGCATGGCGCGCCTCAGCTGCGCGGCAGGTGGCGCAGCGCGAACGCCGCCGCCTCGGTGCGGTTGGCGGTGCGCGTCTTGGTGAGGATGCTGCGCACGTGGTTGGCCACCGTGTTGGGGCTCACGAAGAGCTGGCGCGCGATCTCGCGGTTGCCCTTGCCGGTGGCCACCAGGCGCAGCACCTCGATCTCGCGCACGCTCAGGCCGGCCGGGCGCGGCTCGCCGCCGGGCTCGCGCTCGCCGAGGCGCGCGCGCAGCACCGCGGCGCGCTCGCCGAGCGCCGGCATGCCGAGGGTCCGGCTCGAGGCGATCGCCTCGTCGAGCAGGCCCGCCGCGCGTGCGCCGTCGCCGGGCTGGGCGCGCGCGAGCAGCATCGCCGCGTACTGGTGCTGCGTATGCGCGAGCCACGGCCAGCCTTCCTGGCGCGTATTGGCCTGCAGTGCCGCCTCGAAATGCTGCTGCGCCTGCGCCCAGCGCCGGCACGTCGCGGCCAGCATGCCGAGCTGGCGCGCCGCCGCTCCGTAGCAGGCGACGTTGGGCGGGGCGACGATGTTGCGCCCTTCGCAGGGCAGCAGGAACTCGTACAGCTGCCCGGCGCGCGGCGCGTCGCCGAGCAGGGCGCACACCTCGGCCAGGTAGGCCATCGAGGCGACCCAGAGCGCATCGCGCGGCACCGCCGCGAAGCCGTCGGCGGCCAGCAGCTCGAACTGCGCGCGCGCCTGCTCGGTCATCCCGATCTCGGCATACACGATGGCCAGGCCCGGCCGCCAGGCGGCGGCCGCGGGGGTGGCCTGCACGAAATGCGCCACCAGCGGAGCCAGCTCCTTCAGCCGCCCCTGCTCGCGGCGCAGGCTGAACATCTGCAGGCCGAAGACGCCCGCCGCATCGAGGCTGGGCATGCGCCGGCCGAATTCGAGCGCCTCGCGCGCGTGCTGCTCGGCCTGCTCGAAGCGGCCGTGGAACAGGGCCAGCATGGCGTGCGAGGACAGGCAGATGTAGTGGTAGAAGGGCTGGCGGGTCGCGCTGGCGGCTTCCGCGTAGGCGCGGAATTCCTCGGCGCGCTGCTGCAGGTCGCCCAGCTCCATGAGGTCGAACAGGCGCCAGCTGCTGGCTTCGAGCGCGCGGTCGCGATCGCCCACCTGCTCGGCGAGGCGCATCGCCTCCAGCGTGGTCGCCATGCGCCGCTCGAACTGCTCGGGCCGCCAGCGCGCCGACAGCCCCGCGCGCAGCGCGGTCGACAGGGCCCGCGGATCGCCGATGCGCCGCGCCATCGCCTCGGCCTGTGCGCCGAAGCGCGCGGCCGCCTCGCTGTCGCCGCTGAAGATGAGGGCCCGCGTGAGCGAGCTCAGCACTTCCACCTTCAGCACGCTGTCGCCTTCGTCGAGCCCGGCCAGCGCATCGTGCAGCAGGCGTGCGGCGGCGTGCCCCGGCAGCCCCGGGCGCCAGGTCGCCTCCTCGAAGCCGCAGGCCGCGCGCGCCAGCTCCTCGGACAGCCCGAGCGTCCGGGCGCTGCCGGCGGTGCGCTGCAGGATCTCGGCCGCCTCCAGGTCCTCGCCGGCCCGGGTCAGCGCGCTGCCCAGCGCGATCAGCAGGCCGAGCCGCTCGCGCGCGGCGCCGGGATCGGCATCGTCGAGCGCCTGCAGGGCCAGGCGGTAGTAGCGCGCCGCCTCCTCCCATGCGAACAGGGCGTCGGCGCGCCGCGCCGCGCGCCGCGCGTATTCGATCGCCCGGGCCGGATCGCCGGCCGGCAGGGCGGCGCAGTAGTGGTGCGCCAGCGTCGCCACCTCGGCCATCGGGTCGCCGCCGTGCAGGGTCTCGAGGATCGCGCCGATCGCCAGGTGCAGGCGCGCGCGGCGCGTCGCCGGCACTTCGTCGTAGAGCGTCTCGCGGATCAGCACGTGGCTGAACTGCCAGGCGCCCGGTTCGGCGAGCGCCTCGATGATCGACGCGGCGAGCGCTTCGTCGAGCGCCGCCGACCACTCCTCCTGCGGCGTCCCGTCCAGCAGGCGAGCCAGCACCCGGGTGTCGAAGCTGCGCCCGATCACCGCCGCGCATGCCAGCACCCGGTTGCAGGCCGGCGACAGCCGGTTGAGCCGGCTGCCGATGGCCTCGCGCACCCCTTCCGGGATCCGGCGCGGCAGGCGTGCGCCGCGCGCGGGCGAGGACGGCGCCGCGTCGCCGCCAAGGACCCCTTCCTGCACCAGGAAGCGCGTGGTCTCGGCCACGAACAGGGGGTTGCCCTCGGTCTGGGCATGCACCGCGGCGAGCAGCTCGGGCGAAGGGGCCGCGCCGCTCGCCTCGGCGATGAAGCGGCCGGTTTCCTCGAGCGACAGGCCGAGGAGGCGCAGGCGCGTGAAGCGGGGATGGCGCGCCAGCGTGCCGAGGGTGTCCGACAAGGGGTGGTGGCGCGCCAGCGCGATGTCGCGATAGGTGCCCAGCACCAGCATGCGGCGGGTGCCGATCTCGGGTGCGAGGAACTCGAGCAGGCGCAGCGACGGCGTGTCGGCCCAGTGCAGGTCGTCCAGGATCAGCACCAGGCCACGCTCGGCAGCAATGCGCGCGAGCACGCCGGCGATCGCGTCGAACAGGCGGAAGCGTGCCTGCGCGGCGTCGGCGGTGGCCGCGACGGCGGGCAGGCCGGGGCAGCGGGCGGCGATCTCGGGCACGATCTCGGCGAGGTGGCTGGCGGCGTGGCCGAGCACGGCGCGCAGCTGCGCATCGTCTTCCAGCGTGCCGAGCCAGGCGCGCAGCACCTGCAGCCACGGCCAGTAAGGAGGCGAGCCGGGCTCTTCGGGGCAGCGGCCCCACAGCACGCGCAGGCCCTGCGCCTGCGCGCGCTGCGCCAGTGCCTGCGCGGTGCGCGTCTTGCCGATGCCGGGATCGCCGGCCAGCACGAGCAGGCGGCCCTCCATGTCGAGGGCCTCGGCGAGCGCGGCATCGAAGCTCGCCAGTTCGCGCTCGCGTCCGATGAAGGGTTCGGCATGCGGCGCAGCCTGCCGCGGCGAGGCGCGCGCGCCGGCATCGAGCGGCGCGCCGCAGCCGTCGCAGAAGGCGGCGGCGGGGCGATTGCTGCGATGGCAACGCGGACAGAAGGCGACCATGGCCGGCATCGGCGGCTCCCGCAAGCCTGCCGCCGTGCGCCCGCCACGGCGCGCGGCAGCAGGCTGAAAGCGTACACCGCGCGTGCGGACGGCACCGCCTTTCGTGCACAATCATGGCAGTCATGCCGATTTCGCCGACCCTCGCGGGCGCCCGCGCCGATGCGCCGCCGCCCGATCACGATCGTTTCGCCGACGTCACCGCGGCCCCCGCGCCGCAGCGCCGGCGCGAGGTGATCGAACGCCTGGCCGCGATCCTGCCCGCGCACTGCCTGCTGCATCGCATCGAGGACACGCGGCCCTACGAATGCGACGGGCTCACTGCCTACCGGCAGCTGCCGCTGGCGGTCGTCCTGCCCGAGACCGAGGACCAGTTGCGCCGGGTGCTGGCGGCCTGTCGCGCGCTCGAGGTGCCGGTGGTGGCGCGCGGAGCCGGCACCAGCCTCTCGGGCGGCTCGATGCCGCACGCCGCCGGCGTGGTGCTGTCGCTGGCCAAGTTCAACCGCATCCTGTCCGTCGATCCGCTGGCGCGCCTGGCGCATGTGCAGCCGGGCGTGCGCAACCTCGCCATTTCGGAGGCGGTCGCGCCCCACGGGCTCTATTACGCGCCCGACCCGTCGTCGCAGATCGCCTGCACCATCGGCGGCAACGTCGCGGAGAACTCCGGCGGCGTGCACTGCCTGAAGTACGGCCTCACCGTGCACAACGTGCTGCGCGTGCGCGGCCTGACCGTCGACGGCGAGCCGTTCGAGTTCGGCAGCGAGGCGCTCGATGCGCCGGGGCTGGACCTGCTGGCGCTGATGATCGGCTCCGAGGGCATGCTGGCGATCGCCACCGAGATCACCGTACGCCTGCTGCCCGCGCCGCCGCTGGCGCAGGTGGTGGTGGCCTCGTTCGGCGACGTGGCCACCGCCGGCGATGCGGTGGCGCGCATCATCGCCGCCGGCATCATCCCGGCCGGCCTGGAGATGATGGACCGCAAGGCCACCGTCGCCGTCGAGCAGTTCGTGCACGCCGGCTACGACCTCGAGGCCGCGGCGATCCTGCTGGCCGAGTCCGACGGCACCGCCGAGGAGGTCGCCGAGGAGATCGCGCGCATCGAGGAGGTGCTGCGCGCGGCCGGCGCCACGCGCCTGCAGGTGTCGCGCTCCGAGGCCGAGCGGCTGCTGTTCTGGTCGGGGCGCAAGAACGCCTTCCCGGCGGCCGGGCGGCTGTCGCCCGACTACTACTGCATGGACGGCACCATCCCGCGGCGCATGCTCGGGCGCATGCTCGAGGCCATCGAGGGCATGGAGCAGCGCTACGGGTTGCGCTGCATGAACGTGTTCCACGCCGGCGACGGCAACCTGCACCCGCTGATCCTGTTCGACGCCAACGACGCCGACCAGTGGCAGCGCGCCGAGCGTTTCGGCGCCGAGATCCTCGAGCTGTGCGTGGAGTTCGGCGGCACCATCACCGGCGAGCACGGGGTGGGCATCGAGAAGATCAACTCGATGTGCGTGCAGTTCCCGCCCGCCGAGCGCGCGGCGTTCTTCGCGGTCAAGCACGCCTTCGATCCTCCCGGACTGCTCAACCCCGGCAAAGCCATCCCCACCCCGGCGCGCTGCGCCGAGTACGGGAAGATGCACGTGCACGGCGGGCGGCTGCCGTTCGCGGAGCTGCCGCGCTTCTGAGTAACCGTCTTCCGAGTCAAGTCGCGTGAAGGGAGTTGTTCCAGGGTTGGTTGGTGCGGACCATGGCGTTGAGCGTGGTCAGCAGCTTGCGCATGCAGGCCACCAGGGCGACCTTGGGCAGCTTGCCGGCGGCGATCAGGCGTTCATAGAAGGCTTTGATGACGGGGTTTCGGCGGCTGGCGGTCAGTGCGGCCATGTACAGCACGCGACGTATGTCGAAGCGTCCGCCCTGGATGCGTCGTCGGCCCTTGCTGGAACCGGAGTCATTGGCCATCGGGGCGATGCCCACCAGCGCGGCGATCTCGCGCCGGTTGAGCCGTCCGAGCTCGGGCAGTTCGGCGATCAGCGTGGCGCTGGCCACCGGGCCGATGCCGCTGGCCGACTGCAGAAGTCGGTCGAGTTCGCCGAAGTGCTCGCGCACGTGAGCGACCATCTGGGGCTCGATGTCGTCGAGCTGGGCCTTGATGGCTGCCACGATGGCCTCGATGCTCGGGTGCAGGGCCTTGGGCGTGATCTGCAGCCGCTGCCGCTCGCTGAGCATCATGGCCAGCAACTGGCGTCGGCGCGTGACCAGCGCGGCCAGCCATTGCTGCTGCGCGTCGGCCAGCGGACGCAGGAAGCGGGCGAGGTCCTGGCGGCGCAGCAGCACCGCAGCGAACTCGGCCAGCATGCGCGCGTCCACCGCATCGGTCTTGGCCAGTCGGCCCATCGACTTGGCGAAGTCGCGCGCTTGGCGCGGGTTGACCACCGCCACCGGCAAGCCCGCAGCTTGCAGCGCGCAGGCCAGCTGCGTCTCGTAGCCGCCGGTGGCCTCCATCACCACCAGCGCCACGTTCAGCGACTTCAAGGCCGCCGTCAACGCCGAGTGAGCTTGGGCCTGGTTGTCGAATCGCCGGGCATCGAACTTGGCGCCCAGCACCGAGACATCGACATGCGCCTTGGCCACATCGATGCCTACCACCACTGAGGAAGCAGACATGGTCTTCGGATCCCTTGCTTGTGCATGCGCGCTCGCAGCCGGCGCGTGTAACCGTTCGGGCTTCAGGAAGACCAGCTCGGCGGCCGTGCGTTCTCTACTCAGAAACGGGCTCGAACACCCCAGCGACTACCAAACTACACGGGCCGCTCTGGCCGCCTCAACGGCGATCAGACTCTACCGTGCCGGTCTGGCCTGAACATACAAGCGACGCACCGCACGATCCATGACCGGATCCGATCCCGAGCGCGCGCTGGCCGAGCTGGGCGAGCGCATCCGTGCGGCTGCGGCCGCGCGGCGCCCCCTGTGGATCCGCGGCGACGGCAGCAAGGATTTCTACGGCCGGCTGGCGGCCGGCGAGCCGCTCGACATGCGCGGCTATCGCGGCATCGTGGCCTACGAGCCCACCGAGCTGGTGATCACCGCGCGCTGCGGCACGCCGCTGGCCGAGGTCGAGGCGGCGCTGGCCGAGCGCGGCCAGATGCTGGCGTTCGAGCCGCCGGCGTTCGGCGGCCGGGCCACCCTGGGCGGCGTAATCGCGGCCGGGCTTTCCGGGCCGCGCCGCGCCAGCGCCGGGGCGGCGCGCGACTTCGTGCTCGGGGCGGCGCTGCTCGACGCGTCGGGGCGCATGCTGAAGTTCGGCGGCCAGGTGATGAAGAACGTCGCCGGCTACGACGTGGCGCGGCTCGCCTGCGGGTCGCTGGGCATTCTCGGGCCGATCGCGGAGGTCTCGCTCAAGGTGCTGCCGGCGCCGGCGCGCGAGTGCACCCTGCGCATGGCAATGGAGGAGGGCGAGGCGCTGCGCGCGCTCAACGAGTGGGGCGGCCAGCCGCTGCCGATCTCGGCCAGCGCCTGGCACGAGGGCAGCCTTGCGCTGCGCCTGTCGGGCGCAGCGGCGGGGGTCGAGGCGGCCGCCCGGCGCCTCGAGGGAGAGCGCGGCGCCGCGCGGCTCGAGGCCCCCGAAGCGGCGCGGCTGTGGACCGGCATTCGCGAGCACGCCGACCCCTTCTTCGCCGGCGCGCTGCCGCTGTGGCGCCTGTCGCTGCCGTCCACGGCGCCGGCCCTCGTGCTGCCCGGCGGGCAGCTGATCGAATGGGGCGGGGCGCTGCGCTGGCTGCGCAGCGATGTCGAGGCCGCGGCCGTTCGCGCCGCTGCCGAGCGCGCCGGGGGCACCGCCACCCTGTTCCGCGGCGGCGACCGCGCCTCGGACGTGTTCCACCCGCTCGCGCCGGTGGCCGCTGCGCTGCAGCGCCGGCTCAAGCAGGCGTTCGATCCGCTCGGCCTGTTCAACCCGGGCCGCATGTATCCGGATCTCTGATACCAATGGAAACCCATCTCGCGGATTGGCTCGAGGGCACGCCCGACGGCGAGGACGCCGGGCTGAACCTGCGCCGCTGCGTGCACTGCGGCTTCTGCCTGGCCACCTGCCCGACCTACCAGTTGCTGGGCGACGAGCTCGACAGCCCGCGCGGCCGCATCTACCTCATGAAGCAGGTGGCTGAAGGGGCGGCGCCGAGCGCCTCGACGCTCGCCCACCTGGACCGCTGCCTCACCTGCCGCAACTGCGAGACCACCTGCCCTTCGGGCGTGGAATACGGCCACCTGGTCGACGTCGGCCGCAAGCTGGTCGAGGCGCGCGTCGAGCGCCCGCTAGGCCAGCGGCTGCTGCGCGCGCTGCTGCGCGAGACGCTCACGCGCCGCTGGCTGTTCGACCCGGCGATGCGGCTCGGCCAGTGGCTGCGCCCGCTGCTGCCGGCCGGCCTGCGCGACAAGGTGCCCCCGCGGCGCGCGCCCGGGCCCTGGCCGGCGCGCACCCACGCGCGCAAGGTGCTGATCCTCAACGGCTGCACGCAGCCGGCGATGATGCCCGCCATCGACGCGGCGACCGCGCGCGTGCTCGACCGCCTCGGCATCCAGACCCTGGTCGAGCCCCGCTCGGGCTGCTGCGGCGCGATCCGCCACCACCTCGCCGACACCGAGGGCGCGCTGGCGCAGGTGCGGCGCAACATCGACGCCTGGGTTCCGCACCTGGACCGCGGCGTCGAGGCGATCGTGATGAACGCCTCCGGCTGCGGCGCCATGGTCAAGGAGTACGCCCACCTGCTGCGCGACGACCCGCACTACGCGCCCAAGGCGCTGCGCATCGTCGCCGCCACCAGGGACCTGGCGGAGTGGCTGCCGGCGCAGCTCGCCGGCTCGATCGCGACGCTGCGCGCGCACATCGGCGCGGACGCCGTCCGCGAGGCGGTCGCGCCGCCCGCTACGGCCGGCGGTCGCGCGGCACCTCCGCGCATCGCCTTCCACCCGCCCTGCACGCTGCAGCACGGCCAGCGCATCCGCGGCGAGGTCGAGCGGCTGCTAGCGGCGCTCGGCGTGCCGCCGCTGCCGGTGGCCGAGGCCCATCTGTGCTGCGGCTCGGCCGGCACCTACTCGATCCTGCAGCGCGACCTCTCGCTGCAGCTGCGCGCGCGCAAGCTGGCCGCGCTGCAGGCCGGCGGCCCAGCGCTGATCCTGTCGGCCAACATCGGCTGCCTGGCGCACCTGCAGGCCGGCACCGCGACGCCCGTGCGCCACTGGATCGAATGGCTCGACGAAGCGATGGAAAGTGCGTCGCCGCGAAACGTGTGAAGGAATCGTAGCGAGCGGTCCGAGGTCGTGCCGAGAAGCGCAGCCGTACTGGGGTACGGCGAGCATCGCAGGCGCGAGATCGGACCGCGCAGTAGATTCCCTCACGCGTTTCGGTAGTCGAGCAGCTCCCAGCGCACCCAGTCTTCGCGGTAGATCGGACGGAACTTGCCGCCGGGGATCACGTAGCGGCCGGTCCACTCGCGCTGCACCCAGCGATTGACCTCCGGCGCGTACCACAGCGTGTCTTCGCGCGTGGAATCCTCGCGGATGATCTCGATGTGCCGGAACTGGATGATGCGCTCGATGCGCAGGGCGAGGAATTCGCCGGCGGGCACCTTGACGCGCTCCCAGCCCACCGGGCAGCGGCGCTCGACCCAGGACAGCCGCACCTCCCGGTTGACTGCCACGACGTAGCCGACGGTGGTGAACGCGCAGGATCCCGCCGCCGGCGGCTCGGGCACCAGCGGCACCGGCCGGTCGAAGATCTGGGTGATGTCGTAGGACGGCTCCTGCACGACGTTCCATGCGCCGGCATAGACCTCGTCGTCGCGCCGCTTGCCGTCGGCGTCGGTGAGCGATACGCGCAGCTGCGGGCCGACCTGCGCCACCTGCGCCGTCAGCTCGGTGCGCACCAGCCCGTTGTAGCGGTTCACCTCGCGGTAGCGCCAGCGCTGGCCGACGGCGACCTGGGGTGGGCCCGGCGCGGCCGCCGGCGGGGCGACCAGCTGCGGGCCGGCGCAGGCGGCCGGCAGCACGGCTGCCGCAGCCACCAGGAAGCGGCGGCGATCGAAGCCCGCTCGGACGGTTTCCATCGTCGCTCTGAGTCGGCCGGCGCCGGCGCGGCTTACGGTACCGCGCGCCCGTCGTTCAGGCGCAGCCAGCCCTTGATCATGCGGTAGGCGAACCAGATCTGCGCGATCACGAAGAACGGCACGAAGCCGATGGTGAGGACGGTGGGCACGAGCAGCAGCACGAACCACAGCAGCGCCCACCAGAACGAGCGCGTCTGCCAGGCGAAGTGCGATTCGTAGACGGTGCCGCGGGCGTCCTCGCGCTTGATGTAGGCGAGGATCAGCCCGGCCACAAAGCCGATCACCGTGACCAGCCCGAGCAGGTGCAGGGCATAGCCGAGCATCGCGTACTTGCGCAGCGACTGGTCGCGCTCGGTGCCGTCGGTCATCACTCGACCGCCTTCACCATGTCCTCGACGACCTTCTTGGCGTCGCCGAACACCATCATCGTCTTGTCCATGTAGAACAGCTCGTTGTCGAGGCCGGCGTAGCCGGAGGCCATCGAGCGCTTGTTGACGATGACCTGGCGCGCCTTGAACGCCTCGAGGATGGGCATGCCGGCGATCGGCGACTTGGGATCCTTGGCGGCCGGGTTGACCACGTCGTTGGCGCCCAGCACCAGCACCACGTCAGTGTCGCCGAAATCGGGGTTGATGTCCTCCATCTCGAACACCTGATCGTACGGCACCTCGGCCTCGGCGAGCAGCACGTTCATGTGCCCGGGCATGCGGCCGGCCACCGGGTGGATGGCGTAGCGCACCTCGACGCCGCGCTGGCGCAGCTTGTCGGAGAGCTCCTTGAGCGGGTGCTGCGCGCGCGCCACCGCCAGGCCGTAGCCGGGGACGATGATGACGCTGTCGGCGTTGCCGAGCAGGAAGGCGGCGTCGTCGGCCGAGCCCGACTTGACCGGTCGCTGCTCGGCGGCGCCGCCCGCGGCCGCGCTGGTCTCGCCGCCGAAGCCGCCGAGGATCACGTTGAAGAACGAGCGGTTCATCGCCCGGCACATGATGTAGGAGAGGATCGCCCCCGAGGAGCCGACCAGCGATCCGGCGATGATGAGCATGCTGTTGTTCAGCGAGAAGCCGATGCCCGCGGCCGCCCAACCGGAGTAGCTGTTGAGCATCGACACCACCACCGGCATGTCGGCGCCGCCGATCGGGATGATGATCAGCACGCCGAGCACGAACGCCAGCAGGGTCATGATCCAGAACGGCGCCCACTGCTGGGTGGCGAAGAACCACAGCCCGAAACCGATCATCGCCAGCGCCAGCACCAGGTTGAGCAGGTGCTGGCCGGCGAACACCACCGGCTTGCCCTGGAACAGCCGGAACTTGTACTTGCCCGAGAGCTTGCCGAAGGCGATCACCGAGCCCGAGAAGGTGATCGCGCCCACGAAGGTGCCGATGAACAGCTCGAGCCGGTTGCCGTGCGGGATCGGCTGCCCGTGCTCGACGATGCCGAACGCCCACGGCTCGGCCACCGCGGCGATGGCGATGAACACCGCCGCCAGGCCGATCATCGAGTGCATGAATGCCACCAGCTCGGGCATCTTGGTCATCTCGACGCGGCGCGCGAGCACGGTGCCGAAGCCGCCGCCGATCACCACGCCGAGCACGATCCAGCCCAGCCCGCCGACCGCGCCCGCGGTGAGCTTCATGATCAGCGCGATGGTGGTGAGCACGGCGATCGCCATGCCGATCATGCCGAATGTGTTGCCCAGGCGCGAGGTGGTCGGATGCGACAGGCCCTTGAGCGCCTGGATGAAGCACACCGAGGCGACCAGGTACAGCAGCACGACGACGTTCAGGCTCATTTGGCGTCTCCGCCGCGACCGCGGCCCATTTTCGAGAAATCGAGTCCGCCGCGGATCCAGCCGCGGCGCTCGGCGAACTTCGCCGCGGGAAACACCACCAGCGCGGTGAAGGCAGCCACGATCAGCGTGCGCCCGATGCCCGGCGCGGCGTAGCGCTCGGCGATCTGCGCGCCCAGCGCGATGGCGCCCACCGTGAGCAGCAGCAGGACGATGAAGGCGTTGCGCGTCACGGGGTCGCTCCCGGCTTCGCCTTGGGCTCCTTCTTGCGGAACATCTCGAGCATGCGCCGCGTGACCAGGAAGCCGCCGAACACGTTCACCGAGGCCAGCGCGACGGCGGCCACCCCCATGAAGGTGCCCAGCGCCGTCTCGGTGAGCGAGGCGGCCAGCATCGCGCCCACCACGATGATCGCCGAGATGGCGTTGGTGACCGACATCAGCGGGGTGTGCAGGGCCGGCGTGACGTTCCACACCACGTGGTAGCCGACGTAGACCGCCAGCACGAAGATGATCAGGTTGACGACGGTCGGCGAGATCGATTCCATGAGTCGGGCTCCGCGGGGATTCGGGCAGGCGGTCAGGCGCGCAGCAGCTGGCCGTCGCGGCACATCAGGCAGGCCTTGACGATGTCGTCCTCGAGGTCGACGACGAGCGCGCCGTCCTTGCCGAGGATCAGCTTGGTGAAGTCGAGCACGTTGCGCGCATACAGCGCCGAGGCATCGGCGGCCACGCGCGCCGGCAGGTTGGTCTCGCCCACCAGCGTGACGCCGTGGCGCACCACCGTGCGGCCGGCCTCCGACAGGGGACAGTTGCCGCCCTGCTCGGCGGCCAGGTCGACGATTACCGAGCCCGGCTTCATCGACTTCACCATCTCCTCGGTGATCAGCACCGGCGCGCGCCGCCCCGGGATGAGCGCCGTCGAGATGACCACGTCGGCCTGCCGGATGCGCTCGGCCACCAGCGCCGCCTGCCGCTTCATCCAGCTCTCGGGCATCGGGCGCGCATAGCCGCCCACGCCCTGGGCGATCTGGCGCTCCTCGTCGGTCTCGAAGGGCACGTCGATGAACTTCGCGCCCAGCGACTCGACCTGCTCCTTGACCGCCGGGCGCACGTCGGAGGCCTCGATGACCGCGCCGAGCCGCTTGGCCGTGGCGATGGCCTGCAGGCCGGCCACGCCGGCGCCCAGCACCATGACGCGCGCCGCCTTGACCGTGCCGGCGGCGGTCATCAGCATCGGGAAGAACTTCTGGTAGACGTCGGCGGCCAGGATCACCGCCTTGTAGCCGGCGATGTTCGCCTGCGAGGACAGCACGTCCATGCTCTGCGCGCGCGTGGTGCGCGGGGCCGCCTCCAGCGCGAAGGCGGTCAGCCCCGCGTCGGTGAGCCGCTGCAGGCCCTCGCGGTCGAAGGGATCGAGCATGCCCACCAGGGTGGCGCCGAGACGCATCGAGGCGAGCTCGGCGGGCGAGGGCGCGCGCACCTTGAGCACCAGCTCGGCGCCGAAGGCGTCGGCGGCTTCGCCGGCGACTGCTCCAGCAGCGGCATAGGCGTCGTCGGTCTGGGCCGCGGCGATTCCGGCGCCGCGCTCGACCACTACCTGGTGCCCCGCGGCGACCAGCTTCTTGACCGTCTCCGCCGTCGCGGCCACGCGCGATTCGCCGGCGCGGGTTTCCGCAGGAACGCCGATGCGCATTCGTCTTTCCCCCTTTTTCGACTGGCGTCCTTATATCACGTAAGATCGCTGCGATGCACCACTGGAAGCCGAATACCACGGTCGCGGCGGTCATCGAATGCGACGGCAGGTTCCTGCTGGTCGAGGAAATCACGCACGAGGGCTTGCGGCTGAATCAGCCCGCCGGCCACCTCGACCCGGGCGAGTCGCTGCTGCAGGCGGTGGCGCGCGAAGCGCTCGAGGAAACCGCCTGGGAGGTCGAGCCGGTGGCCGGCGTCGGTGTCTACATGGCGCGCTACCGGCATCCGGCCAGCGGCACCGACGTGACCTACCTGCGCTTCGCCTTCGCCTGCCGCGCGCTGGCGCATCGGCCGGCCCGGGCGCTCGACGAGGGCATCGTGCGCGCGCTGTGGCTCGACGCCGACGAGGTCCGCGCCCGGCGCGACGAGCATCGCAGCCCCTTCGTCATGCGCACCATCGACGACTACCTCGCGGGCAAGCGCTTCGCGCTCGAGCTGATCCACACCGACCCGAGCTGCCTGTCCTCCGATGTCTGAGACCGCCACCTCGCCCGTCGAGGCGGCCGGCGCGCTGCGCGACGGCGCCGGGCAACGCGTGGTCGTGGGCCTGTCGGGCGGCGTCGACTCCTCGGTCGCCGCCTGGCTGCTCAAGCAGCGCGGCTTCGAGGTGGTCGGCCTGTTCATGAAGAACTGGGAGGACGACGACGACGACGAGTACTGCTCGACGCGCCAGGACTGGATCGATGCGGCCAGCGCCGCCGACGTGCTCGGCATCGACGTCGAGGCGGTGAACTTCTCGGCCGAGTACCGCGACCGCGTCTTCGCCGAGTTCCTGCGCGAGTATGCCGCCGGACGCACGCCGAACCCGGACGTGCTGTGCAACGCCGAGATCAAGTTCCGCGCCTTCCTCGATCACGCCATCGCGCTGGGCGCCGGGTGCATCGCCACCGGCCACTACGCGCAGGTGCGCAGCGTGAGCGAGGAGGCCGGCACGCGCTTCGAGCTGCTGCGCGGCGCCGACCCCGGCAAGGACCAGAGCTACTTCCTGCACCGCCTCGACCAGCAGCAGCTGGCGCGCACCCTGTTCCCGGTCGGCCACCTGCACAAGCGGCAGGTGCGCGAGATCGCGCAGCGCATCGGCCTGCCCAACGCGGCCAAGAGGGACTCCACCGGCATCTGCTTCATCGGCGAGCGGCCGTTCCGGGAATTCCTCTCACGCTACCTGCCGACGCGCCCGGGCCCGATCGAGGACGACGGCGGCGCGGTGATCGGCGAGCACCTGGGGCTCGCGTTCTACACCCTCGGCCAGCGCAAGGGCCTGGGCATCGGCGGCCGGCGCAGCGGCAGCGGCGAGCCCTGGTTCGTCGCGCGCAAGGACCTGGCGCGCAACGTGCTCGTGGTGGTGCAGGGCCACGATCACCCGTGGCTGCTCGCGCGCGCGCTGGCCGCCGAGGATGCCCACTGGATCGCCGGCGCGCCGCCGCCGGACGACGACCGGCTCACGGCCCGCACGCGCTATCGCCAGGCCGACGCGCCCTGCGCGCTGCGCGGTGTGTCCGGGCGCGGCTTCGAGCTGCATTTCGAGACGCCGCAGTGGGCCGTCACGCCCGGCCAGAGCGCGGTGCTGTATCGCGGGGAGGTCTGCCTGGGCGGCGGCGTGATCGCTGCGAGCCTAGTCCACGCCACGGTCGTTCCCGCCTGAGCCCGGAAGGCCGATGCCCGGCGGCCGGCCGGGGCGAGCCGCCGGCTACTGCGGCGCCGTGTCGATGAAGCTCTGGCGCGCGAACAGCTTGTCGGCATGGCGCGCCAGGTTGGAGAACTGCGAGCGCCAGCCCAGCGGCGCGAAGCGGAAGTCGAGGTAGCCCAGGGCGCAGCCGAGCGCGATGTCGGCCAGCGTGTACTTGCCGTCGGCGCACCACGGCTTGTCCTCGAGCCCGGTCGACATCCACTGCAGGGCGGCCTCGATCTTGCCCATCTGGCGGGCGATCCAGGCCGGGCTGCGCTGGCCGTCGCTGCGCTGGGTCTGCTCCATGCGCACCAGCACCGCGGCGTCGAGCAGGCCGTCGGCGAGCGCCTCCCACGTTTTCACCTCGACGCGCGAACGCCCGTTGGGCGGCACCAGCCGATGCACCGGCGTGAGGTTGTCGAGGTATTCGACGATGACGCGCGAATCGAGCACGGCGCCGCCGTCGTCCATGATCAGGCACGGCACCTTGCCGAGAGGGTTCGAACGCGCGATGGTGGAATCGGGGGAATAGACGTCTTCCAGCTCGTACTGGCAGTCGATCTTCTTTTCCGCCATCACGATGCGCACCTTGCGCGTGAATGGACTCGTGTTCGAACCGATGAGCTTCATCTTGCCGCCGCGGGTTTCGGACGAGTATAGCAAAGGGATTCCGGCGCGAAGCGCCCGCGCGGCGCCCCCCGCCGGGCGTCGCACGGGCGCCGATGCTACGATTCGGCCCTGCAGTCGCCGCAGCCCACGCATCACGCTTCCATGTCCGAATCCCCTGCCTCGCCATCGCCGGAACTCACCGCCCTGTCGCCGCTCGACGGCCGCTATGGCGCGAAGATGGCTCCGCTGCGCGCGCGGATGTCCGAGGCGGCGTTCATGCGCGAGCGCGTGCGCGTCGAGGTGCAGTGGCTGGTCGCGCTGTCCGAGGCCGGGCTGCCCGAACTGCCCGCCTTTTCCGAGGGCGCGCGACGGCGCCTGCATGACCTGGTCGAGGGCTTCGGCCCCGCCCAGGCGCAGCGGATCAAGGAGATCGAGCGCGTCACCAACCACGACGTGAAGGCGGTCGAGTATTTCCTGAAGGAGTCGGTGCAGGACGTCCCCGAACTGGTGCGCGCGGCGGAGTTCATCCACTTCGCGTGCACCTCCGAGGACATCAACAACACCGCGCACGCGCTCATGATCGCCGCGGCGCGGCGCGAGGTGATCGCGCCCGCGGTGCGCGAGGTGATCGCGGCGCTGCGCGCCCTGGCCCACCGCCACGCCGCGGTGCCGATGCTTTCGCGCACCCACGGCCAGCCGGCCTCGCCGACCACGGTCGGCAAGGAGATGGCCAACGTGGTGGCGCGCCTCGAACGCGCGCTGCAGCGCTTCGAGGCGGTGCCGGCGCTGGCCAAGCTCAACGGCGCAGTCGGCAACTACAACGCCCACCTGTCGGCCTGCCCCGATCTCGACTGGGAGGCGTTCGCGCGCCGCGTGGTCGAGTCGCTCGGCCTGTCGTTCAACCCGTACACCATCCAGATCGAGCCGCACGACTGGATGGCCGAGCTGTTCGATGCGCTGGCGCGCCTGAACACCATCCTGCTCGATCTCGATCGCGACCTCTGGGGCTACATCTCGCTGGGGTACTTCCGCCAGAAGCCGAAGGAGGGCGAGATCGGCTCCTCGACCATGCCGCACAAGGTCAACCCGATCGACTTCGAGAATTCCGAAGGCAACCTCGGCCTGGCCAACGCGCTGCTGCGCCACTTCTCCGAGAAGCTGCCGGTGTCGCGCTGGCAGCGCGACCTCAGCGATTCCACTGTGCTGCGCAACGTCGGCGCGGCCTTCGGCCACTCGCTGCTCGCCTGGGACGCCTGCCTGCGCGGCCTGGGCAAGCTGGAGCTCGACGAGGAGCGTCTGGCGGCCGACCTCGAGGCCAACTGGGAAGTGCTGGCCGAGCCCATCCAGACCGTCATGCGCCGCTACGGCGTGGAGAATCCCTACGAGCAGCTCAAGGCGCTCACGCGCGGCAAGGCGGTGACGGCCGCTGCGCTGGCCGCCTTCATCGCGCAGCTGCCGATCCCCGAAGAGGCCAAGGCGCGGCTGCGTGCGCTCACGCCGGCGGCCTACACCGGCAAGGCGGCCGATCTCGCGCGCCGGATCTGACCACCCACCGAACCGACCCACCATGGAGGTGACGATGACAGGCAGGATCGCAACCCGTCTCGCCGGCGCGCTGGCCGCGAGCGTGCTGCTGGCCGTGCCGGCGATGGCGCAGTTCAAGAAGGCCGAGGACGCGATCCAGTATCGCCAGTCGGCCTTCACCGTGATGGCCAACCACATGGGCCGGCTGGCGGCCATGGCCAAGGGCGAGGCGCCCTTCGACGCCGCCGCGGCGCAGAGCTCGGCGCGCATCGTCGACACCATGGCCAAGCTGCCCTGGGAAGGCTTCGTGCCCGGCTCCGACAAGGGCAAGACGGGCGCCAAGCCCGCGCTGTTCCAGAACCCCGACGACGTGAAGAAGCTGTCGCAGCGCCTGAACGAGGAAACCGCCAAGCTGGTGAGCGCGGCCGGCAGCCTCGAGACGCTGCGCCCGCAGGTCGGCGCCACCGGCTCGGCCTGCAAGGCCTGTCACGACAAGTACCGCGAGAAGTAGGACGAGGATGCGGTAGGGCGGGGGTAGACCTTATACGGTTTTGCGTTCGTTCGCAGAACAAGGCGGGGCGCCGCAGACAGTGCTGTAGCACGGCAAGGCGCCCCAACGCAGTGATGCGAACGAACGCAAAACCGTATTAGGCGGCCCGGGTCACCAGCAGCCACACGGCGGCCGAGCTCAGGCACAGCAGGACGAGCGCGCGCAGCCGCTCGCGCGGGCCGTCGGCCGCCGGCTCGGCCCGCGGCACCGCCACCCATTTGTCGCCGCTCACCATCGAGGCGGCCAGCCGCTCCTTGCGCGCCCAGCGGTACCAGGCGATCGTCGCCAGGTGCATGACGACCAGCGCCACGACGACGAAGCGGTTGATCCGGTGCAGCGTGGTCAGCCAGTTGCTGGTGTCGTTGGATACCAGCGCGGCGAGCGGGCCTTCCCACATGATGTCGTCGTTGGCGAACAGGCCGGTGGCGGCCTGGAACGCCAGCGCGACGAGCATCAGGTAGACCGAGAACGCCCCGAGCGGGTTGTGGCCCGGCGAGCCGCCGCGTTCGCCGCGCAGGTAGCGCAGCGCCGCCGCCGGGCTCGGCGGAAAGCTCGCGAAGCGCGCGTAGCGTGGCCCGGCGAAGCCCCACGCCAGGCGGAACAGCAGCAGGGCGAGGATGGCGTAGCCGAAGCGGAAGTGCCAGCCGACGGCGTTGCCGCCCAGGTTCACCGACACCAGCGAGCCGACGATGCATGCCGCCAGCGCCCAGTGGAAGAGGCGGGTCGGGAGATCCCAGACGCGCAGCCGGCGCGCCGCATCGCTGCCCGCCGCCATGCCGCCCGGTGCGGCGAGGGGCCGGCCGCTCGCTGCGCCGTCAGGGCGCCTCGGGCTGCCCATCGTCCTTCTTCCTGACCGGCTTGACCAGGTCCTCGCGCTTGACGCCCAGCCACATCGCGATCGCCGCGGCCACGAACACCGACGAATAGATGCCGAACAGGATGCCGATGGTGAGCGCGATCGAGAAGTAGTGCAGCGTCTGGCCGCCGAAGATCAGCATCGACAGCACCATGATCTGCGTCGAGCCGTGGGTGATGATGGTGCGCGAGATGGTGCTGGTGATCGCCTTGTCGATGATCTCCGGCGTGCTGGCCCGGCGGATCTTGCGGAAGTACTCGCGGATGCGGTCGAAGATGATCACCGACTCGTTGACCGAATAGCCGAGCACCGCCAGCACCGCGGCCAGCACCGACAGCGAGAACTCCCACTGGAAGGCGGCGAAGAAGCCGAGGATGATGATCACGTCGTGCAGGTTGGCCACGATGGCAGCCACCGCGAACTTCCACTCGAAGCGGATCGCCAGGTAAATGATGATGCCGACCACCACGAACAGCAGCGCCATGGCGCCGTCGCTGAACAGCTCCTTGCCGACCTGCGGGCCGACGAACTCCACGCGGCGCAGGCTGGCGTCGGGATCGGCTGCCGACAGCGCGGCCATCACCGCGTTGCTCTGCTCGGTGTAGCTCTGGCCGCTCGCCTCGCGGCTGGGCAGCCGGATCATCACGTCGTGCGAGGTGCCGAAGGTCTGCACCTGCACGTCGGCGTAGCCGAGCCTGCCCACCACCTCGCGGATCTTCTCGAGGTTGGCGCTGTCGGCGTAGTGCACCTCCATCACCGTGCCGCCGGTGAACTCGATCGACAGGTGCAGCCCGCGCGTGGCGAGGAAGAACACCGCGAGCAGGAACATCACCACCGACACCGCGTTGAGCACCACGGCGTGGCGCATGAAGGGGATGTCGCGGTGGATGCGGAAGAATTCCATCGATCAGCCGTTTCGGAGCGAAGCGCGGAGGGCGGTCACGAGGCGGCGCCCGGTTTCCAGATCTGCCCGATCGACACCTTGGCGAGCTTGCGGCGGCGCCCGTACCAGAGGTTGACCAGGCCGCGCGAGAAGAACACCGCCGAGAACATCGAGGTCAGCAGGCCCAGCACGTGCACCACCGCGAACCCGCGCACCGGCCCCGAGCCGAAGATGAGCAGCGCCACCCCGGCGATCATCGAGGTGACGTTGGAGTCGAGGATGGTGGCCCAGGCGTGCTCGTAGCCGGCGGCGATCGCCGCCTGCGGCGTGGCGCCGTTGCGCAGCTCCTCGCGCACGCGCTCGTTGATCAGCACGTTGGCGTCGATCGCGATGCCCAGGGTGAGCGCGATGGCGGCGATGCCCGGCAGGGTGAGCGTGGCCTGCAGCAGCGACAGCAGCGCGATCAGCAGCAGCAGGTTGACCGCCAGCGCGATCGAGGAGATCACGCCGAAGAACATGTAGTACAGGCACATGAAGACCACCACCGTGAGGAAGCCCCACAGGGTGGAATGGAAGCCCTTGCTGATGTTGTCGGCGCCCAGGCTCGGCCCGATGGTGCGCTCCTCGATGATCTCCATCGGCGCGGCGAGCGCCCCGGCGCGCAGCAGCAGCGCGGTGTCGTTGGCCTCCTGGGTGGTCATGCGCCCGGAGATCTGCACCCGCCCGCCGCCGATCTCGGAGCGGATCACCGGCGCGGTGACGACCTCGCCCTTGCCGCGCTCGACCAGCAGGATTGCCATGCGCCGGCCGATGTTCTCGCGGGTGACGTCGCGGAAGATGCGCGCGCCCTTGGCGTCGAGCGTCAGGTGCACGGCCGGCTCGTGGGTCTGCGAATCGAAGCCCGCCTGCGCGTCGTTGAGGTTCTCCCCGGTGAGGATGACCTGCTTGCGCACCAGGATGGGCTGGCCGTCGCGGTCGGTGTAGCGCTCGCAGCCGAACGGCACCGTGCCGGCAGCCAGCGCCGACAGCTCCTCGGGCGATTCGCACACCATGCGCACCTCGAGGGTGGCGGTGCGCCCGAGGATGTCCTTGGCCTTGGCGGTGTCCTGCACCCCGGGCAACTGCACCACCACGCGATCGAGCCCCTGCTGCTGGATGACCGGCTCGGACACGCCCAGCTCGTTGATCCGGTTGCTCAGCGTGGTGATGTTCTGGTGGACCGCGTTCTCCTGGATGCGCTGGGCCGCCTGCGGGCGAAACGCCGCCACCAGCTTGAGGTCGGCGCCCTCGCCGGTCTCGGTGAGCGCGACCTCGGGCACGTTGTCGGCGATCGCGGCGCGCGCGCGCTCGCGCGTCTCGGCGTCGCGGAAGCGGATCTCCACGGCGTCGCCCACCCGCGCGATGCCCGCGTGGCGCACGTTCTTGTCCCGCATCAGCGTGCGCAGGTCGCCGGCGATGCCGTCGATGCGCTTGGACAGCGCCTGCTTCATGTCGACCTGCAGCAGGAAGTGCACGCCGCCGCGCAGGTCCAGGCCGAGGTACATCGGCAGCGCGTGCAGGCGGGTGAGCCACTGCGGAGAATCCGACAGCAGGTTCAGCGCGACGATCCAGCTCGGGTCCTGGGGGTCGGTGTTGAGCGCGCGCCCGATCACGTCCTTGGCGCGCAACTGGGTGTCGGTGTCGCGAAAGCGCACCTTGACCGAGTTGCTCTCCAGGAACAGGCCGGTGTTCTCGATGCCGGCGGCCTTCAGCGCCGCCTCGACCCGCGCCAGGGTCTGCGTGTCGACCTTCAGCGTGGCCTTGCCGCTGGAGACCTGCACCGCGGGCGCTTCGCCGAAGAAATTCGGCAGCGTGTACAGCAGCCCGAAGACCAGCGCGATCGTCATGATCGCGTACTTCCAGGCCGGGTAGCGGTTCATGGCCGCTTCAGATCGACTTGAGCGTACCGTTGGGCAGGAGGGTCTGCACCGAGGACTTCTGGAAGGTCATCTCGATCGGCATGTCGCCGCCCTTGCCTCCCTCGGCCGTGCGCGCCACCTCGAGGGTGACGTAGCCTTCGCCGACCTTGGTGACGCGTCCGACCACTCCCCCGGACGTGACCACCTCGTCGCCCTTCTTCAGCGCCTCGAGCATCGTGCGGTGCTCCTTCGCGCGCTTGGTCTGCGGGCGGATCATCAGGAAGTACAGCACGACGAACATCAGGATGATCGGCAGGAAGCCGACGATCTGCTGCCCGGCGGCGCCGTCGAGCGTCTGTGCGAAAGCCGTGGAAATCGCCACTGGATCCGTCTCCGCGAGTTAGCCGCGCATTATAGCAACCGTGAAAACGTGCACGTCGGCCGGCTTTCCACACGGCCGCGGCCGCCACCCGGCGCGCCGCCCGCGGCGGCCGGGCAGCGCTCGCAAGTGCCTGAGCCGGCGGCATTCTCCCGCGCCCTGGCATGCCGCTTGCGTGAGGCATCGTCGGCGAGGGGAGGAGGGCGAGGTCCGACGGCCGCCGCAAGGCGCGCCGTAGAACAAGAAAAGCGAGAGACCAGCCAGGGATCGGGGCCCGCGTGGTGCGGGCCCCCTTTTTTTGCCCGGGATCCGCTGCCGTGAGCCGGCCCCGATCCGTGGACCGGCCCTAATCGATTCCGCGCGCGCGTTCCTCGGCGAAGCGGTGCGCGAAGGCGGCGAAGGCGCCTGCAGCGATGGCCTCGCGCATCTGCGCCATCAGCGTCAGGTAGTAGTGCAGGTTGTGGATGGTGGCCAGCCGCGCTCCGAGGATCTCGCCCACCTTCTGCAGGTGGTGCAGGTAGGCGCGCGAGAAGTGCCGGCAGGCATAGCATTCGCAGCCCGGCTCGACCGGGCGGGGGTCGTCGCGATGGCGCGCGTTGCGCAGCTTGAGGTCGCCGAAGCGGGTGAACAGCCAGCCGTTGCGGGCGTTGCGCGTCGGCATCACGCAGTCGAACATGTCGATGCCGGCGGCCACGCCCGCCACCAGGTCTTCCGGCGTGCCCACGCCCATCAGGTAGCGCGGCTGGCGCACCGGCAGGCGCGGCGCGGTGTGCGCGAGCACGCGCATCATCTCTTCCTTGGGTTCCCCCACCGACAGCCCGCCGATGGCGTAGCCGTCGAAGCCGATCTCGGCCAGGCCGGCCAGCGATTCGTCGCGCAGCGCCTCGTACATGCCGCCCTGCACGATGCCGAACAGCGCGTTGGAGTTGCCCAGTCGCTCGAACTCGTCGCGCGAGCGCTGCGCCCAGCGCAGGCTCAGGCGCATCGACTCGGCGGCTTCCTCGGGCCCGGTCGGGCGCCCGCCCGTCTCGTAGGGCGTGCACTCGTCGAAGACCATCGCGATGTCGGCGTCCAGCGCGTGCTGCACCTGCATCGAGACCTCGGGGGTCATGAACAGGCGGTCGCCGTTGATCGGCGAGGCGAAGCGCACGCCTTCCTCGGAGATGCTGCGCAGCTCGCCCAGGCTCCATACCTGGAAGCCGCCCGAGTCGGTGAGGATGGGGCGCGGCCAGCCGACGAAGCGGTGCAGGCCGCCGAAGCGGCCGATGGTCTCGATGCCGGGGCGCAGCCACAGGTGGAAGGTGTTGCCCAGGATGATGTGCGCGCCCAGCTCCTCGAGCTCGCGCGGCGACATGGCCTTCACCGCGCCGTAGGTGCCCACCGGCATGAACACCGGCGTCTCGATCGCGCCGTGGGCAAGCTCGAGGCGGCCGCGCCTGGCCTGGCCGTCGGCGGCCAGAAGTTCGAATTTCAGCATCGCGCGATTATGGCCGAGTGCTGCCGTCTCGCTACAATCCATGCGCGAGGCACGAGGAGCCGAGAATGAACGACACCGCAGGCAGGCCGACGGCCGCCGAGATCGAGCTGCGCGACGCGGCGCTGGAATACCACCGGACGCCGTCGCGCGGCAAGATCTCGGTCACCCCCACCAAGGCGCTGGCCAACCAGCGTGATCTCTCGCTCGCCTACTCGCCCGGGGTCGCCTATGCCTGCCTGGCGATCGAGCAGGACCCCTCGCTCGCGGCCGACTACACCTCGCGCGGCAACCTGGTGGGCGTCGTCACCAACGGCACCGCGGTGCTCGGCCTGGGCAACATCGGCCCGCTCGCCGGCAAGCCGGTCATGGAAGGCAAGGCCTGCCTGTTCAAGAAGTTCGCCGGCATCGACGTGTTCGACATCGAGCTGGCCGAGCGCGACCCCGACAAGCTGGTCGAGATCATCGCCGCGCTCGAGCCCACGCTGGGCGGCATCAACCTCGAGGACATCAAGGCGCCCGAGTGCTTCGTCATCGAGCGCAAGCTGCGCGAGCGCATGGGCATCCCGGTGTTCCACGACGACCAGCACGGCACGGCCATCATCTCCGGGGCGGCGCTGATCAACGGGCTCGAGCTGGTGGGCAAGAAGGCCGCCGACGTCAAGCTGGTCGCCTCCGGCGCGGGCGCCGCGGCCCTCGCCTGCCTCGAGATGATGCTGGCGCTCGGCGTGCAGCGCTCCAACGTGCTGGTGGTCGACTCCAAGGGCGTGCTGCACGCCGGGCGGCGCGATTCGGTCGATGTCTCCAAGCAGCCGTGGTGCCGCGACACCGACGCGCGCACGCTCGCCGACGCCGTGCGCGGCGCCGACGTGCTGCTGGGCTGTTCGTCGCCGGGCGTGCTCAGCGGGGAGATGGTCGGCACCATGGCGCCGCGCCCGATCATCCTGGCGCTGGCCAACCCCGAGCCCGAGATCCGCCCCGAGGTGGCCAAGGCCGTGCGCCCCGACTGCATCATCGCCACCGGCCGTTCCGACTATCCGAACCAGGTCAACAACGTCCTGTGCTTCCCCTACATCTTCCGCGGCGCGCTCGACTGCGGGGCGACCCGCATCACCGAGGAGATGAAGCTCGCCTGCGTGCACGAGATCGCCGCGCTCGCCAAGGAGGAGACCAGCGACGAGGTGGCCAATGCCTACCAGGGCCGCGAGCTCGTCTTCGGCCCCGACTACATCATTCCCACCCCGTTCGACGCGCGCCTGATCCTGCGCATCGCGCCGGCGGTGGCGCGCGCGGCCGCCGAGTCGGGCGTGGCCGCGCGGCCGATCGCCGACCTCGCGGCGTACCGGATGTCGCTCAGCCGCTTCGTCACCCATACCGGCCTGTTCATGCGGCCGGTGTTCGCGGCGGCCAAGGCCGCGCCGCGGCGCGTGGCCTATGCCGAGGGCGAGGACGAGCGCGTGCTGCGCGCGGTGCAGACGGTGGTCGACGAAGGGCTCGCGCAGCCGATCCTGATCGGGCGCCCGGCGGTGATCGCGCAGCGCGTACAGCGCGCCGGCCTGCGCCTGAAGGCCGGGTCCGACTACGAGCTGGTCGACCCGGACGACGATCCGCGCTTCCGCCGCTACTGGGAGATCTACCACCGGCTGCAGGCGCGCGACGGCGTCACCCCCGACATGGCCAAGTCGGTGCTGCGGCGCTCCAACACCGCCATCGGCGCGATGATGGTGCGGCTGGGCGACGCCGATGCGATGCTGTGCGGGCTGGTCGGGCGCTACGAGGCGCACCTCGAGCACATCGAGACCATCATCGGGCGGCGCCCCGGCGTGCCGTGCCTGGCGGCGCTCAACGCGCTGATGCTCGAAAAGCACAACCTGTTCATCGCCGACACCTTCGTCAACGAGGACCCGAGCGCCGAGCAGCTGGCGCGCATCGCCCTCATGGCGGTCGAGGAAGTGCGCCGCTTCGGCCTGCCGCCCAAGGTGGCCTTCCTGTCGCACTCCATGTTCGGCTCGAGCAGCCGGCCCTCGGCGCGCAAGATGCGCGCCGCGCGCGACCTCTTCCGCGAGCTCGCGCCCGACGTCGAGGCCGACGGCGAGATGCACGGCGACGCGGCGCTCTCGGAGGGCATCCGCGGCCGCTTCCTGATGCCGCAGGAGGCCACCCTCAGCGGCTCGGCCAACATCCTGATCCTGCCCAACATCGACGCCGCCAACATCCTGTTCAACGTGCTCAAGGTCACCGGCGGGCAGGGCGTGACGGTGGGGCCCATCCTGCTCGGCACGGCGCGGCCGGTGCACATCGTCACGCCGTCGTCGACCATGCGCCGCGTGCTCAACATGACGGCGCTGGCGGTGGCCTGCGTGGCGGCGTGAACGGCGCGGCGGCAGGGACGGGAGAGGCGTGAACGGCGCGGCGACAGGGACGCGGATCCGCGGTACGCCGGGGCGTCAGCCGAGCGGCTGCTCGCGCTCCACGAGCATCGCGTCGCCGTAGCTGAAGAAGCGGTAGCGCTGCGCGATCGCGTGCACGTAGGCGGCGCGGATCGGCTCGATTCCGCCGAAGGCCGACACCAGCATCAGCAGCGTCGAGCGGGGCAGGTGGAAGTTGGTCACCAGCCGCTCCACGACGCGGAAGCGGTAGCCCGGCGTCACGAACAGCCGCGTCTCGCCAGCGCCGGCGCGCACCGTGCCGTCTTCCCCGGCCGCCGATTCGAGCGTGCGCAGCGTGGTCGTGCCCACCGCCACGATGCGTCCGCCGGCGGCGCGCGCATCGGCGATCGCCCGCGCCGTGGCCGCCGGCACCTCGTAGCGCTCGGCGTGCATGCGGTGCTGCGAGAGATCCTCCACGCGCACCGGCTGGAAGGTGCCTGCGCCGACGTGCAGGGTCACGCAGGCAATGCCCACGCCGCGCTCGTGCAGGCGCGCGAGCAGGGCCTCGTCGAAGTGCAGCCCGGCGGTGGGCGCGGCCACCGAGCCGGCGTCGCGCGCATAGACCGTCTGGTAGCGCCGCTCGTCCTCGGCATCGGGCGCATGCGTGATGTACGGCGGCAGCGGCAGCATGCCTTCGCGCTCGAGCACGTCCAGCACCGGCGCATCGAAGCGCAGCAGCCAGAACTCGCCGTCGCGCTCGAGCACCTCGGCCCCTGCCGAGCCGAGCAGCAGCCGCGTGCCCGGGCGCGGCGGCTTGCTCGCGCGCAGCTGCGCCAGCGCCTCGCGCTCGCCGGTGACGCGCTCGACCAGCACCTCCACGCGCCCGCCGCTGGCCTTGGCGCCGCGCAGGCGCGCGCGCAGGACGCGGGTGTCGTTGAGCACCAGCAGGTCGCCAGGCGCGAGCAGCCCGGGCAGCGCGTCGAAGCGCAGGTCGGCCAGCGCACCGTGCGCCACGTGCAGCAGGCGCGAGGCGGTACGCTCCACGCTCGGATGTTGCGCGATCAGCTCGGCAGGCAGCTCGAAGTCGAAGTCGGACAGGTGCATGGCGCGCCATTGTAGGAGCGCTGCGCCGCGGCCGCCGCACGCCGTGCGGGCGTGCCGCGCCGACCGGCGGCCTTCAGCGCTCCGCGCACCGGGCCGATCAAGAGGGGAGAACAATTTCACGCTTCCTTCCGCACTGTACGTCCCAGCTCCGGATGCCGACCGGCCCCGCTCCCCGTCCCAGGCCCGCGCCCGCGCCATCGACCGCGCCGTGGCGCGCATGGCTGCTCGCGCTCCTGCTGGCGGCGCCGGCGGCGACGGCCTGGGAGCGGCTGCCCGAGGCCGGCCGCGTGCTGTCGGCGCAGGGCGAGACCACGCTGGTGCGTGAAGGCTCGCTCTCGTCGCCGGTTGCGCAAGGGGTCACGGTGCGCAGCGGTGACGTGCTGCGCACCGCGGAGCGCGCGCGCCTGAGCCTGCGGATGGCCGACGACGGCCTGTTGGCCATCGAGCCGCGCAGCGAATTCCAGGTGTCGTCCTACCGCTTCGACGACGAGGCCCAGCAGAGCTTCTTCCACCTGGTGCGCGGCGCCGTGCGTGTCGTCAGCGGCGCCATCGGCAAGCGCGATCCGGCGGACTTCCGCCTTTCGACCCCCACCGCCACCATCGGGATCCGCGGCACCGAGTTCATCGCTCGCGAATCCGGCTGCGACGACCGCCCGTGCCCCTCCGGCGAGCCGGCCGGCCTGACCGTCTCGGTGCTTCAGGGCCGGGTGGTGGTGACGAGCGCTGCCGGCGTGGTGGAAGTGCCGGCAGGACGCACGGCGTTCTTCGGCAAGGCCGCGGCGTCGAACTCGCCGCCGACGGGCGCGCCTGACGGCGCCGCACCGCGCACGGAGCCGCGTCCCGGCAAGGGGTCACGGGCACCGGCGACGGACCGCACCGCCCCGACCGCGACGACCGCGACGACCGCCAGGGGTGCCGCAGCGCCCACATCTTCCACGGGTGCCACGACTGCCACGGCCGCCGACGCAGGCGCGGCCGGCGGCGACGGCGACTGGCTCAGCATCCGCAGCTCCGGGGCGCCGCGCGCTCGTTCGGCCGGCAAGGATTTGCAGCCCGATCGGTGAAGGCCGATAATCCCCGGCTCGCCGCGCGACGGCCGCGACGATGCCGGAGTGGTGGAACTGGTAGACGCGCCGGACTCAAAATCCGGTGCCCGCGAGGGCGTGCGGGTTCGATTCCCGCCTCCGGCACCAGCGTCGGCGCAGCCGACGCTGCGTGGCCGGAGAGCGCAGCGCCTGCGTGCTGCGCGGGCGGGAATCGAAGCGATCGGCATGCTTGCCGATCGGCGGCCCGCAGGATGTGGGCGATTCCCGCCTCCGGCACCAGCGTCGGCGCAGCCGGCGCTGCGTGGCCGTCCGGGTGCATCGGTCAGCCGAGAAAGCCTCCATCAGGCCGCTGCTTTCCTCTCGTCCGTGATAGTGCTCGTCTTCATCGCGAGCGCCACGAATGCGAGCACCAGCGGACCGAACGACACCCACAGCACCATATCCCAGCCCCAGGCGGTGAGGATGCCGCCGGACGAGAAAGAGCCGACCGCCATCGTGCCGAACACGACGAAGTCGTTGAGCGACTGCACGCGCGTCTTCTCTTCAGGCCGATGGCATTCCAGGACCATCGCCGAAGCGCCGACGAAGCCGAAGTTCCAGCCCAGGCCGAGCAGGATCAGCATCAGCCAGAAATGCGCGACGTCCACGCCAGCCAGGCCTGCGACAGTAGAGGCGCCGGTCAACGCCATTCCTGCGGCGACGATGCGGGATGCCCCGAAGCGGGCGATCAGCCCGCCGGTGAAGAAGCTCGGCGCGTACATGGCGATGACGTGCCATTGCAGCCCCAGGTTGGAAGCTTCCTGCGAATGTCCGCATATCCGCATCGCGAGCGGAGCGGCGGTCATCAGGAAGTTCATCAGCATGTAGGAAACCGCTCCGGACAGCACGGCGACGACGAAGCGCGGTTGCCGCACGATCGCGGACAGGGGGCGCCCGCCGGCGATCTCGGCAGCCGTCGGCATCGGCAGGCGCACGCCGAGGAGGACCATCGCCGCAAGCACGGCCACCACCGCCTGGCCGATGAAGGTCGCGGCGAACAGGTGGGGAGGCCACAGGTCCATGGTGAAGGTGACGAGCTGCGGCCCGACCACGCCCGCTGCGACGCCGCCGGCCATCACGAGGGAGAGCGCGCGCGGACGTCGTTCCGGCTCCACGCAGTCGGCGGCGGCGAAGCGGAACGACAGAACCACGGCGGCGTAGGCGCCGCCGAAGAAGGTGGACAGGCAGAACAGCCAGAACGAGCCGAGAACTGTCGCGATCGCCGCCACGAGGCCGGCCAGCACGCCGAGCCCCGTTCCCGCCAGGAAGGCGGTCCGGCGGCCGTGCCGGCGGGCGATCGCTCCGGCGGGGAGAATGCACGCTGCCATGCCGACGACGAAGATGGAGATGGGCAGCGTCGCCAGCGCCTTGTCGGGCGCGAGCGCGTTGCCGACGATCGCGCCTGTCGCGTATACGACCACCGAGTTCGCCCCCGCGAGCGCCTGGGCGAGGGCGAGGCGGGCGACATTGCCGCGCTGGTGCCGCAACGGCAAGGAAAACGGTTCGGCGATCGATGCGCCGGTCTGTGCTTGCGACATGTGTGAGCTGGAGGGGATTGCCGGGCGCGTCCGGCGGGCGCTGAAACGTCACGCAACCCGGTAGATCCGCACCTCGGGATCGACATCGAGCTGTGCGTTCCCGGCCTATATTCAATCAATTGATTGAATAATTGATTGATGATAAAGTATTTTTCATGAACGGTTCGAATCACCCTTCGGCCGGCGCTGGTTTCGCGGCTCAGGCGGACGTCGCGAAGGCCCTGGGGCACCCGCATCGCCTGGCTCTGCTCCAGCAGATCGCGCTGGGCGAGAGCTCCGTCGAGCGCCTTGCCGAGCTCAGCGGCCTGAGCGTGGCCAACGCATCGCAGCACCTGCAGCATCTCAAGCGCGCGGGGTGCGTACTGGCGCGTCGCGACGGCAAGCACGTGTTCTATCGGCTGAGTTCCGTACCGATGGCCGATGTGCTGGTCGCGTTGGGCAATTACGTCGGATACCGGCAGGCGCAGATCAGCGAGGTGCTCGTGCAGAGCCGGCAACAGCCGGAAGGCATGGAGTCCGTTTCGATCCGCGACCTTCTCGGCCGTATCGAAGATGGGACGGTCGTGCTGCTGGACGTACGGCAGGACGACGAGTTCGCGCAGGACCACCTTCCGGGTGCCGTCAACATTCCGCTCGAGCAGCTGGAGCGGCGCGTCGACGAGCTCTCGGAGAACGCCGACATCGTCGCGTACTGCAAGGGGCAGTACTGCGTCCTGACGATGGAGGCCGTGAACATCCTGCGCGCCAGCGGCCGGCGCGCCAGGCCCTTGGCCGGTGGTGTCTCGGAGTGGCGCGCCGCGGGTTTGATGTCCGCCAAGGATCTGTAGGCGCTGCCGGATGCCGACCGTCCGACCGGAGGGGGCCGATCCCGCCTCCGGCACCAGCGTCGGCGCAGCTACGCCCGACGCCTCTTCTTGTCCTGCTGTCTCAGCTGGAAGGGAAGCGGGCTTCCGCCCAGATGCGTCGTGAGCGTGGCACCGGCCTCGCGCAGCAGGGACTCCATTCTTGCAACCGCCCGCGCAGTGAATCGACTCGTCGGACCGGACAGGAGGATGGCGCCCGCCAGCGCCTGGTTCATCCCGAAGACCGGGACGGCGATACCGGACATTTCCTCGAAGAGCTCTCCATGCCGTACGACCGTCACGCGTGCGCGCGCATCGTCGTACTCTCTTCCGGTTTCGCCCGAACCCGCCCTCAGCACGAGCGCCGTAGCGCCCCGGTCGAGGGGGAAGCATTGGCCGGGCCGGATGTGATCCCGCAGCGCATGCTTCGAATCGACGCGATACAGGCATACATAGACGTCGCCCTCGCGGACATTGAAGGATGCGCTTTCGCCGCTTTCGGCAACGAGCGTTTCGAGCATCGGGCGAATCACATCCTCCGGCTGCACCATCTTCTGATAGACGGCGGCGAGGCGCAGCACGGCCGGTCCAAGCTGATAGCGCCCGTCGGGCAATGCCCTGACGTATCCCCTCTGCATCAGCGAGCAGGCGAGGCGCAGGACGGTGCTCTTGGAAAGGCCCGCACGTTCCGCGAGCGCCGTGAGGCCGAGAGCCTTGGCTTCGGGATCGAACGCATCCAGCACCCTCAACGCCCGGTCGACGGCCGCGACCCCGTCTTCCGGTGCTGCCATCCGGATGCTCTTCGTGCTCTTCGCCGTCTTCATCCCGCGATGATACGGCACCGGCATGGAGGTATTGACCGGCCTGTCCATTACGCGTAAGTTTCGGAACGATGTTCCATTTATATAATCTAATGGAACGCAGTATCGAGATTTGCATGTACTCTCCGATGCAACATGCTGGAAGACGCCGGGGCCGGCGAGGATGATCAGGGATCTGCGCGATTTCATCTCGGCGTGCGAGCGCAACGGCATGCTTCATCGCATCGGCACCGAAGTCGATTGGCGGCTCGAGCTCTCGCACGTCGCCAAGGTCAGCGAGGAGATGCGCGGGCCTGCGCTTCTCTTCGAGCACGTCAGGGATTCCGAGATCCCGGTCTTCACGAGCGCCTTCACCACGAGCGAACGCATGGCGCTCTGCCTTGGCGAGGACCCGGCCCTTCCGATCACCGAGCTGAGCCGGAAGTGGATGCAAAGGCTGCAGCGCCGATGGATCGCCCCCGAGGTCACGGACGATTGCCCGGTCATGGAGAACGTCCTGGCCGGCCCGGACATCGACGTCACGCGCTTTCCCGCGCCCTGGTTCTACCCGGGCGACGGCGGCCGCTATTTCGGAACCGCCGTCTACTCCATCTGCCGTGATCCGGATACCGGCTGGACGAACATCGGGACCTACCGGATGCAGACGCAAGGCAAGGACGCGGTGAGCGTCATGATGCTGCGCGGCAAGCACGGGCAGCTGATCCGGCAGAAGTACATCGATCGCAAGCAGAAGATGCCGTTCGCGGCGGTGATCGGCGGCGACCCGATCCTCTTCCTGGTGGGATCGATCCAGGCCGGCGTGAACGTCTCCGAGTACGACATCGCGGGGGCGCTGCGCGGCGAGCCGGTGCCGGTGTTCGTCTCGGAGCTGACCGGGCTGACCCTTCCGGCGAGGGCCGAGATCATCCTCGAGGGCTATCTCGACTCCGACGACCTGCGCAGCGAGGGGCCCCTGGGCGAGTACACGGGCTACTACTCGAGCACGAGGAGCAGCGACGGGAAGGGGCTGGAACCGACGCTGAAGGTCGAGCGGATTCTTCATCGCAATGACCCGGTCTTCTGGTCGACGACCGTCGGTAAGCCGGTGAACGATATCCACATGTTCCAGTCGCTCAACCGCAGCGCGACGCTGTGGCACGACCTGGAAGCGATGAAGATCCCCGGGATCCGGGCGGTCTACGTGCCGCCGGAGTCCTGCGGCTGGTTCTGGGCGGTCATCTCGGTCAAGCAGATGTATCCGGGTCACTCCAGCCAGGTCGGCAATGCGGCGATCGGAACGTCGAGCGGGCACTATGCGTTGAAGGGCGTGATCGTGGTCGACGATGATGTCGACGTGGAGGATTGGACCCAGGTCTGGTGGGCGCTGTCGACGCGCTTCGATGCCCGGCGCTCCATCCAGATCATCGATCGCGGGCGCGCCACGCCGCTCGATCCGAGCCTGCCTCGCAGCTCGCGCTACATCATGAGCCGCGTGATCATGGATGCCTGCACGCCCTTCGAATGGGAAGACAAGCCGATCCAGGTCTTCATGGACCGCGGAACGCTGGATCTCGTTTCGTCTCGCTGGAAGGAATACGGGTTCTCCGGGGCGAACCCGGTTTCTGCGCTGATCGACCGTCTCAGTGAAAAACCATAGGGCAGCGCGCCGTACAGGCGGGCCGGGCCCGGGAAGAGGAGGAGAGGATGAAGAGGCTGCTGCGAACCCTGCTGGCAATCGTGCTCGCCGGAGTGGCCGGGCTCGCGGTCGCCCAGCCGTATCCGGCTCAACCGGTCAAGGTGGTGGTCGGCTATACGCCGGGCGCCGAGAATGATCTGGTGGCTCGTCTCGTCGCCGATCGTCTGTCCCGCCAGCTGGGCCAGCCCTTCGTGGTGGAGAACAAGCCGGGCGCCAGCGGCGTGATCGGTGCGGAGTACGTGGCGCGAGCGGCGGGAGACGGCTACACCCTGCTCCTCGGGAACACGACGCTCCTGGGCATCCTGAAGAGCCTTCGGGCCGACCTGCCCTACGACCCGCTCGATTTCGAGCCGGTGTCGATCATCGCGACGATTCCGACCGTGCTCGTGGTCAACTCGTCACTGCCGGCGAAGGACGTCGAGGAGCTCATCGCCCTGGCGAAGGCACGGCCCAACGGACTGACCTTCGCCTCTCCGGGCGCAGGAACCCCGATGCATCTCACCGGGGAAATGTTCAAGGGGCAGACCGCCGCCAATCTGGTCCATGTCCCGTACAAGGGAGCGGCGCCGGCCGTGGCCGACCTCCTGGCCGGTCACGTCGACCTGATGTTCCAGAACGTTCCCACGGTGTTGCCGCATATCCGCAGCGGAAAGCTGCGCGTGCTTGCAACGTCGAACGCGAGCCGCCTGGCGATCCTGCCCGACGTTCCGACACTCGCCGAGGCCGGAGTCCCCAACGCCGAATCCTTTTCCTGGTTCGCGATCGTTGCTCCGAAGGGAACTCCGAAGAGCGTGACGACCCTGCTACAGGCAGAAATCTCGAAAGCGCTGAAGACCACGGAGGCGCGCCAGAAGCTGGAGGCGCTCGGTGCCGACCCGCTGGGGAGCTCTCCGACGGAGGCTGCTGCGCACATCCGCAAGGAGATCGACAAGTGGGCCCACGTCATTCATCAAGCGGGGCTCAAAGCGGGCAATTGAAGCACACGCCCGGCATGCCGGGCGTGTGTCAGGGTTGCAAAGGTTCAGCCGGCGCTCTTGGGCGCGGCCTTGTGGCTCTTGGCGTGTTTGCTCGAGCGCTTGTGCTTCGCGGTCGCCTTGTGTGCCTTGGCCGGCGCAGCCGTGTCGGCGGCCGGAGCAGCGGGCGCGGCAGCCGGGGCGGCGGGCGCCGCCGGCGTGGCCGGGGCGCTGGCCTGGGCGAACGCGCCCAGCGAGAAGGTCGAAGCGATCACTGCTGCAAGTAGCCTGTTCATGATGTTCCTTGTCCCTAAATGGTGCGGAGCGAATGCTCCACGCCCTGAACGCGCCGGAGACGGCGGCGGTTGACCGGGGACGCCGTACCGTCGCCCGTCCGATGCTCGACCGGCCGCTGACCCGCGGCCGATCCCCGGCCGACCCGCGGCGCAGCCGGGCGCCGGGCCCGATCCGGCAGCCCGGGCGGCGGCATCGCCGGCCAGGCCCTACACTTGGCCGACGATGGACGGCGTCAACCATCTCCTGTTCGTCGGCGCGCTGATCATGTTCGCCGGCATCCTGCTGGGCGCGTTTTCGTCGCGCTTCGGCATTCCTTTCCTGCTGGTGTTCCTGGTGGTGGGCATGCTGGCGGGCAAGGACGGCATCGGCGGCATCGCCTTCGCCGATTACCGGCTGGCGTTCTTCGTCGGCAACCTCGCGCTGGCGGTGATCCTGCTCGACGGCGGGCTGCGCACCCGGCTGGCGACCTTCCGCGTCGCGCTGCGCCCCTCGCTGGTGCTGGCCTCGTTCGGGGTGATCCTGACCGCCGTGCCGGTGGGCCTGCTCGCGGCATGGGTATTGCACCTTCAATGGGCAGCCGGCCTGCTGCTGGGCGCCATCGTGGGCTCGACCGATGCGGCGGCGGTGTTCAGCCTGCTGCGTACCAGCGGCACCCGGCTCAACCAGCGGGTGGCCAATACGCTCGAGATCGAGTCGGGGACCAACGATCCGACGGCGATCTTCCTCACCATGATGCTGATCCAGTACCTGATGGCGCCCCAATCGCTGCGCGGGCTCTCGCTGCTGCGCGAGCTGGGGATGCAGTTCGGCATCGGGCTGGCCCTGGGCGTGCTCTTCGGGCGCGTGATGGCGTGGATCATGAAGCGCGCCGCGGTGGGTGAAGGGCTCAGCGCGCTGCTGCTGTGCTCCGGGAGCGTGGTCGGATTCACGGTCGTCAACGCGCTCGGCGGCAGTGGTTTCGTGGCGGTGTATCTGATCGGGCTGGTGGTCGGCAACCGTTCGCGCCGCACCGGGGAGAACCTGCTGCAGGCGATGGACGGCATGGCGTGGCTCGCGCAGTCGAGCCTGTTCCTGCTGCTCGGCCTGCTGGTGGCGCCCGAGCAGATTCCGCGCGTGGCCGTCCCGGCGCTGCTGGTGTCGCTGTTGCTGATGCTCGTGGCGCGTCCGCTCGCGGTCTGGCTGTGCCTGCTGCCGTTTCGCTATGCGCCGCGCGAGATCGCCTTCATGGGGTGGATGGGGCTGCGTGGGGCGGTGCCCATCGTGCTGGCGATGTTCCCGCTGCTGGCCGGCGTGCCCGATGCGCTGCTGCTGTTCAACGTCGCCTTCGTGGTCGTGCTCGCCTCCCTGCTGCTGCAGGGGACGTCGGTGCCGCTGGCGGCGCGGCTGTTCGGCGTCGGGCTGCCGCGGCGCGACGAGCCGCGGGTGCATCCCACGCTCTCGGACGACCGGCTCGTCGTGCTCGAGTTCGGCGTCGGCGAGCGCTCGCCGCTGCTCGATGTCGACCTGCGCCTGATGACCCTGCCCGCGGGCGCGCGGGTGCTGGGCGTGCTGCGCGCGGGCGAGCTGCTCGAGACCGGCGCGGCCGGCAACCTGTGCCGCCGCGACGTGGTGATGCTGATCGCGTCCGACGACGAGGTCGACCGCCTCTCGGACATGTTCAGCCGGGTCGACGCCACGGCCAGCCGCAGGTTCTACGGCGACTTCGTGCTCGAGGGCGGCGCGGCGATGGCCGATGTGTGCGCCGCCTACGGCTGCGAGCTGCCGCCCGAGCTTGCCGGCCTGACGCTGGACGAGGCGATGCGCCGGCGCGTGCGCCGCATCGTCGAGGGCGATGCGGTGCAGGCCTCGCGCCTGCTGCTGATCGCGCGCGAGGTGGCCGACGGGCGGGTGGTCAAGGTGGGCCTGAAGCTAGCGGCGGGCAAATGAGCCGCGCGTGCGCGCTATCATTGTCCGGCAGGCCGACGGCCCGCAGCGCCCGTTCCCGCCGGAGCTCCCATGGACCTGAACTATTCCGCCCAAGAGCTTGCCTTTCGCGACGAGGTGCGCGCCTGGCTCGACGCCAGCATCCCCGCCGACCTGCGCGACAAGGTCCTGAACTACCGCGATCTCGCCAAGGACGACCTGGTCCGCTGGCACAAGATCCTGGCGAAGAAGGGCTGGGTCGCGCCGTCGTGGCCCAGGGAGTGGGGCGGCACCGACTGGTCGCCGGTCGAGCGCTACATCTTCGAGGAAGAGTACGCGTATGCCGGCGCCCCGCCCATCGTGCCCTTCGGCCCGACCATGTGCGCGTCGGTGCTGCTGGAGTTCGGCACCGAGGCGCAGAAGCGGCACTTCCTGCCGCGCATCTACCACTGCGACGATTTCTGGTGCCAGGGCTACTCCGAGCCGGGCTCGGGCTCCGACCTCGCCTCGCTGAAGACGCGCGCCGAGCGCCACGGTGATCACTACGTGGTCAACGGCCAGAAGATCTGGACCACGCTCGGGCACTACGGCGACTGGATCTTCTGCCTGGTGCGCACCGATGCCTCCTCGAAGAAGCAGGAAGGCATCAGCTTCCTGCTGATCGACATGAAGACGCCGGGCATCACCGTGCGCCCGCTGATCCTGCTCGACGAGGGCCACGAGGTCAACGAGGTGTTCTTCGACGACGTGAAGGTGCCGCTCGAGAACCGGGTGCACGAGGAGGGCAAGGGCTGGACCGTGGCCAAGTACCTGCTCGGCCACGAGCGGCTGAACACCGGCCGCATCGGCGCCTCCAAGCGCGAGCTGCTCAAGCTCAAGGAGTACGCGGCGCACGCGCCGAAGGACGGCCGGCCGCTGCTCGACGACCCGCGTTTCCGCGACAAGGTCTCGCGCGTGGAGATCGAGCTGATGGCGCTGGAGATCACCAACCTGCGCTTCGTCGACGAGATGCGCCGCACCGGCCGCATCGGCGCCGAGGTGTCGATGCTCAAGATCAAGGGCACCGAGATCCAGCAGGCGATCACCGAGCTGCTGATGCAGGCGGCCGGGCCGCTGGCGCAGGCGTTCAGGCCGATCGATTACGAGGGCTTCGACGGCTTCACGGCGTCGATCGCGCCGCGCTACTTCAACTTCCGCAAGACCTCGATCTACGCCGGCTCCAACGAGATCCAGCGCAACATCATCGCCAAGGCGGCCCTCGGGCTCTGAATACGAGGCGCGACACCATGGACTTCCAGTACACCGAGGAACAGCAGCTGCTCGCCGACAGCGTCGCTCGGCTGGTGGAGAAACGCTACGATTTCGAGTCGCGCCAGCGTATCGTCGCCTCGCACGCCGGGCACAGCGACGAGGCCTGGCGCGAGCTGGCCGGGCTGGGCCTGCTGTCGCTGCCGTTCGCGCAGGACGACGGCGGCTACGGCGGCGGCGCGGTCGACCTGATCGGCACCATGGAGGCGATCGGCGCCGGGCTGGTGGTCGAGCCGTTCCTGTCGACGCTGGCCCCGGCCGGGCGGCTGGTGGCGTGCTGCGGCAGCGCCGCGCAGCGCGCCGCGCTGCTGCCGGCCATCATCGACGGCACGCTGAAGCTCGCCTTCGCGCACGGCGAGCGCGGCGCGCGCTACACGCTGTCCCGGGTCGAGACGCGGGCCGGCAAGGCGGGCGAGGGCTGGGTGCTGAACGGCGAGAAGGTGGCGGTGCTGCACGCGCCGATGGCCGACCGGCTGGTGGTGTCGGCACGCACCGCCGGCGTGCCGGCCGACGAGGCCGGCATCGGCCTGTTCGTCGTCGACGCGCAGGCACCCGGCCTGGCGATGAGGACGTACCGGACCGTCGACAACCTGCGCGCGGCCGACCTGGTGCTGAAGGACGTGAAGCTGCCCGCCGGTGCGCTGCTGGGCGAAGCGGGCGGGGCGCTGCCCGCCATCGAGGAGGCGGTCGACTTCGCCATCGTGCTGCTGTGCGCCGAGGCCGTCGGCGCGATGCGCTACGCCAACGAGGCGACGCTCGAATACCTCAAGACGCGCCGCCAGTTCGGCGTGCCGATCGGCTCGTTCCAGGCGCTGCAGCACCGCACGGTCGACATGACCATCAGCGCCGAGCAGGCGCGCTCGATCACCTACCTGGCCTGCGCCAGGGTCGATGCCGCCGCGCGCGGCGAGATCGACGCGGCCGAGCGCCGCCGCGTCGTGTCGGCCGCCAAGGTGAAGGTGGCCGATGCGGCCCGCCACGTCGGCCAGGAGGCCATCCAGCTGCACGGCGGCATGGGCATGACGCAGGAGATGAAGGTCTCGCACACGTTCAAGCGCCTGGCCATGATCGCGCAGCAGTTCGGCGACGCAGAACATCACCTGGAGCGCTTCGCGGCGGCAGACTCTGGCGCGGGGAGAACCGCAGGGTGAGCGGACCCTGAACGCCGGCGGCGGCCCCGCGGGGCCGCTGTCACGAAACCGTCATCGGGCCGGTTTACCTTGTGCTCGTCTCATCGAGCACACAGGGAATACGGCAATGAAGATCCAACGCTTCCTGGCCTGCGGCGCGCTGGCCTGCGGGCTGGCATCGGCGCAGGCGGCCGACATCACCGGCGCCGGGGCGACCTTTCCCGCGCCGGTCTATGCCAAGTGGGCCGAAGCCTACAAGGCGGCCACCGGGCACAGCGTGAACTACCAGGCGATCGGCTCGGGCGGCGGCATCAAGCAGATCACCGCGCGCACCGTCGACTTCGGCGCCTCGGACGACCCGATGAAGGGGCCCGAGCTCGAGAAGAACGGGCTGGTGCAGTTCCCGGCGGTCATCGGCGGCATCGTGGCGGTGGTGAACCTGCCGGGCGTGCAGCCGGGCCGGCTGGTGCTGACCGGCGAGGCGCTCGCCGGTGTCTACCGCGGCGCGATCACCCGCTGGAACGACGCGAAGATCGCCGCGCTCAACCCGGGCGTGAAGCTCCCCGACTCCGCCATCACGCTGGTCTACCGCTCCGACTCCTCGGGCACCACGGCCGCCTTCACCGGCTACCTGGCGCAGGTGTCGCCGGCATTCAAGGCGGAGATCGGCGCCGGCAAGACGGTGAACTGGAAGTCGGGCGTCGGCGGCAAGGGCAATGCCGGCGTGGCGGCCAACGTCACCAAGATCGACGGCGCGATCGGCTACGTCGAGTACGCCTACGCCAGGCAGAACCGGATGTCGCATGCGGCCATGGTGAACCGCGCCGGCAAGGCGGTGCAGCCGGGCGACGCGACCTTCGCTGCCGCGGCCGCACACGCCGACTGGACGTCCGCGCCCGGCTTCGGCGTCGACCTGAACGACCAACCCGGCGAGCAGGCCTGGCCGATGACTTCGGCCACCTACATCCTGATGCACAGGGTCGCCGAGCGGCCGGAGCGATCGCTGGAAGTCCTGAAGTTCTTCCGCTGGGCGTTGAGCAGCGGCCAGAAGCTGGCGGCCGAGCTCGACTACGTGCCGCTGCCGGCGAGTGTCGTCAAGCAGGTCGAGGCATCGTGGCGCGAGATCCGCGATCCCGCGGGCAAGGCCGTCCTCACGCCTGCCCAATGAGGCTCGCCCAGTGAGCGCGTGGTGCCGGCCGCCGCTGCCGGAATGAAGCCGGCGATGGATGCATCGACCGGGGCCGTGCCGGGCGCGCAGATCGTCGCCGATGCGCCGGCCGGCGCTTCGCGCTCGCAGCGGGCGCTCGCCCGGCGGGTGCGAGGCTTCGCCGTGCAGGACCGGGCCTTCCTGTGGGTGACCCGTGCCTTCGCCGCGCTGGTGCTGGTCGGGCTGACCGGCATCCTCGTGGCGCTGGCCGTCGAGGCCTGGCCGGCGCTGCGTACCTTCGGCTTCGCGTTCTTCCGCGGCACCACCTGGAGTCCGGCCGACGACGTGTACGGTGCGGTGATCCCGGTCTACGGAACGCTCGTCACCTCGGCCATCGCCCTGCTCGTCGGCGTGCCGGTCAGTTTCGGGATCGCGGTCTTCCTCACCGAGATGTGCCCGGCCTGGCTGCGCCGTCCGCTCGGCACGGCGATCGAGCTGCTCGCCGGCATCCCCTCGATCATCTACGGCTTCTGGGGCCTGTTCATCCTCGCCCCGTTGCTGCAGGACACCCTGCAGCCGCTGCTGGTCGGCACCGGCCTGCCGCTGTTCGCCGGTCCGCCGCTGGGGATCGGCGTGTTCACCGCCGGCGTGGTGCTGGCCCTGATGGTGATCCCGTTCATCGCCTCGGTGATGCGCGACGTGTTCGAGACGGTGCCCGCGGTGCTCAAGGAGTCCGCCTACGGGCTCGGGTGCACCACCTGGGAGGTGGTGTGCAGGGTGGTGCTGCCCCATGCGCGCGCCGGCGTGATCGGCGGCATCATGCTCGGCCTCGGCCGCGCGCTCGGCGAGACCATGGCGGTCACCTTCGTGATCGGCAACGCCAACCGGCTGGCCGCGAGCCTGTTCGCGCCGGGCAACTCGATCGCCTCGACGCTGGCCAACGAGTTCGCGGAGGCCGATCCGGCGCTGCACATTCCGTCGCTGTTCGCGATCGGGCTGCTGCTGTTCGTGATCACCTTCGTCGTGCTGGGCGCCACCAAGTGGCTGACGCAGCGCAGCCTGGCGCGCGCCGGCAGCTGAGCGCACCGGCATGGACGCGCGCCTGCATCGTCGCCGCAAGGTCGCCAACGGCCTCGGGCTGGCGGTGTCCGCGGCCTCGATGGCGCTCGGCCTGGCCGCGCTGGCCTGGATCCTCGCCACGCTGCTGTGGAACGGCCTGTCCTCGTTCGGCCCGGACCTCTTCCTGCGTGCCACGCCGGCGCCCGGCACCGAGGGCGGCGGCCTGTCCAACGCCATCGCCGGCAGCCTGATGATGGTCACGGCCGCGACCCTGGTCTCGACGCCGATCGGCATCCTCGCCGGCATGTACCTGGCGGAATTCGGCGCCCGCTCGAAGTTCGCGGCGGCCACGCGCTTCGTCACCGACATCATGCTCTCGGCGCCGTCGATCGTGGTCGGCCTGTTCGTCTATGCGATCGCGGTGGCCACGGTGCAGCACTTCTCGGGCTGGGCCGGCACGCTCGCGCTGAGCCTGATCGCGCTGCCGGTGGTCGTGCGCACCACCGAGAACATGCTGGCGCTGGTGCCGGGCAGCCTGCGCGAGGCGGCATTCGCGCTCGGCGCGCCGCGCTGGAAGGTCAGCGTGGCGGTGGCGCTGCGCGCGGTGCGCGGCGGCGTCGTCACCGGCGTGCTGCTGGCGGTGGCGCGCATCACCGGGGAGACCGCGCCGCTGCTGTTCACCGCGCTCAACAACCAGTTCTTCAGCCTCGACATGAGCCGGCCGATGGCCAACCTGCCGGTGGTGATCTACAACTTCGCCATGAGCCCCTACGAGAACTGGCAACGGCTCGCCTGGGGCGGCGCAGCGCTGATCGCGCTGGTCGTGCTGGGCATCAACATCGTGGCGCGCACCCTGTTCCGCGACCGGGTGCGCGCGTGAACCCGCCCGCAAGGCCCGCATGAGCACCGCCGCGCAGACCGCCCCCGCCCCGGCCATCCGGGTCGAGAACCTGTCGTTCTTCTACGGCCGCTTCCAGGGCCTGAGGGACGTGTCGCTCGACATCGCGCGCAACCGCGTCACGGCGTTCATCGGCCCGTCCGGATGCGGCAAGTCGACCCTGCTGCGCACCTTCAATCGCATGTTCGACCTCTATCCGAACCAGCGCGCCGAGGGCCGGATCCTGATCAACGACCGCAACATCCTCGACGCGTCGGTGGACGTGAACCTGCTGCGCGCCAGGGTCGGCATGGTGTTCCAGAAGCCCACCCCGTTCCCGATGACGATCTTCGAGAACATCGCGTTCGGCGTGCGCCTGTACGAGCGGCTGTCGGCGGCGGCCATGCGCGAGCGCGTCGAGTGGGCGCTGCGCAAGGCCGCGCTGTGGGAGGAGGTCGGGGACAAGCTCGACAGGAGCGGCCTGAGCCTGTCGGGCGGCCAGCAGCAGCGGCTGTGCATCGCGCGCATGGTGGCCGTCAAGCCCGAGGTGCTCCTGCTCGACGAGCCGACCAGCGCGCTGGACCCGATCTCGACGGCGAAGATCGAGGAGCTGGTCAACGAGCTGAAGAGCGAGTACACGATCGCCATCGTCACCCACAACATGCAGCAGGCGGCGCGCATCTCCGACTACACCGCCTACATGTACCTCGGCGAGCTGATCGAGTCCGGCAGCACCGACGAGATCTTCATCAAGCCGCGCAAGAAGGCGACGGAGGACTACATCACCGGCCGCTTCGGCTGAGGGCGTGCAGATGAGCCAGGAATACACCCACCGCCAGTTCGACACCGACATCGACGCGCTGCGCAGCGCCGTGACCATGATGGGCGCCCTGGTCGAGCGGCAGTTCGTGCGTGCGGTCGACGCCGTGCGCCTGCGCGCCCCGGGCCTGGCGGCGCAGGTGCTCGCCGACGAGCAGAAGGTCAACCAACTGCACGTCGAGTCGGACCTGCGCTGCAACCAGACCATCGCCCGGCGCCAGCCGATCGCGATCGACCTGCGCGAGATCATCGCGGTGATCCACACGATCAACGATCTCGAGCGCATCGGCGACGAGGCCAAGAAGATCGCCCTCAAGAGCCGCGCGCTGCAGCCGGCCGGCCCGCCGATCGCCATGGATCGCATCGAGCGCATGTCGGCGCTGGTGTGCGGCATGCTCGATGCAGCGATCGATGCCTTCGTGCGCCACGATACCCGGGTCGCCGCGCTGCTCGACGATCGCGACGACGAGGTCGATGCACTGCGCGACGAGCTGGTCGCCGAGCTCATGGCGAGGATGTCGGCCGGGCCGCAGGCCGTGTCGCCCGGACTGGCGCTGATCTTCATCGTGCAGTCGATCGAGCGCGTCGGCGATCACGCGAAGAACATCGCCGAGTACGTGGTCAACATGGTCGAGGGGATAGACCTGCGCCACGCGGGCGGCGGCCCGGGCGCCTGACGCCGTGTCAAGCCCTCTGGGCGGTGCTCGCCGGATCCGTGCCGGCCTGCGCAGTGCCCGCAGGGGCCGGAGCCGGGACCGGGACCGGGACGGGATCGGGCACCAGGCGGGCGGCGGGCAGGCACAGCGTGAAGGCGCTGCCCTTGCCCGGCGCGGTCTCGAACTGGAGGCGCCCCTGGTGGCGATGCATGATGCGCTTGATGATCGCCAGCCCCAGCCCGGTGCCGCCGTTGGCGCGCGAGCGGCCCCGGTCGACCCGGTAGAAGCGTTCGGTGAGGCGCGGGATGTGCTCGGCAGCGATACCGATGCCGGTGTCGCGCACGGTGATGCGTCCTTCGCTGTCCTGCACCCGCCACTCGATGCCGATGCGCCCGCCCTCGGGCGTATAGCGGATCGCATTGGTCAGCAGGTTGCGCACCGCGCTTTCCAGCTCGCCGGGCGCGGCCACGATGCGGCGCGGACCTTCCAGGCGCAGGGCGAAGTGGTGGCGTCCCTGCGAGAGCAGGCGCGCCTCCTCGAGCAGCGACTCGAGCAGCGGCTGCACCTCGAGCGGCTCGTCTTCGAGCGTGCTGCCGTCGCTCTCCAGCGAGGACAGCATCAGCAGGTCTTCGACCAGCCGCTGCATGGTCTGGCTCTGCTTCAGGATTGAGCCGAGGTACTCGCGCCGCGCCGCTTCGTCGATTTCGAGCGTGAGCAGCGTCTCCGCGAAGCCGGCGATGACCGTGATCGGCGTGCGGATCTCGTGCGAGACGTTGGCCACGAAGTCGCTGCGCATGGCGTCGAGCTTGGCCTGGTCGGTGATGTCGCGCGTGATCAGCAGCTTCTGGTCGCCCGGCGTGCGCGGCAGCCGCAGCTCGTAAGTGTGCCCCGGGTAGGCGGGCAGCTGGATGCGCAGGGTGCTGTCGGGCTCGTTGGCCTGGATGAAGCGCGCGAATTCCGGCTGGCGGATGAAGTGATGGATCGGCCGGCGCGTGCCGAAGATGCCGTGCAGGGCCTCGGCCGCGTCGTTGGCCCACAGGACGTGGTCGTAGCGGTCGAGCACCACCAGGCCGTCGGGAAGCCGGTCGACCGCGGCGTGGATGCGCTCCAGCTCGGAAACCAGCTCGGTGCGCGCGTCGGTCTCCTGGCGCACGAAGCGCGCCAGCCGCGCGATGATGGGCCGCCACGGGCCGATGCCGGCGGGCAGGGCGCGGTTGCGCGGCAGCGACGACCAGTGGTACAGGCGCACCAGGTAGACGGTCTGCATGATGGCCGCGGCGACGAATGCAATGCCCAGCCACCAGACGGCACCATGCTCGGAGACGAACGTATCGAGGCCGATCCCGACGAGGGCGATCAGCGCGATGACGGCGAGACTGCGTAGCAGGAGCTTCAAGGGGCCCGGGTGTCAGCGCGGCAGGAAGCGGTACCCCCCGCCGCGTACGGTTTCGATCAGGCGATCGTGGCCACCGGGTGCGAGCGCCAGCCGCAGGCGTCGGATGTGGACATCGACCGTGCGCTCCTCAATATACACGTGATCGCCCCAGACGTTGTCGAGCAGCCGGGTGCGCGAGAGCACGCGGTCCGGATGCGTCATGAAATAGCGCAGCAGCCTGAACTCGGTGGGGCTGAGCTCGACCGGCCGGCCGTCGGCCAGCACCCGGAAGCTCGCCGGCTCCAGGCGCAGCCCGGCGATCTCCAGCGGATCCTCGCCGGCCTCGGGGGCACTGCGGCGCAACAGCGCGCGGATCCGCGCCAGCAGTTCGCGCGGCGAGAACGGTTTGGTCACGTAGTCGTCGGCGCCGACTTCGAAGCCCTGCAGCTTGTCGCCTTCCTGCGCGCGCGCGGTCAGGATCACGATCGGCAGGTGGCGCGTGCGGGCATCGCCGCGCAGGCGGCGCGCGAGATCGATGCCCGACTGGCCGGGCAGCATCCAGTCGAGCAGCACCAGGTCGGGCGTTGCCGCGTCCAGGTGCATCTGCGCGGCCTCGGCGGTGTCGGCCGCATCGACGACGTAGCCGGCGTGCCGCAGGTTCACCGCGAGCAGTTCGCGGATGGCCGGCTCGTCTTCGACGATCAGGATTCGGGCGCTCACGGAGCGAGATTATGACCTGCGCGTGACAAGCTCGTGACCCGGTCCCTGCAACCGCCGCATGCTTGATCCTGAACAGGAGGGTGGTTCGTGATCCGTTGCATCATGGGCCGCTCGAGCACGCATTCAAGGAGCACGACATGAGCGGCCAACGGATCAAGGACAAGGTCTGCATCGTCACCGGCGCGGCGATGGGGCTGGGCGAAGCGATGGTGCGGCGGCTTGCCGGAGAGGGCGGCAAGGTGATGCTGACCGACCTCAAGGATGCCGAGGGCCAGGCGCTCGCCGAGGCGATCCGCAAGGGGGGCGGGCAGGCGCGCTTCATGCATCACGACGTATCGGACGAAGCGCAGTGGAAGGCGGTCGTCGATGCGACGGTGGCCGCGTGGGGGAGGCTGGACGTCGTCGTCAACAACGCCGGCGTCGCGCTCAACGCCGCGCCGCACGAGCAGACCCTCGAGCAGTGGCGCTGGCTGATGTCGATCAACCTCGACGGCGTCTTCCTCGGGACGCGGGAGGCGATCCGCGCCATGAAGGTGAACCCGGCCGGGGGGCCGAAGGGGGGCTCGATCATCAACCTCTCGTCGATCGAGGGGCTGGTCGGCGACCCGATGCTCGGCGCCTACAACGCCTCGAAAGGGGGCGTGACGATCTACACCAAGTCGGTGGCGCTGTACTGCGCATGTGAGCGGCTGGGCATCCGCGTCAACTCGGTGCATCCCGGCTACATCTGGACACCCATGGTCGAGAACCATCTCGCATCGCTGGGCAGCGTCGAGGAAGGACGCAAGGTGCTCGACTCGATGCATCCGGTCGGTCACGTCGGCGAGCCGGACGACATCGCATGGGGCGTCGTCTACCTGGCGTCGGACGAATCGAAGTTCGTCACCGGCTCGTCGCTGGTGATCGACGGAGGCTATACGGCCCAGTGAGGCTGGCCTGCCGGCGCCTCGCGCCAGCGATAGCGGCGCTGCGGCGTCGAGGCGGCGTCGGAGCATCCGAGCGCCAGCGTCCAGCTGTCCGGCTCGATGGGCAGGGCGCCGGCGAGAGCCGTCAGCGCGCTGCGGGCGTCGCGTCGCGCGCCTCGCACCAGGGTGGCGTGCAGGTGCAGCGTGCGTTCGTCGAAGGCGATACCGGCCGCGCGCAGCCGCTGCTGCAGCTGCGCGGTGAGCTGCGCCGGCCAGGCGGATAGGGTGGGCGGAGCGGGTGAGGCAGGCGAGGCGGATGAGGCAGGCGAGGCCGTATCGGCCTGCGGTTCGCCTTTCGGGTGGGTGGGGCCGGCCCAGTAGAGGCCGCGGCCGAAGGTCCCGAGCCGCGTCAGCGCCATCGCCGGCCAGTGCGGCGCGAGGTCCGCGAGCAGGCCGGCGAGCGTGGCCTCGTCCTCGGCCGGGCGCTCGCCTACGAAGACCAGCGTGAGGTGCATGTCGCCGGCCGAGAGCGGCCGGCCGTCCACGCTCGCAGCCAGCCGCGCGGCGAGTGCGCCCAGTTGCGCCGCCGCGTGCGCGTCGGGGCGCAGTGCGTAGAACCAGCGCGGCTTCATCGGTGCCGGTTGCCGGCTCGCGCGAGCCGACGGGTGCCCGGCGTCGCGGGCCGTGCCCCCGGTGCGGCGCTGCCGCGGACGGTCAGCGTCCATGGAAATCGGGCGGCCGGCCCTCGCGATGCGCCGCCATTCCCTCGCGGCGGTCGGCACTTTCCCCGATCGTCTCGAGCATGCGCTGCGCCTGGATCATCCGCTCGGCGGGCCCTTTCGGAAGCACCGACTCCTCGACGAACGACTTCAGCGTGGACAGGACCAGCGGCGCCATCGCGGCCAGCTCGTGGGCCATGCGCAGCGCCGCGTCGACCTGCTCGCCGTCCGCGACGACCTCGTTGACCAGGCCGATCTCGTAGGCGCGCCGCGCCGTGACCGTGCGCCCGAGCAGGATCATCTCCATCGCGGCCTTGTGCGGCACCCGTGCGGCCAGTGCCGCAACGATGCCCCCGCTCAGGCCGAGCTTCGCGTCCGGGTACAGGAAGCGTGCCCCCTCGGCAGCCACGCAGAGGTCGGCGAAGATCGGAAACAACAGCCCGCCGCCGATGCACCAGCCGTGCACGGCCGCGATCACGGGCTTGCGCGTCGTCACGCCCAGGCTCGGAACGCAGCGCCAGAAATCCGGCGGATCGGAAAGATCGGCGCCGGCGCAGAACGCCTTCTCGCCGCGGGCTGCGATCACCGCCACGCGCTGCGTGGAGCGTTCGAAGTCCTCCAGTGCGCAGCGCAGGTCGGACACGGCCTGCCGGTCGAGCGCGTTGAGCTTGTCGGGCCGGTTGATCCGGAAGACCGATACCTTCGCGTCCTGCGAGACCTCGATGTTGCTCATTGCACTTCCTCGCGGATTGCCGAACCGGCTCCATTGGAGCTTGCGGCCAGCAGGGCGCGGGCGTCGACCGCCACGCAGCCTGCGCCGGCCCGTCCGACCAGCAGCGGGTTGATGTCGAGCTCGCGCAGCGATGCGCCGCCGTCCGCCGCGAGCCAGCTCAGTCGCGAGACCGCCTGTGCGGCTGCTGCCACGTCCACGGCAGGACGCCCGCGCGTGCCGGGGAAGCGCCCGGCGATGCGCAGCCGGGACAGCATGCCGCGCGCGCGCGCTTCGGAGACCGGCGCGGTGGCCAGGACCGTGTCCGCGAGCGATTCCGCGTAGATGCCGCCGGCGCCGATCAGGATCATCGGGCCGAACACTTCGTCGTGCTTCGCCCCGAGCAGGAGCTCCAGCTCGCCGCTGGCCTGCTCCTGCAGCGAGAACCCCTGGATGCGCGCGCCGGGTGCACCGGCAGCGATGCGCTCGAGCATCGTCCGCGCCGCCGATTCGAGCTCGCCGACCGATCCCAGGCCTACCGCCACGCCGCCGACGTCGCTCTTGTGCACGATGTCGGCCGAGACGATCTTCAGCACGTACGGCGGCGCGAGCCCGTCCGCCGCCTGCCGCAGCCCCGCTGCGCCGGCGACGAACACCGAGCGGTTCACCGGAATGCCATATGCGGCAAGCAGTTGCTTCGTTTCCTGCTCGCCGAGCGCGCCGGAAGGAAGCGCGGTACGACGCATCAATTGCGGCGGGCGCGCGGCCGGCGCGAATCGCATGGCCGCGGACCATTCGCGCCAGCCGCGAATCGCCCGGATCGCCGTATCGAGCGTTTGCGTGTGGAGGATACCGCGCTGGAGCAGCGCCTGCCGCGCGCCTTCCGCCGCCTCGCCGGGGAGCAGCGCCATGATCGCCGGCTTGCCCGACTTCTCGACCCCTTCGGCTGCCATTTTCGCGAATCGCGTGATGTCGGGTGCGGCAGTGATCACCGTGAAGGCGAGGTCGATGGCCTCGTCGGCGAGGAGCAGCTCGTGCGTGCGCGTCGTGTACGACATCGCGGCGCCGTCGTTCGCAGCGCCGATGTCGATCGGGTTCAGCAGTGCGGTCGGGTACATCGTGCGCAGCGTCCCGGCCGTGGATGCCGACGGCGCAGGCAGGGGGACGCCGATGTCGGAGAGCCGGTCCGCGCCCAGCGCGCATCCGCCGCCGGAGGGCGAGAGCAGCGCGACTCCGTCGACCTTGCGCGCGGGAAACCGCGACATCCCGGCCGCGAGCAGCATCATCGCCTCGGGGTCGTCCAGGAGCACGATGCCTCGTTCGCGGCAGGCGGCTTCGAAGGCGGCCTGGCTGCCGGCCAGGCTCGCGGTGTGCGAGAACGCGGCGGCGGCACCCGCCTCGGTCCTGCCGGCCTTGACCATCAGCCAGGGTTTTCCGGCACGCTGCGCCCGTTCGGCCGCGGCCAGGAATGCCGTTCCGGCACGCAGGCCCCGCAGGCCCTCGAGGTAGCTGCAGATGACGCGGGTAGCCTCGTCCTCGACGAAGAACTCGACCACCTCGCACACGTCGATGTCGGCCTGGTTGCCGACCGAGACGCAGTGCGAGAAGCCGATGCCGCCCGAACGCGCCCGGTCCATCAGGGTGCCCATGATCGCGCCGCTCTGGCTGACCAGGCCGATGTGCCCCTCCAGGACGCGCCGTCCGAGCAGCACCGGCGAGGGGCACAGCGCGAATCCGTTGGCGGGGCTGACGATGCCGATGCAGTTGGGACCGAGGATGCGCATGCCGTGCGCGTTCGCTGTGGCGACCAGCTCCCGCTCGAGCGCGGCACCCTCGTCTCCGGCGTCCGAGAAGCGTGAAGTCACGATGATCGCGCCGCGCACGCCGGCTTCGGCGCACTGCCCGACCACGCCCGCGACGTGCTCGCGGGGGATCGCCATGATCGCCAGGTCCACCGGGGCAGGCACATCGGCCACCGACGGCCACGCTCGGCGGCCCAGCACCTCCCGCCGTGCCGAGCTGATCGGATGGATGTCTCCCGGGAAACCCTGCTCCAGGAGGGTGCGCAGGATCCGGCCGCCGAACTTGCCGGGGTCCTCGGAGGCGCCGACGATCGCCACCGATCGCGGCCTCATCAGCTCGGCGACGGTCGCCATCGGACGGCGGACGTTCATCGCTGTGAGCTTACTGTTTCGGCAGGTGGATCTCGCGCGCGAACTGGCCGAGCTTGCGGACCTCGTCCCGGACGCGCGCGTCGACGGCCTCGGGCGACGCCGGTGCAGCCGCCTTCGCGCCGGCCTTCTCGAGGCGCTCGCGCACGTCCGGATCCTTCAGCGCGCGCTCGACCTCGCGGTTCACCCGCTGCACGATCGCCGCCGGCGTTCCCGCGGGAACGTGGATCGCGAACCAGGGAACGATGGGCTCTTCGCGATAGCCGGCCTCGGAGAGGGTCGGGACGTCCGGTGCCAGTGGCGAACGCTGCGTATCCATGACCGCGAGGGCCTTGAGCTTGCCGGCCTTGATCTGCGGCGCGGCGAGCGAGACGCTGGCGAGCATGAAGTCGACGACGCCGCCCATGACGTCGACGAGGGCCGGAGGCGCGCCGCGGTAGACGATCTGCTGCGCCTCGAAGCCGGCGGAACGCTTGAGCAGCTCGCTGCCCAGGTGGGCCGAGCTGCCGTTGCCCGGGCTCGCGTAGGTCAGGCCCTGGGGTTTCGTCCTGGCGTAGGCGGCGAGCTCGGCCACCGTGCTCACCGGCAGCTGCGAGGAGACGACGAGGAGGTTGGGCGCGCTGGCCGTCATCGCGACGGCGCGGAAATCGGCGACCGGATCGAACGGAAGCGACGCATACAGCGCCGGCGCCAGCGACATCACCGGGAACGACGACGCGAGCCACGTATAGCCGTCGGGAGCGCTCTTGGCGACCGCGTCGGTGCCGATGTTGCCGCCCGCGCCGGTCCTGGGTTCGACGACGATGGGCTGGCCCAGGCGCGGCGCGATATGCTCGGCCACGATGCGTGCGATCACGTCGTTGATCCCTCCGGTAGGGAACGGCGTGACGACGCGGATCGGCCGCGACGGCCACGAGGGATCGGCCTGGGCGAGCGCCGCCGTCGCGGCGGACATCGACAGCACACCGACCAGGAATGGAACGATTCGTCGGAGAATGGTGGACATCGGGCGCTCCCTCGTGGCGGCGTTCATGCGGACACGGCGGGGCGATCGAGCTGCGTCGCCGTGCGGTACAGGTTCGCCGAGCTGTTGCCGCTGCGGCAGTAGGCCAGCACGCGGCTTTCGCATTTCGCGACGAGCCGCGCGAATCGCCGGGCGCGTTCGCCCGGAACCGGGCCGGACTGAACGGGAAAATAGTGGAAGGCGATCCCCGCCTTGTGCGCGGCGCGCCTGATCCGGTGCGAGCTCGGATCGGTCGACGGCGGCGAGGAATCGGGGCGCACGCAGATCACGGTCCGGAACCCCAGCGAGGCCACCCACCCGAGATCGTCGACCGACAACTGGCCGGCCGTGGACACGTTGCGGTCGTGATCGGAGATCGAGAGCCCCGACGTGCGCTGGCAGTACATTCCCGAGAGCATCGACATGACGCGCGCGACGTCGGGGCCCGCCAGTGAGTAGTGCACGTACTTGCCGTTGCGCCGCGCGCGCACCAGGGACTCCTCGCGCAGGATCGCCAGCTGCTGCGAGAGCGACGACTGCGAGATGCCAAGCGAGGCCTCGAGCTCGCCAACATTGCGTTCGCCGAGCGTGAGCTGGCACAGGATCAGGAACCGATCCTCGTTGGCGAGCGTGCGCAGCAGGCGACATGCCACCGATGCGGATTCGCGCAGCGTGAACGCGGCGATTCCGCCGGGCTCTGAAGTCATATTAGGAGTCTCTAATATGATCGATGGATTGCCGCAGTCTACGCGCCGCGCCGGATCGCGGCAAGGGGGTGCGATCGCCGGGGCGTATGGCGGAGTCCGGCCGCGGCTGCCTCCGGAGAGGGCCATGCGCGGTCGGTGCAGGCGGAGTCGCGGCCGGCGGCAGCGGCGCCCGCCGCCGGTGCGGCGCTAGGAGGATCTGCCGTAGACGTCGTCGAAGCGCACGATGTCGTCTTCGCCGAGGTAGTCGCCGCACTGGACCTCGATCACCACCAGGTCGACGACGCCGGGATTCTCCAGCCGGTGCTGCGAGCCGATCGGGATGTAGGTGGACTCGTTGGCCGCGACCAGGAACGAGCGCTCGCCGCAGCTCACCTTCGCCGTGCCCGAGACCACGATCCAGTGCTCGCTGCGGTGATGGTGCATCTGCAGCGACAGGGTCTGCTTTGGCTTGACCTCGATGCGCTTGATCTTGAAGCGCGGGCCTTCCTGCAGCACGGTGTAGGTACCCCATGGCCGGGCCACGGTGCGATGCAGGCGCGCGGCCTCGTGGCCCCTGGACTTGAGGCGCCCGACGATCTCCTTGACCTGCTGGCTGGCGTCCTTGCTGGCTACCAGCAGCGCGTCGGGCGTGTCGACCACCAGCAGGTTCTCGACGCCGACGGCTGCCACCAGCCGGTCTTCGCTCTGGATGTGGGTGTTCTTCGCGCCGACCAGCATGGTGTCGCCGAGCGTGGTGTTGCCGTCGGCGTCCGGCTCGAGCTGCTCGGAGACCGCCTTCCACGAGCCGATGTCGCTCCAGGTGAAGCGCGACGGCAGCACCAGCACGTCGGCGAGCTTCTCCATCACCGCGTAGTCGATGGAGATGTCGGGGCAGGCGGCGAAGGCGTCGGCATCGAGCGTGACCTTCTCGTCGCTCGCGCCGGCGCGGCTGGCTTCCCAGGCTGCCCGCGCGGCGGCGAGCACCTCAGGGGCGTGCCGCTGCATGGCGTCGAGGATGGCCTGCGCGCCGAAGCAGAACATACCGCTGTTCCACAGGAAGTTGCCGGCCGCGAGGAAGCGCACCGCGCGCGCCGCGTCGGGCTTCTCGACGAAGCGGCGCACCTTCAGCGCGCGGCCTGCCGCCGGCTCGCCGGCCTCGATGTAGCCGAAGCCGGTCTCGGGCGCGGTGGGGCGCACGCCGAACAGCACCACGGCGCCGTCGGCGGCCAGCTCGGCGGCGCGCCGCGCATCGGCCTGGAAGGCGGCCTCGTCGGGAACGAGGTGGTCGGCGGGCAGCACCAGCAGCGTTGCGGCAGGATCCTGCGCGTGGGCCCACAGCGCGGCCATGGCGACCGCCGGTGCGGTGTTGCGCCCGGCCGGCTCGAGCAGTTGGGTGACGCGGCAGCCGCGCGCGGCCGGCAGCGCGTCGATCTCCTCGCGCGTCTTGAAGAAGTACTCGCGGTTGGTGACGATCGCCGCGCGCGCGCCTTCGGCCAGCGGCAGGGCGCGCGCGAGCGTGCGCTGCAGGAGGCTGAGCTCGCCGCCGAGCTTCATGAACGGCTTGGGGAAGGCTTCGCGCGAAACCGGCCAGAGCCTGGCGCCCGAGCCGCCTGAGAGAATGACGGGGATCAGCATCGCGTGTCGAGCGGGGCGTGGGTGAGGGAACGTTCGATTGTACGGCCGGCGGCCGGGCGGCATGCGACACTGTTCACGCCGGCGGCGGGATCGCCGCGACGAAGGGCATGCGGATGGCGGGCAAGGACATGACGGACGGCACGGCGCGGCGGGTCCTGGTGACGGGCGGGGCGGGCTATATCGGCTCGCATACCGTGCTGGAACTGCTGCGGGCGGGCTGGGAAGTGGTCGCGCTGGACAACCTGTGCAACGCCAGCGCCGAGTCGCTGCGCCGCGTCGCGCGCATCGCCGGGCGCGAGGCGCCGCTGGTGCGGGCCGACGTGCGCGACGAGGCGGCGCTGCGCAAGGTGCTGCGCGAGCAGCATTTCGATGCGGTGGTCCACTTCGCCGGCCTGAAGGCCGTGGGGGAGTCGGTGGCGCAGCCGCTGGCCTATTACGACAACAACGTGGCCGGCAGCGTGACGCTGCTGCGTGCGCTGGCCGAGGCCGGGGTGCGCCGCATCGTGTTCAGTTCTTCGGCCACCGTCTACGGCGATCCGCAGCAGGTGCCGATCGACGAGGGCGCCGCGATCGCCCCGGCCAATCCCTACGGGCGCTCGAAGCGGATGGTCGAGCAGCTGCTGGGCGACCTGGCGGCTTCGGACGCACGCTGGTCGATCGGCATCCTGCGTTACTTCAACCCGGTGGGCGCGCACGAAAGCGGCCTCATCGGCGAAGACCCGGCCGGCATCCCGAACAACCTCATGCCCTTCGTGAGCCAGGTGGCGGTCGGCCGCCTGCCCAGGCTGTCGGTGTTCGGGGGCGACTGGCCGACGCGCGACGGCACCGGCGTGCGCGACTACATCCACGTAGTCGACCTCGCGCGCGGGCACCTGGCCGCGCTCGAGCGGGCGCTCGCGCAGCCCGGCGCGTTCACCGTGAACCTGGGCACCGGCACCGGCTGCTCGGTGCTCGAGATGGTGCGCGCATTCGAGCGCGCGAGCGGGCGCACCGTACCCTACGAGATCGTGGCGCGGCGCCCCGGCGACATCGCCGAATGCTATGCCGACGTCTCGGCGGCGCAGGCCCTGCTGGGATGGCGCGCGCAGCTGGACATCGAGCGCATGTGCGTCGACGCATGGCGCTGGCAAAGCGCCAATCCGGCGGGGTATGCGGGACGGTAGTCACGGTGGGCGCGTAGGGGTATGCGGCCCGCTGCGCGGACTCGGGGTTGTCGATCAGGCGGGTGGTGCCCGGCCGTACCACTGGCGGCTATCGAAAGGATTATGCAGAATATGGCGAACAGGTACGGCTAGTGTTTGTCGATCGGATATTCGCGGTTCGTGACGTCTGCCTGGCCGAAAAGCAGCCATGGAAGCGGCTTGGCGGAAAAGAAGTAGCCAGGTTATTCGACCAGGTGCCACGTTACGCCGGCCTGCTGGTTGGCTACATGCGATCCACGGGAAGGAGCGGTATGGCAACCAGGAATCTCCTGTCGGTTACGCCCGCCGGAAGACGAGAGCGCAGGGAATAGGCGAATGAAAGCAGGCGCTTCCTGGCATGGGTGTGGATGAGTTATGTCGGCGGGAAGGGATTTATCCGTGGGTTTGCAGCGATCCAAAACACGTTAGGCGGCAATAAATGCATCGGTCGACCTTGAAGCCGTTTGTCCGACGCGATCTCGACGTTCTGTTCGTCGCGCTCAACGCGCCAGCGCAGTCAAACAGCAACGGGCATTGGTTCTCGGGAAGCGGTTCGCGCTTCTACAAGTTGCTCGCCCATAGTGGCCTCACGATCGAAGAGGTGCCGCGGGATGTCGGGGACGAACTTGTCTTTGGTTCAGTTGAGCGCAACCATCAGCATGCGTCATTCGGTGTTATTGACCTAGTGTCGGATTGGGTGGAAACCGATAGCAGTAAGGTCAGGCCTACGCTGCGGAATGCGGAAAGGTTGCTTGACGTCATCCGACAGAACCAACCGAGATTTGTATGCGTCCTACACGCGAAGGTTCGGGATGAACCGCCCCGGGAATCGAGGAGGCGATTTCGCTTTAGTCAGGCCGGGATGGCCTGATCAGCGAGGTTGCGATAGTAACTGGCTTCGGCCTCTGCAGGCGTGACATACCCGATAGGCTCAAGCAGTCGATGATGGTTGAACCAAGTCACCCATTCGAGCGTGGCGATCTCGACGGCTTCCCGGGTCTTCCAGGGGCTGCGTCGGTGGATGAGCTCGGCCTTGTAGAGCCCGTTGATCGTCTCGGCCAGGGCGTTGTCGTAGCTGTCGCCTTTGCTGCCGACCGAAGGCTCGATGCCGGCCTCGGCCAGCCGCTCGGAGTAGCGGATGCTGACGTATTGCGATCCACGATCCGAGTGGCAGATCAGCTCACCTCGTTCAGGGCGCCGAGCGTACAGGGCTTGCTCGAGCGCATCCAGAACGAAGTCGGTTTGCATCGATCGGCTGACGCGCCAGCCAACGATCCGGCGGGCGTAGACGTCGATGACGAAGGCCACGTACAGCCAACCCTGCCAGGTGCTGACATACGTGAAGTCAGTGACCCACAGCTGATTCGGCCGATCGGCCTTGAACTGCCGGTTGACCTTGTCCTTCGGACAAGGGGCACTGCTGTCGCTGATCGTGGTCCGCACCGTCTTGCCCCGGACAGCGCCGACGATGCCGAGCTTGCGCATCAAGCGCTCAACGGTGCAACGGGCAACATCGAAGCCTTCTCGTTGCAGTTGCCGCCAGACCTTGTCGGCGCCGTAGACCCGGAAGTTCTCTTGCCAGACGCGCTCGACCTGGACCATCAGCGCCTCGTCCCGAATCGTCCGGGCGCTGCGCAACGACGGATCCCGCCGGCGTGCTGCATGACGAAAGTAAGCCGACGGAGCAATCTGCAGGATCCTGCAGATCGGCTCGACCCCGTAACAGCTCCTGTTCTCGTCGATGAATGCCATCGCTACTTCAGACGGCGGTCGAGCTCCGCCTGGGCGAAAAACGCGCTCGCCAGCTTCAGGATCTCGTTGGCCTTGCGCAGCTCACGGTTCTCGCGCTCCAGTTCCTTGATCCGGCTGGCTTCCTCGCTCGTCAGGCCAGCTCGCTCGCCGGTATCGCGTTCGTGCTGCTTCACCCAGTTCAGCAGTGTCTGCGGCGTCATGCCCGCCTTGCCGGCGACCGACACGACCGTCGCCCACTGCGACGGGTGCTCCTGCCGCTGCTCGACCACCAGCCGAACCAGACGCTCACGCACTTCCGGGGAGTACTTCGGGGACTTCCTCATGGCTCCATTCTCTCAAACGAAGGAGCCTCCTCGAAAGCCGGGGCGGTTCACAGGGCTGGAATTCATCTATCTTCGCCAACTGTTCGTAGTCCCTGCTTTTCGTAGACGTGGCGTAGGGCGTCAGACGTTGAATTGGTTATGGAAGAACACTTGGGTTGGTTCACCGCGCCTGCGTATTGACGTCCTTATTGGCAACACTGCTGCCATTTCGTTCTGGCGTGCAATCGGGTTTCATGACTACTGCCTAACCATGGAGATGGAGCGGAAGTGACTGCTAACCACCGCGTGAGCCGGACCGCTACCAGGCGTTGCTTGCCAGTCCGCTTCGGCCTTCGGCCTACGCCGGCCGGTTACACGGAACGTTGGGCGTCACGATCCGTTCTGTATGCAGGAGCAAATTCCTATGGACTCGAGCTCTCCTTCTAATAAGCACAAACATCTAGAGTTCGTGCAGACGGCGGTCAACCGTATGGCGGGAAACCTGTTCCTGTTGAAGGGGTGGAGCATTACCTTGATTGCCGCCCTCTTCGCACTGGCAGCCAAGGATGCAAACCAGTTTTACGTACTAATTGCGTACTTTCCTTTGTTCATCTTTTGGTCACTAGACGGCTACTTCTTAAGTCAGGAACGGAAGTTCCGAGCCCTATATGACCACGTCCGAACCCTCAACGAATCGGATATCGACTTTTCCATGGACACAAGGCCGTTCAGCAAAGAGCCGCGCAATACATGGTCGGGCGCCATGTTCTCCAAGACGCTGGTCATCTACTACGCCGGACTCGCGGTCGTGATGCTGGTGCTCATGTATCTTGTTCGATAGCTTTCTCAAGGGAGGAGTGTAATGGTACGCAGGTGCTTCTATAGTTTCCATTACGTCCCGGATAGCTGGCGTGCCTCTACCGTTCGCCAGATTGGTGCAATCGAAGGCAACCAACCCGCCACCGACAACGATTGGGAGTCCGTAGCCAGCGGGCCCAATCAGGATGAGAAGATCAAGCGCTGGATCGCGGAGCAGATGAAAGGACGGAGCTGCACAGTCGTTCTCGTCGGCACATCAACGGCAAAACGGAAGTGGATCAACCACGAAATCATCAAGTCATGGAACGATGGCCTTGGGGTCGTCGGAATTCGAATCCATGGGCTCAAGAACCGCCTCGGAGAGACGTCGTTGGCCGGCGATAACCCATTCGACCATATAACCCATGGGCCCACGCAAAAGCCTCTATCGTCGATCGTGAAGTGCTATAACCCTGGCGGTGCCACAAGTCAGGAGCGCTACGCTTGGATCGCACAACATCTCGCGAACGCGGTCGAGGAGGCCATCAAGATTCGCAACGCGAGTTCGTAGCGCATGACGCCCAACCCGTCGTTGCAGCGGACAGCCAGCAAGTGCCGCTGAATTCAAACGTTAGGACGCTCAATGACTGATATTCGCACCCACTATCTCGATGCGTCAGCGATCGTCAAGCTCCTTCTCGACGAAGTCGGGAGCGACGTGCTTCGTGCTTACCTAGCCCCTTACGCAACACAAGTGACGACTTCTTTGTGCTTCGCGGAAGCGCTCGGAGTTCTGAAAGCAAAGCACGCGCACAAGCACATTTCAAGGGAGCACTACCTTGCAGCATGCGAGGAACTTATGGCGCACATTCGCTGTGCGACGCTCACGATCGAAGACATTGGAATCACCGAGCGTGCTGTATTCGACGAAGTGGAGCGTTGCGCTCGCGCACACGCGCTCGACCTATCAGACGCGTGTCAACTCGTGACGGTTCGATCGGGCGCGCTTTCAACGCTCGAAGGTGACTCGCGGCCCATCCTCGTGACAGCCGATAGGAGGCTGGCCGAAGCAGCGCGAAGAGAGGGCGTGCGAGCATGGGACTGCCTACATGAGCCAGCACCCTAACCTGTCCATCGGGCGGACACCCAACGGCGGGCTCCGCCCCCGTTGGGCGCCGCTCATGTCCAACGTTAGGCAGCACCAAGACCGCTCTAGGCAAAGGAGGCGCAATGAATCCAAGAACTGTTGCCCGCACGTTGCTCGGCTGCCTCGTATGCATCTACTCACTAGCAACTGCACAAGTACCAAGCGGATACGTTCAGTTTGATGCGGCGCGAAAGGAGGTCATTGTCTTCGTTCATGGCGTAACTGGCGACGCACGAGAGACTTGGACAAACTCGCGCACCAGATCCTACTGGCCGGAGCTGATACGTACCGACGAGCGATTTTCTCGCGCAAACGTCTGGGTCTTCAGCTATCGATCGCCCAAGCTTAGTAACGCACAAGATGTTGAGGAGCTAGCGCTGAAGCTTGGCGACACCCTTACTGACGTGCTGCGCGTGCACGACAAGCTCTACTTTCTCACGCACAGCATGGGCGGGCTGATTGTTCGTGAAATGCTTGTGCTCAAGGCCGTTCCTTCTGCCAAAGTTCCGCTCATCTACTTCTTCGGTACCCCCTCCGCGGGGGCGGACCTGTCTGGCATCGCTGCGGCGATTACGCGAAATCCGCAGTTTGAGAACCTGAGGCCGTTTGCCAGAGATTCTGACGTTGTGCGGTTTGCGCGCAGTTGGCTTGCGACCTCTCAGGATCCAAGACGACAGTATCCCCAACGGATATGGAGCTATTGTGCGTATGAGTTGCAGGGCCTCGTTGCAGGCAAGCTGATCGTAACAGGTCGCTGCAACGGACAGTTGACCCGGCCGACCGCGCGCTACCGCACGCGGCCGTCCGCATCAACTGCCGCTGAGCTCGGACGTTAGACCACCGTGAAAGCCATAGCTGCCGAACTCGTGCGAGGCGCATTTACGCTTGCCGCCGTTGCTCTCGGATCCTTAATCGGCCTGGGTGCGTACTTCCGGCAGAAGGAGTGTCACTCATCGCCATATTCAGGCCAGCCGATTTCGGCGTAATCAGGCCGGCGGCGTGGATGCAAACGAGCATCTCGTGAGGGGGTCAAGGATGGGTGTTTTTCGATGCCTTGGCAACGCTAGATTTGAGCCCGGGCGGCAGCGAGCGAGGGGCGCGGTAGGAAGCGCCATCGAGCGTCAGGCAGTATGCGTTGTGGCACAGCCGGTCGAGCGTGGCCGAGGCCAGCAGCCGGTTGGCAGGGAACGCCTGATCCCACTCGGGGAAGTCCAGGTTGCTGGTGACGAGGGTGGCGGCGGTCTCGTAGCGCTCGGCGATGAGGTCGTGCAGGTCCTCGTCGGCGGGCGGGCGCAGGGGTTTGAGGCCGAAGTCATCGATGATGAGCAGCGACACGCGCGCCAGGCTGGCGAGCTTGCGTTCGTAGGCGCCGGTGGCCTCATGTCCAACGTTGGGTTAAAAATATGAGCGCTTGGAGTGGAATACGAAGCCTGGCGAGGCGCTTTCTCGGCGTCGAAGGGCTCGAGGTGGCCGATCTCTCGAAGATCGACGCGGATCTTGCACCCACTGCTAAGCCGCGACCAAAAACACTACGCCAAGCACCTGCCGAGGCAGAACCCATCGAAATACTTCCAGAGTATGAATTCGTTCTTGAGGCGATCCGGGGAAAGTGCCCGGCGGTATTTGTCACCGGGCGTGCCGGCACGGGTAAATCTACCTTGATAAGGTTCCTCACAGAGCAGATTAAGAATTGTGCGGTGGTCGCACCCACGGCATTGGCGGCCATCAATGTCCATGGCACAACAATCCATTCCTTTTTCAGAATGCCTCCGCGGACCCTCAATCCAGACGAAGCATTTGAACCGCGTCGTCAGATTGTCCCTGTCATCGAGATTCTCGGGGCTTTGGTCATCGACGAGATTTCGATGGTCCCCCCCAACTTGGTGGACTGTATCAGCAACACCCTGAAGAAGGTTCGTTGTGACACGCGACCATTCGGTGGCGTTCCTGTCGTCTTTGTCGGCGACCTTCTTCAGTTGCCGCCAGTCGTCAGTGATCCAGAGGTCGCTCAGTATTATACTGACCGTTACCGGTCTCCTTATTTCTTCTCAGCGGACGTCTTTTGCGAGACGGAACTGCTTCCAATCGAGCTGACCAAGGTGTTTCGCCAGGCTGGCCGCGAGTTTGTCGATATGCTCGACAGGATCAGGCTCAACGACAGGCACCGTGATGCCGTGGCGAAGATCAATCGTGATTGTTACCGCGACAAAGAGTTAAATTCCTCTCCAGAGCTTTTTCTCGTCCCTACGAATGCTGCTGCCAAGGCGATCAACACCCGTAACCTCAACAACCTGAATACCCCATTGAGGGTATTTGATGCCATTGTCGAAGGCCGATTCGATGTTCAGCGTGACAGGTTTCAGGCACCCCACCGACTTGAGATCAAGGAGGAGGCACAAATACTGTTTGTGAAGAACAACAGACCTTATTGGGTGAATGGCACCCTTGGGCGCATCGTTCAGATTGAGGACGACAGGCTACGCGTCGAGATCGACCGGACGGGGAACACGGTGAGCGTTGAACGGGCGACTTGGGAGAAGATTCAATACGAGTATGATCGTGACGAGAGAAGGATCGTAAGCACGGTAGTTGGATCGTTTAAGCAGTTCCCCGTCGCCCTCGGGTGGGCTATCACCATCCACAAGTCGCAGGGAATGACCCTGGATTCGGTGCGAATCGACCTCGGGCGAGGAGCCTTTTGTTCGGGGCAGACCTATGTTGCTCTATCACGTTGCCGCACTCTCGAAGGGATCAGCCTCGACACTCCAATTTCCATGAGTGATGTGAAGGCGGATGGGACGATACTCGAATTCTATAAGCGCCTCAAGCCGCTGCGAGACCAAAATAAAGCCTAATAAGGCGGTACAGCCAACCGCTGGGGCCGCTGAGTTTTTTATGTTTCTTAACTTCAATCCGCCGTTCACGATCCACGTACGCCCCCGCGCCTGTGGTCGGCTGACCTTGGACGTTGAGTGTCGCGAAACCCGCCCTGCTATCCTGCGATCATGAAGGTCACTGAGATTTTTCGTATGCTTGAGAGCGATGGCTGGCGCTTGGTAGCCACGCGCGGCAGTCACCGGCAGTTCAAGCACCCGAGCAAGGCCGGCCGCGTCACGGCCCCTGGCAAACCGAGCGACGATCTTGCGTCCGGTACGCTGAACAGCATCCTGAAGCAGGCTGGCCTGAAGTGAGATCATATGCGCTACGCAGTCGTTATTGAGAAGGCCCAAGGCAACTACTCGGCATATGTGCCGGACCTTCCGGGTTGTATTGCCACAGGCGCCACAGTTTCTGAAGTTGAAGCAGAAATACGCGAAGCCATTGTCTTTCACGTCGAAGGCCTTCGCGAGGACGGTTTGCCTGTTCCGCCTCCGTCGAGTCAAGTGGAGTACGTCGAAGTTTCCGCGTAACGACATTGTGTGATGACGCCCAACAGGTCGCTGCATCGGACCCTTGACCCGTCCTCCGCCGCGGCCAAGCGGACGGGTCAAGCGCCGCTGAGCTTCGACGTTGAGCATTTCCACAGCGCAGGTTGTTGTCGTTATTGACAACACTCGCAGATGTTGTCATCATAGCCAACATGAAGGCTACACGGCTGACTCGGACACGAATCATCTACGCAGAGAATGCCTTCGCTGAACTCGTCCTCTGGAAGGTATCCGCACCCGTTTCGGGCTCGACGCACAACCTGAAGTATCGGTTGGCATATGTGGTGGATGGCATATGCGTGCTTCGCTACGACAATGAGGTGGGAAAAGGTGATCACCGCCACTACGGTGGAACCGAGAGCAACTACCAGTTCACCACGCCCGAGGCGCTCATAGCCGATTTTCAACGCGATATCGCGAGGTGGAACCGTGAGAACCGTAACTCTGGACGTTCGCGATCCGAATGACTCGATGGCTGATTTCGTTCGCTCCTGGAAGAACGGCAAGGCCGACAAGTCGGCTCGCATCAGTTTCGCGTCGCCTGAACTTCTGTGGAAGGTGCTGACCGCCAAACGATGGGAACTGCTCAAGGCCCTGTGCGGGGCAGGGCCCATCTCGATTCGGGAAGCCGCTAGACGAGTGAACCGCGATGTGAAAGCGGTTCACAGTGACGTCACGGCGCTGCTGAGTGTCGGCGTGCTCGACCGGGCCGAAGGCGGCGGGATCGTATTTCCGTTCGAGGCGGTCAAGGTCGAGTTTCTGCTGCAGGCGGCCTGAGCGCAGTGCGAGAGATGCCCAACCGCACCATCGAGCGGACGCCCAACCGGCTGCGCCGATTGGTCGCCGCTCATGTCGAACGTTAGTAGCACTGAAAGACGAGGGGCCTACGCCTGAGCACTTTCAAGTTATTCCTTCTCGCAATCTGTGCCGAAAGATACTGTCAAATTCCATGATGAATTTGATGCTGAAACGAAATGAGACAAGCATGACCATTGACTACCGCTGGCTTTACGACACGGTACGCGAACGATTTGAATCGGACGAGGCCATGGAGGCTTTCCTGCCCAGGGCGCTTGCTTCTGAAGAGTTGAAGCAGAAGGGCGATGATCGCTATCTTTCTGCCATGAGCCAGCGGGTATTTCAGGCCGGCATGCAGCACTCGGTGGTGGATGCCAAGTGGCCTGCCTTCGAAGAAGCCTTCCGGGGCTTCGTACCCGAGGAAATGGTGTTGATCGGCCCGGAACAGATCGAAGGTCACATGAAAAATGACCGAATCATCCGTGATCGCGCCAAGCTGCAGGCCATCCCGAAAAACGCCCGGTTTATTCTGGATATTCGCCGGGAGCAGGGCATCAGTTTCGGCGAGTTCATTGCCGACTGGCCGGGTGCCGACATCATCGGCTTGTGGCGTCTACTGGCCAAGCGTGGTGCTCGCCTGGGTGGGCGCTCGGCCGCCGGATTCTTACGTTTGGCCGGGAAGGACACTTTCTTATTGACCAGCGATGTGGTTGCACGCCTGATGGCCGCAGGTGTTATTGACCATGAACCCACCAGCCAGCGCGATATGCAGATCGTACAGGATGCTTTCAATGCGTTGCAGCAAGACTCGGGAAGGCCGTTGTGTCAGTTGTCGGCGATGTTGTCGTTGAGTATTAATCCGATGTTCTAGTGACGAATCTATGCCTGGCGGTGGATGTGGCGGGAAGCGGCGGCGAGCCTGCTACCGATGATCGAGGCGAGCGGCCCCTTTGCCGAGCCGAACACGGTGATGACGGCTGATGTTTGCTGCCACAGCGTGGCGAATCTGGATGCGGGGAAGGAGCAAGGTGAAGAAGCAGCGGACGCTGTACTGCTTGGTGCACAATATCGAGAAAACGGCGGCAGCGCCGCGAACCGGTTATTGCACACTCTCGTCAGGCACCTGGAGACCCGGTATGCGCAGGTTCATCCTTCTTTTCGTAGCGCTGCTGCTTGGAACGCATTCCTACGCTCGATCTCAGACCGCCCAGAAAGTGGTCGATATCCCCACGAGGCCAGGGATCACGCAGCGGATGCTCGTGCTCTCGCCGGCCGACCCGAAGGCGGCAGTCATACTGTTCCCCGGCGGCCATGGTGGGTTGCAACTGTTCGCGAACGGCTCCATGAAGTGGGGCGAAGACAACTTCCTCGTTCGGACGCGGCAGATATTTGCTGACCAAGGCCTCTTGGTCGCTGTCATCGACGCCCCATCCGACCGACAGACCCCACCCTTTCTTCATGGTTTCCGCCAGGCATCCGAGCATGCAGCCGATGTCAGGGCCGTCATTGCGTGGATGCGCGACATTGCAAAGGTCCCCGTCTGGCTCATAGGAACTAGCCGCGGTACTCAGTCCGTAGCCTACCTGGCCACCGAACTGACTGGCCCGGAAGGGCCGGATGGCATTGTCCTCACTGCCACGATCCTGACGGACAACAAGTCGCGTCCCGTGCCGGGTATGTCCCTGGACAAGGTCCGCGTGCCGGTGCTGGTGGTGCACCATGAGCAAGATGGCTGTGAACACTGCTCTTTCGCCGAAACGCCGGCGTTGATGGCCAAGCTCGGTACCGCACCGAAGAGCCAGTTGCTATCCTTCAAAGGTGGGGTGAACAAAGGTGATCCGTGCAAGGCCTCTGCCTACCACGGGTTCAATGGCCTCGAACGTGATGTTGTCCAACAAATCGCTGCCTGGGTTCTGGCGAAGTAGCAGCAGGCATCTGATCGGGCTGCCCGCTTCGAAGTGCGTGGTGGATCCCTGCAGGCGGCCTGAGCGCAGCGCCAGTCAGAACTCGAGGTTGTCGATCAGGCGGGTCGTGCCGAGTCGCGCGGCGCCCAGCGTCACCAGGGTGTCCGGGGTCGCGAGGTCGGCGGCCTGCGGCGGCGCGAGGTCGGCGCGCCGCCGCACCGTCAGGTAGTCGGGTTTCCAGCCGCGCGCCTGGAGGGTCGCCATGGCTTCGTGCTCGGCGTCGGCCAGCGCCTGCAGCGAGCGGGCGCCGGCCGCGCGCTGCGCCAGCGCCTGCAGCGCGCGCGCGAGCGCGGGGGCCTCGGCGCGCTGCGCGGCGTCGAGGTAGCCGTTGCGCGAGGACATGGCCAGGCCGTCGGCTTCGCGCAGGGTGGGGCCGGCAAGCACCTCGATCGGCAGGTTGAACTGCTCGACCATGCGGCGCACCACCATCAGCTGCTGGTAGTCCTTGGTGCCGAACACCGCCACGGCCGGCTGCACGCAGCCGAAGAGCTTCATCACCACGGTGGCCACGCCCTCGAAGAAACCGGGGCGGAACGCCCCTTCGAGGACGTCGCCCAGGCCCGGCGGGGTCGTGATGCGGCAGGTCTGCTCGACCGGATACAGCTCGCGCTCGCCGGGGGCGAACAGCAGGTCGCAGCCCGCCGAGCGCAGCTTGTCGCAGTCGGCCTCGAAGGTGCGCGGATAGCTGTCGAAGTCTTCGTGCGGGGCGAACTGCAGCCGGTTCACGAAGATGCTGGCCACCAGCGGCCGGCCCGTCGCCTTGGCGATGCGCGCGAGCGAGAGGTGGCCTTCGTGCAGGTTGCCCATGGTGGGCACGAAGGCGGCGGCGCGGTTCGTGCCGAGGGCGGAGCGCAGTTCGCGGACGGTGCGGGCGATTTGCATGGCCGGATCACTCGCCGATGCTGAAGAAGCTGCGCCGGCCCCGCATTTCGTCGAGCTGGCGCACCAGGGTGGAGAAGTCGTCCTCGCGCTCGATCGGATTGAGGTGCTCGGTGTTCACGATCAGCAGCGGCGCGGCATCGAAATGATAGAAGTAGTGGCTGTAGGCTTCGGCGAGTGCGCGCAGGTAGGGCTCCGAGATGCCCGCCTCCATCTCGAGGCCGCGCTTGCGCACGCGCTCGACCAGGGTGTCGGGCTGCGCCTGGAGGTAGATCACCAGGTCGGGCGTCGGGGCCTGCGGGCGCAGGCTGTCGAAGATCTGCCGGTACAGCTTCAGCTCGTCGTCGTCGAGCGTCAGGCGCGCGAAGAGCGGGTCCTTGTCGAGCAGGAAGTCGCCGACGGCGGACTGCGCGAAGAGATCCTGCTGGGCGAGGTCGCGCAGCTGGTTGACGCGCTGGAACAGGAAGAACAGCTGCGTGGGCAGGGCGTAGCGGCGGCTGTCGCGGTAGAAGCGCTCGAGGAAGGGGTTGCCGAACGGGTCTTCGAGCACCGCCTGGGCGCCGAAGCGCTCGGACAGCTTGCGTGCGAGCGAGGTCTTGCCGGCGCCGATCGGCCCCTCGACCACGATGTGGCGGTACTTGTCGAACGGCGAGGCGAGCAGGGGCGCGATCGTCATGAGCGGAAGATGAAGTACACCGCGCCGAGCATGCACAGCGCGGCCCAGAGATAGTCGAGCTTGATCGGCTGGCCCATGTAGAGCACCGCGAAGGGCACGAACACGGCCAGCGTGATCACTTCCTGGATGATCTTGAGCTGCGGCAGGGTGAAGTAGCCGTAGCCGGCCCGGTTGGCCGGCACCTGCAGCAGGTATTCGAACAGCGCGATGCCCCAGCTGGCCAGCGCGGCGAACCACCACGGGCGCGTCGCCAGGTCTTTCAGGTGGGCGTACCACGCGATGGTCATGAAGACGTTGGAGGCCGCGAGCAGCCCCACGGTCTGCAGGGGGATGGGCAGGTTCAAGGCGGTGCTCCCGCGGGCAGCGCCAGCGTCCCGATGCGCTCGATGGCCTGGCCGGTGCAGGCCGCAAGCAGCTCGGCGACGCTGCCGTGGCCGGGCACGGCGAGCGCCGGGTCGATCTCAGCCAGCGGCGCGAGCACGAAGGCGCGCGCGTGCATGCGCGGATGCGGCAGCGTGAGCGAAGGCGAGGTGATGCGCAGCGGCCGGCCGGCCGCATCGACGGCCAGCAGCAGGTCGAGGTCCAGGGTGCGCGGCGCGTTGCGCCACGGGCGCCGGCGGCCGGCGTCGGCCTCGATCGCCTGCAGCGCTTCGAGCAGGGCCTCGGGCGAGCGGGTGCTCTCGATCCTGGCGACCGCGTTGAGGAAGTCGGGGCCCTGCGCATCGACCGGTGCGCTGCGATAGAGTGAGGAGATGCATTGCAGGCGCACGCCGGGCAGCGCGGCGATCGCCGACAGCGCCGCGGCGAAGGCGCGCGACGGCTCGCCCAGGTTCGCGCCCAGGCCGATCCAGGCTCGCATCGCCGCGCTCACGCGGGATGCTTGGGCCCGGCCGGTGCGGCCCCGGCGTCCGGCGCGGGTTGCGTCTCGGAGGCGCGTGCCGGCTGCGCTTCGGGGGCTTGCGCGGGCGGCGCCTCGGAACCGTCGCGTACGGGTTCCGTCGCTTCGCCGCCCGGGGCGGAACGCTCGCCGCCGCGCCGGCTGCCGCTGCGGCGCCGGCGCTTCTTCGCCGTGCCCGGTGCGTTCGCCACGCTGGCCAGCAGCGCCTCGCGTCCGGCGCCGTCGGCCTCGGCGAACTCCTCCCACCAGCGGCCCAGCTCGGCCGGCGCGTCGCCCGTCTCGCAGCGCAGCAGCAGGAAGTCGTAGGCGGCGCGAAAGCGCTGGTGCTCCAGCAGTGTGTAGGGCGAGCGGCCGCTGCGCCGCTCGAAGCGCGGCTGCATCATCCAGATCTCGCGCATGTCGCCGATGTAGCGGCGCTGGATCGCGATGCGCCCGGCCTGCTCGTCGAGCACCGAATCGATCGCCGCGGCCAGCGCCGGGATGGCGTGCTCGCCGCGCGCGACGCCGGCCTTCCAGCGCGCGCTCACCGGCTGCCACAGCAGCGCCGCGAACAGGAAGCCGGGCGAGACCGGGCGGCCTGCGCGTACCCGCGCGTCGGTGGCGTCGAGGGCGGCCGCGACGAAGCGCTCGCCGTCGGGCTGCTCGAGGATCACGTCGAGCATCGGCAGCAGGCCGTGGTGCAGGCCCTCGCTGCGCAGCGCCTGCAGGCAGGCCATCGCGTGGCCCGACAGCAGCAGCTTGAGCATCTCGTCGAACAGGCGCGCGGCCGGCACGTTGCGCACCAGGCCGGCGAGCTCGCGGATGGGCGCGCGCGTCTTCGGATCGATGGCGAAGCCGAGCTTGCCGGTGAAGCGCGCCACGCGCAGCATGCGCACCGGGTCTTCGCGGAAGCGCGTGGCCGGGTCGCCGATCATGCGCAGCGTCTTGCGCTCGAGATCCTTCACGCCGCCGTGGTAGTCGAGCAGGGCGTCGGCGACCGGATCGTAGTAGAGCGCGTTGATGGTGAAGTCGCGCCGCGCGGCGTCCTCGGCCTGGGTGCCCCAGACGTTGTCGCGCAGCACGCGGCCGTGCTCGTCGGTCTCGGCGGCGTCCTGGATGGCGCGGAAGGTCGACACCTCGATGGTCTCGCGCCCGAACAGCACGTGCACGATCTGGAAGCGGCGCCCGATGATGCGCGAGCGCCGGAACAGCGCCCGGACCTGGTCGGGCGTGGCGTCGGTGGCCACGTCGAAGTCTTTCGGCTTGAGGTCGAGCATCAGGTCGCGCACGCCGCCGCCGACGATGTAGGCGCGGAACCCGGCCTTCTGCAGCGTCTCGCAGGTGCGCATGGCCGCCGAGGAGACGTCGGCGATGCGCACGCCGTGCGCCGAGCCGCGCAGGGTTCTCGGGCGCGCGCGCACGGCGTTGCGCGGCGCCTTGCGGTTGAGGATGCGCTGGATCAGTCGCTTGATCATTCGAACAGCCGCAGCACCGGCCAGCCGCGCTCGCCGGCAAGGGCGGCCAGGCGGGCGTCGGGATTGGTGGCCACCGGGTCGGTGACGCGCTCGAGCAGCGGCAGGTCGTTGGCCGAGTCGCTGTAGAAGAACGACTGCGCGAATCCGCGCCAGTCGTGGCCGAGGCCGGTCAGCCACTCGCCGGTGCGCCGCACCTTGCCTTCGCGAAACGACGGCGTGCCGCGCGGGCGGCCGGTGTAGCGGTCGTCGAGCGTCTCGATGCCGGTGGCGATCAGGTGTTCGATGCCGAAGGCGCGCGCGATCGGTGCGGTGACGAATTCGTTGGTGGCGGTGACGATCGCGCACAGGTCGCCGCGCCCGCGATGCGACTCGACCAGGGCGCACGCGGCCGGCCTGATCGCCGGCTCGATCACTTCCTGCATGAAGCGCCGGAGCCAGGCCTCGAGCTGGCTGCGCGGGTGCGCCGCCAGCGGTGCGAGCTGGAAGGCGAGGAACTCGTGGATGTCGAGCGTGCCGTCGTGGTACTGCTGGAAGAAGGCGTCGTTGCGCCGCTCGTACTCCGCGCCGTCCACCACGCCCAGGCGGATCAGGAAGCGCGCCCATTCGTAGTCGCTGTCGATGGGCAGCAGCGTGTAGTCGAGGTCGAACAGCGCCAAGCGCGCGCCGGCCGGCGCCTGCCGGGCAGTCGGATCGTGATTCATGACTTCAATGTTAGCAGCGCGCCGGTGACCCCCAGCTCGCGCAGCAGCGGCAGGGTGATCGCCCGCTTGCGCGCGTAGGCATGACGGTCGAGCGCGTCGAACAGCGCCAGCAGCGCACGGATGTCGCGCGAGGTATGGGCGAGCAGCCACGGCACGACCTCGGGCGACAGCGCCACGCCGCGTTCGGCGGCCACCTGCCCGAGCAGCGCGGCCTTCTCGTCGTCGCCGAGCAGGTGCAGCCGGCCGACCAGCCCGGAGCCGAGGCGGGTGCGCAGGTCGTCGCGCAGCGCCAGCCCCAGCGGGGGCTGCGCGCCGGCGGCCACGACCGCCGCGCCGGGGCGCGCCCGGACGTGCTCGAGCAGCTGGAACAGACGCTGCTGGCGCTCGGCGTCGAGCAGCTCGCAGTCGTCGACCGCCGCGATGCGCGTGTCTTCCTCGAGCCTGAACCCGGCCGGCGGCGAGCCGGGCCCGAGCACGGCGCGTGCGCCCACCAGGGCTTCGAGCAGGTGCGTCCTGCCGCTGCCGGCCTCGCCCCACAGGTAGATCACCGAGGCGCCCGCCGGCGGCGCGCCCGCGCGCAGCGCACGCAGCCATGCCAGCACCTCGGCGTTGCGCCCGGCGACGAAGTTCTCGAGCGAGGGCGCTTCGATGCGATGGAGATCCAGCGGGATCTGCTGCATGGCGGGTGCGGCGGGGCGTGGGCGTGCGGCGAGTGGGCGGGCGGGCAGCAGGCGCGTCAGCCGCGCTGGTAGAACTCGCTGCCCAGCCACGCCTGGAGCAGGCGGCGCAGGCCGACCGCGCTTATCGCCGCCAGCGGCAGCGCCAGCAGCACGCCGACGAAGCCGAACAGCGAACCGAAGGCGAGCAGCGCGAAGATGACGGCCACCGGGTGCAGCCCGATGCGCTCGCCCACCAGCCGCGGCGTGAGCCAGACGCTCTCGACCACCTGGGCGATGCCGTAGATGACCACCGCCGATACGAGGCCGGGCAGCACGCCGAGCTGCAGCATGCCGGCGATCAGCGCGAACGCGAAGCCGAGCGCGAAGCCGATGTAGGGGATGAAGATCAGCAGGCCGCTCAGCACGCCGATGGGCAGCCACAGCGTGTAGCCGGCCACCAGCAGCGCGAGCGAGAACCAGGCCGCCAGCGCCGCCATCACCAGCAGCTGGCCGCGCAGGTACTGCCCGAGCAGCGAGTCGGTTTCGTCGAGCGCCGCATCGAGCGGCTCGATCCAGCGCGGCGGCACCAGGGTGCGCCCGCGCGCCACCAGGTGCGGCCAGTCGGCGAGCAGGTAGAACAGCACCACCGGCACCAGGAACACGGTGCCGACGACCTGCAGGGCGGCGCCCCAGCCCGACTTGGCATAGGCCAGGAGGGCGGCCGCCCAGTCTTCCCCGCTGCCGGCGAGCTGACCGGCGAGCCAGCTGCGCAGGGTGGCGGCATCGAGCCGGATCGGGATTCCGAGCCTGTCGCTCAGCCACGGCAGGAGCCGCTCGGAGATCGAGGCGGCGAGCGCCGGGAACTGCTGGCGGATCAGCGCGACCTCCTGCTGGGTGATCGGCACCACGATGAGCACGATGGCCGCCAGCGCCGTGAGCGCGCACAGGATCACCAGCACCGCGGCCAGCGCGCGCGGGACGCGCCGCCGGTGCAGCCAGCGCACGGCCGGCGACAGCACGTAGGCGAGGATGGCCGCGGCGACGAACGGGGTGAGGATGGCCCCGAGCGCGACCAGCACCCACACCAGCAGGGCGCCCACGGCAGTCCACAGCGCGGTCTGGCGCTGGCGGGGGGAGAGGGGCATGGTCGCGAGGGGGCGAGGCGGTGTCCGGGGGAAAGGCGCATGACGCCGAGCGGCTACAATCGCATCGGAGACGCGATGGCAGCCGCCGCCGCGGGCGCGTCGAAACCGCCATTCTATCGGCCGCCGGCGGCGCGCCGTCCAACGATCGGGTCGCCATGGGCTCTTCGCAGACAGGCTCTTCGCTTTCGTACCGGGATGCCGGCGTGGACATCGATGCCGGCGACGCGCTGGTCGAGCGCATCCGGCCGATGGCCCGGCGCACCCTGCGCGAGGGCGTGCTCGGCGGCATCGGCGGCTTCGGCGCGCTGTTCGAGGTGCCGCGGCGGTTCCGCGAGCCGGTGCTGGTGTCGGGCACCGACGGCGTGGGGACCAAGCTCAAGCTCGCCTTCGCCCTCGATGGCCACGACACGGTGGGCATCGACCTGGTGGCGATGAGCGTCAACGACATCCTGGTGCAGGGCGCCGAGCCGCTGTTCTTCCTCGACTACTTCGCCTGCGGCAAGCTCGACGTCGAGGTGGCCGCGCGGGTGGTCGGCGGCATCGCGCGCGGCTGCGAGCTGGCCGGCTGCGCGCTGATCGGCGGCGAGACGGCGGAGATGCCCGACATGTACGCGGCCGGCGAATACGACCTGGCCGGCTTCGCGGTCGGCGCGGTCGAGAAGTCGGAGATCATCGACGGCTCGCGCATCGTGGCCGGCGACGTGGTGCTGGGCCTGGCCTCGAGCGGCGCGCACTCCAACGGCTACTCGCTGGTGCGCAGGGTGATCGAGCGCGCCTGGGGCGCCATCGATTCGCCCCGGCTGCGCGACGACTTCCACGGCCGGCCGTTCACCGAGGCGCTGCTCGCGCCCACGCGCATCTACGTGCGGCCCATGCTCGCGCTGATGCGGGCGCTGCCGGTCAAGGGCATCGCGCACATCACCGGCGGCGGGCTGGTGGAGAACGTGCCGCGCGTGCTGCCCGCTGCGCTGCAGGCGGTGCTGCATCGCGACGCCTGGACGATGCCGCCGCTCTTTGCCTGGCTGCAGCACCACGGCGGCATTGCCGACGCGGAAATGCACCGCGTCTTCAACTGCGGCATCGGCATGGTGGTGGTGGTGGCCGCCGGCGATGCCGCGGCCGCCGAGCGGCAGCTGCGCGAGGCGGGCGAAACCGTGTACAAGATCGGCGCCATCGTCGAACGACCGACGGGTGCGCCGGCTGCGATCGTAGTGTGAACAGGCCCTAGCCGTGCGCCGGACCGCGGCGCCAAGCTTCCGGGGCTGGCTCGCGGCATGCGTCGCTGGCCTGGGGCTGGCAGCGGCCGCTCCCGGGCTGGCCGCCAACTACCGGCTCGACATCGAGGCGCCCGCGGAACTGGTCGAGCCGCTGCGCACCCGCACGCTGCTCGGGCGCTGGATCGACGAGCCCGGCTTCGAGAGCGAGCAGCTGCCGCTGTTCATCGAGCGCGCCCGCGACGAAGCGCTGGCGATCGCCCGGGCGGCCGGGTATTTCTCGGCCAGCGCCGAGGTGTCGCTGGAGCCCGCCGCGGCCGGCGAGCTGCCGCGGGTGCACGTGGTGGTCGACGCCGGCGCCCGCACCACCGTCAACCGCTTCGATTTCACGCTCGACGGCCCGCCCGATGCACAGGCCCTGCGCGCCGAGCTGGCGCGGCGCTGGCCCCTGCCCGAGGGGTCGTTCTTCCTCAGCGACCGCTGGCAGGAGGGCAAGCGGCTGCTGCTGGACGTCCTGCAGCAGCACGGCTTCGTGCGCGCGCGCATCGTCGAGAGCCGCGCGCAGGTCGATCCCGCCGCGACGGCGGCCGGGCTGAGGCTGCACATCGAGAGCGGCCCGCGCCTCGCCTTCGGCCCGACCACCGTCAAGGGCCTGCAGCGCTACGACCGCTCGATCGTCGAGGCCCTCAGGCCGTGGCACGAGGCCGCTCCGGCCGCATCCGGGCATGCCGCGAGCGGCGGCGATCCGTACAGCTTCGAGGCCCTGCTCGATTACCAGGCGCGGCTGCGCGCCTCGGGCTACTTCGACAGCGTCGACGTGCTGCCCGACCTCGCAGCAGTCGAGGCCGACCCCGCGCGCACCGACGTGCCGGTCACCGTGGAGGTCTCGGAGCGCAAGCTCAAGCAGGCGACGTTCGGCATCGGCTACAGCAGCGACGAAGGCGCACGCGGGCTGCTCGGCTACCAGCACCGCAACCTGTTCGGGCGCGGCTGGCAGCTCGACAGCGGCGTGCTGGTGCAGTCGGTGCGGCATCGCGTATTCGCCAGCGTGCGCACGCCGCAGGAGGCCAGCGGCCACTACTACCAGGTCGGGGCGCGCAGCGAGCGCTTCGAAGTCCAGGAAGAGCTGACCCACAAGCAGACGCTGTTCGCCGGCCAGGGCTGGGAGCGCGGTGACACCACCCGCTTCACCTCGCTGCAGTACCAGACCGAGTCGCGCGAGCTGCCGCTGGCCACCGACGTCGACCACAGCCAGGCGCTCACCCTCGGCTACGCATGGACGCGCCGCCGGCTCGATTCGCAGATCGATCCGCGCTCGGGCTACTCGATCAGCGCGCAGCTCTCGGGGGCCGCGCGCGCGCTGGCCAGCGACCGCAGCTTCGTGCGCTTCTACACGCGGATGATGCGTTTCTGGCCGATGCCGCGCGAATCGCTGCTCGGCGACGGCCTGCTGATCGGCCTGTTCGAGTTCGGCCACGTCGCCGCCGGCGGGCGCGACGGCATCCCGTCGGAGAACCTGTTCCGCACCGGCGGCACTCAGTCGGTGCGCGGCTACAGCTATCTGTCGCTCGGCGTGCCCGAGGACGGCGCCATCGTGGGCGGACGGGTGCTCGCGGTGGGCAGCCTCGAGTACCAGCATCCGGTGGTGCGCAACTGGTACGGCGCGGTGTTCGTCGACATCGGCGATGCCGCCGATCGCTGGGGCGACTACAAGGCGGCGCGCGGCTACGGCGTCGGTGCGCGCTGGCGTTCGCCGATCGGCCCGGTCAGCCTCGACGTGGCCTACGGCGAGGCGGTGCGGCACTGGCGCATGCATCTGTCGGTGGGGTACGCGTTCTGATGGGCAAGCTGCTGCGCCTGCTCGGGCGAATGCTCGGCATCGCGCTCGCGGCGCTGCTGCTGGCGGCCGCGGTCGCGCTGTGGTGGGTCGGGCAGACCACCTCCTTCGTGCGCTGGGCGCTCGGACAGGCGGCGACGGCGAGCGGGGGCGCGGTCGAGATCGGCGCCGTGCAGGGCACGCTGGCCAGCGGCGTGCGCATCGCGTCGCTGCGCTGGCACGATGCGCAGCACGACGTCGAGCTGCGCGATCTCGCGCTCGCCTGGCGGCCCGAGCGGCTGCTGCGGCGCGAGCTGCGCCTCACGCGGGTGGAGATCGGCACCGTGTCGGTGCGGCTGGCACCCTCGGAAGAGCCGTTCGCGCTCCCGGCCAGCCTGCGCCTGCCGATGGCAGTGACGCTCGATGCGCTGGGCATCGGGCGGCTGGAGGTGGCGCCGGCCGGCATGGCGCCGATCGAGCTCGAGCGGGTGTCGCTGGCGGTGCGTTACCGTACCGGCACCTACCGCGTCCGCTACCTGGCTGCGCAGTCGCGGCGTTGGGGCGAGGCCTCGCTGCGTGCCAGCCTGGGCGACACCGCGCCCTATGCGCTGGAGCTGTCGGCGGCGGCGGCCCCGCGCATCGAGGGCTGGTCGGCGATGCCGCCGGTGAAGATCCTGGCCGACGGCACGCTGGAGAACTTCGCGCTGGCCGCGCAGGCGCTGGCGCCGCCCGGCGCGGCGGCCTCCAGCGAGGGGCCGGTGCCCGCGCCGGTGTGGCTCGCGCTCGATACGCGCGTGCGGCCGCTGGCGGCACCCGGGGAGCTGCTGGCGCCGATCCAGATCACGCTGAACGGCGTCGAGCCGGCGCAGCTCGGCGTGCCCACCGGGCTGCAAGCGCGCCTGAGCGGTTCGGCGACGGTGCGTATCGAGGCAGAGCGCATCGCCGGACAGCTGGCCGTGCGCAACGCGCTGGCCGGCGCGATCGACCGCCGGGCGATCCCGCTCGCGTCGCTGGAGACCGGCTTCGCCTGGTCGGACGGGCGGCTGGCGCTCGAGGCCCTGCGGGCCGCGCTCGCCGGCGGCGGCGCGGCCGAGGGCGAGGCGACGCTCGACGTGGAGCGCCCGCTGACGCTGTTCGGGCATGCCGTGCCCGCCGCGCGGGCGCGGCTGCGCATCCGTGACGTCGACCTCTCGGGGATCGCGAGCCGGCTGCAGGCGACGCGGCTGAGCGGCACGATCCGCGTCGAGGACACCGCCTTCGACCTCGAGGTGGCCGATGCCAGCCGGCGCGGCATCGCCGCCGGTGTGCGTGCGCGCATCGAGGGCGAGCGGCTGCAGGTGGAGCGTGCCCGGCTCCAGACCCCTGCCGGGACCGTGTCGGGCAGCGGACGCGTCGAGCTGGCCGCGCCGTACGCGGTCGACGTCTCGGGCGAGTTCGACCGGCTCGACCCGGCGGCAGCGCTGGCGCTGCAGCAGGCGCTCGGCGGCCCGCCGCCGCCGCAGTGGCTGTCGGCGCAGTGGCTGGCCCGCCTGGAAGGCGCGCTTTCGGGGCGCTGGGCCGCCAAGGGGCAGGCCTGGCCCGATCCGGCGCTGGCCACGCGCCTGGTGATCGAGCGCGGGGTCCTCGACGGCCAGCCCCTGCGCCTGGATTGGACGGGCGAGGTGACGCCCACGCGCCTGGCAGGCGTGGCGCTCGCGCTGGCGAGCGGCGACCTGCGCATCGAGGCGCGGGGCAGCCTCGGGCGTGCCGACGACCGGCTGCGCTGGCGCGTGCAGGCCGGCTCGCTGGCACGCGTGGATGCGCAGCTCGGCGGCTCGGTGTCGGCCGAGGGCGTGCTCTCGGGCGGCTGGAGGGCGGCGCCGTTGGGCCTGGCGGGCGACTTCACGGCCAGTCGCCTGCGCTGGCAGGATCGCCTGCGCGTCGGCACGGCAACGGGCCACATCGAGCTGCCGAACCTGGAAGCCGGGCGCATCGCGCTGCGCCTGGACGGGACGGCGCTGCAGTACGGCGATCGGCTCGTGGAGCGGCTGCACGCGCAGGTCGACGGCGACATGGATGGGCACCGCGTGCAGCTCGAGCTCGCCGGCCCGCAGCTGGCCGCGCGCGCTTCGGCGCGCGGCGCGCTGGCGCGCCAGCCGGCGTGGCGCTGGAGCGGCACGATCGATGCGCTGCAGGCCGACGCGCCGGTGTCCCTGCGGCTGGAGGCGCCCGCGCAGCTCACGGCCCAGGCAGACGTGCTGGTGCTGGGCGAGGCGGCGCTGTCGGTCGACGGCGGGCGCGTGCGCATCGCCGCGCTGTCGCTGCGCGAGGGCGGCGTCGAGACCCGCGGCGAGGCGAGCGCGCTGCCGGTGGGGCGCTGGGCGCAGCGTTTCGCCGAGGATGCCGGTGCCGGCGCGAGTGTCGGCGCCCGTACGGGTGCCGCTGCGGGTGCGGCCGCCGGCGCGGGCACCGGCGCGGCCGACGGCGCCCGGGCGATCGCCGAGGGCGCACCCGCCGGGCTCGCGGATCTGCGCCTGGACGGCGGCTGGGCGCTGGCGGGCGAGTCGCTGCGCCGGGCGAGCGGGCGCGTCACGCTGCGCCTGACCGCCGAGGAGATATCGGGCGGCGGCGATGCCGACGTGCGCATCGACGAGGGCCGGCTCGACGGCCGCATCGACCTGCGCATTCCGACGCTCGCTTTCGCCAACCGGCTGATCGGTCCCGAATGGGCGATCGCGGGCCGCCTGCGCTTCACGGGCAGCGTCGGCGGCACCCTCGAAAGCCCGCGCCTGCAGGGCGATCTGAGCGGCCGCGACCTCGCGCTGCTGCAGCGCGCGCTCGGCTGGCGCCTGACCGGCGGCACGCTCGATGCCCGCTTCGAGGGCGATCGCCTCGAGCTGAAGGCGCTGCGGCTCGAATCGGGCGAGGGCTCGGTCACCATGGACGGCAACCTGGCGCTCGAAGGCATGCGGGGCGACTTCCGGCTGCGCGCCGAGCGCCTGCCGGTGCCGTTCGGGCCCGGCCAGCGGGTGGTGGTCTCCGGCGACAGCACGCTCGCCAGCCGCGGCGGCGCCTTCGAGTGGAAGGGCCGGCTGCGCGCCGACGAAGGGCTGATCGAGCTGCGCGGCGGCGACGCCCCGCACCTGCCCGACGACGTCGTGATCGTCGACGGCAGGAGCGGCGCGCCGCCGCGTGAAGGCGCTGCGCCGCGCGACGACGGCCTGCATGTGAGCGCCGATCTCACGCTCGATCTCGGCGAACGCCTGCGCGTGCGCGGCAGCGGCATCGACGTGCTGCTGGCCGGCTCGCTGAACCTGCAGGGAACCCTGCCGGCGGCGCCGCGCGCCTACGGTACGGTGAGCGTGCGCAAGGGGACGTACTCGGCGTATGGACAGAAGCTCGAGATCACGCGCGGCCAGATCCTGTTCAACGGCCCGCTGGACAATCCGGTGCTCGACATCGTGGCGATGCGGCGCGACCAGCCGGTGGAGGCCGGCGTCTCGCTCACCGGCACGGTGCTCACGCCGCGCGTGCGGCTGGTCTCGCAACCCGACGTGCCCGATTCGCAGAAGCTGTCATGGCTGGTGCTGGGCGTGGGGCTCGACGATGCGCGCAGCGGCGGCCAGATCGCGGCCCTGCAGGCCGCCGCCGCGACCCTGCTCGGCCAGAGCGAGGGCGGCGGCCTCACCAGCGAGCTGAGCAGTGCCCTCGGGCTGGACCTGCTCACCGTGCGCAGCGCCAACGGCGGCGCGGTGTTCGATCCGAACTTCGGTGCCACCTTCCCGGGCCAGCCGGGTGCACCGGTGGTGCCCGCCGGCGACGTCGGCGGGAACGTGATCGCCCTCGGCAAGCGGCTCGGCTCGCGCGTCTTCGTGACCTACGAGCAGGGGCTGCGCGGCGTGTGGAACGTGCTGCGCGTGCAGTACGACATCACGCACCGGCTGTCGCTGCGTGCGCAGACCGGCGCCGACAGCGCGATCGACATGCTGTACCTGTTTTCCTTCGACTGACGAGGCGCCCCGCCTCGTTCTGCGAACGAACGCAAGGCCGTATCACAGCCGCCAGGCGCGGCGCAGCGCCTCGAGCACGCGCGCCGGGGCATCGGCGGCGAGGCAATCGACCACGATGCGATCGGGCATGCCGCGCAGCCAGGTGAGCTGGCGCTTGGCCAGCTGGCGGGTGGCGGCGATGGCAGCCTCGATCATCGGCTCGATCGGGCCGCCGGCGTCGAGCCACGCCCAGACCTGGCGATAGCCGACGCAGCGCATCGAAGGCAGCTCCGGCGAGAGATCGCCGCGCGCACGCAGCGCGCGCACCTCCTCGACCAGCCCGGCGCGCACCATCGCATGCAGGCGATCGGCGATGCGCGCATGCAGCGCCGTGCGCTGCGAGGGTTCGAGCGCGATCGTCACGTGCTGCTGCGCCGAGGGGCGGCACGGCTCGCCGGAGGTGTCGCCGTGCGCCGCTCGTTCCGATGGCGCGGCGAGCCAGTGCGACAGCGGCCGCCCGCTCAGCTCGAAGACCTCGAGCGCGCGCTGGATGCGCTGCGCATCGCCCGGTGCCAGCCGCGCCGCGGTGGCCGGGTCCACGCGCGCCAGCCGCGCGTGCAACGCAGGCCAGCCGAGCGAGCGTGCCTCTTCCTCGAGCCGCCGGCGCAGCGCCGCGTCGGCGCCCGGCAGCGGATGCAGGCCCTCGACGAGCGCACGCGCGTACAGCATGGTGCCGCCGGCCAGCAGCGGCAGGCGTCCGCGCGCGCGGATGTCGGCGATCGCCGCGCGCGCGTCCGCGGCGAAGCGCGCCGCCGAATAGCGCTCGCCCGGATCGGCGATGTCGATCAGGTGATGGGGCACCGCGGCGCGCTCGGCGGCATCCGGCTTGGCGGTGCCGATGTCCATGCCGCGATAGACCTGCGCCGAATCCACGCTGACGATCTCGATCGGCAGCCGCCGGGCCAGATCGAGCGCCAGCGCGCTCTTGCCCGAGGCGGTCGGTCCGAGCAGCAGCACCAGCGGCGTGCCGGGGCCGGCCGTCATGCCGCCTCCCGCGCCGTGCCGGCCTGCCCGGGGGCCGATGCGTCGCGCCGCAGCAGGGCCCACGCGGCGAGTGCGCACAGGGCGGCGCTCGAGGCCACGCCGAGCGCCAGCGGGCGGGTGCCGCCGTCGTGCAGCGCGCCCACCGCCCAGCCCGCCGAAGCGGACACCGCCAGCATGACGAAGCCCAGCAGCGCCGCGGCGGCGCCGGCCTGGCGCGGGAACGGATCGATGGCGCCGATCTGGCAGCACGGCTGGATGAAGCCGTGCGCGGCCACGACGCCGAACATCGGCACCACCACCGCCCACGGCGAGCGCACGTCGGCGAGCGCGAGCGCGGCCAGGCATGCGGCAGCAGCCAGCGCCACGCTCGCGCCGAGCCGGATCGACCCCACCAGGCCGAAGCGGCCCACCGCGCGGCGCACCGCCATCGCGCCCAGCATGTAGCCCGTCGTCACCAGCGCGTAGACGAAGCCGAACTGGCGTGCCGGGATGCCGAAGATCCCGATGAGGACGAACGACGAGGTGGAGATGAAGCAGAACAGCGCGCTGTAGCTGCCGGTGACCGGCAGCGCATAGGCCCAGAAGCGGCGCGAGGCGGCGATGCGCGCGTAGTTGCGCGCGAGCGTCGCGGCGTCGGTCGCAGCCGGGTTGCGATGGCGGTTGGTCTCCCGCAGGGTGTGCCATGCGGCGGCCAGCACGAGCGCGCCCGCCGCGGCGAGCAGGCCGAAGTTCGCCCGCCAGCCGAACGTCGCCTGCAGCAGGCCGCCGGCCACCGGACCGGCGATCGGCGCCACGCCCATCCACATCAGCGCGCGCGACAGCACCCTCGCCCCGGCCTCGGCTTCGTAGAGATCGCGCACGATCGCGCGCGCGCACACCACCGTGCAGCACACGCCGATCGCCTGCAGCACGCGTGCGGCGATCAGCACCCCGAGCGAGGGAGCGAGGACGCCGGCGAGCGAGGCGGCGGTGAAGAGCGTGCAGCCGGCGATCGCCACCGGGCGGCGCCCGAAGCGGTCCGACAGCGGGCCGGCCACCAGCTGGCTCAGCGCGAAGCCGGCGAGAAACGCCGACAGGGTGAGCTGCACCGCCGACACCGAGGCCTGGAAGTGCCCGCGCAAGGCCGGCAGCGAAGCGAGGTAGAGGTCGGTCGAGAGCGGTTGCAGCGCCAGGAGGCCGGTCAGCAGCAGGAGCAGGCCGGCCGGGACGTCGGCGATCGGGCGCGGCATCAGCGCCCGCGCAGGAACCAGTGATCGAGCTCGGCCAGCGGCAGCTGGACCCAGGTCGGGCGGCCGTGGTTGCACTGGTCGGCCCCCGGCGTACGCTCCATCTCGCGCAGCAGCGCATCCATCTCGTCGAGCGAGAGCCGCCGATTGGCACGCACCGCGGCGTGGCAGGCCATCGTCGCGAGCAGGGCGTCGCGCCGCTCGGCGAGCACGCGCGTGGCGCCGTACTCGAGGAGCTCGGCGAGCACCGCGCGTGCCAGCGCGGCCACGTCGCCGCGCGCCAGCGGCGCCGGCACCGCGCGCACCGCGATCGTCGTGGGCGACATCACCGAGAGATCGAGGCCCAGCGCCTGCAGCGTGGCGGCTTCGTCCTCCACCGCGCGCACCTCGAGCGCATCGGCGCGGAAGGTGACCGGCACCAGCAGCGGCTGCGTCGGCAGGGCGGTGGCCGCGAGCGCGGCCTTCATGCGCTCGTAGACGATGCGCTCGTGCGCCGCGTGCATGTCCACCACCACCAGGCCATGGCGGTTCTGCGCCAGGATCCAGGTGCCGTGCAGCTGCGCGAGGGCGTGGCCGAGCGGGTGCTCGTCCGGGGCCGCCTGTGCTGCGGCAGGCTCGCCGGCTGCGGATGCGGCGGCCGTGGACTCGGCGAATGCGTGCTCGCCAGCCGCGGCGATCACAGCTTCGGCAGGCGCGGACGAAGCGGCGGCAGGCGCGGACGAAGCGGCGGCAGGCGAGGCGGCCACGGGCCCGGCGGCGCCCGCAGCGGTCTCGAATCCGTACGGCGCGCCGGCCGCCTCGGCGGCGTGCACGGGCTGCGCCGGCCCGGGCCCCGGCGCGGGCCGCGGAGCGAGCGCGCGGTCGATCTCGCCGGGCGCGTAGAAGGCGAGGCTGCGATTGACCGCGGCCGGGGTGGGCGTGGGCCGGGCTGCGGCGGAGCGCATCGCGGATGCGTCGTGCTGCGGCGCTCCGGCCGGCCGCTCCGCGGCGGTCGCGCGCAGCGCATCGCTCACTGCGTGGAACACGAACGAGCGCAGGGCGCCGGGATCGCGAAAGCGCACCTCGGTCTTGGCCGGATGCACGTTCACGTCCACCAGCGACGGGTCGATGGCGATGAACAGCACCCAGGCCGCGTGGCGATCGCCGTGCATCATGTCGGAGTAGGCCTGCTTGAGCGCGTAGCCGAGCAGGCGGTCGCGCACGAAGCGTCCGTTCACGTAGAGGAACTGGCGGTCGGCGCGCGAGCGATTCACGGTGGGTGCGCCCAGCACGCCCCACAGCCGGAGCGGCCCCGCCTGTGCCTCGACGAGGCGATACGCGCGCACGTATTCCTCGCCGAGCGCTTCGAGCGCGCGCGTGCGCCAGTCGCTCGCGGCCAGGCGCTCGCTGCGCCGCTCGTCGACCTGCAGCTCGAACTCGATGCGCTCGTGCGCCAGCGCCACGCGCCGGAAGGCTTCCATGCAGTGCGCCGCCTCGGTGGCCGGCGTCTTGAGGAACTTGCGACGCGCCGGCGTGTGCGAGTAGAGGTCGAGCACCTCGACGGTGGTGCCCACCGGCCCGGCGGCCGGCGCCATCGCGCCGCCGGCGCTGTCGATGCGCGCCGCCGCCGGAGCGCCGGCGGTGCGGCTGAGCACGCGCACCTGGGCTACCGAGGCGATCGAGGCCAGCGCCTCGCCGCGGAACCCGAGCGTGGCCACGCGCTCGAGCTCCTCGAGCGAGGCGATCTTGCTGGTGGCGTGGCGCGTGAGCGCCAGCGGCAGCTCGGCGGCGGGGATGCCGCAGCCGTCGTCGGCCACCACGATGCGCCGGATGCCGCCCTCCTCGATGCGCAGGCTCACGCGGCTTGCGCCGGCGTCGATGGCGTTCTCGAGCAGCTCGCGTACCACCGAGGCCGGGCGCTCGACCACTTCACCGGCGGCGATCTGGCTGATCAGCCGGTCGGGGAGCAGGGCGATGGGGCGCACGGCGGCGGGAGCGGTCATCCGGTGATTATAGGGAGCCCCGTGTAACATCCGCCGCCATGGACTTTTCGCAGCTCGTCGACGTCTTCCTGCATCTCGATCGCCACCTCGCCGAAGCCGTCGCGCAGTTCGGGCCGTGGGTGTACGGGCTGCTGTTCGTGGTCATCTTCGTCGAGACCGGCCTGGTGGTGATGCCGTTCCTGCCGGGCGACTCCCTGCTGTTCGTCGCCGGCGCGATCGCCGGCGTCGGCGCGATGAACCTGCCGCTGCTGATGGTGCTGCTGGTCGTGGCGGCGGTGCTCGGCGACGCCGTCAACTATGCGGCGGGCAGCTACTTCGGGCCGCGCGTGTTCGGCTGGGAGCAGTCGCGCCTGTTCAACAAGGCGGCATTCGAGCGTACCCACGCCTTCTACGAACGCCACGGCGGCATCACGATCATCGTGGCGCGATTCCTGCCTTTCGTGCGCACCTTCGCGCCCTTCGTCGCCGGCGTCGCCCAGATGAGCTACGCCAGGTTCGCGCTGTACAACGTCACCGGCGCGCTGCTGTGGGTCGGTGCGCTCACCGGCATCGGCTACCTTTTCGGCAATACGGATTGGGTGCGGGCGAACTTCCAGTGGGTGACGCTGGCGATGATCGTCATCCCCGGGCTGCCGGCGCTCTTCGAGGTGCTGCGCCACCTGCTGCGCGCGCGCCGGCTGCGCCGCGAAGGCGCCGTTGCGCGCTGAAGCGGCGTCTTTTCCTCTCCTTACGACACTCTGTTCCTTCGGCGCCTGATGCGCTCACGGTCGACGCGCCAGGCACCTGCGCGCGCTCGCGTTTCTCTGGAGGGTGCGCGGCGATGCGCGATAGAATGATTGCGCGAGTCGTTCCGGGTGCCGATATCCGGCCGCCGATCGGGTGTCGGTAAAGCGGTGAACCCACGCCGATCGGAGACGGTCGGCCGGCAACCATGAAGATCCTGGTCGTATCCAACGATGAAGCGGCATCGGCGCGCATCCTGGCGCCGCTGCGCGAGGCCGGCAATGCGATCGACATCGTCGACCAGCCTGCGCAGGCCGACCCGGTGCTGCGCGGCGGGCATTTCGACGGCATCGTGCTCGATCTCGAACGCGAGCCCGAGCCGGGGCTCGAATGGCTGCGCGCGCTGCGCCAGCAGCGCATCCGCCTGCCGGTGCTGATCCTGAGCGCGCCCGAGGCGGCCGACACGCGCATCGCGGCCATCGATGCCGGCGCCGACGATCACCTGAACGTGCCGTTCGATGCGCGCGAGCTGGTAGCGCGCGCGCGCGCGCTCACGCGACACAACGGCGGCGTGCCGCGTGCCGACGTGATCACCTGCGGCGAGCTGGTGATCGACAGCCGCAAGCGCGAGGTACGACACGGCTCGGTGCCCATCGACCTGACCCCGCGCGAATGGTCGATCCTCGAGTATCTCGTGCTGCATGCCGGCACAGCCGTCACCAAGGAGCGCCTGCTGCGCGCCATCGCCGGCTGGGACGAGCAGCTCGCGCCGAATGCGATCGAGGTCTACGTCTCGCGCCTGCGCACCAAGCTCTCGGGCACCGGTGCGCGCATCAGCACGCTGCGCGGCATCGGCTACCGCCTCGAGCAGCCCGAGGAGACCGCGCCCCAGCAGCAGAGCTGGTGAGCGCGCTCGCGGCAAGGCGGTCGGTGCTCTTGCGCGTAAGGCGCCCCGACGCAGTCATGCGAGCGGGCGCCAGGCCGTATCAGGTGGTGCGCGCCTTGGGCGCGCTCGGGTGCTTGCGCAGGTAGGCGCGCAGGCCGCGGAAGATCGCCTGCGCGATGCGTGCCTGGTAGCGCGTGTCGGCCAGGCGGCGCTCCTCGCCGGGGTTGCTGATGAAGGCGGTCTCGACCAGGATCGAGGGAATGTCGGGCGCCTTGAGCACCGCGAAACCTGCCTGCTCGATGCGCGGCTTGTGCAGCTCGCCGACCCCGCCCAGCTCGGCGAGGACGATGCGCCCGAGGACGCTCGAATCCTTGATCTGCGCGGTGGTGGAGAGATCGAGCAGGATCTGGCGCACCTCGTGGTTGCGGCTGCCGAGGTCCACGCCGCCGATGAGGTCCGAGGCGTTTTCCTTGCGTGCCAGCCAGCGTGCGGCCGAGCTCGTCGCGCCGCGCTCCGAGAGCACGTACACCGAAGCCCCGCGCGCGTGCGGCTCGACGAAGGCATCGGCGTGGATCGACACGAACAGGTCGGCCTGCACGCGCCGCGCCTTGGCCACGCGCTGCGCGAGCGGCACGAAGAAGTCGGCATCGCGCACCATGAATGCGCGCATGCCGGGCTCGGCGTCGATGCGCTCGCGCAGCATCTGCCCGATGCGCAGCACCACGTCCTTCTCCATCGTGCCGCGGCGCCCGATCGCGCCGGGATCCTCGCCGCCGTGGCCGGGATCGATCGCGATGGTCACCAGCCGGGTCGTGGCCGGCGGAGCGCGCCGGCCCGCGGCCGAGCCTCGCGGGGGCTCCGCCGCGGGTGCTGTCTCGCGCGCCGGCGGCTCGCCGCCGGCGCGATCGCGCAGCAGCGCCGCGATCGGGTCGCGCGGCGGCGCGGGGGCCGGTGCGGGCACGGCCGCGGCGGCGCGGTCGCGCCCGTTCATCTCCTCGAGCAGGGTCTTCAGAGGGTCGGGCGCGACCACCGGGTGCAGGTCCAGCACCAGCCGGTGCCGGTAATTGCCCACCGGCGCCAGCGCGAACAGCTTGGGCGCGACCTCGGTCTTGAGATCGAAGACGAGGCGCGCCACCTTCGGCCGGTTCTGGCCCACGCGCACCTGCTCGATGTAGGGATCCTCGGGGCGGATCTTGGCGACCAGCTCGCGCAGGGCGAGGTCGATCTCCAGGCCCTCCAGGTCGATCACCAGCCGCGGCGGATCGGACAGCTGCATCTGGGTCGACTTGATCGGCTCGTCGAGCTCCAGCGTCACGCGCGTGTAGTCGCGTGCCGGCCACACGCGCACGGCCAGGATGGATGCTGCCCGCGCCAGCGGCACGTCGAGCGCGGCCAGCGCACCGGCCAGGGCGGCGCGCCCGGCGATCAGGTGCAGCCCCGAGCGTGCGCCGCCCTTCAGCAGCCGCCGCCGGCCACCCCCAGTGTGGTCAGGCATGCGCGCCCCCGCGGGGTCGGCGCGCGCAGCTCGACCACCCGCGCCTGCTCGCCGCGGCCTGGGTCGAACGCCAGGCGCAGGTGCAGGTCGGGCGCGGGCAGGGTCGCACCGGCGCGCTCCGGCCATTCGATGACGGCCACCGAGCGCCCGTCGAGATAGTCGTCGAACCCCGCATCGAGCCAGCCTCGATCGGATGAGAGCCTATAGAAATCAAAATGATACAGCTGAAATCTCGATAGTTCATAAGATTCCAGCAGAGTGAAGGTCGGGCTCTTGACGCGCCCGGCATAACCGAGCGCCCGCAACAGGGCGCGAGTGAAGGTGGTCTTGCCCGCGCCCAGGTCGCCCGACAGGTGCAGCACGAAACCGGGCTCCAGGCAGGCGGCGATCCGCGCGGCCAGGCGTTCGGTCGCCGCCGCATCGGGCAATTCCAGCGTGAGGGACATCGTAGAGTGAGCAGGCCCTAGAATCGATGCGTGGACCTTCGAATCGAGCAGCTCCAGGCGTGGGCGCACGAGTGCGGCTTCGCCTCGCTCGGCGTGGCCGATGTCGACCTCGCCGATGCCGAACCGGGCCTGCTTGCCTGGCTGGCGGCCGGCTTCCACGGCGAGATGGATTATATGGCCCGCCACGGCATGAAGCGGGCACGCGCCGGCGAGCTGGTGCCCGGCACCGTCAGCGCGATCATGGTGACCATGGACTACGCCCCGGCCGACGCGGCCTGGGTCGAGCACGCCTGGGCGACGCTCGCCGACGGCGAGCGCGCCTACGTCTCGCGCTATGCGCTGGGGCGCGACTACCACAAGGTGGTGCGCGCGCGCCTGCAGCGGCTGGCCGGGCGCATCGAGGCGCAGGTGGGTCCGTTCGGGTACCGCGTCTTCTGCGACTCGGCACCGGTGATGGAAGCGGAGCTGGCACGGCGCGCCGGCCTGGGCTGGCGCGGCAAGCACACGCTGCTGCTCGATGCGCGGCGCGGCTCGACCTTCTTCCTCGGCACGCTGTACACCGACCTGCGCCTGCCGGCCTCGGCGCAGGTGGGCGATCACTGCGGTCGCTGCACGCGCTGCCTCGATGCCTGCCCGACGGGCGCCATCGTGGCGCCGTACCGGGTCGATGCGCGCCGCTGCATCTCCTACCTCACCATCGAGCTGCACGGCCCGATTCCCGAGGCGCTGCGCCCGGCGATCGGCAACCGTATCTACGGCTGCGACGACTGCCAGCTCGCCTGCCCGTGGAACCGCTACGCGCAGCCGCAAGGCGGCGAGTTCGCGCCGCGCGCCGGGCTCGATGCGGCCGCGCTGGTGGAGCTGTTCGCCTGGAGCGCCGCCGATTTCGAGGCCCGCCTGGCCGGCTCGCCGATCCGGCGCATCGGCCACGAGCGCTGGCTGCGCAACATCGCGGTGGCCTTGGGAAACGCCGGCGGCGGCGCATCGGTCGTCGCGGCGCTGCGGACGCGTGCCGGCGATCCGTCGCCCATGGTGCGCGAGCACGTCGCCTGGGCGCTCGGCCGGGCGCCTGGCCGGGCGCCTGCCCCGCCGGTTGCGCAGTCGCGCCCGGCCGGGCAAGCTGCGCACCGCGACGAACCGAATCCGGTTCAAAATGCCGGGTCGGCGGCCGGTTCTCCGGGCCGCCCCCCGGATCCACCCTGAGCGAGGACCCCGTTTCCGTGCGCGCACCGAAAGTCATGACCCGGACCTTCCTGGCCAACTTGGCGCTGTTTCACGAGCTGGGCAGCGACGAGCTGGACCGGATCGCGGCCGGGACCACCGAGCTGCGGGTCCCCAAGGGACGGGTGCTGTTCCAGCGCGGCGACCCCTGCGTGGGGTTTCACGCGGTGATGTACGGCCAGGTCAAGCTCGGCTTCGTCTCGCCCCAGGGCACCGAGAAGGTCATCGAGATCCTCGGGCCGGGCCAGTCCTTCGGCGAGGCCGCGATGTTCCTGGATCGCGCCTATCCGGTGAACGCCGAATGCCTGGCCGACTCGCTGCTGCTGCACATCTCCAAGGCCTCGATCGACGCCGAGCTCACGCGCGACCCGCGCCTGGCGCGGCGCATGGTCGCGGGCCTGAGCCGGCGCCTGGTCGGCCTGGTGCACGACGTGGAGGCCTACTCGCTGCGCTCGGGCATGCAGCGCGTGATCGGCTACCTGTTGCGCGATATCGACAGCCGCGGCGACCTCGCGCCGCCCATTCGCATCGTGCTCGACACCAGCAAGGGGGTGATCGCCTCGCGCCTGAACCTCACCCCGGAGCATTTCTCGCGCATCCTGGGCGAGCTCAGCCACGAGGGCCTGATCAGCGTGCGCGGCGCCGAGATCACCATCCTCGACCCCGAACGCCTGCGCGGCTTCCTGTCCTGAGCCGGCGCGCGGCCGGCGCGGCGCGGGATGCGCGGCGATACGGGCGCGGGCAGACGGCGCGCATGAATAAAAAAAGGCGGCTCGATCGAGCCGCCCTTCCGGATCTGCGCAGACGCTTTACTTCGCGCCGGCGAGGACCCAGTCCACCAGCGCCTTCACGTCGGCGTCGGGCACCGCCGGGTTCGGCGGCATCGGCACCGCGCCCCAGACTCCGGAGCCACCCTTCTTCACTTTCTCGACCAGCTTGGCGGCCGCGCCGGCGTCGCCCTTGTACTTGGCGGCGACATCCTTGTAGGCGGGACCGATCAGCTTCTTGTCGACCGCATGGCAGGCGGTGCAGTTGTACTTCTTGGCCATCGCCACGTCGGCAACCGCCGGTACCGCCACGCTGGCAGCGGCAGCCGCCAGCGCAAGGCGCAACAGCAAGGACTGGGTCATCGTCGATTCCTCCGGTTCAGTAAACGTCGTGCTGCGTATTGTAGACGTTGAACTTGCCGGTGGGCGTGATCAGACGCGCATCCTTGATCACCGTCTTCAGCTTGCGGGTCTTGTCGTCGACGATCACGATCGCGGATTCCTGGTTCTTGGCGCTCCACACCGAGAACCAGACCTCGTCGCCAGCGCGGTTATATTCCGGCTGCGTGATGCGCTTGGCGCCTTCGCCGAGCTGCGCCCACTCGCCGATCGGCAGCACCGCGAACGGCTTGTCGAGGTTCTTGATGTCGAACACGGCGATCGACTGGGCGATCTTCGGATCCGGGTTCAGCGGCGTATCGACCCACAGGTTGGCCGATTTCGGGTGGGTCTTGATGAACAGGTTGCCGCCGCCCTGCGCCTTGAGCGACTGCACGACCTTCCAGGCGCTCTTCGGATGCTTCTTGGGATCGGTGCCGATCAGCGCGATCGTCTCGTCGCCCAGGTGGCCGGTGGCCCAGACGGGACCGAACTTCGGATGCACGAAGTTGGCGCCGCGACCCGGGTGCGGGATCGTGCCGACGTCGACCAGTGCCGCCAGCTTGGTTTCCTTGCTGTCGACCACCGCGACCTTGTTCGACTGGTTCGCCGCCACCAGGAAGTAGCGTTTGCTCGCGTCCCAGCCGCCGTCGTGCAGGAAGCGGGCCGCGGCGATCTCGGTCGTCTTCAGGTTCTTGATGTCGGTGTAGTCGACCACCAGGATCTTGCCGGTCTCCTTGACGTTGATGATGAACTCGGGCTTGTCGTGCGTGGCCACGATCGAGGCGACGCGCGGCTCGGGGTGGTATTCCTGCGTGTCCACCGTGGTGCCGCGGGTGCTCTCGACCTTCAGCGGCTCGAGCGTGTCGCCCTTCATGATCACGTACTGCGGCGGCCAGTAGGCGCCGGCCACGGCGTACACGTCGGAGTACTTCTTGTTCTTGGAGGTCTCGACCGAACGCGCCTCGAGCCCGATGCGGATCTCGGCCACGTTGTCGGGCTTCTCCATCCACAGGTCGATCAGGTTGATCTTGGCGTCGCGCCCGATCACGTAGAGGTAGCGTCCCGAGGCCGAGGTGCGCGAGATGTGCACCGCGTAGCCGGTCTTGACGATGTTGATGATCTTCTTCGTGTCGCCGTCGATGAGCGCCACCTCACCGGTGTCGCGCAGCGTCACCGAGAAGAGGTTCTCGATGTTGAAGGCGTTCATCTTCTTCTTCGGACGCTGGTCGGGCGATACGATCACGCGCCAGGTCTTCTTCATGTCGCCCATGCTCCACTCGGGCGGCGTGGGCGGCTCCTGCTGGATGTAGCGGGCCATGAGGTCGACGTCGGCCGCGCTCAGCTCGCCCGAGGTGCCCCAGTTCGGCATGCCGGCCGGCGAGCCGTAGTTGATGAAGGTCTTGAGGATCTCGGTGCCGCGCGCGAGCGTGATGTCGGGCGTGAGCGGCTTGCCGGTGGCGCCCTTGCGCAGCACGCCGTGACAGCCGGCGCAGCGCTCGAAGTAGATCTGGCGGCCCTTGACGAACTCCGCCTCGGTCATCTTCGGCGCGTTCGCGTTGGGGTTCGCGTGGATCGGCTCGTTGGCGAGCGGCGAGCCGCCGGCCTGGTATTCCATCTCGGGCTTGGGCAGGTCGCGGTGCGGCGTCTGGGACTGCGCCACCTGCTGCGCCGAGACCGCTGCGGCGAACAATCCCGCTAACAGCGCCGCGGCGCGCGTGACCCTGGGCATGGCCCGTGTGAATGTGGTCATTTTTGATCCTTTCCTCTCGTCGGATTACCCATTGAAGCAGCAGGGCGATGATCACTGTGCCGGCCATTTCTGCCATTGACCGGCGTCAAGTGTTGCGACGCGACGACAGCGATAATGCGCGGCTGTTCCCGCAGCCGACCCGCACGAGAGAGCCTTGACCCGTCCGCCCCACGACACCGGGTGTGCCGGCGCCCGCGGGCGCCGCAGCGCACCCGCTGCCAGGACCGCCGCGCCTGCCGCCACGCCCGCCGCAGGGATCACTGCTCCGTCTGCCGTCCGGATCGCTGCCGCGCCTGCCGCCGGATTGGCTGCCACGCCCGTCACCGGAACCGCCGCCGGCCTGATCCTGCTGGCGCTGCTCCTCGCCTGCCCGGCGCCGGCAGCGCGCGCACAAGAGCGCCCTGACGCCGAGGCCGCGCCGGCACCGCCCGTGGGCACGATGGAGCAGGTGGTGGTGACCGCCACCCGCTCGCCGGCCGCGGCGCTGGGGGTGCCGGCCAGCGTCACCGTGGTCGGCGCCGAGGAGCTCGCGCTGCGCGAGCCGGTGCGCCCGGGCGACGCGCTGGCCGACGTGCCGGGCCTGTACATCCGCGGCGCCGCGATGGGCACGGCGTTCCCCGGCACCGGCCAGGCGGTGCTGTCGCTGCGCGGCATTCCGCGCACGCCGCGCACGCTGGTGATGATCGACGGCCAGCCGGTGAACACCGCGCTCACCGGCGGCATCAACGTCGCCGGCATCCCGCTCGCCAGCGTGGAGCGCGTCGAGGTCGTGCGCGGCCCTTATTCGGCGCTGTACGGGGGCGCCGCGATGGGCGGCGTGATCAACTTCATCACCGCCACGCCCGACGCTCCATTGAGCGAGCTGCGTGTGGGCGCCGGCAGCCTGCACCAGCGCAGCGCGGTGCTGGTCCACCGCCGGCGCTACGACAGCGGGCTGGGCATCGCGTTCTCGGCCGCCTGGCACGAGAGCGCCGGCTACCCCGACAGCGACGACGTGATCAAGCGACCGGTGGCGGGCGCCACGGGGGTGCCGGTCAGCGGGGCGCAGCCGACCACCGGCCCCGACGGCCTGCCCGGATACCGGGTCGGCACCCAGGGGGCGCGGCCGTGGGCGCAGAGCAGTGCCCAGCTGAGCCTGCACTGGTCGCCCTCGGCCGTCACCACGCTGGTGGGCGGCGTGGGCTGGGGCGAGTACTCGGTCGGCTATTCGCGCCCGGACAGCTTCCTGCGCGATGCGGGCGGCAGCGCCGTCTTCGCCGGGCCGGTGACCTTCGGCGCCGCCGGAACGCCGACCCGGCTGTCGCTCGACAACACCGACTGGCTCACCGCCACGCCGTCGGGCGAGCGCGACCGGCGGCTGTTCGCACGGATGGAGCATCGCTACGACGACGGCAGTCGGCTGCGCGCGCAGTTGGGCACCCTGCGCCACGACTTCTACTTCACCCAGGGCACGGCCGGCACGGCCGGCTACGACTTCGGCCCGGGCACGCTCACCGACCAGCCGAACCAGCGCACCGATTTCGACCTGTCGCTGCACACGCCGCTGTCGCCGAGCTGGGCGCTGGTGGGCGGCCTGTCGCTGCACGCGAGCGAGCTGAACCAGCGCACCGTCGGCCTGGCGAGCTGGCGCGACACCGACTCGCATACCACCCTGCTCACGCAGGGCAGCGGCACGGCGCGCAACGCGGCGCTCTATTTCCAGAGCGAGCACGATCTCGCCGACGGGCTGGTCGCCTACCTGGGCGGCCGCTACGACTACTTCCGCACCGAAGGGCGGGTGCTGCAGAACACCGCGCCCGCGTTCGACATCGCCTATCCGGTGCGCAGCTTCGACCAGTTCAGCCCCAAGCTCGCGCTGGTCTGGCAGGCACGGCCGCGGCTGTCGCTGCGCGTGTCCTACGGCCAGGGCTTCAGGCCGCCGGCGCTGTTCGACATGTACGGCCGGGTCGAGGTGCGCGTCGGGCCGGTCACGCGCATCGTCGATGCAGCGCCGGACCTGCGACCCGAGCGCGTGCGCGCGTTCGAGGTCGGTGCCGACCTCGCCGTTGCCGGGGGCGGTCGAGCGTCGGTGTCGCTGTATTCGCAGCGCCTGCTCGATCTGATCTACAGCCAGCAGGCGGCGGGCTCCACGCCCACCTTCGTGCGCATCGTCGCCAGCAACGCCGGCGAGGCCCAGGTCGACGGCATGGAGGCGAGCGTGCGCTGGCCGACCGCATGGCGCGGGCTGGTCGCGTTCGGTTCGCTGACGCAGCAGTTCCGCTACGACGTCACGCGCAACGACGCCGTGCCGGCCAGCGTCGGCAAGCGCCTCACCGACGTGCCGCGCACGATGTGGTCGGCCGGCCTCGAGTATGCGGCGGGGCCCTGGTCCGGGCTGCTGCAGGCGCGCCATGTGAGCCACGTGTTCGGCTCGGCCGACAACCAGAACCTCAACGTCGTGGAGGGCGTGCTCGGCTCGTACGACGCGTACACGGTGCTGGCCGCGCGCGTCGGCTGGCGCTTCGACCGCCACGTCGCGCTGAGCGTGTCGGTCGACAACCTCACCGATCGCCGCTACTTCGTGTTCTACCGGCAGCCGGGCCGCACCGTCTTCGCCGAGATCGCCTATCGATTCTGAACCGGCGCGGCGGCGGTGCACGGGGCCAGTCGGGCGCCGGGGGCATCGACCGCGCTATAGTCGGGCGCCCGGGGAAGCTGGCGGAGCCGAACCGGGCCTACCCCTGGAACCGTCTCGCCGATGCCGACCATTGCCGCCGCGATCAGGAAGTGGGCCGCCCGCGTGCCGGCGCCGCGCGCGTGCGCGCTGGCGGCTGCGCTGGCCCTCGCGGTCGTGCTGGCGGGCGTGCCGGCGCGTGCCGTGGAGATCGACGGCATCGACGTGGCCGAGGCGGTGCAGGTCGACGGCACGCCGCTGCAGCTCAACGGCGCGGGCACGCGCACGGTGTACATCGTCAAGGCCTACGTCGCCGCCCTGTACGTCCCCCGGCGCTCGGCCTCGCCCGAGGCGCTGCTGGCGCAGCGCGGCGCGCGCCGCCTGTCGCTCACCATGCTCGCCGACCTCTCGGCCGACTGGATCGCCGAGCGCTTCGTGAAGGCGCTGCAGGCCAACCATCGCGGCCCCGAGTTCGAGAGGCTGCGCCCGCGGCTGGAGCGCCTCATCGACACCATGCTCACGCTGGGCCAGACGCACAAGGGCGAGCGCATCGACATCGACGTGGTGGGCGGCGCGACGCGGGTCAGCGTCGACGGCCACGCGCTGGGCCCGGCGGTGCCGGGCGAGGACGTCTTCGGCGCGATCCTGCGCATCTTCGTCGGGGCGCACCCGCTCGACGAGGATCTGCGCCGGGCGATGCTCGGGCGATGAAGCGCGCCGGATCGAAGCGTCGCGCCGAGCCGAGCCCGCATACCGACTCGAACCCGCGCACCGAGCCGAACCCGCGCATCACGGCGTTCAGCGACGCCCTCTGGCTCGAGGACGGCCTGTCGTCCAATACGCTCGCCGCGTACCGGCGCGACCTCGCCCTGCTCGAGCGCTGGCTCTCGCTCGAGGCCGGCGTCGCGCTGGAAGCGGCCGGGGAGGCCGACCTGCAGCGCTACATCGCGGCGCGCCACGCCGGCTCGCGCGCCAGCAGCAGCAACCGCCGCCTGGCGGTGTTCCGGCGCTTCTTCCGCTACCTGGTGCGCGAGCGCGTGCGCGAGGACGATCCGACGCTGCACATCCGCACGGCGCGCCAGCCGCCGCGCTTTCCGTCCACGCTCTCGGAGCGCCAGGTCGAGGCGCTGCTCGCTGCGCCCGACCCGGGAACGGCGCTGGGGCTGCGCGATCGCACCATGCTCGAGACCCTGTATGCGACCGGCCTGCGCGTGTCCGAGCTGGTGTCGCTGGGCACGGTGCAGGTGGGGCTGAGCGAGGGCGTGGTGCGCGTCGTCGGCAAGGGCGACAAGGAGCGCATGGTGCCCCTCGGCGAGGAGGCACGTGCCTGGATCGAGCGCTACCTGCGCGAGGGGCGCCCGGCGCTGCTCGGGGCGCGGGCGGCCGATGCGCTGTTCGTCACCCGGCGCGGCGGGCCGATGACCCGCCAGATGTTCTGGACCCTGATCAAGCGCCACGCGGCGCGCGCCGGGATCCACGCGCCGCTGTCGCCGCACACGCTGCGCCACGCCTTCGCCACGCACCTGCTCAACCACGGCGCCGACCTGCGCGTGGTGCAGATGCTGCTCGGGCACGCCGACATCTCGACCACGCAGATCTATACCCACGTGGCGCGCGAGCGGTTGAAGGCGCTGCACGCGCGCCATCACCCGCGCGGCTGACGAGGGCCCGTTCACCCTACCCGAACGGCCGCAGCCCCCCGAGCGCGCGATGGGCGATGAGGAAGGCCGCGGCGTTCCACGATTGCCGCGGCATGCCGCGCGGCGCCAGGGTGCGGCCGTGCAGCCACTCGTTGAACTGCCAGCCGCCGAGCGCGTTGGCGCGCGCCACCGCGGCCAGCTCGCGGCGCGCGGCGGGTGCGGGCAGTCCGGCCGCCGCGAGCGCGACGACCCAGAACGCGCCCACGAAGGGCCAGATGCCGCCGTTGTGGTACTGCCAGGGGAAGTTCTGGCGATGGCGCGACATGTACGGGCGCCACAGCGGGCTGCCCGGGGCGATCGGCTCGCACACCGCGCGCACCGGGTAGCCGTCGGCGACGCCTTCGCGGCGCAGCGCGCGCAGCACGCGTCGGCCGGTCGGGCCGTCGGCGAGGCCGCACAGCACCGCCAGCACGTTGCCGAACACGTCGCCCTCGTCGCCGTGCGAGGCGAAGTTCACGAAGCTCGAGTACAGCTCGCGCCGTCGCGCGCCGCGCCGGGCGTAGTGCGCGAGCAGGCGCGCGCGCCGGTCGGCGGGCGGCTCGGCGCCGAAGGGCAGGAACAGCCGGTTGGCGCTCGCGCGCGTCTCGGCCGCGCGCGGCAGCCGGTACAGCCGCTTGGCGAGATGCCACAGCGCGTTGGTGTACAGCACGTAGCCCGAGCGCGGCATGATGTCGGCCCAGTCGCTGGCCTCGTTCTGCTGCAGCAGGCACAGATGCGGGTGCTCCTGCGCCTGCAGCCAGGCCACGGCGCGCGCGACGGGCTGCGACAGGCGCGCGCGCAGGCGCGGCGCGGCGCCGTGGCGCTGCAGCAGCGCCACGGCGATGAGCCACCACAGCGTGGCGTCGATGCAGCCGAGGTACCAGAAGTCGACGCGGTCGCGCCGCGCATCGACGAAGTTCGGGATCTGCCCGTTGGGCGCCTGGTGGCGCGCCAGGGTGAGCAGCCCGCGCACCGCCCGGCGCCGCAGCAGTTGCTCGCCCGACAACGCCATGCCGATCGCGCAGATCGCCGCGTCGCGTCCGAAGACCGCGCTGTAGCTGCGCGCGTCGGCGCGCTCGCCCGGGTGTGCCGCGAGGATGCCGTGCGGGCCGAGGTTCTCGCGCAGAAGCCGGATCGAATGCAGCCGGCACTGCTCGATCAGCGCCTCGTCGTCGCTCCCCGCGCGCGGCGCGGCCGGCCCGTGCGGATTGCCTCCCGCACGGGTCGCCGCGCACTCGCGCGCGGGCCGGGTCATCGGCGCGGACGGCCTGCGGATCCCCTGCGGGCCCTACAGCGCCCTGACTGCCGCCGCCTCGAAGGCGCCGCGCTGGTAGTCCTGCAGCGTGCGGCGGATCTCCTCGGCGGTGTTCATCACGAACGGCCCGTACTGCACGATCGGCTCGCCGAGCGGGCGGCCGGCCACGATCAGCACGCGCGCCTCGGCCTCGCGGCCCGCCTCGAGGATGACCGACCCCCGCCCGTCGTTGGCCAGGATCGCCATGTGGCGGTCGGGCGCCTCGGTTCCCGCGACCGTCACGCTGCCGCGGTAGGTGTAGGTGAAGGCGTTGTGCCCGGCCGGCAGCGGCTGTACGAAGCGCGCACCGGCGGGCAGGTGCACGTCGAGGTACAGCGGCTCGGTCGCCGGCCGCGTCACGGCGCCGCGCACGCCGTGGCTCTCGCCGGCGATCACGCGCACCCGCACGCCGCCCTCGGCCTGCAGCTCGGGGATGGCCGCGGCGCCGATGTCGCGGTAGCTCGGCGCGACCATCTTGTCGGCGGCCGGCAGGTTGAGCCAGAGCTGGAAGCCCTCCATGCGGCCGGCCTCCTGCTCGGGCAGCTCCGAATGGATCAGCCCGCTGCCGGCGGTCATCCACTGCACGCCGCCCGGGCCGAGCAGCCCCTCGTGGCCGGCGCTGTCGCGGTGGCGCATGCGGCCCTCGATCATGTAGGTCACCGTCTCGAAGCCGCGGTGCGGATGATCGGGAAAGCCAGCGATGTAGTCCTCGGGATCGTCGCTGCGGAACGCGTCCAGCATCAGGAACGGGTCGAGGCGCCGCTGCAGGTCGTGCGTGAGCACGCGCGTCAGGCGCACGCCGGCCCCGTCGGAGGTCGCCATGCCCCGGACCAGCCGCTCGACTGCGCGCGAGCCGGTCGCGGAACGGATGGGCAGGTCGTTGGTCGTGATTGCCATGGATACTGACTCCTCTAGAGGGCCTCGATCTGCACGTGGGCCTGCTCGAAGGCGCGCGCCGCCGCTTCGGCGCCCATCGCCAGCCCCTCGGCATAGACGAATTCCACGTCGGTCATGCCGAGGAAGCCGAGCACCGACTTCAGGTAGGGCACCTGCGAATCGGCCGGCGTATCGCGGTACACCCCGCCGCGGGCCAGCGCCACGTAGACCTTCTTGCCCTTGACCAGGCCCTCCGGCCCGTCGGCCGTATAGCGGAAGGTTACGCCTGCGCGGGCGATCGCATCGATCCAGGCCTTCAGCTGCACGGGGATGCCGAAGTTGTACATCGGCACGCCGATCACCACCGTGTCGGCCGACTGCAGCTGGGCGATGAGCGCATCGTCGAGCGCCACGCGGGCGGCCTGCTCGGGACTGCGCTCGGCGGCCGGCGTGAACAGCGCGCCGAGCGCGGTCTCGTCGATCGCCGGATGGGGGTTGCGCGCCAGGTCGAGCAGCTCGATGCGGGCGTCCGGGTGGCGCGCCTTCAGCCGCGCCGTGATGGCATCGGCCAGGCGGGTGGAGTTGGCGCCTTCGGCGCGGGCGCTGGCGTTGACTTGCAGGATCTTCATGATGGATTTCCGGTTGTGTTGACGACGAATCTACTGTATTGGAACGATATTCGGATTTGAATCCCGGAAAATTGATATCATTGATCCAATATTGGAACAAACTGGTAGCATGCAACCATGAACCTCGATGCCGACGACCTGGTCCTGTTCGCGCGCGTCATGGAGGCCGGCAGCTTCTCGCGCGCCTCCGAGCGTTGCGGGTTGCCCAAGGCCACCGTGTCGCGCCGCCTCGGCGCGCTCGAGGCCAAGCTCGGCGAGCGTCTGCTGACCCGCACCACGCGCCAGCTGGCGATCACCGATTTCGGCGAGCGCATCCTCGAGCACGCGCGCCGGCTGCTCGAGGAGACCGAGGCCGCCAACGCCCTCGCGCAGCACCGCCAGGTCACGCCGCAAGGCTCGCTGCGGGTGTCGTTTCCGCCCGACTTCTTCGAGGAGTTCGACCTGGTCCCGTTCCTGCTGCGCTTCGCCGAGCGCTATCCGGAGGTACGCGTCGAGCTGGACATCTCGCCGCGCCGGGTCGACCTGATCGCCGAGCGCTTCGATCTCGCGATACGCGCGGCGGCCCGGCTGCCCGACGACGCGACGCTGGTGGCGCGCCGCCTGCTCGACCTGGAGCATGGCCTGTTCGCCAGCCCGGCTTACCTGGCGCGCGCCGGTACGCCGGCCGCGCCGGCCGAGCTGCTCGAGCACACCGTGCTGCACGTGATCACCAGCAGCGGCGAGGCGCAGCCGCTGCGGCTGTCCTGCGGCACCCAGCACTGGGAGGGCGTGCCGGCCGGCCGGCTGGCCGCCAACTCGGTGGGCCTGCAGCGCACCCTGGCCGCCCACGGCATGGGCATCGTCGCGCTGTCGACGCGCTTCGCCGCGTCCATGGTGGCGCGCGGCCTGCTCGCGCGCGTGCTGCCGCAATGGTGCCTGCCCGCGATGACCGTGTGGTGCGTCACGCCGGGGCGGCGCCTGCTGCCGACGCGTACCTCGGCATTCGTGGCCATGCTCGAGTCGACGCTCGCGCAGGCAGCGCCCGCCGCGTGAGCCCGGTGATGCCGGCGCTGGCATCATGGGGCCGGTTCGATACAGACGCCCGCAGGGGCGAAGGAGTCCGTCGATGACCCAGCAGCTCGACCTGTTCGTGATCGGGGGCGGCTCCGGCGGGGTGCGCGCCGCGCGCATCGCCGCCGGCCACGGCGCGAAGGTGGCGCTGGCCGAGGAGTACCGCTACGGAGGCACCTGCGTGATCCGCGGCTGCGTGCCCAAGAAGCTGCTGGTGCTGGCCAGCCGCCTGGCCGACGAGATCGGGCGCGCGCCCGACTTCGGCTGGACCATCGGCGAACCCCGCTTCGACTGGGCGGCGTTGCGCGCCGCCAAGGATCGCGAGCTCGCCCGCCTGGAGGGCCTGTACCGCGAGGGCCTGCAGCGCGCCGGCGTGCGCACCATCGATTCGCGCGCCACGCTGGAGGGCCCGCACACGGTGCGCATCGCCGCCACCGGGGAGAAGGTGAACGCCCGGCGCGTGCTGATCGCCACCGGCGGCACGCCGGTGCGCCCCGACATCCCGGGCGCGCACCTGGCGATCACCTCCAACGAGATCTTCGACCTGTCCGAGCTGCCCCGGCGCGCGGTGATCGAGGGTGGCGGCTACATCGCGGTGGAGTTCGCCTGCCTGCTGCAGCGCCTGGGCGTGCGCGTCACCCTGGTCTATCGCGGCGGGCTGATCCTGCGCCGCTTCGACGACGACCTGCGCCGCCATCTCGACGAGGCGATGCGCGCCTCGGGCATCGACATCCGCACCGGCGAGGCGGTGGCATCGATCGCGCGCCACGGCGGCGTCCTGCGCGTGGCGCTCAAGAGCGGCGCCTCGCTCGACACCGACCTGGTCCTGGCCGCGACCGGGCGCCGCCCCAACGTGGCGGGGCTCGGCCTCGAGACGGCCGGCGTCGAGCTCGACGCCGGCGGCGCGATCCGGGTGCAGTCCGATTCGCGCACCAGCGCGCCCGGCATCTGGGCGGTGGGCGACGTCACCGATCGCATCGCGCTCACGCCGGTGGCGATCCGCGAGGGGCACGCCTTCGCCGATACGGTGTTCGGGCGCGATCCGTGGGTGTGCGACCACCGCGACGTGCCCTCGGCGGTGTTCTCCACGCCCGAGATCGGCACGGTCGGCCTCACCGAGGCGCAGGCGCGCGAGGCGTACGACTGCGTCGACATCTACCGCAGCACCTTCCGGCCGACGGCCAACACGCTGTCGTCGCGCCCCGAGCGCATGCTGATGAAGATCGTGGTCGACCGCGACAGCGATCGCGTGCTGGGCGTGCACCTGTGCGGGCCCGACGCCGCCGAGATGATCCAGCTGGTCGGCATCGCGGTGAAGATGGGCGCCACCAAGCGTCAGTTCGACCAGACCGTGGCCGTGCACCCGACCGCGGCCGAGGAGCTGGTGACGATGCGCAGCCCCGCGGGCTGACTGCGCGGCGGAATGCGCGGCGGCGCGCACCGCCGGGGCCGCCCTCAGCGCAGCGTGCGACGGCGGCGCCGGTACCGGCGCCAGCGCCGGATGGCGAGCTTCTCGAGCTCGGCGAGCGCGAACACCAGCATGCCGGCGCCGAGCACCTTGGCCCACTCGACGGCCGAGAGATCGCGCGAGCCGAAGATCGCCTGCATCGCGCCGACATGGGTATACAGCAGCTGCAGCGCGAAGCAGGCGCCGATGGTGACCAGCACGTAGGGATTGCCGAGCAGCCCGGCGCGGCTGGTCACCGGCGCGAGGATGTGGCGGCTGTTGAGCAGGTAGAACATCTCGCCGGCCACCACCGCGCCCACGGCCATGGTGCGCGCAGTCTCGAGGCTGGTGCCGGCGCGCATCTCGAGCAGGAACAGGCCGAGGGAGCAGGCCATCATCAGCGTCGACACCAGCGCCACGCGCCAGGCGAAGAAGGCCGACAGCAGCGGCTCGCCCGGCGGCCGCGGACGGCGCTGCATGATGCCGTTCTCGGCCGGCTCGAAGGCGAGCGCGAGCCCCAGCGTGCTCGAGGTGACCATGTTGATCCACAGCACCTGCGCCGGCGTGAGCGGCAGCGGCAGGTCGAACAGGATCGCCGCGATCACCACCAGCGCCTCGCCGCCGTTGGTCGGCAGCATGAAGAGGATGAACTTCTTCAGGTTGTCGTAGACCGCGCGGCCTTCGCGCACGGCGGTGGCGATGGTGGCGAAGTTGTCGTCGGCGAGCACCATGTCGGCGGCTTCCTTGGCGGCCTCGGTGCCTGCCATGCCCATCGCCACGCCGACGTCGGCGCGCTTGAGTGCGGGCGCGTCGTTGACGCCGTCGCCGGTCATCGCCACCACCTGGCCGTCGTCCTGCAGCGCCTGCACCAGCCGCAGCTTGTGCTCGGGGCTGGCGCGCGCGAAGACGTCGACCTCCATCGCGACGCGGCGCAGGGCCGCCTCGTCCATCAGGGCCATCTCGGCGCCGGTCAGCGCGGGCTTGCCGGCGCCGATGCCCAGCTCGGCGCCGATCGCGCGCGCGGTCTCGACGTGGTCGCCGGTGATCATCTTCACCCGGATGCCGGCGCGGTGGCACTCGGCGACGGCGCGGATCGCCTCCTCGCGCGGCGGGTCGGCGATGCCGACCAGCGCCAGCATCGTGTAGCCCTCGGCGACGTCGTCGAAGCCGAGGCGCTCGCCGGCCGGCTCGCCGCGCCGGCAGGCCAGGGCGAGCACGCGCAGGCCGCGGGCGGCGGTGTCGGTGGCCATGCGCCGCCAGTAGTCGGGATCGAGCGCCTCCTCGCCCTGGCGGCCGTGCTGGCGGGCGCACACCGCGAGGATGCGTTCCGGCGCTCCCTTGACGAGCAGCCATCCCCGGCCGAGCGCGTCGCGGTGCCGGGTGGCCATGAAGCGGTGCTGGGACTCGAACGGGATCGAATCCAGCCGCGGCCAGCCGGCTTCCTCGGCATCCTGCGCGAGCCCTGCCTTGCGCCCCAGCACCAGCAGGGCGCCCTCGGTGGGGTCGCCGGCGATGGTCCAGGCGCCGCCGGCTTCGTGCAGCCGCGCGTCGTTGCACAGCACGCCGGCGCGGATCGACTGCTCGAGCGCGGGGTGCCCGGCCGCGCGTACCGCGCGGCCGTCCAGGGTGATCTCGCCCGTCGGCACGTAGCCGGCACCGCCGACCTCGAACAGCGCGCCGGCGCATACGACCCGGCGTACCGTCATTTCGTTGCGCGTGAGCGTGCCGGTCTTGTCGGAGCAGATCACGGTGACCGAGCCGAGCGCCTCGACCGCCGGCAGCCGGCGGACGATGGCCCGCCGGCGCGCCATGCGCTGCACGCCGAGCGCCAGCGTGATGGTCATGATCGCCGGCAGGCCCTCGGGGATCGCCGAGGCCGCCAGCGCCACCACCATGGGGAACATCTCGACCGGCGGGTGGCCGCGCCCCAGCACGCCGAGCACGAAGGTGAGGGCGGCCAGGAGCAGGATCGCGCCGGCCAGCCAGCGTCCGAAGCGGTCGACCTGGCGCAGCAGCGGCGTGCCGAGCGCATCGATGCCGCTCAGCAGGCGGCCGATGCGGCCCAGCTCGGTGGCCGCGCCAGTGGCGACCACGATGCCGCGCGCCTGGCCGTAGACCACCAGCGTGCCCGACCAAGCCATGCCCGAGCGATCGCCCAGGGGCGCGTCGGCCGCCACCGCCTCGGTGCTCTTCTCGACCGGCAGCGACTCGCCGGTGAGGGCGGCTTCTTCGACGCGCAGCTCGTTGACCTCGACCAGACGCAGGTCGGCGGGCACCCGGTCGCCGGAGGCGAGAGCGACCAGGTCGCCGGGCACCAGGGCGGCGGCCTCTACCTCGCGCCGCACCCCGGCGCGGATCACCGTAGCGCGCGGCGCCAGCAGTTCGCGGATCGCATCGAGCGCCGCTTCCGCCTTGCCCTCCTGGAGGAAGCCGATCACCGCGTTCACCACCACCGCCGCCAGCAGCACGCCGGTGTCCACCCACTGGCCGAGCGCCGCGGTGATCGCGGCCGCGCCCAGCATCACGTAGATCAGGACGTTGTGGAACTGGGCCAGCAGGCGCATCGGCGCGCTGCGCCGGCGCGCCGCGGCAAGCCGGTTGGGGCCGTACGCGGCGAGGCGGCGGGCGGCTTCGCCGTCGTCCAGCCCGCCGGCACCGCTGCCCAGGGCCTGGCGGATCGCCTCGGCGGGCAGGGTGTGCCAGCCTGCGCCCGCCGCGGGCGGGGGCGTCGCGGGCGGCGGCGCCGTCATCGGGTCACGGGTCCGGCGGCTTCGCCGGCGAAGCCGCGGGCGGCGTCGCGTGCGCGGATTCCTCCAGCCACTCGCGCCACACCGCCATCAGCACCGCCAGCACCACCGGACCCAGGAACAGCCCGATCAGGCCGAAGGCGGCCAGCCCGCCGAGCACGCCGAACATCACCAGCAGGAACGAGATGCGCGTGGCGCTGCTGATGACCAGCGGGCGCACCAGGTTGTCGACCCAGCTCACCACCAGCGTGCCCCACAGCAGCAGCCCGATGCCGTCGAAGATCTCGCCCTTGACGAGCAGCCACGCGCCGATCGAGCCCCAGGCGAACGGCGTGCCGAAGGGGATCAGGGCGATCGCCGCCGTGACGGCGCCGAGGAAGATCGGCGCCTCGAGCCCGAACCACCAGTAGCCGATCGCGGCCACGATGCCCTGCGCGATGGCGGTGGCCACCAGCCCCCAGACCACCGCCATGGTCATGCTGCCGACGGCCTCGAGGTAGCGATCGATGCGCGCACCGAGGAAGCGGTGCAGCACGAAGCGCGCCTGCGCGAGCACCTCGCGCCCGCTGCGGTACAGGAAGAAAGCGGTGACGATCGCGAAGGTGAACTTGGCCGCGTTGCGCCCGACGCCGCCGAGCACCTCCAGCAGGTCGGTGGTGCGCTGCTCCACCCAGTGGGGGATGCGCGCGCGCAGCGTAGCCGGGTCGCGCGTGAGCTCGTCCAGCAGCTCCTGCAGCCAGTTGCCCAGCAGCGGGATGTCGGCGAGGAAGCCCGGCAGCTCGATGCGCCCGCCCCCGAGCGTGGCGGCGAGGTCGGCATAGGCCGATGCCAGCTCGGTGCGCAGCATCGCCCCCAGCCAGACCGCCGGGGCGATGAAGGCGGCCGCGAGCAGCATCGTCATGGCGAGCGCGGCCAGCGTCGCGCGCCGGCGCATCAGGCGCAGCAGGCGCTCGTATAGCGGCCAGGTCGCATAGACCAGGATCACCGCCCACGCCACCGGCACCAGGAACGGCTGCAGGACCGCGTAGGAGAACAGCAGCAGCCCGCCCAGCAGCAGGCCGAGGACCACGCGGCGGGACAGCCTTTCGGTGACGGGATCTTGCATCGTGCGTAGCAGCGCGGGAGGAGCAGGGCGCGCCGCGAGCTTAGCCGCCGCCCGACGGCAGGGTCAATGCGTTCCGTACAATGTGCGCTCGATGTGGCCTATCACCGTCCCGCTCCTCCTGCCTTTCGTGGGCAGCGCGCTCGCCGCGCTGCTGCCCCCGAACGCGCGCAACCGGGAGGCCTGGCTGGCCGGCGTGGTCACGCTGGCCGGCGTCCTCGTGATGGGCCTGCAGTACCCGGCCATCGCCGCCGGCGAGGTGCTGCACTACGAGGTGCCGTGGCTGCCCGGGCTGGGCCTGAGCTTCAGCTTGCGCCTGGACGGCTTCGCGTGGCAGTTCGCGATGCTGGTACTGGTCATCGGCCTGCTGGTGGTGCTGTACGCGCGCTACTACATGTCGCCGTCGGATCCGGTACCGCGCTTCTTCGCGTTCTTCCTCGCCTTCATGGGCTCGATGCTGGGCATCGTGCTCTCGGGCAACCTGGTGCAGCTGGCCATGTTCTGGGAGCTGACCAGCCTGATGTCGTTCCTGCTCATCGGCTACTGGCACCATCGTCCCGATGCGCGCCGCGGCGCGCGCATGGCCCTCGTCATCACCGTCGCCGGGGGGCTGTGCCTGTTCGCCGGGGTCCTGATGATGGGCCAGGTCGCCGGCGGCTACGAGCTCGACCGCGTGCTCGCCTCGGGCGAGCTGATCCGCGCGCATCCCTGGTACCGCCCCATGCTGGTGCTGATCGCGCTGGGCGCGCTCACCAAGAGCGCGCAGTTCCCGTTCCACTTCTGGCTGCCGCGCGCGATGGCCGCACCCACGCCGGTGTCGGCGTACCTGCACTCGGCCACCATGGTCAAGGCCGGCGTGTTCCTGCTCACCCGCCTGTGGCCGGTGCTGGCCGGCACGCCCGAGTGGTCGTGGCTGATCGGCGGCGCCGGCCTGGTCACGCTGCTGCTCGGCGCCTTCGTGGCGATCTTCCAGCACGACCTCAAGGGCCTGCTCGCCTACTCCACCCTCAGCCACCTCGGCCTGATCACGCTGCTGCTGGGCATCGGCAGCCCGCTCGCGGCGATCGCCGCGATCTTCCACACCATGAACCACGCCACCTTCAAGGCGTCGCTGTTCATGGCGGCCGGCATCATCGACCACGAGACCGGCACGCGCGACATGCGCCGCCTGAGCGGCCTGTACCGCGCCATGCCGATCACCGCCACGCTGGCGATGGTGGCCGCCGCCGCGATGGCCGGCGTGCCCCTGCTCAACGGTTTCCTGTCCAAGGAGATGTTCTTCGCCGAGGCGCTGGAGGTCGGCTCGACGCGCGACTACCGCATGGCGATCGCCGCCACGGTGGCCGGCGTGTTCAGCGTCACCTACTCCGCGCGCTTCATCCACGAGGTCTTCTTCGGGCCGCCGCCGCACGATCTGCCCCGCACGCCGCACGAGCCGCCGCGCTGGATGCGCTTTCCGGTCGAGCTGCTGGTGTTCGCCTGCCTCGCGGTGGGCATCGCCCCCGGGCTCACCATGGGGCCGTCGCTGCATCATGCCGCCGTCGCGGTGCTGGGCGCCGACACGCCGGCCTACAGTCTGGCGGTGTGGCACGGCCTGAACCTGCCGCTGGCGATGAGCGCGGTCGCGCTCGTCGGCGGCCTCGGCCTGTACCTGCTGCTGCAGCGCCGCTTCCGCCTGAGCAGCGTGGAGCGCGTGCCGCTGGTGCACCGCTTCGACGGCCAGCGCCTCTTCGAGCGTTTCCTCGATGCGCTTACCGTCGGCGCCGGGCGGCTCGAAGCGCTGCTCGGCACGCGCCGCCTGCAGCCGCAGCTCGAGCTGGTGGTGCTGGTGGCGCTGGCCGCCGCCGCGATCCCGCTGCTGGCGCGCGGGCTGCAGGCGGGCAGCGCCGCGCCGGTCCCGGCCGACCCGGTGTTCGCCGCGCTGTGGGCCGTGGGCGTCGCCTGCGCCGTCGGCGCGGCCTGGCAGGCCAAGTATCACCGGCTGGCGGCGCTGATGCTGATGGGCGGCGCCGGCGTGGTCACCAGCCTCACCTTCGTCTGGCTCTCCGCGCCCGACCTGGCCCTCACGCAGCTGATGGTGGAATCGGTGACCATCGTGCTGATCCTGCTCGGCCTGCGCTGGCTGCCGGCGCGCCTGGAGCCGCGCGAGCTCGGCGTGCGCGCGACGCTGGCCGACCGGGTGCGCCGCACCCGCGACTTCGCGGTCGCGCTCGCCGCCGGCGCCGGCGTGGCGGTGCTGGCCTACGCGCTCTTCACGCGCCCGTTCCCGCACGGCATGGCGCCGTTCTTCCTCGAGCGCACGCTGCCGCAGGGCGGCGGCGCCAATGCGGTCAACGTGCTGCTGGTCGACTTCCGCGGCTTCGACACCATGGGCGAGATCACCGTGCTCGGCATCGTGGGCCTCACCGTCTATGCGCTGCTGCGCCGCTTCAGGCCCGCCCCCGAAAGCATCGCGCTCCCGGCGCAGCAGGAGGGCCAGCCCTCGGTGGGCAGCGGCCCGGCGAGCGCCGGCGTCGAGGCCGAGCGCGGCTACATGATGGTGCCGGCGGTGTCCCTGCGCCTGCTGTTCCCGATCATGGCGATGGTGTCCATCTTCTTCCTGCTGCGCGGGCACGACCAGCCGGGCGGCGGTTTCGTCGCCGGGTTGATCCTGGCGGTGGCCATCATCCTGCAGTACATTGCCGGCGGCACGGTGTGGGTGGAGGAGCACCTGAAGCTGGCTCCGCGCCGGCTGATCGGCCTCGGGCTGCTGGCGGCCGCCGGCACCGGCCTCGGGGCATGGCTGTTCGGCTATCCCTTCCTCACCAGCCACTCCGCGCACCCGCGCCTGCCGCTGGTCGGGGAGATCGCCCTGCCCAGCGCCTTCCTGTTCGACCTCGGCGTCTACCTGCTGGTGATCGGCGCCACGGCGGTGGTGCTGATCTCGCTGGCGCACCAGTCGCTGCGCAGCCATCGCGCGATGCAGGCCATGACGCCGGGCGCCGCCGCCGAATCGGTGGCCGAACCCCTGGAGCGCCGATGGAACTGATCGTCGCCGTCGCCATCGGGGTGCTGGTCGGGTCCGGCGTCTGGCTGCTGCTGCGTCCGCGCAGCTTCCAGGTCATCGTCGGCCTGTCGCTGATCTCCTACGGCGTGAACCTGTTCATCTTCGGCATGGGCCGCCTCGGGGTCGACCGCGTGCCCATCGTCGGGCAGGGCGCCGTCGACCCGTCGCGCTACGCCGATCCGCTGCCGCAGGCGCTGGTGCTGACGGCGATCGTCATCGGCTTCGCGATGACGGCGCTGTTCCTGGTGGTGATGCTCGCCTCGCGCGGCTTCAACGGCACCGACCACGTGGACGGCAAGGAGCCGCCCTGATGATGCGCTGGACCGATCACCTGATCCTGGTGCCGGTCGTGCTGCCGCTCGTCGCCGGGGCGGCGATGCTGCTCGTCGACGAGCAGCGCCGCGGGCTGAAGTTCGCGATCAGCCTGGTCTCCACCCTCGGGCTGCTGGCGGCGGCGATCGTGCTCATGCGCCTGGCCGACGGCCGGCTGGAGGGTTGGAGCGGTTCGATCGGCGTCTACCTGGCAGCCAACTGGCCGGTGCCCTTCGGCATCGCGCTGGCGGTCGACCGGCTGTCGGCGCTGCTGCTGGCGCTGTGCGCTGTGCTCGCGCTGGCCTCCCTGGTGTTCTCCCATGCGCGCTGGAACCGTGCCGGGGTGCATTTCCACGCGCTGTTCCAGTTCCTGCTGATGGGCGTCAACGGTACCTTCCTCACCGCGGACCTGTTCAACCTGTTCGTGTTCTTCGAGGTCATGCTGGCCGCCTCGTACGGGCTGGCGCTGCACGGTTCGGGCGCGGCGCGGGTGGCTGCGGGCATGCACTACGTCGCGGTGAACCTGGTGGCCTCGTCGCTGTTCCTGCTCGGCGTGTCGATGCTCTACGGGGTCACCGGCACCCTGAACATGGCCGACCTGGCGCGGGTGATCGCGCACGTCTCACCCCACGATCGCATGCTGCTCGAGGCCGGCGCGGCGCTGCTCGGCATCGCCTTCCTCGTCAAGAGCGCGATGTGGCCGCTCGCCTTCTGGCTGCCGGCCACCTACGCGGCGGCCAGCGCCCCGGTGGCGGCGGTGTTCGCCATCATGACCAAGGTGGGCATCTACGTCATCCTGCGCCTGTGGCTGCTGCTGTTCGCGGGCGCCGAGGCCGGCGCCTCGAGCGGCTTCGGGCGCGACCTGCTGCTCTACGGCGGCATGGCGACGCTGGCGTTCGCCACCATCGGCATGCTCGCCTCGCACGACCTGCGCCGCCTGGCGGCCTACAGCATCATCATGTCGTCCGGAGCGCTGCTGGCCGCCATCGGCTTCGGCGAGACCGCGGTGGTCGCCGGGGCGCTGTTCTACCTGCTCAGCTCGACCCTGTCGGCGGGCGCGCTGTTCCTGCTGATCGAGCTCATCGAACGGACCCGCACCGCGGCCTCGAGCGTGCTCGCGGTCACGCTCGAGGCCTTCGAGGCGCAGGGCGCCCTGCATGCCGGCGCCGGGGAGGAAGCGCCGGAAGATTCCGGCGTCGTCATCCCCGCCGCGATGGCCTTCCTCGGCCTGAGCTTCGTCACCAGCGCGCTGCTGGTGGCCGGCCTGCCGCCGCTGTCGGGGTTCATCGGCAAGTTCGCGCTGCTGGCGGCGATGCTGCAGCCCGCCGGGGGTCAGGCCGGCGGCGGCGTGCAACCGGCCGCCTGGATCATGCTGGCGCTGCTGCTCGCCTCCGGCCTGGCCGGCGCCGTGGCCCTGATGCGCATCGGCATCCGCACCTTCTGGGTACCGACGCGCCCGCGCGTGCCGCGGCTGCGCGTGATCGAGGCGATGCCGGTCGCGGCCCTGCTGCTGCTGTGCCTGGTCATCACGGTGCAGGCCGGCCCGGTGATGCGCTACCTCGATTCGGCCGCCGGCGCGCTCGCCCGCCGCGACGACTACGTGCGCGCCGTCATGGGGGCTCCGACGGTACCGTCCGCCCGGGATCGCGCGCGATGAAGCGCTGGCTGCCCGCCCCGGTCCTGTCGGCCTTCCTGCTGGTGATGTGGCTGCTGCTCGCGCGCAGCGTGTCCGTCGGCCAGGTGCTGCTCGGCGCGCTGCTCGCGCTGTGGATCCCGTGGGTGAGCATGCGCCTGCGCCCGCTGCAGCCGCGCATCCGGCGGCCCGCGACCATCGTGCGCCTGACCGCCACGGTGCTGCTCGACATCGTGCGTTCGTGCATCGCCGTCTCGCTCATCGTGCTCGGCGGCGCGCACCGGCGGCGCAATTCGGGATTCATGAGCATCCCGCTCGATCTGCGCGATGCGCACGGCCTGGCCGTGCTCTCGGCCATCATCAACTCCACCCCGGGCACGGTGTGGGCCGAGCTCAGCGAGGATCGCCGGCTGCTGATGATCCACGTGCTCGACCTGCGCGACGAGCAGGCATGGATAGCCACCATCAAGTCGCGCTACGAGAAACCCCTGATGGCGATCTTCGAATGACGCAGCTGCTGATGTGGACGATGGGCTTCACCCTGGCGTGCCTCGGCGCGGCGGCGGTGTTCGCCGCGGTGCGGCTGTTCCTCGGGCCGGGCGCGCAGGACCGCGTGCTGGCGCTCGACTGCCTGTACATGTGCGCGATGCTGATCGTGCTGGTGCTCGGCATGCGCTTCGGCCACGCCGTCTATTTCGAGATCGCGCTGCTGATCGCGCTGGTGGGCTTCGTCGGCTCGGTGGCGATGGCCCGCTTCCTGCTGCGCGGCGAGGTGATCGAATGAGCGCGGCCGAGGCGGTCCCCGCCTGGGTGGCGCTGCCGGTCGCCGCGCTGCTGGTGCTGGCCGGCTGCCTGGCGCTCATCGGCGGGCTCGGCCTGCTGCGCCTGGGCAACTTCTACCAGCGCACGCACGCCACGGCGCTGATCAACACGCTCGGCGCGGGCAGCGTGCTGGTGGCCTCCATGCTGTACTTCAGCGCGCTGGAATCGCGCCCGGTGATGCACGAGCTGCTGATCACCGTGTTCGTCCTCCTCACCGCCCCGGTCACCGCCATGCTGCTGATGCGCGCCGCGGTCTACCGCGACCGGCGCAACGCCCGCAACGACGTGCCGGCGCACCCGGGCGCCGCCGCCGGGGCCGAGTACACCGGCCTGCGCGAGGAGTAAGGGTGGCCACTAAGGGCGGCCGCTACGTGAAGGCGGCCGCCGCTTCCGGCGGCGCGATCCCGCCGCGCTCGCTACGATTCCTCCGTGCCCTGCCGGCGCGGCCGGCGCATCTGCTCGGGCAGCGTCTCGAGCAGCCGGTACAGCCGTGCCAGGTCGCGTTCGCCCACGCGCCGGGCGATGGAGCGGTAGCGGGCCTCGGAGAACGGCGCCACCGTGTCGATCAGGCGGCGGCCGGCGGCGGTGATCGAAATGCGCGCCGCGCGCTGGTCCTCGGGCTCGGCGTGGCGATCGACCAGCCCGCGTTCCTCGAGCGTCTTGAGGATGCGCGTCAGGCTCGGCCCGCTGATCAGGGTGAGCGCGCCCAGCCGGCTGATGCGCAGCGCCGGCGAGGTAGTGAGCGCGCGCAGCACCCGCCACTGCTGCTCGGTGATGCCGTGCTCGCGCAGGATCGGGCGGAACTCGGCCATCACCGCCTGGTGGCTGCGCAGCAGCAGCATGGGCAGGGAGCGCGAGAAGTCGCGCAGCGCGACGTGCCCGTCCGGCGCGGCGGACGGCGCGCCACCAGGGGTTCCGCTGGCGGGCCTGCGATCGGGCGGCTTCATCGATGGATCGGGGAGATGCTGCGCATGGTAACCAGAATCCGGCCACGGGAACTTGCCAGCTTGTGCCGGCAAATCTAACCTCCCGGTCATCATGCCGCACATCGTCGTCGAATACTCCGCCAACCTGCGCGACCGGGTCGACCTCACCGCGCTGATCGATACGCTGCACGCCGCGGCGCTCGCCACCGGCGTCTTTCCGCCCGGGGGCACCCGCACGCGCGCGGCCGAGCGCATCCGCTACCGCATCGCCGACGGCCATCCCGACAACGCCTTCGTCCACGTGGCGATGACCATCGGCGCAGGGCGCGACGCAGCCACCAAGCAGCGTGCCGCGCAGGCGGTGTTCGATGCGCTGGTGGCGCACCTGGCGCCGGTGTTCGCCGCCTCGCCCCTCGGCCTGTCGCTGGAGCTGCGCGAAAGCGACCCGGCGCTCAGCTTCAAGCACAACAACCTGCACGACTATGTCGCGGCGCGCGCTGCGGGCCGGTCGCGATAGCGGCGCGGCCTCGGGCGCATGGCCAGGCACGTTTCCGAGACTCCGGCCACGCAGTGGCTGCGCCGCCAGCGCGTCGCCTTCGGCGAGCACCCGTACGACTACGTCGAGCACGGGGGCACTGCCGAGTCGGCCCGCCAGCTCGGCGTCGACGAGCATGCCGTCGTCAAGACGCTGGTCATGCAGGACGAGGCCGCCCGGCCGCTGATCGTGCTGATGCACGGCGATCGCAAGGTGTCGACCAAGAACCTGGCGCGCCAGGCCGGGCGCAAGAGCATCGAGCCGTGCGCGCCCGAGGTGGCGCAGCGCCACTCGGGCTACCTGGTCGGCGGCACCTCGCCGTTCGCCACCCGCAAGGCGATGCCGGTCTACGTCGAGGCCTCGGTGCTGGCGCTGCCGAGGATCTGGATCAACGGCGGCCGGCGCGGCTTCCTGGTGTCGCTCGAGCCGCGCGCGCTGGTCGATCTGCTGGGCGCGCGGCCGGTAGACTGCGCACTCGCCTGAATCCGCCCTCGCCTGAATCGCGCAGCCCTGCGCCGCCGCCCATTCCGGAACCCGCCATGCCCACCCTGGCCGCACCGCTCGCCGTCGTCCTCGCCTACCTGATCGGATCGATCTCGTTCGCCGTGGTGGTGAGCCGCGCCATGGGGCTGGCCGACCCGCGCAGCTACGGATCGAAGAACCCCGGTGCCACGAACGTGCTGCGCACCGGCAACAAGACCGCCGCCGCACTGACCCTGCTCGGCGACGGCGCCAAGGGCTGGCTGGCGGTGTTCCTGGCGCGCCACTTCGCGGCGCGCTATGGCCTGGGCGACGTCACGATCGCGCTGGTGGCGCTCGCGGCCTTCCTCGGCCACCTGTTCCCCCTGTTCCATCGCTTCGCCGGCGGCAAGGGCGTGGCGACCGCTGCCGGCGTGCTGCTCGGCCTGCGTCCCGTGCTCGGCCTGGGCACGCTCGCCACCTGGCTGATCGTCGCGTTCTTCTTCCGCTACTCGTCGCTCGCCGCCCTGGTGGCCGCGGTGTTCGCGCCGCTGTGGTACCTGTTCGTCTTCGGCCCCGACGCCATCGCCGCGGCCGTCGGCGTCATGAGCGCGCTGCTGGTGTGGCGGCACCGGCAGAACATCGCCAATCTGCTCGCGGGGAAGGAAGCCAGGATTGGTAGTCGGCGCGCCGGCTGAGGGAATTTAATCTTCCTGCGGGCACTGTCCGGGCGCGGGTAGTTCGTCGAGCGACCAGCGTGGGCGGACGCGGAAGCCGTCGATCGACTTTCCGCTGTTGCTCGCAGTGTCGCTGGAGGTGCCCGGTGTGCCGCCGGCCGCGGCTTGCGGCACGCCGGGCGCCGCCAGCGTGCCCGCCTGCAGGCGCAGCGCCCCGGCGAACGCGATCATCGCGCCGTTGTCCGAGCACAGGGCGAGCTCCGGGAAGTGCACCCGGATGCCGGCGCGCGCCTGCTCGGCCGCGAGCCGCTCGCGCAGGCGCAGGTTGGCGCTGACGCCGCCGGCCACCACCAGGCGCGTGCGCCCGGTGTCGCGCAGCGCGCGCAGCGATTTCGCCACCAGCACCTCGACGATCGCCGCCTCGACTTCGGCAGCCAGGTCGGCGCGCGCCTGCTCATCGGACAGCCCGTCGCGCACCGCGTGGGCGACCGCGGTCTTCAGGCCGCTGAAGCTGAACTCGAGGTCGCCCGAGTGCAGCATCGGGCGCGGCAGCCGATAGCGTCCGGGCCGCCCGAGCGCGGCGAGCCGCGCGATCGCCGGCCCGCCCGGATAGCCGAGACCGAGCGACTGGGCGCTCTTGTCGAAGGCCTCGCCGGCGGCGTCGTCCAGCGTGTCGCCGAGCAGGCGGTAGCGGCCGATGCCGGCGACGTCCATCAGCTGGGTGTGCCCGCCCGAGACCAGCAGCGCCACGAACGGGAACGCCGGCGCGTCGGCCGACAGCAGCGGCGACAGCAGGTGGCCTTCCAGGTGGTGCACGCCGATCGCCGGCACCCCCAGGGCGAAGGCCATCGCCGCCCCGACGCCGGCGCCGACCAGCAGCGCGCCGGCCAGGCCCGGCCCCTCCGTATAGGCGACGGCATCGATTTCCGCGACCGCCACGCCGGCCTGCTCCAGCACCTGCTCGACGAGCGGCACCACGCGCCGGATGTGATCGCGCGAGGCCAGCTCCGGGACCACACCGCCGTAACGTTCGTGCATCGCGATCTGCGTATGCAGCGCCTGGCCGAGCAGGCCGCGTTCGGTGCAGTACAGCGCGATGCCGGTCTCGTCGCAGGAAGTTTCGATGCCCAGGACTCTCACCGCCCGAGTATCGCACGGGCTCGTGCGGATCCGCGCCAGGCGATGCGGCGACGAAGCAGGCGCCGTCCGGCTCAGGGATGACATCGTCTTCGACGCCGATCATACTGGCGCGCCGGGCTTGCGCATGCCGGCGCAGGAGGACAGGGTGGCGATCGACCCCGTGGTGGTCAAGGACGTCGTGATCGTGTTGCCGGGCATCATGGGCAGCGAGCTCGTCGACGGTGACGACCGCCCGCTGTGGTCGTTCAGCCCCGGAGGGCTGGCCCAGGCCGTCAAGGCGGTGCTGAAGGACGAGCGGCTCACGCTGCCCCACCACATCGGCGACGACGCACCCGGCGACGGCGTGCGCGCCTCGCGGCTGCTGCGCAGCTTGCATGTCATCCCCGGGCTGTGGAGTCCCGTCACCGGCTACGGGGGCCTGATGTCCTTCCTGGGCGTCAATCCGCGTTTCCAGCTGATCGAAGCCGACCCGGGTGAGCCGGATCGGATTCCGAACCTGATCCCGTTCCCCTACGACTGGCGCTTGTCCTGCCGCTACAACGCGCGCCGCCTGAAGGAGATGGCCGAGCCCGCGCTGGAGCGCTGGCGCAGGCAACCAGGCTGCGGCGATGCCAAGCTGGTGCTGCTGTGCCACTCGATGGGCGGCCTGATCGCACGCTGGTATGCCGAGCGGGAGGGCGGTGCCGGGCTCATCCGCGACATCATCACCCTGGGTACGCCTCACCAGGGTTCGGTCAAGGCTTTGACTGCGCTGGTCAACGGGCTGGGCCCGAGCCTCGGGCCGCTGCACTGGCCCCTGGCATCGTTGGGCAGGCTGACGCGCAGCCTGCCGTCGCTATACCAACTGCTGCCCCAGTACAAATGCTGGGCGCAAGGCCCGGAGCGCGTGACCCTGGCCGAAGCCGGCGACCTTGGCTTGGACCGCAGGATGCTGGAGGATGCCGACGCCTTCCACGAAGGCATCAAAGTCCAGGCCGCGTCCTGTGCCTACAAGCTGCACAAGTTCGTCGGCACGCGCCAGCCGACGCCGACCACGGCGCGCTGGGCGGGTGACCGGATCGAGGCTCTGGAGGAGATCGACGGCATGCGGCAGGGCGGCGATGGCACCGTCTCCCGGCTGGCTGCGACGCCCGAAGACGACTACGAGGACAACGTGACCGAGACACCCGGGCAGCATGGGGAGCTGCAGGGCGTGGAGGCGATGATGGACCAGGTCGAAAGCGTCCTGACGCGCCGGTCGGTCGTACGAAAGTCCGGGCGACAGACAGGTTTCGGCATCAGGATGGAAGAAGTGTTCTGGGCCGGCCAGCAGCCCATGCTCGAGGTCGCCGACGCAGGCGATCACCGGTTGTACCTGACATTGACCGACGAACTGGGGCGCATCGTCGAATCGACGAACAAACAACCCATCGATGACCATCGCCGTGTGCTGCTGCCCGACCTGCCCGAGGGCGGATACCGCGCCACGGTCGAGGGTGCGCCAGGCGGGCCCGAACCGATCAGCAAGCCTTTCATGGTGCTGAAACCATGAAACCGACAGCCACCACCGATGCGCCGCCCGCCCGGCTGTTCGTCGCCATCGCCATCGCCACGTACGCGAAGAAGGAAGATCACCTCGAAACGGCAGTCACCGAAGCAATGAGCTTGGCAACCCCATTGCGTGACAAACATGATTTCAAGCCGATTGTTCTGGAAGATCCGAAGTCCGGCGAGCTTGGTATCCAGATCCGCGAGGCCCTGCCCGAGCCCGAGCAGGGAGCACACGAGGGCACGCTCATCGTCTACTGGACTGGCCACGGGGAACGCGATTCGGAGGGTGGGCTGCGGCTGTTGACGTTTGACGGCAAAGCTGACTCCGACCAGTTCACCGCTACCTACCTTGTCGAATTGGCCGCGAAGACCGGCGCGCGCCAGGTATTGGTTCTCATCGACACCTGCCACGCGGGCGCGGCCCTGGGCCCTGTTGCCAAAGCGGTGCAAGCTGCCGCCAAGCGTCGGGCCGACCCTTCTCGGGGCTGGTTCGGGTGCGTCGCCACATGCGTGCACGACAAGACGGCAAGAAGCGACCAGTTCTCCAGCACGGTGGCGCGACTGCTCGATAAAGGCCCCAGCGAGGGCAACGCGTACAGGCTCCACTGGCTTCCCAACCTTCCCACGGTCAAGGGCACAGATTTCCTCAACACTCTGGAGAAAGAGTGGGCCGAGGTGCTGAAGGTGAAAGATCAGCGGCTGGACCGACTGCTGACCTTGGGAGCACAGGAGGATCTGCTCAACAACCCCCTCTACGAACCAGGGCTCGACGGCAAAGTCATCGATGATCTGCTGTGGGCCGCCCGCGGACGCGACCGCAGCGACGGTCAAGGTTCCAGCGACGAATCCCACTTCACCGGCCGCAAACAGCCCCTGGCCAGGTTGGTGGCATGGCTGCAGGACACGTCGCCGGGGTTGTGCGTCGTCACGGGTTCCGCCGGATGCGGCAAGTCCGCGCTGATTGGCCGCATCGCAAGCCTGTCGGCGAGGGACGAACGGCCCCGGCTGCTGAACGAGGAGCTACCGCCGGAATGCGACCCTGGCGAAGACAGCATAGCCGCGCAGCTGTCGCTGTATGGAGCCGATCCGGAAAGCGCCGGCCGCGAGCTGGCACGCCAGCTGCATCTGGGGTCGGACGAAAGCCTGCTGAGCGCCCTGGCGCACGTCGAGAAGACCCACCGCACGACGAAGCGGGCTCCGGCCGTCATCCTCGACGGGCTCAACGAGGCACGGGAGCATCTGCCCAGGTTGGTGGGCGAGTTGGTGCTGCCGCTGGCGCGACACGCACGCATCATCGCCGCGACGAGACCCTCGGCCGAAGAAGTCCAAGTCCTCAAGCTGCTGCAGGACGGCGCGGTGGAGCTGCGTCGGTTCGAACACATCGACCTGGACGAGGATCCGGACACCACAGCGGACCTCCATGATTACGTGATTCGTCGCCTCCAGGACGTGGATCCCGCCATGGATGCGGAACGGGTGGCCAGGGTGCTCACTCCGCTTGGCGGCGGCGACAAGGGATCCGTGACCCGATTCCTGCTGGCTCGGCTCATCACCTCGCAGTTGCGCGAGCAGCCCGTGGACACTTCCGAGCCCGGATGGGAGAAAGCCGTACCCGCGACAGCCCAGCTCGCTCTGAAACGCGACCTCGAAAAGACCGTCAGTACCGCCGAAGGCACGCCGTTGGAGCCCGCAGCCGTGCGCGCATTGTTGCGCGCACTGGTCTACTCCCATGGCGCCGGCTTCCCGGCTGACAACGACCACGACCTCTGGCCCGCGGTGGCGAGCGCCCTGTCCGCCCCTGGCATGCGTTGCGACCGCGAGGCAGCCAACGCGGTGGTGAAAGCCTTCGGCCGCTACATCATCGTCGATGTCGTCGCCGCCGATGCCGAGGACGGTCGGAAGGTCCAGACGGTCTACCGGATGGCGCACCAGGAACTGGTCGATTACCTCGGGTCCGATGAGCGGCATGCCAGGTCCGATCGACGGGACGTCCGCGCTACCGTCGCCGACGCGGTGCACGATGCCTATTCGCGCTGGCTGAAGGATGGCGGTGACCCGCGTGACCACGCCTACCTGTGGAACTACGCGTGGCTCCATCTGGCCGAAGCCGGAGCGCCAGGCTTGCAGCAGCTCGAAGACCTTGCCGGACTGAATCGGGAGGCCTTCCTGCCCGACCTGGCGGCCGGCTACGCCTACGTTGGCGAATCGACCTTGCACGCGGGCAATCCGGCCAGTGCCATGGCCATGCTCGAGAAGGCGGTCGAAGCGTGCAGGGAACTGAATGATCCGTCGCGGCTTGTCGTGGCCCTGATCCAACTCTCGCGCGCACATATGTTCCAGGGGCAGAACGAACTCGCGGCGCAGGCGGCCGGAGAAGCAAGGCAGGTCGCGCAGCGGATACCTGACGCCGCGATCGCGCGCAGGCTGCTGGGTAGGGCCATGCTCGCCGCGGCGATTCTCCGCCTGCAGGCAGGTGACGCTGCGTCGGCACGCCGCCTGGCCGGTGAAGTCCTGGACTTGGCTCAGGACGACGGGGAAGCAGAGACCCGATGGTTGCTGGCCGGTGCCTGCAACGTCTGCGCCGGGGCGTTCATGATGCTGGACAAGCTCGGTGAAGCGAGGGACTTTCTCGAGCGTGCCGGCGAGCTCTCCAGCGGCGATACCGAGGCGGACAGGTTCATCCGGCTCGAAACGCAGGCCCATTGGGCATGCCTCCAGTTCTTCGAGGCTTGGCGGCAAGTGCAGGCCGGTGGCGAACCGACCCTTGCACCTACGGATGCCGGTGAATACGTGCTTCGCGAGTGGCGCAGCAAAGGCCGCCGCGGCGACATCGGCGACGTCCTGATCGCCAAGGGCCTGCTGTACCTCGCCCTGAGTCGGGATCTCAACGAGATCCGAGAGCCGGGGCCCGCGACGAGCGGCGGCGACGGCCCGATCGGGTTGCTCGACAGAGTCGTCGAACTGACGCAGTCCCGGGTGGAAAGCAACGTTGAAGCAGCTCAGTTCTACGCAGCGGCCCTGGAGAAGCGGGCGGAGATGGAGCTGCGCCATGGGGACCGGGCAGCCGCAATGCACGCGCTCGACGATGCCATCGCTTGCTTGCGCCGCTTTCCTCGGCTCAATGGCAGTCTGGCCGCGACACTGGGCGAACTGTTGACGCGGAAAGTAGGGTTCTCGCTGCAGGATCCGCGAGCCGACAGGAAGGAGCTGGCCGAAGCTCAAGAGGAGGCCATTCACCTGTTGCGGCCCATGGATACGCCACTCTTGCATCTCTTGCGGGCTCAGGCCCTGAGTCAGTCCGCGATGTTGCTCCAGGGCTCGCCCTTGCAGGCCTTGGCCGTTCGAGAGCAAGCGATCGACTTGCTGCGCGAGCTGGCGCAAGATCGGCAAGAGGCCAAGGCCTTGTTGCTTCGGCTGCTGCCCGACCAGTCGGCACAGTTGTTGATGTCCGGTCGCGCAGGCGAGGCGTCCGAACGCGCGGCCGAAGCGATACGGCTCGCCGGTGAGCTGCCGTCGGATCCGCCGATCGCCTATCTTGCCTCCTTGGCGCGCGTCAACCGGGCCGACGCACAGGTGGCATTGGGCCGGCTCGAAGGTGTGCGCGAAATGCTGGACGAGGCGCTCGACAGCCTGCAGAAGACGGTCCTCGGCGAGCTCGCTGCCCTCGGCAAGCTCGTCGAAGCCACGGCGCACCTGGGCCTCTCGCGTATCGATGCGATGGACGGCCGCTGGGCCTCGTCGCTGGAGCACGCGCAGCACTGCATCGATGCCGTCCAGGCATTGAACCGGTCCGTCATCCTTCCCGAGATACGGGACCAACTGCCGGACAAGCTCGAACAGGCGAGCATCCTCCTCGGCGGCGCCAAGCGCCGCTCGGAGGATCCTGCACGGGTCGAAGAAGGCAGGCGGATCCTCGAAGCGGTGCTGGCGGAATTGCCCGAGGTAGTTGCCGGGAGCGATATCAGTGCGGCAAGAATCGCTTCGCTGCTGCACATCGTTGCGCCCGATCTGCGGGATTCGGTACGCAAGGCGCTGAACGGACATCCGGCACTGTGGCAGCGGCTGGAGCTGGCGCGTCCCCGGATGCCCGAGGAACTGCCGGCGACCGTTGCCGCCTTGGTCGAGGCGCTGGCGGCGGCCGACCCCGCGGCGCAACGAGAGCTGCGCCACATTGCGCGCCAGCACCGGCAGAGCCAGCGCGAAGCACTCGACGCCGCTTGGTCCAGGCTGCAAGGGGAGATACCAGGCTGGCTGATGATCGAACCGCATCTCGAATGGCTCGTGATCTCGTGGCTCAACACCGACGACCGGAAGCGGTCGCGCGACTATCTTTGCGATCACTGGGAGGAACTGCGTGGAGCCGATACGGATCTCGTGCTGGAGGAGATTGCGCTCGGCCTCGCCGATCGGACCGGGGTCGACCGACGTTTGGAGCTTCTGGCCGAGGCCCGCGAGCAAGGCGTCGAAGCTGCCTACGCTCCGTGGCTTCTGAAAGTCGAGATCGAACGCTGGTTGTTCAGCGCCAATCCGCGAGAGCACCTGGAGCGGCACCCGGAACTACAACGGCAGGAGGTCCAGGACATGCTGCGCTCGCTCGCCGGCAGTGGCGATGCCGCTGCGCAGGTCTTGTTCGCTGTTTTCGGTCTCGTGCAACTCGGCGAAGCGGATCTGGCGTTCGATTCGCTGGCGAATCCGCAAGCGCGGCCGGATCGGCTGCAAGCCGCTTGCGAGTTCGGTGACGCTGATTTGTTGTGGATGCTGGCCACGATCGTCTACCACCAGACCGGCGACGAAGAAATCAAGCGCAAAGCAGCCGTGGCGTTGAGGGTTGCTCAAGTCCTGTGCCCCGAAGCGGCAGCGCGGTCGCCGGACGGAGGTGAGGTGCTGGCGAGCATTCCGCCTGCGCAGCTTCAGGCGCTGCTGGACATGGTGATGAGTGCGATGAAGCGCCATCCTCCGAGGGCTACGGAACTTGCAGCACTGTTGTCGGGGTTGGCTCGACCCACCCCCGCCGCGACCTTGTCGGCCTTGCAGCAACGGTAGGCACACTCGGCACGTCGGCCCGTCGGCCCGTCGGGGTACTAGACCACCAGCAGCGCGAGATCGGGCTGGTTGGCCGGCCCGTCCACCGTGACCACCCGGTTGCGGCCCGCGTGCTTGGCCTGGTAGAGCAGGGTGTCGGCCTGCGCCAGCAGCTGCGTCAGGCTCTGGCCCGCCTGGTGGATCGCCACGCCGATGCTGACCGTGACGCGCACCGTCGTGCCGTCGAGCGGGCAGGGCTGGCTCTCGATGCGATGGCGCAGCCGCTCGGCGGCGACGAAGGCGTCGCTCGCGCGATCGAGCGGCACCAGCAGGCAGAACTCCTCCCCGCCGTAGCGCGCCACCAGCGCTTCGGCGCGCGAGCCGTTGCGCAGCTGGCGGGCACAGTGGCGCAGCACCGCGTCGCCGGCCGCGTGCCCGTGGCAGTCGTTGATCCGCTTGAAGTGATCGAGATCGACCATCATCGCCGCGACCGGCCGGCCGCCCAGCTGCATGGCCGCCAGCAGGGGGCCGCCGCGCTCGAACAGCACGCGCCGCGACATCAGGCGCGTGAGCGGATCGGTGGTGGCGAGCGCGCGCAGCTCGTCGGCCATGCGCGCATGCACCACCATCAGGACCAGCGCCGTCACGACCGCCGGGACCAGCACCGCCAGCGCCGCGCTCGCCAGCTCGAGCATGCCGGCGTTCGCCGTGCGGGCCGGATCGACCCGGGCCGCCTCCAGCGCCAGCCCGCTGCGCAGCAGCCACACGGCGGCGCAGGCCAGGCCGGCCACCACGAGCAGGCGCCGCAGCAGGTCGGCTGCGACGTCGCGCGCGCGTGCGATGCGGATCGCAGCCAGCACGGCGGCGGTGGCCACCAGGATCGAGGCGAACGCGACCAGCAGGAAAGGTTCGTGGCGCGTCGCCTCGAAGCCGAGGCCGCCGGCCACCAGCACGAACAGGAAGGCGGCCACCAGGGCCGGCCTGGGCCGCGCCGCGTAGAGCATGCGCACGGCTTCGCAGCCGATCACCATGGCAGCGGCCACCATCGTGTTCGCCACGGCCATGCCCAGCGCGTCGGCGCGCGAGGGCGAGACGGCGCCCGCCAGCAGGCCGAGGCCGCCGCAGGCATGGGCCAGCGCGAGCAGGCCCAGCACGCGCGCCGACGGATGGTGCAGGGCACGCAGGAAGACCAGCGCGCCTGCGGTGGCCAGCGCGGTCAGGCCGCCGATCAGCCACAGCGCATGCAGGTCGACGATGAGGAAACGCGCCATCGGCCGGCACCCTCCTTGCGCGGAAACCGGGCGCGGCCCGGCGCCGCGCATCCGGCGGCGCCCCGATGCCTGCGGCCCCATCCGTGACGAGTGTGGCATCCGGGCCGCGGCGGAACAAGCGCCGCAGGGCGGGGCGGCATCGACCGTTCATCGGCCGCAAGCGGCCGGTCACTGGCGCGCGCAGCCGGGCACGTGATAGCGAGCGGCCGGCCGACCGTGACCGGCCCGCCAACCCGCGAGCGGCGTCAACCCGCGAGCGATACGTCGTCGGCGATCACCCGGTTGCGCCCGTCGGCCTTGGCGCGATAGGCGCGCCGGTCGGCCTCGTCGAGCAGCTGGCGCAGCGTCAGCCCGTGGCGATGCACGCTCACCCCGATGCTCAGCGTGACCGCGATGCGCTGGCCGTCGAGCGCGTAGGGCGAGGCTTCCATCGCCGCGCGCAGCCGCTCGGCGACCACGAAGGCCGCTGCCTCGCCGGGGATCGGCACCAGTGCGCAGAATTCGTCGCCGCCGTAGCGCACGATCAGCGAATCGGGCCGCAGCCATTGGCGCAGCACCGCCGCGACGTGGCGCAGCACCTGGTCGCCGAGCTGGTGGCCGTAGCGGTCGTTGATCGCCTTGAAGCGGTCGACGTCGATCATCAGCAGCGCGATGCAGCCCGACTGCGGCGATTCGGCCAGCATGCGCTGGGCCGAATCCTGCAGCAGGCGGCGCGACACCAGGCCGGTGAGGTCGTCGGTGCTGGCCATGCGCCGCAGCCGGGTGCTCAGCTGCGAGTTGACCACGCCGAGCACGGCCACGGTGATCGAGAACGGCAGGGAGCCGAAGACGGCGGCGAACAGGGTGCGCGTCAGTCCCGGCGGAGCCGAGCCGTCCGGGTGCAGGGGAATGCCGTCGGCCACGAAGACCGCCGCGCGCATCAGGATGAGCGCGCAGAAGACCAGCAGCAGATCGCGCATCAGCCGCACCGAGCGCAGCTGCCGGGCCCACGGCGAGCGATGGGCGGCGCGGGCCGCGAGCCCCATGAACCCGACCAGGAACACGCTGCTGAGGGCGATGCGGGCCACCGCCATCGGCGCCGTCGAGGCGCTCAGCGCCGCCAGGGCGATCACGTAGGCGAGCAGCGCCCCGGCCGCCACGGCCGGTCGCGGACGTCCCCCGAGCAGGTGCAGCGAGCCCAGCCAGACCAGCACCGAGGAGACGCCGAACGTCACGTAGCCCAGCACCGGCAGGATGCGGCCGGCCCATTCGTCGCGCAGGGCGAAGCAGACGAAGCCCACCCCCAGCATGAGGATGGCGCCCGCGAACAGGCTCAGCGCCGGGCCCGAATCGCGATGGTCGGCACGCAGCCAGAGCAGGATCGCGGAGCCCACCAGGCTGCTGAGGCCGGTCAGCAGGTAGACCGTCGAGATGTCGAGCGAGAGCGATACCGGAGTGGCCATGTCGTGATTGTCCGCGCTGCCGGTCGGGGCGCGGAGGCAGCCCGATGGGCGGAGCCGGCCGCCGGTTCTCCGGCCGCCGGACTTCCGGCGCCCTGTTCCGCCCCGACCTCGCCGGTTTCGACTCCGACAAGTCTTAGAACCCGATCCGCCCCCGGCGTCCGGCGCGTTCGGCCGACAGGTCCGACGGCTCGATGCGGCTGCGCGCGGCCAGCTTGGCGGCGCCGAAGCCGCCGATCAGCAGGCGGCGCATCTCGCGCGGGGCGCAGCGCGCCAGCCGCTCGAGCACCCCCTCCGACGGCTCCTCGGGGAAGCGCGCCCCCCATTTGTGCGCATCGCGGATCTCGCGGTACAGGTGCTGCGCGATGCGGCGCGAACCCTCGTGGTCGGGCGGGGGGATCTCGTAGACGTTCATCCGGTTGAGGATGGGCTCCGGGATGCGCCCGGCCTCGTTGGCGGTGGCCACCCACACGATCTCCGAGCAATCGAGGGGGATCTCGGCGAATTCGTCGACGAACTCGGCCGCGGTGTCGGGCTCGAGCAGGGTGTACAGGGCGCCGAGCGGATCGTACTGCCCGTCGCCGGCGGCCTTGTCGATCTCGTCGACCACCATCACCGGGTTGGCGTAGTCTCCCCTGACCAGCGTGTCGAAGACCTTGCCGGTGCGCGAATTGCGCCACTGCGACGAGGCGCCCGAGAGGATCCAGCCGGCGGTGAGCGAGCTCATCGACACGAAGCCGTAGCCGGTACCCAGCAACTGCGCGACGCGCCGTGCGAAATGCGTCTTGCCGATGCCGGGCTCGCCGAGCAGCAGCAGCGGCGTGAGCTCGACCGGATCGGAAGTCTCCAGGCACAGGGCGAGCTGGCGGCGGAGGTCCTCGAGCACCTCGCGGAAGTTCGGCAGCTCCTGCGCCAGCGCCTCGAAATCGGGCATGCTGCCGGGCTTCACGCAGAAGCGCTCGCCGCCCGCCTCGAGCATGCGCTCGTAGGTGCCCTTGAGCGATTCGTTGGCGCCTGCCGGCAGGTCCTCGAGCGCCGTTTCGACGCGCGTGGTGGAATAGATCTGCCGGAACCCGGCGATCGCGATGGGCGCCGCGCCCGGGCCGGACGAGACGCCACGGGAGGTACTTCCATGGGGGGTGCTTGTGCTCATGAGCCGATGCTCCCGTGCCGTATTGCCTCATTCTTGGGCACGCCGGCCCGCCGTTCAAGTCGGCGGGGTGCCGTCCGGGCGGCCGGCGCCGCCTTCGGTCCGGCGGCCCCCGTGCCCGGATCCCTGGGCCCGGTTTGGCGGACGCGCGCGTTTTCGCTATAATTTTCGGTTCCATCGAAAGGGGGTGATTTTTAATGCCGACCGTCCGCGTCAAGGAGAACGAGCCCTTCGACGTCGCCCTGCGCCGTTTCAAGCGCACCATCGAGAAAGCCGGAATCATCACCGAGCTGCGCGCGCGCGAGTTCTACGAGAAGCCCACCGCCGAGCGCAAGCGCAAGAAAGCGGCCGCGGTCAAGCGCCACTACAAGCGTCTTCGCAGCCAGATGCTGCCGAAGAAGATGTACTGACGCCTGTCCGGCATGACCCGGCGCCCCCTGAGGCGCCACCCCCGAAGGCTCGCCCCGGAATCGTCCGCGGCGGGCCTTCGTCTTCTTGGTCGAGGTGCCCGTGATGAACCTGAAGGAGCGGATCGGCGAGGACATGAAAGCGGCGCTGCGCGCCCGCGACACCGCCCGGCTGTCGGCGATCCGCATGCTGCTGGCGGCGGTCAAGCAGAAGGAGATCGACGAGCGGATCACCGTGGACGACGCGCAGGTGATCGCGATCGTCGACAAGCTGATCAGGCAGCGCCGCGAATCGATCGCCCAGTTCGGCGCGGCGGGCCGCCAGGACCTCGTCGACCGCGAGCAGGGCGAGATCGACGTGCTCTCGGCCTACCTGCCGAAGCAGGCCGATGCCGCCGAGGTGGCCGCCGAGATCGACGCCGCCGTCGCCTCGACGGGTGCCGTGGGGCCGCAGGACATGGGCAAGGTGATGGGGGTGCTCAAGCAGCGCCTGGCCGGACGCGCCGATCTCTCGGCGGTGTCGGCGCAGGTGAAGGCGCGGCTCGCCCGTCCCTGAATGTGATCCCGCAGGGCTTCATCCAGGACCTGCTCGCGCGCGTCGACATCGTCGACGTGGTGGGCCGCTACGTCCAGTTGAGGAAAGGGGGGGCGAACTTCCTCGGCCTGTGCCCGTTCCACGGCGAGAAGACGCCGTCGTTCACGGTCAGCCCGAGCAAGCAGTTCTATCACTGCTTCGGCTGCGGCGCCCACGGCACCGCCATCGGCTTCCTGATGGAGTACGCCGGCCTGGGCTATGTCGACGCCGTCCACGACCTGGCCCAGTCGATCGGCGTGGCCGTGCCGCAGGAGGCCGGCAGCGGCGCCGAGCGCCGCGCCCCGGCGCTGCTCGAGCTGCTCGCGCAGGCGGCCCGCCACTATCGCCAGCGGCTGAAAGACACGCCGGTGGCCATCGACTACCTGAAACGACGCGGCTTGGCCGGCGAGACCGCCGCACGCTTCGGCATCGGCTACGCGCCCGATCAGTGGCGCGGTCTCGAGGCCGCCGTCGCCGACTACGAGATCGAGGAGATGGTCACGGCGGGACTGGTGATCGAGGCCGATCGTGAGGACGGGCGGCGCAAGCGCTACGACCGCTTCCGCGACCGGATCATGTTCCCCATCCGCAATCCGCGCGGGCAGGTGATCGGGTTCGGGGGGCGGGTGCTCGATCGCGGCGAGCCGAAATACCTCAACTCGCCCGAGACGCCGGTGTTCTCGAAAGGCCGGGAGCTGTACGGTTTGTACGAAGCTCGCGACGCGATCCGCGAGGAAGACTGCGTGATCGTGGTCGAAGGCTACATGGACGTGGTCATGCTGGCGCAGCACGGCGTGGCCCACGCGGTGGCCACGCTGGGCACCGCCACCACCGCCGACCACGTGCGCAAGCTGCTGCGCCTGGTCGATCGGGTGGTGTTCGCCTTCGACGGCGACGCGGCCGGCCGCAAGGCGGCCTGGCGGGCGCTCGAGGCCTCGCTGTCGCAGGCCAGCGACACCAAGCGCATCGAGTTCCTGTTCCTGCCGTCCGAGCACGACCCCGACAGCTTCGTGCGCGAGCGCGGCGCCGAGGGCTTTCGCGAGGCGCTCGCAGCGGCGATGCCCCTGTCGGAGCTGCTGCTGGGCGAGCTGCGCGACCGCGTCGATCTGGACAGCTCCGAAGGCCGCGCCCGGCTGCTGGCGCAGGCACGGCCCCTGCTGCAGGCGCTCGGCGCGCCGGCCCTGCGCCTGCAACTGGTCCACCGCCTGGCCGAGCTGTGCGGACTGTCGGCCGGCGAGGTCGAACGCTACGTCGGTGCGCCCGATCCCGCCGGGTCGCGCGGGGCGGCCGGGGCGTCCGGGGAGGGCGGCGCGCGCGGCGCCGTGCCGGCCGCCACGGCCGCGCGCGACTCCCGGCGCAGCGCACCGGGCCGGGATACGCGGCGGGCGGGCATCCCGGTGGCCGCCGGCAAGCCCGACCTCGAGGCGCGGATGCGCCTGCTCGCGGCGCTGCACCCGGCCCTGGCGGAGGTCGAGCCCGCCGACTGGATGCCCGCGCCGCTGGCGGCGTGGCTGGCCGCCATCGCGGCCCTGCCCCCGGGCAGCTCGCTGGCCAGCGTGTGCGAGGCCCTGCGCCCGGGCGCGGCCGGCGAGGTGGCTGCCCTCGAGCGCGCGGCCGCCTCCGATGCCTCGGCCGTGGCCGGGCTGTCCGTCGACGAGGCGCGCGCCGAGTTCGACGCAGCGCTGGCGCAGCTGCGCGACCGTCATCTCGCGCGCCTGATCGACGAGCTGGTCGCGGGCGGCATGGCCTCCCCCGAAGAACGCCAACGTTATCAATCCCTTATGGCAATGCGCAGGCGGGCTTGATATAATGCGCGGTTCCCCCATAGTTCATCTTGCACGTCGAGCGCGCCCTTCGGCAGTGGGGCCGCGGTGCGGGCGCCACGGTGGCCGGTCCCGGATGTTTCCTCGTCGGGCACGCGGCGGCGCTCCGAATCCAGCACTCTAGAAGGTGACCTCCAAGGTGTCCTCCAAGCTACCCACCAAGACCGCCTCGCGGGCGGGCGTTCGCGCCGCGGCCACCTCCTCCAGGAAACCGGCCGCGCGCGCGGTCGCGATGCCCAAGCCGGCCGCCAAGGCGCCCGCGAAGGCCGCCGCACGGCCGGCCGCCAAGGCCGCTGCGCCGCGCGCAGCGGCGGCGGCCCGGCCGTCTTCGGCGCGCACCGCCGCGGCCAAGGCCGGCACGCACGCCGCCGCCGGCAAGGCGGCACGCCCGGCCACGGCCGCGGCGGCCAAATCCACCCACAAGCCGGCCGCTGCGAAGGCAGAGGCGCGGGCACCGAAGGCCGCCGCCGCGGCCGGCGCCCGCGTGCCGGCCGGCGTGCGGGCGCGGTCCGCCGAGGAAGCCCAGGCAGCGTCGCGCACGCGCGCCGGGCTCGCCGAGGAAGCCGCGCTCGAGCCGCGCGCCCGGCCCGCGGCCAAGGCGCGCGGCAAGGCCGCCGGCGCGCAGGCGCCCGCCAAGGGTGCGCGGGCGGGCAAGGCATCGCCGAAACCGGCGGGCAAGGCCGGCAAGACCGACAAGTCCGCTTCGGCGCTCGAGGCGGCCTCGGATGATCTGCTCGACGATCAGGTCGAGGGCTACGACGAAACCGACGGCGAGGCCGAGGCCATCCCCGAGGTGCCCGAGGTCGCGGCCGCCGCGCCCGCCAAGTCGCGGCGCGGCAACCGGGCCAAGGAGAAGCAGCTGCTCAAGGAGTTCGGCGGCCGCCAGGGCATCACCGAAGAGCAGCGCGAGGCCACCCGCAACAAGCTCAAGCAGCTGATCAAGCAGGGCAAGGATCGCGGCTTCCTCACCTACGCCGAGATCAACGACCATCTCCCCGAAGACCTGGTCGACGCCGAGGCGATCGAATCCATCATCAGCACCTTCGGCGACATGGGCATCACGGTCTACGACCAGGCGCCCGATGCCGAGCAGCTGCTGATGAACGACAACACCCCGGTGGCGTCCAATGACGACGACGCCGAGGAAGAGGCCGAGGCCGCGCTGTCCACGGTCGACTCCGACTTCGGCCGCACCACCGACCCGGTACGCATGTACATGCGCGAGATGGGCTCGGTGGAGCTGCTCACCCGCGAGGGCGAGATCGAGATCGCCAAGCGCATCGAGGACGGCCTGAAGCACATGGTGCAGGCGATCTCGGCCTGCCCGACCACCATCGCCGAGGCGCTGGCGCACGCCGACAAGATCGCCGGCGGCACCCTGCGCATCGACGAGGTCGTCGACGGCCTCATCGATCCGGATGCCGAGGAGGCCGACTTCGCTCCCGCGCCGGTTCCCGCGGCGGCCGATTTCGACGACGACGAGGACGGCGACGCCGCCGCCAGCGCCAACACCGCGCGGCTGGAGGAGCTCAAGCGCGCCTCGCTCGAGAAGTTCGAGCACATCTCGAAGTGGTTCGACCGCATGCGCGTGGCCTACGAGAAGGAAGGCTACAAGAGCAAGGCCTACCTGAAGGCGCAGACCGAGATCCAGGACGAGCTGATGAGCATCCGCTTCACGGCCAAGATGGTCGAGAAGCTGTGCGACACGCTGCGCGCCCAGGTCGACGAGGTGCGCTCGCTCGAGCGCGCGATCGGCGAGATCTGCGTGCAGCGCGTCGGCATGCCGCGCGAGCGCTTCCTGCAGAGCTTCCCGGGCAACGAGACCAACCTGCGCTGGTCCGAGAAGGAGGTCGCCGCCAACCCGCCCTACGCCGAGATCATGCGCCGGAACATCCCGGCCATCCAGGATCTCCAGCAGAAGCTCATCGACCTGCAGGCGCGGGTGGTGCTGCCGCTGTCCGATCTCAAGGAGATCAACAAGCGCATGTCGATGGGCGAGGCCAAGGCGCGCAAGGCCAAGCGCGAGATGACCGAGGCCAACCTGCGCCTGGTGATCTCCATCGCCAAGAAGTACACCAACCGCGGCCTGCAGTTCCTCGACCTGATCCAGGAAGGCAACATCGGCCTGATGAAGGCCGTCGACAAGTTCGAGTACCGGCGCGGCTACAAGTTCTCCACCTATGCCACGTGGTGGATCCGCCAGGCCATCACGCGCTCGATCGCCGACCAGGCGCGCACCATCCGCATCCCGGTGCACATGATCGAGACGATCAACAAGATGAACCGCATCAGCCGCCAGATCCTGCAGGAGACCGGCCAGGAGCCCGATCCGCAGACGCTGGCCGCGCGCATGGAGATGCCCGAGGACAAGATCCGCAAGATCCTCAAGATCGCCAAGGAGCCCATCTCCATGGAGACGCCGATCGGCGACGACGACGACTCGCACCTGGGCGACTTCATCGAGGATACGGCCACGCTCGCGCCGGCCGACGCCGCGCTGCACGCCTCGATGCACAACGTGGTCAAGGAGGTGCTGGACTCGCTCACGCCGCGCGAGGCCAAGGTGCTGCGCATGCGCTTCGGCATCGAGATGAGTACCGACCACACGCTCGAGGAAGTCGGCAAGCAGTTCGACGTCACGCGCGAGCGCATCCGCCAGATCGAGGCCAAGGCACTGCGCAAGCTGCGCCACCCGAGCCGCGCGGACAAGCTCAAGAGCTTCCTCGAAGGCCAATAGGGCAGGCAGGCCAGGCGTGCTCGTGGCGGCGGCCCGCGGCGGGCGGAATCTCCATTGACCGAGCCTCCCGGCTTCGTCGACCCCGCCCGCATCGCCGCCTGGCTGTCGCTGGCAGCGCGCGACCTGGCGCGCGCGCCGCTGGCCAGCCTCGCGCACGGGGTGGTGTTCCTCGTCTTCGCGCTCCTGATCCTCGCGATCGGCTGGCGCCATGGCTGGCTGCTCGCCGGCGCGTTCTCCGGCTTCGTGCTGCCCGCCCCGGCGCTGGCCACCGGCCTTTATGAGCTGAGCCGCCGCATCGAGCGCGGCGAGCCCGCCACGCTGCATGACGCGGTGTCGGCCTGGCGCACCGCCTCGCCCGCGCTGCTGCGCTTCGGCGTGCTGCTGGCGGCCATCGGCACCACCTGGGTGGCGCTGTGCTGGCTGGTGCTGCGCGTGGCGGCCGGCGGCAGCGGAGCCGCGCCCGCGGGCGGCGCCGGCGAGCTGCTCGGGCTTTTCGCCGCCGATCGCGGTGCGGCGCTGTTCATCGCGTGGACGGCCGCCGGCGGGCTGCTCGCCGCGATCGTCTTCGCCATCAGCGTGGTCTCCGTGCCGATGATGCTCGAGCATCGCGTGCCGCTGCGCGAGGCCGTGCTCGCCAGCGTGCGCGCCGTCGGCGAGCAGCCGTTCACGATGGCCCTGTGGGCCGCGGTGATCATGACCGCGACCCTGCTGGCGGCCGTCACCGTCGTGGGCTGGGTGCTGGTGGTGCCGCTGCTCGGCCACGCGAGCTGGCACGCCTATCGCGACCTGGCGGGCGGCGCCCGATGATCTTCGGCCTCACCGAAGAGCAGATCGCCGAGTTCGGCGTCACCTTCGGCATCGGCGGCTTCATCCTGTTCATGCTGTTCATCATCTGGCGGCTGGCGCGCGAGTCGAAGGCCGGGCGCTTCGGCACCTTCGTGCTGTTCTTCGTGCTCGCCTTCGGCATGCTCGGCTTCGTCGCCAAGTCGATCATCCAGAAGGTCCTCGGCCTGTGACCGCCGGCGCCCACCCGCACCGGGCCGCCACCGCCGGAGTGGCGGCGGCGCTGGGCGCCACGCTCATCTGGGGGGCGCAGCTGCCCATCGCCAAGGGCGCCTACACGGCGGTCGACGGCATCACCCTGACGCTGGTGCGCTACGGCGTCGCGCTGCCCGCCTTCGCCGCGCTGCTGGCATGGCGCGAGGGCCCGGCGGCGCTCGCCGCCGACCGGCGCGGATGGCTGGCCGCCGCCGCGGCCGGCTGCGCCCTGGCCGGCTCGCTGCTGTGCCTGTTCATCGGCCTGTCCATGACCCGGCCCGAGGTCGCCGCCATCATCCTGGCGCTGCAGCCGGCCATGACGGCGCTGGCCGAATGGGGCCGCGCGCGGCGCCGGCCGCCCGCTTTCACGCTCGCCTGCATCGTGATCGCCTTCGTCGGCGTGGCGCTGGTCGTCACGCGCGGCGGCGCGGCCTTCTACGAGCCGGCGGCGATCCGCGGTACCGAGACGTTCGGCAACCTGCTGGTGCTGTGCGCCGCCATGCTGTGGGTCGCCTATGCGCTGCTCACCCCGGGCATGGCCGGCTGGTCGGCGCTGCGCATGTCCACGCTCACCAGCGTCCCCGTGCTGGCGCTGATCGTCCTGGCGTGGTTCGTCGCGCACGCCTTCGGCGGCGTGCGCATCGAGGTCGCCGCGCTCCTCGCGGCGACCTGGCGGTTCGCCTACCTGTCGCTGCTCGGCGTGGTGGTCGGCATGCTGTTGTGGAACGCCGGCCTGCAGCGCATCGGCGCCGTCGACGCGATGCTGCTCGCCAACATGATGCCGATCGTGGCCTTCGTGTACCGCGCCTTCGAGGGCGTGCGCTACCAGCCCGTGGAGCTGGCCGGCGCGGCGCTGGTCGTCGGCGCCCTGGTGGCCAACAGCCTGTCGCTGCGGCGCGGCCGCAAGGTGCCGGCGTAGCCGCGCCGCGGCCGGACCACAGGCGACACGAGCGCAGCGGCCCGCAGCGGCGGAGGCCGCCCGGACGCGATCCGCGTCAGTCGACGTGGATCTTCGCCGCCTTGACGACCTCGCCCCAGCGGGCGATCTCCGACGCCTGGAAGCGGCGCAGGTCGGCCGGCGTGCCGAGCACCGGCTCCACGCCCATCGTGTCGAGCCGACGCTGGGCTTCGGGCGTGCGCAGCTCCCGGGCGATCCCGGCCTGCAGCTTGTCGATGATCGCGGCGGGGGTCTTCGCCGGAGCGAACAGCGCGTACCACGCGCTGGCCTCGTAGCCCTTGACGCCCGCTTCGGCCACGGTCGGCACGTCCGCAAGCTGCGCGATGCGGTTGCGGCCCGCGATGGCGAGCGCGCGCAACCGGCCTTCCTTCACGTAGGGGAGCACCAGGGGCAGGTCGGCGAACATGTAGGTCATGCGCCCGGCCAGCAGGTCCGGCAGCGCGTTGGCGCTGCCCTTGTAGGGAACGTGCTGGACCTCGGTGCCGGTCAGGTACTTGAACAGCTCGCCCGCCAGGTGCTGCGAGGCGCCGTTGCCGCCCGAGGCGTAGTTGAGTTGGCCGGGCTTCGACTTCAGCAGCGCGACCAGCTCGGAGACCGACTTCACCTCCAGCGTCGGATGGACGACCAGCACCAGCGGCACGTTGGCGACCTGCGTCACCGGCGCGAAGTCCGCGACGGTGTCATAGGGCATCTTGGGATAGATGAGGCTGTTCGTCGCGTGGGTGCCGATCGAGCCCATCACCAGCGTGTGGCCGTCCGGCTCCGCGGTGGCCACCGTAGCGGCGCCGATATTGCCGCCGGCGCCGGCGCGGTTCTCGACCACGAACTGCCTGTTCCACGCATGCGACAGCCGCTCGGCCACCAGCCGGGCGAGCTGGTCGGTCGAACCGCCGGGCGCGAACGGCACCACGATGCGCACCGGCTTGACGGGATAGTCGTCCGCCTGCGCGCGCGCTGCGATCGGCGCGGCGCCGATCAGCGCCGCCGCGATGCCCGCGAGAGCCAGCCTGAGAGTCTTCTGCATCGTCATTTCCTCCGCCCTCGTCCGGGGCTCCTGTTGGTGAACCCGGCTAGTGCACGCTGCGGCTAGTGCACGCCGTCGATCACGGCACCCTGCTCCCTGAGCCGCTGCTGCAGTTCCCGGATCGGCAGGCTGCGCACGTCGGGCAGCGCCTTGTCGATGCACATCGCCGCCGCGGTGCCGGCCGCCTGCCCCATGGCCATGCACGGGCCCATCATGCGCGCAGTGCCCATGCCTTCCCGGGTCGCGGACAGGCATCGGCCGGCGACCATCACGTTGTCGAGCTGGCGCGGCAGCAGGCACTGGAACGGGATGTCGTAGGAGCCGCCGTTGCCGATCGCGATGCGCACCTGCCTGACGCCGTCCTGGTGGATGTCGACGTGATGCGCGCCCTTGGCGATGCAGTCCGGATGCTTCTTCGCGCCCACGGCATCTTCCAGCGTCAGCACGTAGTCGCCCATGATGCGGCGGGTCTCCCGGATCCCGATGCGCGGCGCGAGGCCTGCGAACTGCGCGTTCTCGAAGCCCGGCAGCTTGCGCTTGAGGAACTCGGAGCAGCCCCAGACCTGCTCCATCAGCGTCGTCATGGTGCGGCTCACGCCGGCGGCATCCATGCCGACGATGTTCTCGGCGACGCGGGTCGTGTTCACGCAGACTTCCTTGCGCGCCACCGACGTCGGCATGATCATGATCAGCGCCGTCGGCGCGAGCTCGCCGCGCTCGATCGCGCCCTCGAGGAACGGCCCGTCGCTCTTGAAGAAGACCGAGGGCTGCCCCTGCTTGTAGAGCTCCATCGCGAGCTGCGCGTCGGTGCGGCCGGCGCGGATGTAGTCGCTCTCGCCGACGGCAAGCGATTCCGGATTGTCGCGCGCGAAGGCGAGCAGCGGCTCGTTCTCGACGTTGCTCATGCGGAACATCAGCGACAGCGGCTGCAGCTCTCCGTCCGGGGCGCCCAGCTCGTAGGGCGCGCCCGCCATGACCGCGAGGTCGCCGTCGCCCGAGCAGTCGATGAAATAGTCGGCCGTCACCAGCGTGCGTCCGCCCTTGTTGACCACGACGAGGCCCTTCACGCGGCCGCCGTCGCTGACCACGTCCTCGGCGAGGGTGTACATCCAGGGCGTGACGCCGTAGCGCTCGAGCACGCGCATCACCGCGATCTTCATGACCTCGGGGTCGACGCAGACGTAGCAGATGAGGCGGAAGTCGTGGATCGGCCCGACGAAGCCGTTCATCCTGCGGCACTCCTCGAGCAGCTCGTCGGAGATGCCGCCGCAGACGTACTCGCCGCGTGCGTTGAGCAGCCCGTCGATCGACATGCCGCTGAGCAGTTCGCCGCCGAGCATGGACCCGGCTTCCACCAGCAGCGTCTTGCGGCCGTTCTTCGCCGCTGCCGCGGCCGCCGCCACGCCGGATGCGCCGCCGCCGAGAACGACGACGTCGAAATGGGCCTGCCTGATCCCTTGCGCCATGAACCCCCCTTGTATCCGGCGATGGCACCGGACGATCATCCATTCAGTGGAAGTATCGGTTGCCGCACTGGCGGGAAACGCCTGCTCGTGCAGTGGAAGGCGATCGTAGGTATCGTGCCGTTCGACGGTCAACGTACTTCCAATATGTGGAATTCCAGGACAAGGCAGGGATGAAGAGCACCAGACCCAGGGCGCGCGGGAGCGCGCCGCCGCCTTCGGGCGGCACGCAGAGCATCGGCCGGGCGGTGGCGCTGCTGAAGGAGGTCGCGGCGCGCAACTTCGCCGGCAGCCGGCTGGTGGATCTCGCGCGCGACGCGGAGCTCAAGCCCGCCACCGCGCATCGCGTCCTGGCCTGCCTGGTGCGCGAAGGCCTGGTCATGCAGCGGCACGGCACCAAGCTCTATTTCCTCGGGCCGCTGTCGTACGAGCTCGGCCTGGCCTCGAGCATGCACTTCGGCGTCAAGGAGATCGGCGCGCCGCTCCTGCGCCGCCTGGCGCGGCTGACCGGCGACACGGTCTTCCTCACGGTGCGCAGCGGCGCCGACAGCGTGGTCATCGATCGCGCCGTCGGCGGATATCCGATCAAGGTGCTCACGCAGGAGGTCGGCGCGCGCCGGCCCCTCGGGAGCACCGTGGGCGGCCTCGCGCTGCTGCTGGCGCTGCCCGAAGACGAGCTGGCCGGCATCGTGGCTGCGAATGCCCGGAGGCTGACCCGCTACGGCCAGCTCACCGAACAGGTGCTGTGGCGGATGATCCGCCGCTCGCAGGCGCTGGGCTACGGCCTGAACGAGAACGACATCTTCGACGGCGTCACCGGGGTCGGCGTCGCCGTGCCGCACCGCTACGGGCGGCCCAGCGTGGCGCTGAGCGTGGTGGCGATCTCGCCGCGGCTCGCGCCCGAGCGCCGGGCCGAGGTGGTCGGGCTTCTCGAGGAAAGCGCGCAGCAGCTCTCCCGGGCGCTTGCGGGGGAGTGACGGCGCGTGAGGATGGGCTGGCGCGGTGCGCTTCGGTTACGATAGCCGCCGGCGGGCCTCTAGCTCATGTTGGTTAGAGCAGCGGGCTCATAACCCGTTGGTGCCGGGTTCGACTCCCGGGGGGCCCACCATTCGATGGGGCGGCTCACTCCCGGGTGCGCTGCAGCTTCTCGCCTGCCATGCCGAGGTCGCGGCCGGGGTCGAAGCTGGGATCGTCGGTCAGCACGTAGCTGCCGTCGCGCAATTGCCACGCATGGTCGTAGTGCTGCGGCAGCTCGACGACGACGCCGCGGGGATCGCGATAGCCCTGCACCTCGCGGATCGTGCGCACGGTGTCCTTGTGCATCCGGTCCTGGGTGGCCTGGCCGGAGCGCCAGGTTTCGTTGCGCATGCGTGCGGTTTCCTGCATCGCTTCGTTGCGGATCTCGCCGCGGCGCTTGATGTGCGCCAGCGTCTCGCGCGAGGACTCGGCCTGCATCCGCGAGATCTGCGCCTGGGTGGCCGCGTTCTCCGCCGCCATCTGCTGCTCGGCCGCGTTGATGCGCGCCTGCCATTCGGGCGCAGCCTTGAGCGTCGCCCACATGAGATCGAAGTGACGCTGCGGCACCGGCCCGGACGCCCTGCGCCACCCCAGCACGCCCAGCGCCTGGCCCTGCAGGGACTCGAGAACCTGGCCGCCGGCGCCGGCGAGACGGCTCTGGCTGAAGACGACATTGGCCACCAGCAGCTCGTGCATCTCGCGCCCGCCCTGGCGGTAGGTGATCAGCGCCTGACCGCTGTCGACCCAGCTGCGCAGGCTGCCGCCGGCCCATTGATTCTGCGCCAGCACCTGCGACTTGTCGGGCCGCGGCTTGTATTCCACCAGTCGCGCGTCCTTTCGATGACGGCCGATCCAGGAGGTGAGGTACTCGCGCGCGTTGCGCAAGCCCGCCTGCGGGCAGTCGCCGAGCGGTGCGCCGTAATTCGTGGCGCCCCAGGCCTCGGGAAGCGCCAGCTCGATCGCTTCGCTGCCGTCGGGCGCGCCGGCCTGCAGCCGCAGCCCGTAGGGCTTGCCGCACCGGCGGCCGATGTTCCACTGCACCTCGCCGCCGTGCTTCCAGCCGGCCGGCACCATCACCGTGGCGGCGACCATCGGCTTGTCGAAGCCCTTGGCGTCGATGATCTCGGCGCGCTGCACGCGCAGCGCATCGGCGTTGCCGGGCGCGGCCCGCGCCGGTTGCAACGCATACAGCGCGACGAGGATGGCTGCACCGGCGAGCGCCGGACGCGGCGAGGGCAGGGGGTATCCGTCAGGGGGCATGTGCGCTCCATACCGGTGGCCGGGTTCGTGGCGCCATCGTACCTGCTCGAGCGCCGCATGGAGCCGTCAGAGAGTCCCTCGCGCAGCCCTGTCGCAGCCCGCGAACGCATCGAGCCGGGCCGCGGCGCTCCCCCGATCGATCGCGGGGTGCCGCGCCGTCGTCACTGCGCCTGGATACCCGCGTCGCGGATCACCTTCGACCACTTCATCGCCTCGTTCTTCTGGAACTGGGCGAAGGCTTCGGACGACATCGGAATGAACTTGGCCCCCTCGGGTTCCAGACGCTTCGCGACCTCCGGGGTCTGCATGATGCGCTGGACTTCGGCGTGGATCTTCGCGACGATCTCGGCCGGTGTGCCGGCCGGGGCGAACAGGCCGATCCAGTTGCTGACGGCGAAACCGGGCAACGTCTCGCCGACCGTCGGAACGTCGGGCAGCGCCTGCGCGCGCGACGTGCCGATGACGGCGATCGCCCTCAGCCGTCCCTCCTTCACTCGCGGCAGCACGGTCGGCATCGTCGCGAAGGCCAGGTTGGTCAACCCGCCGACGAGGTCGGCGATCGCGGGCTGGTTCCCCTTGTACGGGACATGCACCAGGTCGACCTTCGCCATCGACTTGAACAGCTCCCCGGCCAGATGGCTCGTCGTCCCCAATCCGGCCGATGCGTAGGTCAGCTTTCCGGGCTGCGAACGCGCGAGCGCGATCAGCTCGGCGACGGTCTTGATCGAGTCCGACGAGTTGACGACGAGCAGCCCCTCCAGGTCGAGCACGTGCACGATCGGTACGAAGTCCTTGATCGGATCGAACGGCATGTTCTTGACCAGGTACTGGTTCACCGCGTGCGTACCGATGTTCCCCATGACGAGTGTGTGGCCGTCAGGCGCCGAGCCCGCCACGACGCTGGTGCCGATGTTGCCGCCGGCCCCCGCGCGGTTCTCGACGACCACGGGCTGCCCCCATGCATCGGTGAGCTTCTGGCCGATCACGCGTGCGATGTTGTCGGCGATGCCGCCGACCGCGTACGGCACCATGATCCTGACCGGTTTCGAGGGGTATGCCGAAGTTTGCGCCGATACCCCTGCAGACAGCGCCAGTGCCGCCAGTCCATAGAAGGCTGAAGCCAGCCTTTTCATCATCGATTTCTCCTCTTCATTGCCTGGGATGAGGCCATCGCGAACAAGTTAACCGTCGTTACATCGGGAGAGAAGGAACATAATTCGAGTTGTATATCGAAATTCCTGATATGGAGTCTTTCTCGGCGCGTCACGTTCCGGCCCATTGGAGGACGTGCTCCCGCGGATCCGCGGGCCTGCGGGATGCCGGCATGCGGTCGGGGGTACCCAGGTACAGGAAGCCGACGATCTCGTCGGCGGGATCGATCCCCAGCGCACGCTTGACGTCCGGATCGTAGGCTGCCGGGCCCGTGCGCCACATTCCGCCGAAGCCCAAGGGCGTCGCCGCCAGCAGGACGTTGTACGCGGCGATGCCCGCGGCGATGACCTGCTCGATCCGGGGGACGTTCCGCTGTTCGACCGGCTTGGCGATGACCACCAGGATCACGGGTCCGCGAAGCGCCTTCTCCCGTTCCCGCTGAAGCGTCTCGCCGGAGGCGTCGGGATCACGCCGCGCGAGGCTCTCCGCGAGCAGGCGTCCGAACGACAGCCGGGCCGGGCCGGACACGACGATGAATCGCCACGGCTTCAGCCTTCCGTGGTCGGGCGCACGCATCGCAGCCGACAGCATCACGTCCAGCGCGGCCTGATCAGGGCCGGGCTCACGCAGGGTCAAAGGACTTCGTCGCGCCTCGATCAGCCCGAGATCCGTTGCTGCCATTCGGATAGGCCCTCCCGTTCACGCCTGCCCGGCGATGGTGCGGTAGTGGATGTGCAGGGCGCCCTCGTGAAAGCGGTGCGTGTAGAAGCCCGTGGCGCTGGAGGCGGCTCCTTCGTAGAAGTCCGCCTTCTCTATCGCCTCCGCTTGCGCCTCGGTGTCCCATCCGTTGATGAAGATGACTTCATGCTCATGGCACCTCTCAACGCACTCCGCGACATAGAAGAAGCGGCAGCCCGGCATGTTGCGGACCGCGGGCACCAGGGTGTCGGAGACGAAGTTGAGGAATTCCTGCTTCTTCTCGGGAAGGACCGCCGCGTGGACGACGCGAAGAATCATGTGACGACTCCAATCGGAAAGGGTTGCCCTCTGCCCCGGAATTCCGCGTGCGCTCGCATTGAGGCCACGATACGGGTCATTGGAGATAACTTAACCATCGTTGCGCCGGGAGCGAAGGAATAAGATTCGAGTTGAATATCAAGATTTTCGATATGGTGGCCGTTCGGCGGCCGCATGGAGGGTACGAATGAAGCTCCAGCAGCTGCGTTATCTCGTGGAAGTGGCCCGCAATGGCCTGGTCATCTCGGATACGGCGAAGACGCTGTTCACTTCCCAGCCGGGGGTCAGCCATCACATTCGCGAGCTCGAGCGCGAATTGAGCTCCGACGTCTTCGTACGCCGCGGCAAGCGCATCGTCGCGCTCACTCGGGTCGGCCGTGAGGTGCTCAGCATCGCGGAGCGGATCATCGCCGACACCGAGAACCTCAAGCGGATCGCGCACGAATCGCAACAGGAGCCGAACGGCAGCCTCGTGATCGCCGCGACGCACACGCAGGCACTCTATGCGCTGCCGACGGCAGTGAGCACGTTCGTCGCGATGTACCCGAAGCTTCACCTGAGCATCAGGGCCTGCAACCCGCTGGAGGCCGTGAGCCTCGTGCAACGCGGCGAGGCGGACATCTGCGTCTCGTCGGAGATCGTCGCCTCGGCGAGAGATTTGGTGATGATTCCCGGAGACAGATGGTCTCGGTGCGTGATAGCGCGGAGCGGCCACCCGCTGCTCAAGGCGCGCCCCCTGAGCTTCGAGGCGATTCAGCGCTATCCGCTGATCACCCACGACTTCGCGTTTCACAAGAGCTCGGTGCTTCGCAAAGCCTTCGATCAAGGCTTCACGCCTCGTGTGCTGCTGACATCGGACAACACCGCGATCATCAAGACCTACGTACTGGCGGGGCTCGGAGTCGGGTTGGTCTCTTCGCTGGCATTCAACGGCAGGCGTGATCGAGGGCTGCGCATCCTGGACGCCGATCATCTCTTCGGACCGGGCATGACGGCGCTCGGCATCCGTCGAGACAACTACATACCCGGGTATATGTACGACCTCATCAAGCTGCTCGTTCCGTACGCCGACCGCCGACGCGTCGACGAGCTGCGGGGTAAGGAAGCCGCATAGCCGCCGGACCGCCCGCGGCCGCCTCCTCGTGCAGGTGCTCGATCAGCCGATCGAGCATCGCGCGCAGGGCCGTCGCTTCGGTCTCGCTCAGCACGGTGCGCACCATTTCCTCGCGTGCCTGCGCGCTGGGCGCGATGATGTCGAACAGCGCCTTGCCGCGCCGCGACAGCCGCAGCAGGGAGCGCCGGCGGTCCGCCGGATCGACCGCGCGCAGCGCGCGTCCCTGCCGCACCAGCCGCGCGACGCTGCGGCTGACGTTCATCACGTGCAGGCCGCTCCAGTCGGAGATCTCGGTCGCCGTCGTGCCGGGACGCGCGGCCAGCGCCATCATCACCCGCCACTCGGTCAGCGACAGGTCGTAGCGCGTGCCGAAGCGTTCCTGGAACGGCCTGGCCAGCAGGTTGACCAGGCGCAGCAGGCGATAGACCAGCGCCCTGTCGCCGAGCATCGGCGCCAGGTTCTCCGCTTGCGGCGCGGCATTCATTGCTGCAGTGCGTCTAGACATGGCTCCCGCCAGATATTAACGTTTGTTATCAATTTGGCCAGGCGATGTCCATGTCCCGAGACCAGCCTTCCTGCAGTGCGCCGATCCGGCACGGGTCCGGGACGCGCCTGGCCAGGCTCGGGCCGATGCAGCGCATGGCCGCCGCGCATCTGTCGAAGAGTCATCTCGAGACCGCGCCGATCACCCTGCTCGGCGAGGCCGAGGTCGACGCGCTGGTCGCGCTGCGCGAGGCGTTGAACGCCACGGCCGCGCGCGGCCGCGGCCCGCGCATCAGCCTGACCGCGCTGCTGGTGAAGATCGCCGCGCAGGCGCTGCATGCGCACCCTGCGCTGAACGGCACCTTCGTCGAGGGCGAGGTCTGTATCTCCGATGCCGTCCACATGGGTGTCGCGCTGTCGCTGCCCGACGACAACCTGGTGGTGCCGGTGATCCGCGACGCCGGGCGCCGCTCGCTGGCCGAGGTGGCGGGCGCGCTCGCCGACGTCGGCGAGCGGGCGAAGGCGGGCCGGCTCTCGCTCGAAGACGTGCGCGGCGCGACCTTCACGCTGACCAACCCGGGCGGCGTGCGCAGCGCACAATGGTCCACGCCGATCATCGCGCTGCCGCAGTGCGCGATCCTGGGCGTCGGTGCCCTCAGGCGCAAGCCGGTGGTGCGCGACGGGCGGGTGGTGCCGGGCTGGGTCCTGCCGACCAGCCTGACGGTAGACCATCGAGTGGTCAACGGCGTGCCGGCACAGCGATTCGTCGACACGCTGCACGAGCTGCTCGCCGCGCCGGCGGCGGTGGACCTGGGAACCTGAGGCGCGGAGGAGCGTGATGAGCATCGAGGTGAAGATGCCCGATTTCGGCGGCGACGCACACGAGGCGACGATCGTCGCGTGGCACAAGCAGGCGGGCGACAGGGTGGCGTCCGGAGAGCTGCTGGTCGAGGTGATGACCGACAAGGTGAACATCGAGGTCGTGGCGCCGGCGGCCGGAGTCGTGACCGCGATTCTGCACGCGGCCGACGAAACGGTGGCCACCGGGGCGGTGATCGCCCGCATCGATGCGGCCTGACGGAGGAACCCCATGAGCACGCGCGACGAGAACTGGCTGGCGCTGTACCGGCTGATGCTGGTGGTGCGGGAGTCCGACCGGGTCATCGGCGGGATCGACGGCCACTGGCACCCGGCGCTCGGCGAAGAAGCGGCCATCGCCGGCTGTTATCACGGGCTGCGCGCCGACGACGTGGTGGCACCCCACTATCGCGGCATGCTGGCCGCCTCCTATGCGCGCGGTGCCGATCTGCGGCGGCTGTTCGCCGGACTCGACGGCCGGGCGACCGGCCACACGCGCGGGCGCTACCGCTCCGACGTCTGCGGACCCTTCGAGGTCGGCGTGATCGGCCTCTACTCGGGCGCGCTCGGGCCGCCGATCGAGTACGCGACCGGTGCGGCGCTGGCGGCCAGGCTCGACGGCAAGGGCGCCGTGGCGCTGGCGGTGTTCGGCGACGGCTCGGCCAGCCGGGGCAACTTCCACGAGGCGGTGAACCTGGGCGCGGTGCTCCGGCTGCCGGTGGTGTTCGTGTGCCAGAACAACCAGTACGCGATCTCGACGCCGGCCGCAGCGGAGCGCGGCGGCAGCATCGTCGATCGGGCGCCGGGCTACGGCATTCCGGGCGTGCGCGTCGACGGCAACGACGTCGTGGCCATGCACGAGGCGGTCCAGGCAGCGATCGCGCGGGCGCGCGCCGGCGGCGGCCCTACGCTGCTGGAGGCGTTCACCTACCGGCTCGGCGGCCACATGAGCGCCGACCCGGCGCCGTACCGGTCGAAGGACGAAGTCGATGAGTGGGCACGCCGCGATCCGATCGCGCTGCACGAGGCGCGGCTGGCGGCCGAGGGCATCCTCGACGCGCAGGGCGCGGCCCGCTTGAAGCAGGAGGTGGAGACGGAGGTCGCGCAGGCCATGGCACAGGCGCGCGAGGACCCGATGCCGGGCCCCGAAGTGCTGGGAATCGATCGCGTGTTCGCGGGGGCATGACATGGCGCGACTGACGATGCAGCAGGCGGTCGTCGGCGGAATCGCCGAGGAGATGCGGCGTGACCACGACGTCTTCATCATGGGCCTGGACATCGGCCGCTTCGGTGGGCCGCTGAGCTCGTGCAAGGGGCTGTGGGAGGAGTTCGGTCCGCAGCGGGTCATCGACACGCCGATCTCCGAGGGCGGCATCGTCGGGCTGGGGGTCGGCGCGGCGCTGATGGGCAAGCGCCCGATCGTCGACATCATGTTCCTCGAGTACCTGGGGCTGGTCCTGCAGCAGCTCGGCTGCGACGCGGGCGCGATGCACTACTACTCCGACGGCAAGGCACGCGTGCCGCTCGTGGTCCGCGCGAAATACGGCGTCGGGCCGTACCACGGGCATGCCTACGACTACCACGCGTGGGTCGCCCACGTGCCGGGCGTGAAGGTCGCGATTCCCTCGAATGCGCGCGACGCCAAGGGCATGATCAAGGCGGCCATCCGCGACGACAACCCGGTGCTGTTCCTCGAGCACATGGGGCTGTACCACGGCGCGCGCGAGGAGATCCCGGACGGCGACGTGGTGACGCCGCTCGGGCAGGCGGCCGTGGCGCGCGAAGGCGACGCGGTGACGCTGGTGGCGATCGGCGCGATGGTCAGGCGCGCGCTGCAGGCGGCCGAGATGCTCGCCGCCGATGGCGTCCAGGCCGAGGTGATCGACCTGCGCACGATCGTTCCGCTGGACAAGGAGGCGGTGCTGCGGTCGGTCGCGAAGACCGGGCGCCTGGTCGTGGCCGGCGAATCGGTCCGCTTCTGCGGATCGGCGGGCGAGGTGGCCGCGATCGTCGCCGAGGAGGGGTTCCGTTCGCTGAAGGCTCCGATCGAGCGGATCGGCATGCCGAGCGTGCCGATCCCCTTCGCGCGCAACCTCGAGAAGATGCTCGTGCCCGACGAGGAAACCATCGCGGCGGCGGCGCGGCGTACGCTGGCTGCCTGAGGAACGGAGGCCGTCATGCAGGGCAAGGTGGCGATCGTGACCGGCGCGGCCAGCGGGATCGGCGAGGCCTGCGCGCAGGCGTTCGCACGCGCCGGCGCGCGAGTGGCGATGCTCGACCGCGACGCCGCGGCGCTCGCCGCCGCGGCCGGGGCGATCGACGGCGCGCTCGCGCTCGTCGTCGACGTGGCCGACCGGCAGTCGGTCGAGGCCGGCGTGCGCGCCACCTGCGAGGCGTTCGGCGGCGTCGACGTGCTGGTCAACAGCGCCGGCATCGAGTCCACCTACACGATCGAGCGCATGCCGCAGCAGGAATGGGACCGGGTGATCGAGGTCAACCTGCGCGGCGTGATGCTGTGCACGCAGGCGGTGATCGAGCCGATGAGCGCGCGCGGCGGCGGGGCGGTGGTCAACATCGCCTCGATCGCGGGCAAGCGGATCTCCTACCACGGCGGCGCGGCCTATACCGCGTCGAAGGCCGGCGTGCTCGGGTTCACGCGGCACGCGGCGTTCGAGCTGGGCATCCGGCGCATCCGCGTCAACGCGATCTGTCCGGGGCCGACGCTGACGCCGATGATCCGTCGCAATGCCACCGAGGCGGAGATCGAGCGCACCGTGAAGACGATACCGCTGGGACGCTGGGTCCAGCCGTCGGACATCGCCTGCGCGGCGCTGTTCCTCGCCGGCGACGCGGCGGCGATGTGCACCGGCACGTCGATCGACGTCGACGGCGGCGTGCTGGTGTCGAACGGCAGTTCGTACGAAGACTATTTTGCGCGGCGACGCTAGCCGCCACCTGGGGAGACCGACATGAACCGACGCATCCTCGCCCTCGCGGCATCCATCGGCTGTGCTGCCGTCCTGGCGGTGGCGCCCGTGCGCGCGCAGACCACCTTCAGGATGGCGTTCGTGGCGCCGCCGCCGGTGTGGGGGCCGATCGCCGACTACTACGGCGAGCAGGTCGCCAGGCTGACCAACGGCGCGATCAAGGTGCAGGGCGTCGGCGGCGGCCAGCTCGGCAGCCTGCCGCAGAACTACGCGGGCCTGAAGACGGGCCAGATCGACATGATGCTGGCCGATACCGGCACGCTGGCGCTGGCGCGCGGCGGCAAGGACTTCAACGCGCTGTTCGCCCCCTACGTATTCCATGACCATGCGCACTTCCGCAAGTTCATGTTCTCGAAGACCTTCGCCGAGATGCTCGCGCCGGTCGAGAAGGAGGCCGGGTTCAAGTACATCGGCTACGTGTCGGATCGCGCGCCGCGCCAGCTGACCACCGCCAGCACCCGGGTCACGAAGCCGGAAGACATGAAGGGCCTGAAGGTCCGCGTGCCCGAGACGCCGACCATCCTCGAGGTGTTCAAGGCCTGGGGAGCCTCCCCGACGCCGGTGGCCGCGGCCGAGCTCTACCTGGCGATGAAGCAGGGCATCGTGGACGGGCAGGACAACGGGTTCGACGCGATCGCCGGCGCCAAGTACTACGAGGTGCAGAAGTACGCGATCCGCATCGATTACATCCAGTCCGCCCTGATGATCCTGATGGCCGAGAGCAAGTGGAACGCGCTCAGCCCGGCGCAGCGCAAGGCCATGCTGGACGCGGCCGCGGCCACCGAGCAGTGGGCGAGCAAGCGCACCTGGGAGATCAGCGACAAGTCGATCCAGCTGCTCAAGGAGAAGGGCATGGAGATCGTCGAGCCCGATCTCGCGCCGTTCAAGGCCTCGGCGGCCCGGGCGCTGAGCGCGCTCGACGGGCAACTCTGGAGCAAGGGAACGCTGGAGAAGATCGCGGCCGAGCGCTAGGGCACCGACGGCACCGACGACCTCACCGCCGGCGTACGCCCGATGCTCCATCGCCTCGATCGCCTCGTCGAGTACACCATCGGCGCGATCGCCGTCGCACTGGTCGCCACCGCCTTCGGCCAGGTCGTCGCGCGCTACGTGTTCGGCGAGTCGTTCGCGTGGGTGCTCGAGGTCGACGTCATGCTGATGGTCTGGCTCACCATGCTCTCGGGCTACGTGGGCGTGCGCCGACGCGCGCACATGGCGACCGACTTCCTGGTCGCGCCGCTGTCGCCCGCCTGGCGCCGGCGCATGGCGATCCTCGCCGGGCTGCTGTGCGCCCTGATCGTGGCGATCATCGGCTGGACCAGCCTCGCCATCGTCGACTCGATGAACGGCATGTACTTCGTCTCGATCCCCATCGAGCTGACCGTCATGTACGCCAGCCTGCCGGTCGGCATGGGGCTGATGCTGGCGGCGATCCTGGTCGACCTGGCCAGGCTGGCGCGCGAGAGGCCGTGATGCTGCAGCAGCTCCTGCCCTTCTGCATCCTGATGGGGGCGTTCCTGGCGCTGCTGGCGCTGGGGGTGCCGGTGTTCTTCGCGATGGGGCTGGCGTCGCTGTCGTTCATCCTGGCGATGGGCGGGCAGGTGCCGTTCAACGTCCTGGCCTCGACGCTGATCCAGGGCATCGACTCGTTCGCCTTCCTGGCGATCCCCTTCTTCTTCCTTGCCGGCGAGCTGATGAACACCGGCGGCATCACGCGGCGGCTGCTCGCCTTCGCCGCGGCGCTGGTCGGCCACATTCGCGGCGGGCTGTCGCATGTCGCGATCATCGCGAGCATGGTGTTCTCCGGAGTGTCCGGCTCGGCCGTCGCCGATGCGTCGGCGATCGGCGGCGCGCTGATCCCGGCGATGAAGGCCCAGAAGTATCCGGCCGAGTACGCGGCCGCGGTGGTCGCGGCGGCCTCCACGATGGGGCCGGTGATCCCGCCGTCGATCGCCTTCGTGGTCTACGCGCTGGTCACCGAGACCTCGGTGGGCGAGCTGTTCCTCGCCGGCGCGATCCCCGGCGTGCTGATGGGCGTGTGGCTGCTGGCGGCCGCGAGCGTGATCGCGCGGCGCCGCGATTTCCCGTTCTCCCCGCGGGCCACCATCGCACGCGTGTTCTCCACGCTGCGCGATGCGATCTTCGCGCTGATGATGCCGGTGATCATCCTCGGCGGCATCGTCGCCGGCGTGGTGACGCCGACCGAGGCCGGCGTGATCGCGGTCGTCTATGCCGCCGTGGTCGGGCTGTTCGTGTATCGGGAAATGCGGCTGGCGGACCTGTGGCGGGTGGTGTGCGAATCGACGATCAGCTCGGGGCTGATCCTGCTGATGGTCGCGGCTTCGGGCACGTTCTCGTGGCTGGTCGCCAACATGGCGATCGGCGACACGCTGGTGACGTTCTTCACCTCGCTCACCGACAGCCGCTGGGTGATGCTGATGGTCATCAACGTCTTCTTCCTGATCTGGGGGCTGGCGCTCGAGCCGCCGGTGGCGCTGGTCACCATGGTGCCGCTGCTGGTGCCGCTGGCCAACGCCTACCACATCGATCTCATCCACCTCGGGGTGGTGGTCGTGCTCAACCTGATGATCGGGCAGCTGACGCCGCCCTCCGGCGTGGTCACCTTCCTGACGGCGCAGATCGCCGGCGCGCCGCTCGCGGCGGTCTTCCGCGAGGCGACGCCGTTCATGCTCGCGCTGATCGTGCTGCTGCTGCTGATCACCTACGTGCCGGCCATCGCGTTGTGGCTGCCCGCCCTGTTGATGGGCGGCCACGGTTGACGATGTCCGGGGCACATCGTGCCGGGTTGGACTTCCGGGAGGCTCCCTGACGAAAACGCCAGGCTGTCTTGACTTGCCTGGGAACGCACGCTGGTGAGACGATTGCTGCATCGCAGCAATCGGAGGCGCACTTGCTTTTTCGTCGCCCGGACCCGCATCGCGCGCTGAGCCTCGCCCTGCAGGGCGGAGGCGCCCACGGCGCTTTCACGTGGGGCGTGCTCGACGCCTTGCTCGAGGACGGCCGCTTCTGCTTCGACGGTCTGAGCGGATCCAGTGCCGGCGCGATGAACGCGGTCGCCGTGGCTCACGGGCTCGCGCGCGGCGGCAACGACCATGCACGCGAGACGCTGGCACGCTTCTGGTCCCGCGTGGGGCGCGCCCTGCCCGGCGAGGTCGGGTCTGCCGTCTCGGCCGGCGGTTCCGATTCGTCGCGCGGCGTGAACATGATGCTGCTGTGGTCGCAGTGGTTCTCGCCGTACCAGTTCAACCCGCTCGACATCAACCCGCTGCGCAGCATCGTCGAGGAGCTTTTCGATTTCGAGCGCATCCGCGATGCGAGTCAGGTACGGTTGTTCGTGGCGGCTACGCATGCGGACAGCGGGCAGTTGCGGCTGTTCAGCAATCACGACGTTTCCGCCGACGCGTTGCTGGCTTCCGCGTGCCTGCCGATGCTTCATCATGCGATCGTCATCGATGGCGAGCCATACTGGGACGGCGGCTACTCGGCGAACCCGGCGGTCTTTCCGTTGATCCGGTCGTGTCGCAGCGACGACATCCTTCTGGTGCTCCTGGCCCAGCGCGCCCACGCGCAGACCGCGCGAACCGCCGAAGACATCCGCCAGCGCACGGCCGACTTCGGCTTCAACAGCGCATTCCTGTGCGAGATGCGCCTGCTCGCGCTGGCGCGCGAGATGGCGCGCGGCCGCGCCCTGCTGCGCGGGAATCTCGAGCGCCGCCTGCTCGCCAGTCGATTCCATGTGATCGACGCGCAGCCGCTGCTTTCCGGCCTCGACGCGAGCACGCGCATCCTCGCCCACGAGCCGTTCCTCGAACGGCTTCGCGATGCGGGGCGCGAATCGGCGACGACGTGGCTGGCCCGCAGCGGCGAAGGCGTGGGCCGGCGTTCGACGGTCGACATGGACACCATGTTCGGCACGCACGGACGCCTCACGGCTGCCGAAGGGTAGGCGGCCGTGCGATCGAGCCGGACGAGCTCAGGACAAGGCCTGTCCGATCTCGGCGAGGTCGCTCTCGGGCCCCGATGCCTCGATCACGGTGCCCAGTTGCCGCTCGACCTGAGCACGCGAGATCACCCCGCGCACGCGCTCCGGTTCGCCGCCGGAAGCGGCCTCGATGACGAGCAGGTGGTTCCTGCGGTGCTTGCGCAGCGTTGCGACCACGTTGCTCACGCGCGCCGCCTTCAGCTGGGCGCAATCGATCGCATCGAGCATCGACAGGGGTGTCATCACGTCGGCCACGCACAAGTCCTCGTAGCGCAGGTTGCGTTCCTCGACGGCGCGCATCACGCGGTCTCCGCGCAGGTCGGTCGACGTGATGAGGCCCTGCAGCGACGGCATGTCGCTGACGACGAAGAGCAGGTGCACGTGCTGGTGAATCATGGACTGCTCGGCCTGTCGCAGCGCGGTCGTCGGATTGACGGTCACGGCCCTGACTTGCCTGAGGTCGGTCATGACGGTCGATGCCGGCGAGTCGGGTGTCACCCGAGCGGTCGGACCGAGCGAAGTCTGGACCAGCGAAACCCCGGGACGCAGGCTGCGTGCGGGCAATGCAGAATCAGGCAGCATGACGGCCTCTTCGATCAAGACCTCCTGGAAAGTCGCGCAGGGCGTTCCGCCCTTACGGTCCGGGGCGACGCACGCGCATGCCGGCCGACGTCGCGCGGCCCGCGACCGAAGCCCTTCGAGAAAGGGTGGCGCAGCCGGCTTGTATGTTCAGACCAGGCCAGAACGGTAGAGTCTGAACGCCGATGAGGCGGCCAGACCGGCCCGTGCAGCTTGGTAGCGGCTGGGGTGATCGAGCCCGTGACTGAGTACAGAGCGCACGGCCGCC